>Ga0187892_10007463_pt1 | contig 15582 bp, 15 predicted proteins | sample MA1701073metaG_FD_139345 | JGI IMG/M metagenome (GOLD analysis project Ga0187892, IMG submission 139345) | Bio-ooze microbial communities from a basaltic lava cave in the Kipuka Kanohina Cave System on the Island of Hawaii, USA - MA170107-3 metaG ... | reverse complement strand
TGTGGACGGCGCACGCGCTGCGGGCGCGCCCATGAGCGGAGCGGGCCGCATGCTGCGTCGGCCTCAGTCCGCCGGAAGCAGCTCGCCCTCGACTTCGACTTCCTCGAGCGCGGCGATGTCCAGAGCCACGCCCAGCTTGCGCCACTCCTTGACTTCTTCCATGAGGGCCGCCGCGGTCAGCGGGCTGGCCGCCAGCCAGGCGGTGTCCAGGCCGAGCTGAAAGCGCTTGCCCTCGCACCGCGCCTCGAACGGCGGCAGGCGGACGTCGCTGCGGCTGCGGTGGAACAGCACCGCGAGGCGCAGCGCCATCACCATGGCCAGGTCGAGCGAGCTGCTGATCTGGCCCTTCATCTTCTCCATGGTGCCGCGATGCGCCAGCACCAGCAGCGACAGGTGTGCCTGCTCCATCCTGGAGAAGCCGGGCATGTCGGCGTACTGGAGGATGTAGGCCGAATGCTTGTGGTAGCCGGAGTGCGCAACGCTCAGCCCGATCTCGTGCAGGCGTGACGCCCAGGACAGCAGGTGCAGCGGGTAGCCGCGCTCGGCCTGCAGCTCGCCGGAGAACTGGCGCAGCAGCGACTGCGCCAGCGAATCGACGCCAAGCGCCTGACCGGTGTCGACGTGGTAGCGCTTCATGAACTGCGCCACCGTGCTGTCGCGCATGTCGCGATCGTGGAAGCGCCCGAGCAGGTCGTACAGGACACCCTGGCGCATGGCCCCGGTGGCGAGCGTCATGTGCTCGATGCGCAGCGCCGAGAACGCCGCCGCCATGATGGCGAACCCGCCGGGCAGGACCGGCACCCGGTCGGGACGCAGGCCAGGCAGGTCCAGGCGATCCAGCTCGGCTGCTTTCAGCAGCGCGCTGCGCAGCCGCTCGAGCCCGTCGGCGCCGATGCCGCCCTGGCTCCAGCCGTTCGCCTCGAGGATGTCGCCGAGCGCGCGCGCCGTGCCGGACGAGCCAACCGCCTCCTTCCAGCGCCCGGCGGAGAAGTCGCGCGCGATGCTCTGCAGCTCGAGCCGCGCCGCGGTCTCGGCCTGCTTGAAATTGCCCTTGGTGAGCTTGCCGCCGGGAAAGAAACGCAGGCTGTAGCTGACGCAGCCCATGTACAGGCTCTCCAGCCTCTGCGGGCGATAGGCTGCGCCGATGATGCACTCCGTGGAGCCGCCGCCGATGTCCACCACCAGGCGCCGCTCGTCGGTGACCGGCAGGCTGTGCGCCACGCCCAGGTAGATGAGCCGCGCCTCTTCCTTGCCCGCCACCACCTCGATCGGGAAGCCGAGCGCGGCCTCGGCCTTGACCAGGAACTCGCGCGCGTTCTTGGCCATGCGCAGGGCATTGGTGCCCACCGCACGCACCGCTTCCGGCGGCAGCCCGCGCAGACGCTCGCCGAAGCGCTTGAGCGCATCCAGCGCGCGCTGCTGCGAGGCCTCGTCCAGGCGCTTGTCGGCGGTGATGCCCGCGGCCAGCCGCACCGGCTCGCGCAGCGAGTCGAGCGGATAGATCTGGTCGTCGACGACGCGGGCGACCTGGAGTCTAAAACTGTTGGAGCCGAGATCGACGGCGGCGAGCGTGCTGAGCTGGGTCACGCCATGATCTCGCGCTCGATCTCCTCCAGGGTGACGTGGCGCACGTCCTTGCCCTTGACCATGTAGATCACGTACTCGGAGATGTTCTTGGCGTGGTCGCCGATGCGCTCGATCGCCTTGGCGATGAACAGGATCTCGATCGAGGCCGAGATGGTGCGCGGATCCTCCATCATGAAGGTGATGAGCTGGCGCAGGATGGCGCGGAACTCGTCGTCCACGTGCTGATCGGTGCGCACCACTTCGGCCGAGCCGGACACGTCCAGCCGGGCGAAGCAGTCGAGCGACTTGCGCAGCATCTCCAGGGCGAGGCTCGCCATGCGCCGAATCTCCACGTAACGCGGCTGCTGCACGCGGTCCACCGAGTTGATCAGCTTGGCCATGCGCGCGATCTTGGCCGCCTCGTCGCCGATGCGCTCCAGGTCGGTGATGGTCTTGATCACCGCGATCACCAGGCGCAGGTCCGAGGCGGCGGGCTGACGGCGCGCGATGATGGTGCTGCAGTCCTCGTCGATGCCCACTTCCATCGCGTTGACTTTGTGGTCGTTGCTCACGACGCTGGTGCACAGCTCGACGTCACCCGAGGTGAGCGCGTCCACCGCGAGCGTGATCTGCTGCTCGACGAAGCCGCCCATCTGCAGTACGCGCGAGCGCAGGTTCTCCAGCTCGGCGTCGAACTGCTTGGACGTGTGGGTGTGTTCCGTGTTCATCGGCTGCTTCTCCTTGCGGCGAACGGGCCGCTCCCCGGGGGATCGGGCCGGCCAGTCTACCGCGCCAACTTGACAAAGCTGTTGCAGCCGGCGACCGGCCGTTGCCGCCGGGGTCGCCGGCGGGCCGCGGCGGCTCAAGCGCCGATGCTGCGCACCCCCGAGGGGGTGCCCAGCAGCAACAAGTCTGCCCGGCGGCGGGCGAACAGGCCGTTGGTCACCACCCCCGCGATCCGATCGATCGCCGTCTCCATCTCCACCGGGTCGGGAATGCTGAGCCCGTGCACGTCCAGGATGATGTTGCCATAGTCGCTCACGAACCCTTCTCGCAACCGCGCCTGCCCTCCCAGCCGGGCCAACTCCCGCGCGACGTAGGCGCGCGCCAGCGGAATCACTTCGATCGGCAGCGCAAATGCGCCCAGCGCCTGCTTCAGCTTGCCCTCGTCGGCGATGCACACGAACTGCCGCGCCACCGCGGCCACGATCTTCTCCCCGGTCAGGGCCCCGCCGCCGCCCTTGATCATGTGCAGGCGGCCCGTGACCTCGTCGGCCCCATCCACATATATCGGCAGCGCTTCCACGCTGTTCAGCTCGAGCAACGGGATGCCGAGCCGGCGCAGGCGCTCGGCTGAGACCCTGGAGCTCGCGACCGCGCCCTCGATGCGGCCCTTGATCCGGCCCAGCGCGTCGATGAAGAAGTTGACGGTGGAGCCGGTGCCCACGCCCACCACCGCGCCCGGCGGCACATGCTCGATCGCGGCCTCGGCCGCCGCCTGCTTCATCTGCTCTGCGGTCATCCAGCGCGTCGCCTCCGGAGTCAACGCTGAAGAATATCGCAATTGATCCCGGACCGGGGCGCTGCTACCCTCGCCTGCACCCGGAGCCGACCACCCATGCCCGACTATCTGGAACGCATCCTCCAGGCCCGCGTCTACGACGTCGCGCAGGAGACTCCGCTCGAGCCGGCCGCGAGCCTGTCCGCCCGGCTGGGCAACCGCCTGCTGCTGAAGCGCGAGGACGCGCAGCCGGTGTTCTCCTTCAAACTGCGCGGCGCCTACAACAAGATGGTGCACCTGCCGGCGCAAGTTCTGCGCCGGGGCGTGATCTGCGCCTCGGCGGGAAACCACGCCCAGGGAGTCGCCTTCGCCGCCCAGAAGCTCGGCTGCCGGGCGGTGATCGTGATGCCGGCCACCACCCCGCGCATCAAGCTGGAGGCGGTGGCCGCGCGCGGGGCGCGCGTGGTGCTGCACGGCGACTCCTACGACGACGCCTATGCCCATTCGATGGTCCTGGCGCGGCGCGAGCGACTGACCTACGTCCACCCGTACGACGATCCGGACGTCATCGCCGGGCAAGGCACCATCGGCATGGAGATCCTGCGCGGCCACAGCGCACCGATCCACGCCCTGTTCGCCGCGGTCGGCGGGGGCGGGCTGATCGGCGGCATCGCCGCGTACGTCAAGCGCTTGCGGCCCGAGATTCGAATCGTCGGCGTGCAGCCGAGCGACGCCGACGCCATGGCGCGCTCGCTCGCCGCCGGCCGCCGCGTGCGCCTGCCCCGGGTCGGGCTGTTCGCCGACGGCGTGGCGGTGCGGGAGCCGGGCGCGGAGACCTTCCGGCTGTGCCGCGAGCTGGTGGACGAGATGGTGCTGGTGGACAACGACGGCATTTGCGCGGCGATCAAGGATGTGTTCGAGGACACCCGCACCATCCTGGAGCCGGCCGGAGCGCTCGCCATCGCCGGGGCGAAAGCCTGGGTCGAGCGCCGGCGCATCCGGGACAAGACGCTGATTGCCATCGCCTGCGGGGCGAATATGAACTTCGACCGCCTGCGCTTCGTCGCCGAGCGCGCCGAGCTGGGCGAGCGCCGCGAGGCCATCCTGGCGGTGACGATTCCCGAGCGCCCGGGCAGCTTCAAGCGCTTCTGCGCGCTGCTCGGACCGCGCAACATCACCGAGTTCAATTACCGCTACGGCGATCCCGAGCGGGCGCGCGTGTTCGTCGGGCTGTCCACGCACAACCGCGAGGAGACCGCGCAGCTGGTCCGGCGCTTGCGTCACGCCGGGCTGCCCACCGAGGACCTGTCGAACAACGAGATGGCGAAGCTGCACATCCGCCACATGGTGGGGGGGCGCTCGTCGCAAGTGAGCGACGAGATGCTGTACCGCTTCGAGTTCCCGGAGCGGCCGGGGGCGCTGATGAACTTCCTCAACCGCATGAGCCAGGGTTGGAATATCAGCTTGTTTCACTATCGCAACCACGGCGCGGATTTCGGGCGCGTGCTGGCCGGCATGCAGGTCCCCGGCGATCAGCAGCGCGCATTCAAGCGCTTCCTGACGCAACTCAACTATCGATACTGGGACGAGACCGGCAACCCGGCCTACGAGCTGTTCCTCGGAATGCGAGCCGGCGGATGAACTGTGCGAAAATGCTGTCGTCCCCCGGCGAAACGACCACGGGGGCCGGGCGAACCACTGGGAGCAGGCGCGTGCAGGGGCTGGGGCGGAAACTCGTCGCGATTTCACTTTTCGGCATCCTGGCCGTCCCGGCCGGCGCATCCGAGCAGGACATCGCGTTCCTGGCGGCGCGCGAGGCGTTCCAGAAGGGCCGCATCGAGAAGCTCGACAGCCTGGCTGCCGGTCTGGCAGACCACCCCCTCTATCCTTACGTCGCCTACTGGCAGCTGCGCTCGCGCCTGAACCAGACGCCGGAGGGCGAGGTGCAGGCATTTCTGACGCGCTACGGCGATGCGCTGGCCGCGCAGCAGCTGCGCACCGACTGGCTTAAGCAGCTCGGCGAGCGTCAGGAATGGGCCACGCTCGAGCGCGAGATCCAGGGAGTGGCGCTGGACGACCCCGAGCTGGTTTGCTATCTGCTGCGGGCGCGCCTGGCGCGGGTGGACCTGACCGCGCTCCTTGAAGCCCGAGCGCTGTGGTTCCAGGGCGTGACCCAGCCCCAGAGCTGCGCCCCGCTGTTCGAGCGCATGATGGCGGGCGGCCAAATCACCGAGGAAGACATCTGGGGGCGCATTCGCCTGGCGCTGGAAGCGGGCAACGTCACCCCGGCCAAATCCCTGGGCGGCTACCTCGACCCGGCGAAGCGCATCGCCGGCAAGCAGCTCGATGCCGTGGCGCGCAACGCCCAGCGCTACCTCGAGCGCCGGCCGCTGCCGCTGAAGACCCGCGCCGAGCGTGAGCTGGCCATGTTCGCCACCTGGCGGGTGGCGCAGAGCCTGCCGGCGGTCGCCGCCACCGGCCTGGAGAAGTTCGAGAATGCGCTGAGCACCGAGGAACGCGGATACGTCTGGGGCCAGGTCGCGATGGCCGGTGCCCAGCGCCACCGTCCGGAGGCGCTGGACTGGTTCAAGCGCGCGGCCGAGACCGGGCTTTCCGACAAGCAGCTCGCCTGGCGGACGCGCACCGGGTTGCGCCTCGCCGACTGGGCGACGGTGCTCTCGTCGATCGAAGCGATGAGCGCGGCGGAGCAGCAGCACGTGGTGTGGCGCTACTGGAAAGCGCGTGCGCTGGCGGCCCAGGGCCGTTCGGCCGAGGCCGACGCGTTGCGCGGGCAGCTCGCCCAGGAGCAGCATTTCTACGGGCACCTGGCCAGCGAGGAACTGGGCAACGCCTCGACCGAGCTTCCCCCGCTCACCGAGCCGAGCCCCCAGGTGGTCGATGAGGTGGCGCGCGTGCCCGGCATCGAGCGCGCGCTGAAACTGTACGAGCTGGGGCTGCGCTACGAGGGTGCGGTCGAATGGCGCTGGACCACCCGCGCATGGGGCGATCAGGATCTGCTGGCGGCCGCCGAGGTGGCGCATCGCGCCGGCTGGTACGAGCGCGCCATCGACACGGCAGAGCGTACGCAACGCGCGCACAACTACACGCTGCGCTTTCCCACACCCTATCGCGAAGTGGTGAGCAACTACACGCAACAGCTCGCCCTGGACGAGGCCTGGGTCTACGGCCTGGTGCGCCAGGAGAGCCGCTTCGTCGTGGACGCGCGCTCCACCGCGGGCGCCCAGGGCCTGATGCAACTGATGCCCGGGACCGCACGCCACGTGGCGCGCCGGCTCGGACTGCCCGGGCCGGTACGCCATCACGTCACCTCGGTTGACACCAACATCAACCTCGGCACCTATCACCTGCGCGACCTGTTGGACAGCCTCGACGAGCAGGCGACGCTCGCCACGGCGGCGTACAACGCGGGCCTGAGCCGCACGCGCACCTGGCGCGCGCAGCAGCCGCTGGAAGGGGCCATCTACGTCGAGACCATCCCGTTCACGGAAACCCGCGACTACGTACGCAAGGTCATGAGCAACACCATGTACTACTCGCGGCTGGTCGGGCAGCAGTTCGTGGGCCTGAAGCAGCGTCTCGGCGTCATCGCCCCGCGCCCGCTCGACAACGAGTAGCCGCGCCGGCCGGCGCACGGCGCGCCGCGCGCTTGACCCGCCAAGGCGGGTCAGCCTGCGCCATAATCATTCTTGAGTCTCCAAAGTCCGTCGTGATCATCCGCTCCGTTCTGGTCCTCGGCGGCTCGGGTTTTTTGGGCCGCCACGTGGTCCGGCAGCTCTCCGCCCTCGGGCTCGCCGTGCGGGTGCCGACGCGCAACCGCGAGCGCGCGAAGGAACTGATCCTGCTGCCCACGGTGGACGTGGTGCAGGCCGACGTGCACGACGACATCACGCTGCACGGCCTGCTGCAATCGGCCGACGCGGTGATCAATCTGGTGGGGATCCTGCACGGCGATTTCGAGCACGCGCACGTGCAGCTTCCACGCCGCCTCGCCGACGCCTGCGCCCAGGGGGGCGTGCAGCGCCTGCTGCACGTGAGCGCGCTCAAGGCCGCCGCGGATGGGCCCAGCGCCTACCTGCGCTCGAAGGCGGCGGGCGAGGCAGCCATCCGGGGCGCCCAGGGCGAGCATTTGCAGACCACTATCCTGCAACCCTCGGTCATCTTTGGCCGCGAGGACCGCTTTCTCAATCTGTTCGCTCGCCTGGCCCGCGCGCTGCCGCTGATCGTCCTGGCCTGCCCGGCGGCGCGCTTCCAGCCGGTCCACGTGGACGACGTGGCGCGCGCGATCTGCGCGGCGCTTACCGATGTGCGCACCTTCGGCCAGCCCTACGCGCTGTGCGGACCGCAGGTGTATACGCTGCGAGAGCTGGTCGCCTACGTGGTGCGCAGCCTCGGCCTGCGCCGGCCGATCGTGGGCTTGGGCAAGTCGCTGTCGTGGCTTCAGGCCGCCATTCTCGAGCATCTGCCCGGCAAGCTGATGACGCGCGACAACGTCCGGTCGATGCAAGTGGACAACGTCTGCGACTGCGTCTTCCCGGAGGTGTTCGGCTTCGAGCCCACGCCGCTGGAGGCGGTGGTGCCGTTGTATATCGCGGGCGTCACGCCGCGCTCGCGCTACCGCTGGTTCCGCTTCCGCGCGCGCCGGTGACGACGTCGATGCGCTGCTGCAGGCGTAGCGAGCAGTGAAGGCCTACCGCGTCGGCGGCTCGGTGCGCGACGAGCTGCTCGGCCTCCCGGTCAAGGACCACGACTACGTGGTGGTGGGCAGCGACCTCGAGGAGATGGTGCGGCTCGGCTTTCGGCCGGTGGGCAAGGACTTCCCCGTGTTCCTGCACCCCGAGACCGCGGAGGAGTATGCGCTCGCCCGCACCGAGCGCAAAACCGGGCGCGGTTACAAGGGTTTCACGGTGTACGCCGCGGCGGAGGTCACGCTGGAGCAGGACCTGGCGCGACGCGATCTGACCATCAACGCCATCGCGCGCGACGAGCACGGCGTGCTCATCGACCCGTTCGGCGGTGCACAGGACCTGCAGCGCGGCGTGCTGCGGCACGTGAGCCCGGCGTTCGCCGAAGACCCGGTGCGCATCCTGCGGGTGGCGCGCTTCGCCGCCCGCTTCGCTTTCGAGATCGCGCCCGAGACGCTGGCGCTGATGCGCCGCATGGTGCAAGAAGGCGAAGTGGACCACCTGGTGCCCGAGCGCGCCTGGCAGGAGCTGTCGCGCGGCTTGATGGAGCCGCGTCCCTCCCTGATGCTGGAGGCGCTGCGGGCGTGCGGCGCGCTGGCGCGCATCCTCCCGGAGCTCGATGCGCTATTCGGCGTGCCGCAGCCGCCCGAGCATCATCCGGAGGTGGACACCGGTCTGCACATCCTGCTGGTCGTCGACTACGCCGCATCGCGCCACCTGTCTCTGCCGGTGCGCTTCGCCGCCCTGACGCACGACCTGGGTAAGGGAGAGACTCCGCGCGAGCGGTGGCCCAGCCACGTCGGTCATGAGGAGCGCGGAGTCGCGCTGATCCGCGGCATGTGCGAGCGACTGCGCGTGCCCAACGACTGCCGCGACCTTGCGCTGCTCTGCGCGCGCCATCATGGCGAGATCCATCGCGCGCAGGAGCTGCGGCCCGCGACCATCGTGAAGCTGCTCGAGCGCTGCGACGCGCTGCGCCGGCCCGAGCGCTTCGAGGACCTGCTGCTCGCCTGCGCTTGCGACTTCCACGGCCGGCCCGGATACGAGGCACTGTCCTATGCGCCTGCGCCGCTGCTGCGCAAGGCGCTGGACGCAACGCGCGGCGTGGACGCCGCGGCCCTCGCCGCCGCGCACGCCGGGCAGCCGACGAAGATCGCCGCGGTGCTGCACCAGGCGCGGGTGCGCGCAATTAAGGATCTGGGAGCTAAGAGCTAGGATCTGGGGAAAAAGACGCGGCTTTGCCGCACAACACCCCTAGATCCCAGATCCTAGACCCTAGATCCTAGCGAAACACGTACACCAGCCAGGCCACCAGCGCGGAGAGCAGCAGCGACGAAGCGAACGGAAAGACGTAATGCTTTCCGCCGCGCGTGAAGTGCACATCGCCCGGCAGGCGTCCCAGGCCGATGCGCCGCAACAGCGGGGTGAGGCCGCCGATCAGGGCGATCGCCAGCAGGAACGCGATGAACCACTTCAGCATACCCGGCCTCCTTGCGCCGCCATTATGACTAGAATGCGCGGTTTGCGCGGAGAAACGGCACGTGATCGATCTGTACACCTGGTCCACGCCCAACGGGCGCAAGGTCTCCATCATGCTGGAGGAAACCGGCCTGCCCTATCGGGTGCACCCGATCGACATCGGCAAGGGCGAGCAGTTCCGCCCCGAGTTTCTGGCGATCAGCCCGAACAATCGCATCCCCGCCATCGTCGACCCGGAAGGCCCGGACGGGCGCCCTTTCCAGCTGTTCGAATCGGGCGCGATTCTGCTTTACCTGTCCTGGAAGACCGGGTTGCTGCTGCCGCGCAAGACCCCCGCGCAGTTCCAGGCGCTCCAGTGGCTGATGTTCCAGATGGGCGGGGTGGGACCGATGTTCGGCCAGGTGCACCATTTTCTGCGCGCAGCACCCGAGCCGGTGCCCTACGCGATCGAGCGCTACACGCGCGAGGCACGTCGGCTGTACAAGGTGCTCGACGGGCACCTGGCGGGACACGGCTACCTCGCGCCGGAGTACTCGGTGGCCGACGTCGCCACCTATCCCTGGGTCGCCCGCTACGAGTGGCACAAGGTGGACCTGAACGAGTTCCCCGCGGTGAAGCGCTGGTTCGACGTGGTCGGCGCACGGCCCGCGGTGCAGGCCGGAATGAAGATCCCGGCCCCGCGAGTCTAGCCGCATACGGTCGGGTCGACGCAACCCGCCCTGGCGAGCCCGCCGGCGCACGCCGCTAAAGACCGCCTGCCGTCTGCCGATCTTCTTCACGATGTGCTCCCGTCCGCGGTCCGCGGCCGGGCCAGCCCACATCGCTCACAAGGCCGCCCCCGATGGATGCTTCGCTGCCCGACAAGATCGGCAAGTACCCCGTCCTGCGCGAGCTCGGCCGCGGGGCAACCAGCGTGGTCTACCTCGGGCGCGACCCGTTCGCCAACCGCGACGTCGCCATCAAGGTGGTGCGCAACCAGTCCCCGAGCGACGCCGATCTGCAGCGCCGCTTCCGCAAGGTGTTCCTGAACGAGGCGGCGCTGGTAGGCAAGTTGTTCCATCCGCACATCCTGGCGATCTACGACGCGGTCAGCGACCAGGACATGTCCTATATCGTGATGGAGTACATCGAGGGCAAAACGCTGGAGAGCTACTGCGACGTCGCCAACCTGTTGTCGGTGAGCAAGGTGGTGGAGATCGCGTTCAAGTGCAGCCTCGCGCTCGCCTTCGCGCAGCGCCAGGGTGTGATCCATTGCGACATCAAACCGGCCAACATCCTGATCAGCGGCGACACCGACATCAAGATCAGCGACTTCGGCGCCGCGCTCTACGAGCGGGCCGATCACACGCACCTGAAGGGAGTGGGGTCGCCGGCCTACATGTCGCCCGAGCAGGTGCAGGACAAGGAGCTCGACTTTCGCACCGACATCTACTCGCTCGGCGTGCTGATGTACCAGATGCTCACCGGCAAGCTGCCGTTCCGCGCCTCGAGCAAGGCGAGCCTGCTGTACCAGGTGGTGAACATCCCGCCGGTGCCGCCGTCCACCTTCCGCCGCGAGATCCGCCCGGACCTCGATCGCCTGGTGCTGCGCTGCCTGGAGAAGGATCCCGCCGCGCGCTTTCCCAGCTGGAGCGACTACTCGCGCGAGCTGACGCACTCCTACCGTGGCCTGGAGATCCCCACCGAGAACCTGTCGGACACCGACAAGTTCAGCACCTTGCGCAGCCTGTCTTTCTTCCGCGACTTCCGCGATCAGGAGTTGTGGGAGGTGGTGCGCGTCACGCAGTGGCGCAAGTACCTCCAGGAGCAGAGCATCATCCGCGAGGGCGACAGCGGCGAGAACTTCTTCATCATCACCACCGGCGAGGCCAAGGTGACCAAGGCCGGGCGGCTGCTCAACATCCTGCGCCCGGGGGACTGCTTCGGCGAGATGCTCTACTTCAGCGAGACCAACACGCGCCGCACCACCACCATCACCTCGCTGTCGCCGCTGGCGGTGATCGAGATCAAGGCGGGGGACTTGAACCAGGCTTCCGACGCGTTGCAGAAGGAGATGAACAAGGCCTTCCTGCGGATCCTGATCGACCGCCTCACCTGGGCCAACAACCGCCTGGCGGCGGCCTAGTGCGCCCAGCCGCATGCCGTCTCCCGCCATGCGCAGCGCCCGGTAGCCGATCAGCCCCGCGCACAGCAGCGGCGCCGCCTCGGCGTCGCCGAAACCCTCGGGCAGCGCGAAGCAGTAGCGCGCATCCGCCACCGCGTACTCCGCGTAGCTCCGGCTGCGGAACCGGCAGCTCCTCCAGCCGCAACGGCTGCCGGGCGGCGTGAAGCTTCAGCGCGCGCATCGACTGGCGCCTGCCCCCCGGGGCTACTTTATTAGCAGGACCGGGACGTGAGCGAGGTGGATGACCTTGACGGTGACCGAGCCGAGCAGCATGTTGCCGAGCGCGCTCAGCCCGCGCGTGCCCATCGCGATCAGATCGCAGCCGTGCTCGGTGCAGTAATGCGCGATGGTGGCGCCCGGCTCTCCCACGCCTACGCGGCAGTGGAACGGCATCCCGCTGTCCTGCAGCAGCTGCCGGGCGGCCTTCAAGGCCTTCTGGCCTTCCTCGTCGTAGTACTCGCGCAGCTGCTCCTGCGGGATGAACATCCTCACCGCGCCGGAGGCGACCGGAGGCTGCACGTTGACCAGATGGAGCTCGAGCGTCTCGCGGTACCAGCCGCGCCGGTCGAGCACGTGGCGCAGGGCACGCAGGGCGTTCTCGGAACCGTCCATCGGGATCAGGATCTTCATCCTGCGGCCTCCTCTATCTCAGCACGGCGCGCGCGAGCTTGCCGATCTCCGCCGGGTTGCGCGTGATCCGGATTCCGCACTCTTCCATCACCGCCAGCTTTGCCTCCGCGGTGCCCTTGCCGCCGGAGATGATGGCGCCGGCGTGCCCCATGCGCTTGCCGGGCGGTGCGGTCACGCCGGCGATGAAACCGACCACCGGCTTCACCATGTTGTCCTTGATCCAACGCGCCGCGGTCTCCTCGTCGCTGCCGCCGATCTCGCCCACCATGACCACCGCCTCGGTGTGCGGATCCTCGTTGAACATCTTCATCACGTCCAGGTGCTTGAGGCCGTTGACCGGGTCGCCGCCGATACCCACGCAGGTGGATTGTCCCAGGCCCGTTTCCATCAGCTGTCCCACCGCCTCGTAGGTCAGCGTACCGGAACGCGACACCACTCCGACCGGTCCTTGCCGATGGATGTGCCCCGGCATGATGCCGATCTTGATCTCGTCGGGGGTGATCACTCCCGGGCAGTTCGGCCCCACCAGGATCGCCTTGCGGTCCCGCATGCGGTAGCGCGTGCGGATCATGTCGCGCACCGGGATGCCCTCGGTGATGCAGATGACAAGATCGACGCCCGCGTCCACCGCTTCGCCGATCGCCGCCGCCGCATGGGCCGGCGGCACGTAGATCACCGAGACGGTGGCGCCGGTCGCGGCCCTGGCTTCGAGCACGGTGTCGTAGATCGGGATGCCTTCGAACTGCTGTCCGCCCTTGCCCGGCGTGACGCCGGCGATGAAGCATTGCGCGCCGTTGGCGTAGGCGGCGCAGGCCCGGGTATGGAACTGCCCGGTCTTGCCGGTGATTCCCTGGGTGATGACTCGAGTGTTCTTGTTGATCAGGATCGCCATCGATGAAACCCGCCGCTACGACGCGAACCACAAGAACGCATCGCGAACGGCCCCCGGCAGAACCGTCCCCGTGTCGGTGTGCGCCTGTGGTGCAATCAAGCGGCTGCCGCGGCGGCGACCGCTTTCTGCGCGGCGTCGGCCATGTTGACTGCGGAGACGATCGGCAGTCCCGATTCGGCCAGGATCTTCTTGCCCAGATCGACATTGGTGCCTTCCAGCCGCACCACCAGCGGCACCGACAGCCGCACCTGCCGCGCGGCGTCCACCACGCCCTGCGCGATCACGTCGCACTTCATGATGCCGCCGAAGATGTTCACCAGGATCGCGGCCAGGCGCGGGTTGGCGAGCATCAGCTTGAACGCCTCGGTGACCTTGTCGGCGCTGGCGCCGCCGCCCACGTCCAGGAAGTTGGCCGGCGCGCCTCCGTACAGCTTGATGATGTCCATGGTCGCCATGGCCAGTCCGGCGCCGTTGACCAGGCAGCCGATATCGCCGTCCAGCGCGATGTAGGACAGCCCATGCTTGGACGCCTCGATCTCCGCCGGATCTTCCTCGTCGAGATCGCGCAGCGCGACGATCTCGGGATGGCGGAACAGGGCGTTGTCGTCGAAGCTCATCTTTGCATCGAGGGCCACCACCTTGCCCTCGCCGGTGACGATCAGCGGGTTAATCTCCACCAGCGAGGCGTCGGTCTCGTCGAAGGCGCGGTACAGAGACCGCACCAGGGCCGCAGCCTGACCCACCGCGGCTCCTGCAATGCCGATCCTGCGCGCGATGTTCGCCGCCTCGCCCTCGGTCAGGCCGGCGATCGGATCGATCGCCAGCCTGTGGATGCTGTCGGGGGTGCGGACCGCGACTTCTTCGATGTCCATGCCGCCCTCGCTGGACGCCATCAGCACCACGCGCTGCGAGGTGCGATCCACCACCAGGCCCACATACCGCTCGCCGCGGATGTCGACGCCCTCCTCGATCAGCAGACGGCGCACACGCTGCCCGCCGGGACCGGTCTGATGCGTGACCAGGCGCATGCCGAGGATGCTGGTCGCGTGCTCCCGGAGTTCGTCCAGGCTTCGGGCCAGCCTTACCCCGCCTCCCTTGCCGCGCCCGCCGGCGTGGATCTGAGCCTTCACCACCCAGAGGGGCCCGCCGAGCGTCCGGCCGGCCTCGAGCGCTTCCGCGACGCTGAAGCAGGCGACCCCGCGTGGCGTCGGAACGCCGAATCCGCGCAGCACCTCCTTGGCCTGATATTCGTGGATTTTCATTGCACGGGGAGCCGCTCAAAGTGCGCGAGTATACCGCAAGCCCATCCGCCGAAAGCCACCGCAGCTGCCGCCCTTCAACAGAAGATTGCTCAAGCTTTGCCGGTACTTGCCGTAACCTGTTGGCCGGCGGCTCACGCCGCCGGCGGACTGAAAAGGGCAAACCCGGCCGAAAGGCGGGGGCGCAAAGTCACCGGTCTACGGGAGTCGGTTCCCGGCAATTCCGCACAGGCGCGCGGAACGGCCAGGACCAGCCTAGGACGGCGGGATCACCAGTCGACCCGAGCCCGGCGCACGCCGGCGCGCCCGGGATCCGCTCCCTCCCCCATGGCTACCCGAAGGCCGTATCGGAGGGTGGAACATGGAAAGCATTCGCAGCGGGCGCTCACTCCACGAGTTCGGGGAGTTCCTCTATAGCGTGGTGCTCTTGTGCCTGGCTTTCATCGGGATGGGCGGAGTGGTCTATCACTGCATCGCCCCGGTAGGGGTGTTCGCCCCCTGGCTGGCGCGCCTGTGGGATCGGCACCCTGGATTTGCCCTGTTGGTCTCGACGGGGCTGGTGATGATGGTGCTGACCGCCCGCGGCAACGCCATGACGCTGCGCCCGAGGATCGGCTCCAATGACGTCCCGCTCTATGTTTTCGTGGCTCTCGGCACGTTTTTTGCGTTGCGTCTAATGTTGACTGGAATCCTCTAGAGGCGCGGAGATTTGTTACAAGCCTCTAAAGTTTTCCGCTGACGCGACGTCATTGGTTTTCAGGTCTCCTCCCCCTGTTGGGGAACTCTGGGCAGCGGGCCTCCTCCCCCTAGCTGCCCTTTTTTTTACCCTCTTTCCGGACCCGGCCCTAAAGTTTCTCGGTAGCCCGCCGTAACTGGAATCAGGTCTCCTCCCCTGTAATGGGGAACTCCTGGCAGCGGATCCTCCCCCGCTGCCTTTTTTTTCGCCGCCGGCCCAGAAACCGGCCCGGTAGGTCAGCGCTGGCGGCTCTCGTAGATCTTCTCGATCAGCGAGCGGGCGCTGTCGTAGCGCCGCTGGGCTTCCGCGGTGGCTGCCTTGGCCGTTTCGACCTCCTGGGCAGTTCTGTCTATTCGCAGACGGGTTTCCTCGACCTCCCTTTTGGCGTCCTCGTGGTCTTCCCGGGCCTCCTGTGCCCGGTTGAGAGCGCGCTTCTCGTCGCGCTGCGCGCGCTTCAATTGCTCGTCGGCCGCTCGCAATCTGCGTTGCGCGTCCGGGAGGGAGTCGGTTTGTGGGGTGTTCTGGGCGGCCGCACAGACCGCGGCGAAGGCCAGGACGAACGGGATGATGCGTGCACGAATCAACATGGCGAGTGTCCTAAGCGGCTGGTGCCGGATAGAGGAGTCGAACCCCCGACCTTCGCATTACAAGT
>Ga0187892_10007461_pt1 | contig 15582 bp, 11 predicted proteins | sample MA1701073metaG_FD_139345 | JGI IMG/M metagenome (GOLD analysis project Ga0187892, IMG submission 139345) | Bio-ooze microbial communities from a basaltic lava cave in the Kipuka Kanohina Cave System on the Island of Hawaii, USA - MA170107-3 metaG ... | reverse complement strand
CACCTTGTGGCGCGGGCTGCTACGCCTCGAGGCATTGGTGGAGGGCTGCAGGCTTGCTCAGTTCGTCAGCCGCCAGCGCGACGGCCCGTGACCAGCGGTCTTGTTTGTGGGTAATTGTCAGGTCGAGGGAGGGAGATCTGTGGGGGGCGAGGGCGCGTCGTAGGATCGGGTGCCCGCGCCCGATGAATCGAGGCGTCAGAGGGGGCCGTCGAGGCCCCCTCCGAGATCAATACCCCAGCCGCTCGAGCGTCTCGTCGTCGAGCCCGAAGTAGTGGCCGATCTCGTGCACCACCGTCTCCTGGACCACCTCGATCATCTCCGGCTCGTCGGCACAGTCCGCCTCGATCGGGCCCTGGTAGATCGTGATGGTGTCGGGCAGGACGTTGCCGTAGCCGGAGTCACGGCGCGTGAGGTCGACGCCGCGATAGAGCCCGTAGAGCGTATCGGGCGGCTCGACGCCGGCCTCGGCTAAAGCCTCCGCGTCGGCCCAGTCCTCGACGAGGACGGCGACGTTCGCGAGCTTCTTCTTGAAGCGTCTGGGCAGGCCGCCGAGCGCGCGCTCGACGAGCCGCTCGAACTGTCCCCGGGTCATCGGGCATCAGAGCCCGCGAACGCGCTCGACGTTCGTGACGTCGCGGATCTCCCGGATCGCCGACATGATGGCCTGGAGCTGCGGCAGATCGGCCACCTCGACCACGAAGTGGTTGATACCCTTCTTGTCGTCGGTGACCGTCACCTCGGCCTTCGTGATGTTGCCGTTCCGGGCCGAGATGGCGCCGGTGATCTCGGCCAGGAGTCCCGGACGGTCGTTGCCGAGGTACACGGCGATGCGAACCGGCCGCTTCGCGGCGACGCTCTCCTCGCGGTCCCACTCGACGTTGATGAGGCGCTCGCGATCGAGCACGTTCTTGGCGACGACGAGGCAATCGCGGGTGTGCACCGTCAAGCCGCGACCGCGCGTGATGAAGCCGACGATGGCGTCCCCGGGCACCGGCGCGCAACACCGGGCGAACCGCACCAGCAGATCGTCGACACCGCGGATTCGAACGCTGGACTCGGCCTTCGGCCGCGTGCCGGTCTTCGGCTTCTGGTCGGCGGCCGGCTCCAGGAGCGTTGCGGGGGCGAGCTTGCCAAGCACGTGCTGGACCGAGGTCTTGCCGTAGCCGATCGAGGCGAGGAGGTCATCGACGCCCGGGAACCCGAGATCAGACGCCACCTGCTTGATCCCATCCCCGCCCAGGAGCGCCGCAGGGCTGAGGCGATACTTCTTCGCCTCACGCTCGAACAGCTCACGGCCGAGCGCCAGCGAGCGCGCCCGCTCCTCGGTCTTGAGCCACTGGTTGATCTTGGACCGCGCGCGCGTGGACTTGACGATCTTGAGCCAGTCCCGGCTCGGATGCTGGTTGGGTGAGGTGACGATCTCGACGATGTCGCCCTGGCGGAGGGTGTAGCGCAGCGGGACGAGCTTGCCGTTGACCTTCGAGCCCACGCAGTGCTCGCCGACCTGGGTATGCACCGCGTAGGCGAAGTCGATCGGGGTCGCCCCTTCGGGCAAGGCCTTGACGTCGCCCTTGGGGGTGAACACATACACCTCGTCCGGCAGCAAGTCGAGGCGGACGGTGTCGATGAGATCGCTCGGGTCCTTGACGTCCTGCTGCGCCTCCAGGAGCTGACGCAGCCAGGTCAGGGACTCGTCGACCTTGTCCTTGCCGGCCTTGCGCTCCTTGTAGAGCCAGTGCGCCGCAATCCCGTCCTCGGCGATCCGGTGCATCTCCCGGGTGCGGATCTGGATCTCCACCGGATCGCCCTTCGGCCCGATGACGGTCGTGTGCAGCGACTGGTACATGTTGACCTTCGGCATCGCGATGAAGTCCTTGAAGCGCCCCGGGACCGGCTTCCAGAGCGAGTGAATCACGCCGAGCGCGCCGTAACAGTCACGCACGCTCGGGATGATCACGCGGACCGCCGTGAGGTCGTAGATCTCGTCGAACTCCTTCCCCTGGTCGTGCATCTTCTTCCAGATCGAGTAGAAGTGCTTGGGGCGGCCCCGGATCTGGGACTCGATGCCGACCTCGGTGAGCTTGCGCTCGAGGATCTGGATGACGTGATTGATGTCGACCTCTCGCTCCAGCCGGCGCTTGGCCACCCGCTTCTGGAGGTCGACGTAGTCGTCGGGGAGGAGGCTGCGCAGCGCCAGGTCCTCGAGCTCGGCCTTCACGTTCGCCATGCCGAGGCGGTGGGCGAGCGGGGCGTAGATGTCGAGCGTCTCCTGGGAGATCTTGCGCGCGCGGTCCTCGGCCAGGAAGCCGAGTGTCCGCATGTTGTGGAGGCGATCGGCGAGCTTGATCATCAGGACCCGCAGGTCCCGCGCCATCGCCACCACCATCTTCCGGAAGTTCTCGGCCTGCCGCTCCTCGCGGGACGAGAACGCCAGCTTGCCGATCTTGGTGACGCCGTCCACGAGATCGGCGATCTCCCGGCCGAACTCCCGCTCGAGGTCGCCCTTCGTCGCCGCGGTATCCTCGAGGACGTCGTGGAGCAGCCCGGCCGTCACCGTGGTCACGTCCATCTTGAAGTTGACGAGCAGGCTGGCGACTTCTAGGGGGTGGGTCAGGTACGGCTCGCCCGAGGCGCGCTGCTGGCCGCGGTGGGACACCTCGGAGAACCGGTAAGCCCGCCGAACCAGGTCGAGATCCACCCCGGGCTGGTACTTCGGAATCTCCTCGATCAGCGTCTGGAGCTGGATCACGCCGTCTCCGCCTCCGGGTATCCAGCAAGTATGACACCGGGATCAGGCTTTGGCGACGGCTTTTTTGACCCTCCGCAGTCGGCCCTCCACATAATTGGTCCAGTCCACGATGAGGGCGCCCGCGATGTAGATGGTCGAGTAGGTCCCGGTGATCACGCCGATGAACAGGGCGAACGCGAAGTCCTGGAGCACCTTGCCCCCGAAGAACAGCAATACTCCTGTCGAGAAGAATACCGTGAGGGCGGTGAGAACCGTCCGGGACAGCGTCTGGTTGATGGCAAGGTTGATCTGCATCGCGAACGACCGCCCCTTCTGCCCGGCTTTGCCGCGATTCTCGCGGATCCGATCGTACGCCACGATGGTGTCGTTCACGGAGTAGCCGATAATGGTGAGGATGGCGGCGAGGACGGGCAGCGAGAACTCGCGGTCCGCGAGCGAGAGCGCGCCGAGGGACACGAGCACGTCGTGGAACACGGCCGCGATCGCCGCGAACCCGCCCTTCAGGTCGAACCGCACCGCGACGTAGATCAGGATGCCGGCCAGCCCGGCCAGGACCGCGTAGAGGGCCTGGAGCTGCAGGTCTCGTCCCACCTGGGGGCCGACGAACTCGACTCGACGAATCTCGAACTTTCCGAGCGCGGCCTCGCCCGCCAGCGCCCGCTGGACCTGGGCGGTGACCTGCTCGACGCTCGCGCTCGTGAGCGGAAGCCGGATGATGAACTCGTGCGGGTCGCCGAACTCCTGGATGACGCTTTCGCCGAGCTTGATCCCGTCGAGGCTTCGGCGGATCGCGTCGATTCGGGGCGGGTCCTGGAAGCGAACCTGGATCACGGTGCCGCCCGAGAAGTCGATTCCGTACCGAAGCCCGCCGTGGGCGATGATCGAGAGGAGGCCGATGGCGATGAACGCGAGCGAGACGAGGTAGGCGATCCGGCGACGGCCGATGAAATCGTAGCTCGGGTCCCGGAAGAGCTCGATCATATCGAGACGGCCGGCACGCGCCGGCCCCGCCCGTAGATGAGGTCGAACACCAGGCGAGTGAAGAACACCGCCGTGAACAGGCTCGCCACGATACCCACGAAGAGGGAAACGGCGAAGCCCTTCACGGGCCCGGTCCCGAAGTTGTAGAGGATCGCGGCGGACACGAGCACCGTCACGTGGGTGTCCACGATCGTGCGGAACGCCCGACTGAACCCGGCGTCGATGGCCGAGCGCGGCGCCTTGCCGACCCGCAGCTCCTCACGGATGCGCTCGAAGATCAGGATGTTGGTGTCGACGGCCATCCCGATGGTGAGGGCGATCCCGGCGATGCCGGGCAGGGTCAACGTCGCGCCGAAGGCCGCCATGCACGCGAGCAGGATGAGCAGGTTCAGGCCGAGCGCGATGTCGGCGATCACCCCGGACAGCCGGTAGTAGACCACCATGAACACGAACACCAGCGCCGCCGAGGCGACGATGGCCCGAATGCCCTGGCGGATCGAGTCCGCGCCCAGCGACGGGCCGACCGTGCGCTCCTCCAGGATCTGGACCGGCGCCGGCAGGGCGCCCGCCCGCAGGACGATCGCGAGGTCCCGGGCTTCCTCCACGGTGAACCGGCCGGTGATGACGGCCCGTCCCCCGGGGATCCGCTCATTGATGCGCGGCGCCGAGTAGAGGTTCCCGTCGAGGATGATCGCGAGCTGCCGGCCGACGTTCTGCTCCGTGGCCTCCCCGAAGAGCCGGGCGCCCACTGAGTTGAACTCGATCGCGACCTGCCAGTTGCCAACCGAGTTCGGGTCCGACGTCACCTCGGCCCGGTTGAGCTCGGCGCCCGTCAGCAGCGTTCGCCGCTTCACGACGAAGGGCGTCCGGCGCTCGGTCTTGGTCCGGGGGTCGGTCACTCGCTGGTACACGATCTCGTCGTCCGGCGGCAGCTGGCCGGCCAGGGCGGCCTCCGGACTGACCGCGTCGTCGACGAGCTTGAACTCGAGCAGCGCGGTCTTCCCGATCAGGGCCTTCGCGCGTTCCGGATCCTGGATCCCGGGGAGCTGGATCAGGATCCGGTTTTCGCCTTGCCGGGCGATGGTGGGCTCGGCCACACCGAACTGGTCGACACGGTTACGGATGGTCTCGACCGCCTGACGCACCGCCAGGTCCCCGAGGGTCCGGACCTGCTGAGCGGACATCCGCAGCGTGAACCGCCCCGCCGCCTGATTCTCGCTGGCCACCTCATAGGTCTGGAACTCGCGGGCCACGGCCAGCGCGTCGTTCCAGGTCTGCGGCGACGCCAGCTGCACCGAGATCGCGCTGCCCTCGCGCGCGACCTGGGTCGTCGCAATGCCCTTCTTCTCCAGCGCGGCTTGCAGGTCCTCCGCGACTCGGTCGGCCTGATTCTCGACGGCCTTCTGCACCTCCACGCCGAGGACCAGGTGGATGCCGCCCTGGAGGTCGAGCCCGAGATTGATGCGCTTCTGCGGCGGATAGAGGTACCACACGGACACGAGGACGACAACGACGACGAGGGCGATTCGCAGCCAGAGATACCTACGCATCCTTGTCGCGGGGCGCCTCCTGCAGGCGGCCGATCGCGCTCCGATCGAGCTCGACCTTCACCTGATCGGCGATCTTCAGGCTCACCGTGTGCTCGTTGAGGCCGACCACCGTCCCGTGCATCCCACCTGTCGTGACGATGCGGTCACCCTTCTTGACCCGGCCCAGCATCGCCTCGCGGTCCCGCTTCTGTCTCTGCTGCGGCCGGATGAGCAGGAAGTAGAAGATCGCGAAGATCGCCGCGAAGAAGAGGAGCTGTGTGACGATCGCGCCGGGCCCCGACCCGCTCGGCGAGCCGGCGGCCGCCAGCACGATATGGACCGCGTCATTCACGCGTGATCACGCCTCCGGCGTCGCCAGCAGACACGTCTGCGGATGATACTCCATAACCGGCGAAAAACCGAGACCGGAATGCCGGAAACTCGCCAGACTCGATGGCCGTGCGCATGTCCCGCATGAGCCGCTGGAACGCGTGCACATTGTGGAGCGTGAGGAGCCGGTACGCCAGCAGCTCCTCGGCCATGTAGAGGTGCCGGATGTAGGCGCGCGAGAAGCCCCGGCACGCGTAGCAGTCGCAGCGCGGGTCGAGCGGGCGGGGATCGCGGCGAAAGCGCGCCTGCTTGAGAACGAGCGGGCCCTCGGACGTGAACGCCTGGCCGTTTCGCGCGTTCCGCGTGGGCAGGACACAGTCGAAGAGATCCACGCCCCGCCCGACTGCTTGCACGAGATCCTCCGGCTTGCCAACGCCCATCAGGTAGCGGGGCTGCGCGGCCGGGAGCAACCCCGCGGTCAGCTCCACGAGATCGAGCATCAGCGGCTTCGCCTCGCCGACGGCCATCCCGCCAATTGCGTACCCATCGAAACCGATCGCGACCGTCTCCTCCACCGCCCGGCGCCTGAGCGACTCCCAAACGCCACCCTGAACGATGCCGAAAAGCGCCTGGCCCGAGACCGGCCTCCGGCGATGGGCCGCCTGCGACCGCCGGGACCACGCCAGCGTCAGATCGAGCGACCGCTCGGCGTTCGGGAGCGTGGCCGGATACACCAGGCACTCGTCGAGCGGGTGCGCGATGTCCACCCCGAGCGTCTGCTGGATCTCGATGACGAGCTCGGGGGAGAGGAAGTGCTCGGCGCCATCCACGGGAGAGCGGAACCGGACGCCGTCCGGCGTGATCGTGCGGAGCTTCGCCAGACTGAAGACCTGGAAGCCGCCCGAATCGGTGAGGATCGGACCGTCCCATCCCATGAACCGATGCAGCCCGCCCAGCTCGCGCACGAGGTCAGGGCCCGGGCGGAGCAGGAGGTGGTAGGTGTTGGCCAGGACGAGCTGGACCCCAGCCTCACGAAGGTCGGCAGGCGTGAGGCCCTTCACGGTCCCGCGCGTGCCGACCGGCATGAAGGCCGGCGTGTCGACCGTGCCGTGGGCCGTCTCGATACGGCCACGCCGCGCCGCTCCGTCGGTCCTGAGCAGCTCGAAGCGCATGGTGTCGCTACGCCGCCGGGTTCGCGAACAACCGAACGCGGTGGCGTTGGCCGGTTCCGAAAAGTCCCTGCGAGGCGAGGCCCGATTTCGGCGCCCCGCCCATGACGCCACCCGACCGACCGGCGGCTCGGCGCGGCGCGGCGTGAGGAACGCCCTCAGCCCCCTGTCGCCAGGCGCTCTCGCGCCCGACCCTCGGCGGGCTCATCTGGCGTCCCGGTTGGCGCAACTACACGAGAAGCATCGCATCGCCGTACGAGTAGAAGCGGTAGCCGGACCGGACCGCGTGGCAATAGGCATCCAGGACCAGCTCGCGCCCCGTAAACGCAGCGACCAGCGCCAGCAAGGACGACCGCGGGAGATGGAAGTTGGTCACGAGCGCATCGACGACTCTGAACCGGAAGCCCGGCGTGATGTACAGGCTGACCGGACCATCAAAGGGCTGCACGTGGCCATCCGGGCCGACGGCGCCTTCGAGCGCACGGGTCGTCGTGGTACCCACGGCGACGACCCGGCGAGCCGTGGACCGGGCAAAGTTGACCGCGCGGGCGACTCCCGCTGAAACCCGGGCGCGCTCGGCGGGTAGCCGATGGTCCTCGATCCGCTGGGCACGGATCGGCCGGAACGTGGCGGGGCCGATGTGAAGCGTCAGCGCGTGGATCTCGACACCACGCTGGCGGAGGTCGTCCAGCATAACGCCCGTGAAGTGCAGCCCGGCGGTCGGCGCCGCCACCGACCCCGGCGCCGCCGCGTACACGGTCTGATAGCGGTCCCGATCGCCGGGGTCGGGGGTCGCATGGCGCTGGATGTATGGCGGGAGGGGTGGCACCCCGTAGCGCTCCAGAAGGGGCAGCACCGGGCCGGTCTCGGACTCGAGCACTCGTGCGCCCAGGTCACCGCGCTCGACCACTCGGAATACACCGGCCCCGTCGCCGATCGCCAGGCGCGCGCCCACTCCCGCCCGCCGCGCCGGTCGGGCGAGCACTTCCCAGCGACACGGGGTGTGCTCGGTGGCGAACAGGAGCTCGACTGCCCGCCCGCTGGAGGCGTCCCGCGCCAGGACGCGCGCCGGGATCACACGCGAGTCATTGACCACCAGGCAGTCTCCCGGCCGGAGCAGCTCGGGAAGGTCCGCAAACCGAGCATCCGTCCAGGTCCCGCTCGAGCGGTCGACCACGAGAAGCCGCGAGTCGTCACGGTGCTTCGCAGGCTCCTGGGCAATGGCGTCCCGCGGGAGATCGTAATCGAGCAGCGAGGCATCCACGATATCAGCAGTGTACCGTCATCCGACGAGCCCCCTCCCGACTCGCCGAAAATCGCCGTTCCGCCGGTCAAGCTGTCTCACGCATCGCCGAAGGTCACGCCGACCGGGGACGACTTGGTTCGGCACGGGAATCCGGGCCTTCAGGGCGACCCCGACCCTCAGGGGATCCGCGCGTCCACGACGATCCGCCCCTCCCCCCCACAGTGATGACCGCATTGGCAGCTGATCAAGAAACGATGCGAGGAACATGGCATCGAAAGTTTCAGTCGCTCCTCATCGGGGTGATGACTGCAGTTCGGGGAACCTCCGCGTCGAGGTGACGCAGTCATGTCGGTGTTTCAGTCCCCTCCTCATCGGGGTGGTGACTGCAGTGTGACGGCGGTCAAGGATCTTGTCGGCAAGATCCCCGGTTTCAGTCCCCTCCTCATCGGGGTGGTGACTGCAGTTTTATGGATACTGGCGGCGGCGGCGACCAGCCTTCAGAATCGTTTCAGTCCCCTCCTCATCGGGGTGGTGACTGCAGTTGTGTTGTCGACCGTGGGCTCCATTGGCGGCGCGTATCTGTTTCAGTCCCCTCCTCATCGGGGTGGTGACTGCAGTCACCACTCCAGTAGTGCCGACCGGCCGCACCCTCGATCGCGAGGAGTGCGGTCCGCGCGTCGTCGATCCGTTCGCCCAAGATGCCGTCGACCTCCCGACGGCTCGCTTCAATCGCTCGAACCGCCTCGCTGAGACGCGCGAAAGCCTCGGCGTCAGTGGCCTTGAGGTACTTGCCAAAGTACTTCAGGAGGGCCGCCTGGTTTCCGAGCTTTCCGCGGACGATTGCCTTCGCGAAGTCCAGGCCCCGTCGATCGCCGTATGCGGCCATCTGCTCGCGGCGCGTCAGAACCGTGGCGGTGAGCATGGGGGACGACAGCATCGCGAAAGGGCGTCCCGTCGAGGTCAGGAATGCGAGCCTGATCCCACGCTCGCAGCATTCCTCGATGAGGTCGCTCGAGATCGTCACGCCCGGGCCCGACACGATGATCTCGCTGATCCGAAAAAGCGGGAGCTCGATCTGCTCAGGCATCCTTCGGGGCGGCGCCGCCTCGCCGTTCGGCCGCGGCCGTCGCAGCGGCGGCTCTGGCGCCCGCACCCCATCGGACGTGAGAACGCGAAGGGGAGGGCGCGGCGGCAAGTCGAGCGGGAGTGAGAGCTGCGGCCCTCCCTCGACCAGCTCCAGCCGTGGCCGTGGGCCGCGCACGATCAGTCGCTCGCTGGTTTTCCCCAGCATGACGCCGAAGTCGCTCACGATGACGCTTTGCATCACCCTTGTCCCCATGGTTCGACCAACCGCCCGTAGGTGGCAAGGAGGCGATCGACGGCAGTCACCGCCCGCCGGGCGTCGGCCTCCCCGAAGAGTTCGGGACTATCAATGCGCGCCAGTATCAGGTCTCCTCCGTGCCGAGACGATCGAGAAGCCGTGCGGTCGCCGCGACGACTGACAGCGCGAGCGTCTCCGACGGTCCCCGGCACAGTTACTTGATGGCCTTCTGGAGCATTCCTTCGAGCATTCGCTGCAACTCGTAAATCTGACACTCTCCGGGTGTGCCTGCCGCGGGATGAAAGGTATGACCGTGCGGGTAGCAGCGCCCTACGTGGAGGGGCACATACTTGGGGTTCTTCTTCCAGAACTCGTCAATCGGGCCGCGTACGGCCAACGGCTTATCACTTTTGATGGCCTCAACCAAGCCCATCCGCATCGCCTCTACCAGCTCGCTCGCGGTGGGTGTCAACGGGGGTATGCTTCCCCCGAGCTCCGGGGCAAGAACGTACGGCTGGGCGAAGTCGTAGCCGAGGGCGAGATCTAACGCCGTGTGCACGACCTCCTCGAGCGCTTCGTGCCAGCCGCCGGGCAGGGGGATCGCCCGTGCCTGCTCAAAGAGGTAGGGATCTCGATCCCCACCACCCTCGCGCCCGGCTTTCAGATAGGTTTGGAAGAGGAGATCGACTACGTCGGCGACTCGGGCCACGACGACGTCGCGCCACGGCAGCACCCAGATGCGGCAGGTGCCGTCCATGACCTTATAATTCGGGCGATTGAAGCGTCGGCATTGCGAGTATGACCCGCACCACGCGAACGCGCTGCAGTCGCTCGAGAAGTAACAGTTGCACAGGCGGCAGAGCCCGATGACTCCGGGACCGAGCGACCCGACCGCGACGCTTCCTGTCAGAAGGCGCTGCTCGTTGTGCGACCACACCGGCGAGACCCAGGTCAGGAGCACGATCAGCGATGTCGACAATGCCCCGTACAACTTCATGGCGGTCTTCCTTTCTGAGCGCACGATCGTCGACGACTGCGCGCTCTGCGAGCCTCTTCGTCAAGGCGAGACTGCCGCGCCGATCTACGCCGCGGTCCCCCGCCATCCGGGGCGCGAGGGGCAAGCGAGGCGGACTCGCCGCTATGGACGGTTTGTAAGGTCGGATCTTCCGGGCCGGAAGAAGTGGAGACTGCGACCAGGCTCAACCCATCAGCTGCGCGCTCGGAGATCTTGTGCCAAGCTGGCACGAACGGACTGGTTTCGGAGGCTCGGAGCCAGCGTGAGGGGCCATCGACCCAGTCCAAGCCTGGCTACGGAAGAGCCCTGGGGCTGCAGAAGTGTGCGCCATTCGAGCGCGATAGTGAGAGCAGGTTCAGCCCCTCGGAAAACTCGGGATTGCGAGGCGGTGCTGTCAAGCCCGGGTCTATACGCGTCCCAGGGCCAGGTCGAAGTCGGCGGTCGCGACTCGCCAGGACCCCTGGCGAGGTGACCGTGGCGCCGGAGCCAACGGAACCGGCCAGGGAGAGGGAGGCGCTTGCTGACTCCGGTCGGGATCTTTTTACGGGTTGTGTTCGAGTGTCAGCGACACGACGGACGACGACAAGACGGCTACAACTCGTGGGAGGAGGTCACTGCGCTGCCAGGCGCAAGCGTTGTAGATCGAAAAGCCGAGCAATTCCGTGCGAAAAGGGTCAGCCAGACCTTGCCGGTGCAGAGCGAGCAGAGTGCCGCGCTGGCACGCCAGGGTTCTAACGGCAATGAGTTCTCCGTGAAGAGTCCTTGCTGACCGACTCATAGGATGTTGGTTGTTAGCAGTTAACAGCAGAAGTGGATTGGCACCGTTGCTGCGGCGGTAGGTCGCTCAGGGACGCTCCAACCCGTTCCGAGTCCCGCAAGAAGGGAGTGGCAATACATGAGCCGACCAAAGGCCGGGCTCGACGCCGTGCCGGCCCTTTGCGCGGCAGCGCTCGACGCGAAGACCATGGAATCTCGAGTAAGCGCTCGCTCTCAAGCAGCGCGTCGCATGATCGTCTTCGATTCAACGCGCTCCAGGCCTCCAGGGAGGGAGCTCCTAGGGCGTGGTTGATTTCATCGCTCACGCGATCGATCTGGCCTGCACGGGGCTGATGGTGGAACCGGACTGACGATGTCGCGCTGGCCTGCAGCGACAATCATGCCGGCCGTCCGGTGATAGGGGGGTGATTCTCATGGAGAGGACCATCGGAGCCCAGCGCCGCCGAGAGACCGAGGCGCTGCGCGCGCGCGTCGCTGAGCTTGAACGCTCCCGGGCTGCCGGACTGAATGCGTTGACCCGTGTGAACCGATTCATCTCGCTGTCGCTCGAGATGAGCGAGGTGCTTCGCGAAATTGCTCGAGCGGCTGCGGCACTGACGGGAGCTCCGGTCGTGTCGTTTTGGATCACCGATGAGGGCACGAGAACGCTCGAGTGTGGCGCTTTCTCGGACGAAGCAGTCGGTGCGACCTACCCGGCACGCACGCTCGGGTTCGATCGGAGCTTGATGGGCTGGGTCGCCACGCATCGGCGCCCGCTTGATGTGCCCGACGTGTTCGCCGACGATCGGCCGGCCGCGCCAGAATGGTGGCAACGACACGGTCTGAAAAGTTTCTATGGGCTGCCGGTTCTTCTCGACGAGTCGTTGGTGGCGGTGCTCGCGCTGAATGGGCGCGTTCCGTTCCGGCTCGGGCCTGACGAGCATGATCTGCTCGGCAGCTTTGTTTTGCAGGCGGCGGTCGCCATTCGGAACGCACGGCTCTACGCGCGGAGCGAGGCGCGCCGTCGAGAAGCAGAGGCGCTGGCGGAGGTGGCGCGTGGCCTTGCGCAATCGTTGAATCCGGACGAGGTCGGGCAGCAGATTGCCGACAGCGTTCGGCTGTTGCTTCGGGCGCAGGCAGCCGTACTCTACCGACTCCTGCCGGAGTCAGGGGCCCTCGTTGCTCTGGCCGCGTCCGGGAACACGGCGCCGAGCTTTGGCCGGAAGCTGGTGCTCCTGAAGGGCTTCGGCGCAGCGGGGCTCGCGGTCTCTGAGGGTCAGCCGGTGGTGACATCCGACCTCTGGAGCGACGCGCGCATCAGACTCTCCTCGGCGCTCCAGCGGTCGCCCCATCGAGCGGTGCTTGCCGTGCCCTTGCTTTTCAAGGACACGGTGATCGGAGCGATGGCTGTCGGCGACCCGGCGGGACGGGTATTCAACGCCGAGGAGGTCCGTCTGGCGGAGGCATTCGCAGATCACGCGGTGGTGACGCTCGAAAACGCGCGGCTTTTCGAAGAGAACCAGCGGAAGGTCGAGGAGCTCGCGGTGCTCCACGAGCTGTCGAAGGACGTGACCGGGCAGTTGGATACCGCCCAGCTCCTCCACGCCCTCGGCGAGCAGGTCGGACGGGTTGTGGACGCTCAGCAAGTGGTGATCGTCCTCTACGACGAGGAGCGGAGAGAGTTTGAGATCGCATCGACACTGGAGGACGGGAAGCTGGAACCCGCTTCGTCGGTTCGATATGCGGTCGAGCGAGGTCTGGTCGGCAGAGTGCTCGAAAGACGACAGGCGATCCGGACCAGCCACTATTCGGAGACCTGCCAGCAGGAGGGAGTGGAACCGAGCGTCAGTTCGCTCCAATTTCGACACTGGCTCGGCGTCCCGATGGTCGCGGGAGACCACATCGTCGGCGCACTCGTGGTCTCGAGGGCGGTGTGCGCGTTCAGCGAGGCGAACGAGCAGCTGCTTGGTAACATCGCCAACTTGGCAGCCCTCGCGGTGCGGAGCGCCCGGCTGTACGAGGAACGCACGCGAACCTACGAACAGCTCGCGCAGACTCAGCACCAGCTTGTGCATGCCCAAAAGATGGATGCCGTTGGACGGCTGGCCGGCGGGATCGCCCATGACTTCAATAATCTCCTGACAGTCATCAGCGGCCGCAGCGCCCTCCTGCTTGCCATCATGCCGCCTGATGATGCAACGCGCCGGCATGTTGATTTGATCGTGAGAACTGCGGACTCCGCCGCCAGTCTGACGAAGCAACTCCTCGCCTTCAGCCGCAAGCAGGTGCTCCGGCCAAAAGTGCTTGACCTCAATGCTGTCGTAGACGAGCTAGCGGCGATGCTTCGCCGGCTGATTGGTGAGCACATCGAACTCCTGTTCGCTCCGGGGTCGGCCACAGGGCGCGTGCGCGTCGACCGAGCTCAGATCGAGCAGACGGTCATGAACCTCGTGGTGAACGCCCGGGACGCCATGCCTGCGGGTGGTTGGCTGACCCTGCAGACGCAAGACGTCGAGTTAGACGAGGCCTTCGTGCGTGCGCACGGCGGGGCCTCGTGCGGTCCGCACGTCATGCTCGTGGTGAGCGATACCGGAATTGGAATGGATCGAGAGACGTGCTCGCACATCTTCGAGCCGTTCTTCACGACCAAGGAACCCGGCAAGGGAACCGGGCTCGGTTTGTCCACGGTGTACGGGGTCGTCGAGCAACACGATGGCTATATCTCGGTCGAGAGTGAACACGGGCGGGGCACGACGTTCCGGATCTACCTTCGTCGGGTTGATGACCCCACCGACGTGGCCGAGGTGGGCACGGTCGTGACGACGTTGGGGCGCGGGTCGGAGACGATCCTGCTCGTCGAGGACGACCATGGAGTCCGGGATCTGGCCAGGGAGGTTCTCCAGGGACGGGGGTACCACGTTATGGAGGCGCGGCACCCCGGGGAAGCGCTGCTCCTCGCGGAACGCTGGGACGGCCCGATTCACTTGACGGTGACGGACGTGGTGATGCCAGAAATGAGCGGCCGAGAGCTGGTCGGGCGGCTGCTCGCCACGCGGCCGGAGATGAAGGTGCTGTTCATGTCTGGCTATACGGATGATGCCCTCGGTTCCCACGGCGCGCTCGACCCGAGTATCGTTCTGCTCCAGAAGCCCTTCGTACTGGATGGCCTGGTAAGGACCGTGCGGGAGGTGCTCGACGAGGCCTGCGCGAGCGTCGCGTGCGAGAGCTGAACAGCGGTGGGAAGAGAGTATCGGGAGGACGGGTGGTACGTCACGAGGCGAGGTCAATTGGGAAGAATCAGGAGGTCAGACGCTATGAGATCGTGCAAAGCCGTCTCGGGCGTGACCCACTGCTCGAACGTCGCGCCGCACGAACAGGCGATCGAGAGCCGGTATCCGTCTGGCGACGGTCTCTCGGCGTCACCGTGAGACTCTCGCAAGACCGATGAGTTTCGACGACTGCTTGATCGCGCGGACCAGTGACATGGTGGTGCGATTCTAGCGGTTCGAGCGGTTGGTTCGCATCCGTCGGCGCCTGGTCGGCCGGGCAGCGCCACCCCTCGGGCCAGGGCGGTGGCCGTCTGCGGAGGACTGTCGTTGCGGCTTGTGCGCTGGCCACCGGGCTCGCCCGATTCGCGCGCTAGGGGCCGGGGGCACTCCGTTCTGCACCACGGCATAGCCGATCCGCGTAAGGAGCGCGTTCATGCGAGATACGAGCTCTCGCTCCTTCCGCGCGAGCGCGGCTCTCTCAAGCGCCAAGGCTTCAACGAATCGCACGATGGTTCTCGTTGCACGTCGTCGCATAGCGATATCCCTTCAGGACTCGTGGCTGCCGAAGATCATAAACTGTTTCCGGAAAAGGAAGCGATTCGGGTCATAGCGTGGACTTCGCGTCACGATGACGTGGTTCGGGGGTGCCCTGGGGGACAGCCTTCGACGCTCGCGAGGAATCGACCACCTACGCTTGGTAGGAGTGACCCAGGTCAGGAACAGTTGTTGGAGGGTGGATCAGGAACTGGATTGGGACCGGAAGGAGAGTACCGACCGATACTCACGAGAAGTGGACCACTGGTGAGCGACCAGGCGGAGAGACCGGCGGTGAGGAGGGCTGGGACGCCGGCCGGCGGCGACGTCGTTCCGCTCGCGACGTCCCAGATCAGCCCTGGGGTTCGCGCAGGGATGGGCCGTCGATGCGGATGGTGGTGCACTGATGGCGCAGGCGGCTGAGCAGGGCGGTGACCATGTGCTTGTTGCCGAGGAAATTCAACCAGTCATCGTAGTCGAGGTTGGTCGTGATTCTGTGGAATCACGTGTCAAGCTCCTTGTGATCGGCGAAGGGGGGTGATGGTCAGGAGGGGCTGGGTTTCTCTGAGCTCGCGCGGCGTCGGCCCGGCCGGCGTCGGCGTGTCCGCGAGTCGGTTGAGGAGCTGCTCGACGGCTGCGGCTCCGTCCTCGACGGCCGCGCGTTCGGGCTCGGTCAGGGGAAT
>Ga0187892_10007460_pt1 | contig 15582 bp, 14 predicted proteins | sample MA1701073metaG_FD_139345 | JGI IMG/M metagenome (GOLD analysis project Ga0187892, IMG submission 139345) | Bio-ooze microbial communities from a basaltic lava cave in the Kipuka Kanohina Cave System on the Island of Hawaii, USA - MA170107-3 metaG ... | reverse complement strand
GATTTCCTCGCCGCGCGCCGTGGTCGGCGCGAACGGTCGTCAGGGCGCCGCCTGGCTGTTCGCGCGTCCGGCTGGAACCTGGACGATGCAGAGCAAGATCATCGCGAGCGACGGCGCGGCGGACGACGGCCTGGGCAATCACGTGGCCCTGTCGGGCGGGCATGCGCTGATCGGCGTCGTCGGCGACGACGGCGCGACCGGCGCGGCAAATCCCGACGAAGGTGCGGCCTACGTGTTCGGCGTCCAGTACACGGTGGACGCGACGGCGGCCGCAAACGGTGCGATCAGTCCCTCCGGCGCGATCGCCTCGGCGGCGAACGAGAGCATCACGTTCACGCTGACGCCGGCGGCGCATTACGGCGTCGCCGCCGCGTCGGGCTGCGGCGGCAACTGGAGCGGCGGCAACAGCTTCACGACCCGTCCCATCGTGAGCGACTGCGCGGTCATCGCGAGCTTCGCCAATACGGCGCCGAGCATCGCGGCCGTGGCGGACGTGACACTGCTCGAAGAGGGCACACTCGCGCTCGTCGTCGACGTGGCCGACGCCGAGTCGGGTGGCGCGAACGTCGTGGTCACCACCAGCTCGGACAACGTCGCCATCGTTCCCGCCCCGCATGTGGCCGGCGGCGCGGTCGGCGACCAGCGCATCCTTCAGCTGACGCCCGCGGTCGATGCCGTCGGCGGTCCCGTGACGATAACGGTCACGGCCACCGATCCGCTGGGATCGACCACACAGCGCTCGTTCGCGGTGAACGTCGCGCCGGTGAACGATGCCCCGACGTTCTCGACCGCGAACCTGTCGAATTTCGGACCGGGGAGCACCGGGACTCGCACCATCGCGTCGTTCGCCACGATGGACGCAGGACCGCCGGACGAAAGCGGGCAGACGGTGCTGGCCTATCTCATCGACACGGTGGCCGATGCCGACGGGGTGGTGGCATCGGGCACGCTGAGTCTCGGCGACAACGGTACCTTGTCGTTCTCGCTGACCGGCGTGGGCGGTACCGCGACGGTCACAACGCGCGTGCGCGACAGTGGCGGCACCGCGAACGGCGGCGTCGATCTGTCCGGCCCGCAGGTCTTCGACATCACGGTCGCGCCGAGTGCGGACCTCGAAGTCGGCATCACGAACGAGCGCCGCTTCGTCGTGCAGGACGAAACGACGGTGTATGCGATCGTGGTCGCCAACGCCGGACCGAACGCGGTGAGCGGTGCGCGCTTGCTCGACAGCACGCCGGCGACGCTCCGCGACATCGCGTGGATGTGCGTGCCGGCGGCATCGACCGCGACCTGTCCGCTGCCCGGCGCGGGCTCGGGCAGTCTCGACGTGCTGGTGAGCCTCGGCGTCGGCCAGTTCCTTCGCTTCGATCTCGTGGGCGAGGTCGATGGCGCTGTCGGTGCCAGCGTGGTGAACACCGTGTCGGTGACCGCGCCGGGCGCCGTGGCGGACCTGGATGCCGGGAACAACAGCGCGACCGATCAGGATCCGATCGTGCCCGACGGCGTGTTTTCGGACGGGTTCGAGACGGCCGCACGCGCGCTGACCGTGCCGGGAGCGGCGAAGTCGCTGTTCGACGAGGGTCGAAGATGAAGCGGGCGACCGCGAAGGAGCGCGATGGCCGGGCCTGACTCGCCCGGCTATTCCCCGAGCGTCAGCAGCGAGGCGTTGCCGCCGGACGCCGTCGTATTGATCGTCAGCGTGCGCTCGGTCGCGAAGCGCGGCAGGTAGTGCGGCCCGCCGGCCTTCGGGCCCGTACCCGAAAGCCCCTCACCGCCGAACGGCTGCACGCCGACGACCGCGCCGATCATGTTGCGGTTCACGTAGCAGTTGCCGGCGCGGATCCGCGACGCGATGTGCTCGATCGTCGAATCGATTCTCGAATGCACGCCGAGGGTGAGGCCGTAGCCGGTCGTGTTGATCGCGTCGATGACCGCGTCGAGGTCCTTCGCGGGGTAGCGGATCACGTGCAGCACCGGACCGAACACCTCGCGCGTGAGCCGGGCGAGCCGATCGAGCTCGTACGCACGCGGCGCGAAGTAGACGCCGTGCTCGGCGCCGGGCCCGAGCGTGATTTCCTTGATGAGCTTGCCTTCCTTCGCCATGCGCGCGGCGTGCTCGTCGAGCACGCGCTTCGCGTCCTGGTCGATGACCGGCCCGACGTCGGTCGACAGCAGCGCCGGATCGCCGACGCGCAACTCGTCCATCGCGCCGGCGAGCATGCCGATCACCTTGTCGGCGATCTCCTCCTGCACGAACAGCACGCGCGCCGCGGAGCAGCGCTGGCCCGCGCTCGAGAACGCCGACGCGATGACGTCCTTGACGAGCTGTTCCGGCAGCGCGGACGAGTCCGCGATCATCGCGTTCTGGCCGCCGGTCTCGGCGATCAGCACGCCGATCGCCGCGTCGCGTGCCGCGAGCGCGCGGTTGATCGCGCGCGCGGTCTCGGTCGAGCCGGTGAACGCGACGCCCGCGACGCGCGCGTCCTTGGTCAGCGCGGCGCCCACGGTCGCGCCGTCGCCCGGCAGGAACTGCAGCACCTCGCGCGGCACACCGGCTTCGTGCAGCACCTTCACCGCGTAGTAGCCGATGAGGTTGGTCTGCTCCGCGGGCTTTGCGATCGTCGCGTTGCCGGCCATCAGCGAGGCGGCGACCTGGCCCATGAAGATCGCGAGCGGAAAGTTCCAGGGGCTGATGCAGACGAACACGCCGCGGCCGTTGAGGCGCAGCTCGTTCGATTCGCCCGTCGGTCCGGGCAGCTTCTCGGGCTGGCCGAACAGCTTGCGGCCCTGCGCCGCGTAGTAACGAAGGAAGTCGACCGCTTCGCGCACTTCGGCGATCGAGTCGGGAAGCGTCTTGCCGGCCTCGCGCACGCACAGCGCGATGAACGTCGCGCGGCGCGACTCGAGCAGGTCGGCCGCTTCCTCGAGGATCTTCGCGCGCGACGCCGCCGGCAGGCGATCCCAGGCCGGCTGCGCCGCAACCGCGGCCGTGAGCGCGCGATCGACGTCGTCGACGGTAGCGGGCTGCCACGCGCCGAGCTCGCGGCGGCGGTCGGCCGGGTCGCGGATCTCGCGGATCGTGCGCGTCGTCGCCTCGGCGCGGCTCGGCGCCGGCGCGCCGCCGATCAGCGGCGTCGCCTTCCACTCGATCTGCTTCGCCACCCCTTCGATTTGCGCGGCCAGCGCGCGGGTCTCGTCGTCGTTCGCGAAATTGACGCCCATGGAGTTGTTCCTGTGCTCGCCGTACAGCGCGACCGGCAGCGGGATCTTGGGATGCGGGATCGAGGCGAAACCGCGCACGGTCTCGATCGGATCGGCGATCAGCTCGCGCACCGGCACCGACTCGTCGACGATGCGGTTCACGAACGAGGTATTCGCGCCGTTCTCGAGCAGCCGTCGCACGAGGTACGGCAGGAGATCCTCGTGCGAGCCGACCGGCGCGTAGACGCGGCACGGCACGTTCCAGTTCCGCGCGCCGATCACCTCGGCATACAGATCGCCGCCCATGCCGTGCAGCTTCTGATATTCGAAGGGACGCCCGCGCGCGAGGTGGTGGATCGCCGCGATCGTGTGCGCGTTGTGTGTCGCGAACTGCGGGTAAACGAGCTCGCCGAGCTCGAACAGCCGCTTCGCACAGGCGAGGTACGAGACGTCGGTGTTCGGCTTGCGCGTGAACACCGGGTAGCCGGGCAAGCCGTCGATCTGGTGGCGCTTGATCTCGGCGTCCCAGTACGCGCCCTTGACGAGCCGCACGCACCAGCGCCGCTTCGCTTTCACGGCTTCCTCGCCGAGCCAGTCGATCACCGGCAGCGCGCGCTTCGAATACGCCTGCACCGCGAGCCCAAAGCCGTTCCAGCCTGTGAGCGACGGTGCGACGAACACGCGGCGCATGACCTCGAGCGAGAGCTCGAGCCGATCGGCCTCTTCGGCGTCGATCGTCATCGCGATGCCTTGCGCCTTCGCGAGCTCGGCGAGCGCGAGCACCTTCGGCACGAGCTCCGCGAGCACGCGCGCGCGCTTCGCGACCTCGAAACGCGGGTGCAGCGCCGACAGCTTGACCGAGATCGACGGCGCGTCGATGACGTTCGCGTGCGGCCCGCGCGCGCCGATCGCGCGGATCGCGGCCTCGTATGCGCGCCAGTAGCGCTCGGCGTCGGGCTGCGTCAGCGCGGCCTCGCCGAGCATGTCGAACGAATGCCGGTACGCGCGCGATTCCTTGTCGACCGAGCGGTCGAGCGCCTCCTCGATCGTGCGCCCCATCACGAACTGGTGGCCCATGATCCGCATCGCTTGGCGCACCGCGAGCCGGACCACCGGTTCGCCGGCGCGACCGACGAGGCGTTTCAGCGCACCGGCGACGTTGTGCTTCGTCTCCTCCGCGAGCGAGATGATCTTGCCCGTCAGCATGAGGCCCCAGGTCGAGGCATTGACGAAGAGCGAGTCCGACGCGCCGAGGTGCGACTGCCAGTCGGCCTCGCCGAGCTTGTCGCGGATCAGCCGGTCGGCGGTTTCCTTGTCGGGAATCCGGAGCAGCGCCTCCGCGACGCACATCAGCAGCACGCCCTCCTCGGACGAAAGGTCGTACTCGCGCATGAAGCGCTCGACCGCGCTCTGCTCGTTCGCCTTCGCCCGGACGCGCGCGACGAGCTCGGTCGCCTGCGCGAGCACGCGGTCGCGCTCGGCCGGCGGCAGCGCGGCGAGCGCGACGAGCTCGCGCACGACCCCGGTCTCGTCGGCGAGGTAGCGAGCCGTGATCGGGGCGAAGCTCGGATCGACCGGCGGCAGCTCGGGCGCGAGGATCGGGGAGGCGGGCGCGCTCATGCGGCGGGCGGGGTCCGGCGCGGAAAAAGGGCGCCGATTGTAATCGACTCCGAGGGCTTGCTTGCCGGCCCGACGACCGGACAACTATCATTTACGGGTTTCGCGTGACCTCCGCGCGATGATCGAGCAGGTGATCCCCACGACCGGCGGCCGAGGGCTGGCGCTGCGACTGACGCCGAACCGTTCGGCCGGGTCGCGCGGGCTCCTCGGCGCGTTCGCGGCGATCGCGACGGTCGCGATGGGGGTGGCGTGGCTCGCGGCGGCGAACGGCAACGTGTTCGCGCCGGCGTTCGCGGTGCTCGACGTGGCGCTGGTCGGGATCGGTTTCCGGTGCGTCGGTCGAGCGCTGGCGCGCGAGGAGACGATCGCGTTCTTCGAGGACGCGGTGGTGGTGCGGCGCGGTACGCGCGAGGACGCGCGGTTCCAGACGTACTGGCTGCGGGTCGAGGACGAGCCGGGGGCCACGCCGAATGCGCGGCACCGGCTGCTGCTCGGCTCGCACGGTCGGCGCGTCGAGGTCGGCGCGTTCCTGGCCGACGACGAACGCGCGGAGCTCGCGCGCAGGATCAAAGACGCGCTCGCGACCGTCAGGGGCGCGGCGCCGGTAGGGACAACGAAAGGGTGAACGGCATGAAGCAGCACATCGCGAAACTCGCAGGCCTCGCAGCGGCGCTCGTCGCGGCCGCGGCGTCGGCGGCGCCGCCGCAGCGCTGGCAGCTCAACATGACGCCGGGCGTCACGGAGACCGCACGCACGGCCTACGAGATGCACATGATCATGCTGTGGATCTGCGTCGTGATCGGCATCGTCGTGTTCGGCGCGATGTTCGTCGCGATGTTCAAGTTCCGGAAGTCGAAGGGCGTGGTGCCGGACACGCACTGGACGCACTCGACCAAGATGGAAGTGCTCTGGACCGTCGTCCCGGTGCTGATCCTCATCGTCATGGCGGTGCCCGCGACCCGCGGCCTCATGCTGATGACCGACACCTCGAAGGCCGAGCTGACCGTCAAGGTCACGGGCTACCAGTGGAAATGGCGCTACGAGATCGTCGACTACCGGGGCCAGCCGCAGTCGGTGAACTTCATGTCCTCGCTCGACTTCGCGAGCAACAAGGCGCGCATCCTCGGTTCCGGCATCGACGCGCGCACGGTCGAGAACTACCTCCTCAACGTCGACAAGCCGCTGGTGCTGCCGACCGACACGAAAATCCGCTTCCTCTTCACCGCCGACGACGTGATCCACGCCTGGTGGGTGCCGGAGCTCGGCTGGAAGCAGGACGCGATCCCGGGCTTCGTCAACGAAGCCTGGACCAACATCGAAGAGGCCGGCACGTATCGCGGCCAGTGCACCGAGCTTTGCGGCAAGGACCACGGCTTCATGCCGATCGTGGTCGAGGCGGTACCGAAGGCCGAGTTCGCGCAGTGGCTGGTCGAGAACTCGAAAGCGGCGCCGGGCGCCGCAGCCGCGGTCGCGGCGCAGGCGAAGTAAGCGGACAGGAATTCAGAGGGCAAGGCGATGGCGACCCACGCGGCCGAACACGATCACCACGACCACGATCACAAGCCCGAGGGTTTCCTCGATCGCTGGTTGTTCACGACCAACCACAAGGACATCGGGACGCTGTACCTGGTGTTCGCGTTCATCATGTTCTGCATCGGCGGCGCGATGTCGGGCGTGATCCGCCTCGAGCTCATGAGCCCCGGGCTGCAGTGGGTGCATCCCGAGTTCTTCAACCAGATGACGACCGTGCACGCGCTCGTCATGATCTTCGGCGGCGTGATGCCGGCGTTCGTCGGCCTCGCGAACTGGATGATCCCGCTGCAGATCGGCGCGCCCGACATGGCGCTGCCGCGCATGAACAACTGGTCGTTCTGGATCCTGCCGTTCGCGTTCGCGATGCTGCTCGGCACGCTGTTCATGGATTCGGGCGCGCCGGCCGGCGGCTGGACGCTCTATCCGCCGCTCTCGATCCAGGGCGGCTCGAACGTCGCGTTCACGATCTTCGCGATCCACCTGATGGGCATCAGCTCGATCATGGGCGCGATCAACATCATCGCGACGATCCTCAACATGCGCGCGCCGAAGATGGACCTTCTGCAGATGCCGCTGTTCACCTGGTCGTGGCTCATCACCGCGTTCCTGCTGATCGCGGTGATGCCGGTGCTGGCGGGCGCGGTCACGATGCTCCTGACCGACAAGTTCTTCGGCACGAGCTTCTTCTCGGCGGCCGGCGGCGGCGACCCGGTGATGTTCCAGCACATCTTCTGGTTCTTCGGGCACCCCGAGGTCTACATCATGATCCTGCCGGCGTTCGGGATCGTGTCCGAGATCATCCCGACGTTCGCGCGCAAGCCGCTGTTCGGCTACCAGGCGATGGTCTACGCGGTCGCGTCGATCGCGTTCCTGTCGTTCATCGTCTGGGCGCACCACATGTTCACGGTCGGCATGCCGCTCGGCGGCGAGCTGTACTTCATGTACGCGACGATGCTGATCGCGGTGCCGACCGGCGTGAAGGTGTTCAACTGGGTCACGACGATGTGGCGCGGCTCGATGACGTTCGAGACGCCGATGCTGTTCGCGCTCGCGTTCGTGATCCTGTTCACGATCGGCGGCTTCTCCGGCCTGATGCTCGCGATCGTGCCGGCCGACTTCCAGTACCACGACACGTACTTCGTCGTCGCGCACTTCCACTACGTGCTCGTGACCGGCGCGGTGTTCGCGATCATCGCGGCGGTCTACTACTGGTGGCCGAAGTGGACCGGGCGCATGTACAACGAGAAGGCCGGGCAGTTCCACTTCTGGTGGAGCGCGATCTTCGTGAACCTGCTGTTCTTCCCGCAGCACTTCCTCGGGCTCGCGGGCATGCCGCGCCGCATCCCGGACTACAACGTCGCGTTCGCGGACTGGAACTTCATTTCGTCGATCGGCGCATTCGGCATGCTGGTGACGCTGCCGATGATGTTCTTCATCCTGTGGCAGTCGAAGCGCGCCGGCGTGACCGCCGCGGCGCAGTCGTGGGAAGGCGCGCGCGGCCTCGAGTGGACGGTGCCGTCGCCGGCCCCGCACCACACGTTCCAGACGCCGCCGGACATCGACTCGTCGAAGCTCGCGCACGGCGACATCACGGACGTGGCGTGAGGCGCGCCGGAACGTAGGCCGGAGTGAGCCGAAGGCGAAGTCCGGCACCGGCCCCAGCGAAACCACCATGACGAACGCGACCGACAATCGAAGAAGCGCCCGCCGCACCGCGATCGTGATCGCGGCGGTCGCGCTCGCGATCTACGCCGCGTTCATGGCCTCGGGCTTTCTGGGGGCGCTGTGACCGACGCGCGCGCTCGCGCGAACGCGAAGCTCTTGCGCCGTCTCGGGCTCGTGGCCGGCGGTGCGTTCCTGTTCGCGTTCTCGCTCGTGCCGCTCTACCGGATCGCGTGTGAGCAGCTCCTCGGCATCAAACTCGCCGAAGGCGCCGCGAACGCGAGCGCCGTCGAGGCGATGACGGTCGACACGAGCCGCACGGTGACCGTGCAGTTCGACGCGAACGTCGGCGACGGCCTCGGCTGGTCGTTCGCGCCGGGTGTGCCGAGCCTCGAGGTCCATCCGGGCGAGTTGGTCGAGACGCACTACGTCGCGGCGAACCCGGCTTCGGTCGCGCTGGTCGGCAACGCCGCACCGAGCGTCGCGCCGGCCGAGGCGTCGCAGTACTTCGCGAAGACCGAGTGCTTCTGCTTCACCGAGCAGAAGCTCGCGGCGCAGGAAACGCGCCGCATGCCGGTCAGGTTCGTGGTCGACCCGAAGCTGCCGCGCGACGTCACCACGATCACGCTGTCCTACAAGTTCTTCCTCAACGAAACCGCGACGCTGCGCGTCGCGGCGACACCGTAGCGTTTTTGCGAGAACCGACATGGCCCACACGACGACGCACGATCCGAATCTCTACTACGTCCCGCACGGGACGAAATGGCCGATCGTCGGCTCGTTCGCGCTGCTCTTCACCGTCGGCGGCGCCGCCGTGTGGCTCAACGGCAACGCGCTCGCCGGCAAGCTCGCGATGGCGCTCGGTCTCGCGCTGCTCGTGATCATGCTGTTCGGCTGGTTCGGCACCGTGATCCACGAATCGATCGCGGGCTTCTACAACCGCAAGGTCGACATCTCGTTCCGCATGGGGATGCTGTGGTTCATCTTCTCGGAAGTGATGTTCTTCGCGGCGTTCTTCGGCGCGCTGTTCTACGCGCGCATCTACTCGGTGCCGTGGCTGGGCGGCGACGGCGACGGCGCGATGACGAACGCGTATCTCTGGGGCGGCTACGACGCGGCATGGCCGACCAACGGTCCCGCGAACATCGGCGGCCGCTTCGAGACGATCCCGGCGTGGGGCGTGCCGCTGCTCAACACGCTGATCCTCCTGACCTCGGGCGTGACCGTCACGATCGCGCACCACGCACTGCGCGCGGGTCAGCGCGGCAAGCTGCTGCTGTTCCTCGGGCTCACGGTCCTGCTCGGCGTGCTGTTCATCGGCTTCCAGGCGTTCGAGTACATGGAGGCCTACCAGCACCACAACCTGAAGCTGTCGTCCGGCGTCTACGGCTCGACGTTCTTCATGCTGACGGGCTTCCACGGCATGCACGTCACGCTCGGCGCGATCATGCTGAGCGTGATCTGGTTCCGTTGTCTCAGGGGCCATTTCGACCGCGACCATCACTTCGCGTTCGAGGCGGTCGCGTGGTACTGGCACTTCGTCGACGTGGTATGGCTCGGGTTGTTCCTGTTCGTCTACGTGCTCTGAGGCCACCTACTTCCCGACCGTGACCCCGTGCGGCTCGATGAAGCCGGTCACGATGCCGAGAATCACGAGCAGGATGAGCCCGACCGACAGCCCGATGCGCCACGACAGCGAGCGCACCGTGCGGTTGGTCTGCCCCTTGTCGGTCATCATGTAGAAGAGCGCGGCGCCGAGGTTCCACAGCACCGCGATGAAGACCGCGACGATCAAGAGTTTCTGCAAGGCCATGGACGTGCGCTCGCGTCTGAAAGGAAGGCGTTGCGCGGCGCGCCGCGATTCGCGTGCCGCCGGAGCTGTCGCGAACATGCGGGCGAAACCGTATCGCGCAAGGTCCGCGGCATGAACGCGCGGCGCGCCGCGTGGCTTCTGCTCGCGGTGCTCGTGTCGGTCGGCTTCGCCGGCCTCGGCACTTGGCAGCTCGGCCGCGCGCGTTGGAAGAGCGAATACCTCGACGCGCATGCGCGCGCGCTCGACGAGCGCGCGGTCGGCTTCGCGCTAGCCGCGACCGACGCGCGGCTGCCGCGCCGCGTCGCCGGCGCGGGGCGCTACGACGACTCGGTCACGGTGCTGCTCGACCAGCGTATCCGCGACGGGCGGCTCGGGATCGACGTACTCACGCTGTTCCGGCCGGCCGACGGCGCAGCCCCTGTGCTCGTCGACCGCGGCTGGCGGCCGTTGCCGGGCGATCGCACCGTCACGCCGGTCGAGCCGGCAGGCGACGCGAGCACCGACGTCGCGGGGCTGCTCGTCACGCCGCCGTCGAGCGGGCTCGCGCTCGGCGCGCTGGCGTTCGAGCGCGGCACGGCGCCGCCGCTGTGGCCGCGTCTCGAGCTCGCACCCCTCGAGGCGGCGCTCGGCGAACGCTTGCAGCCGGCCGTGCTGCTGCTCGACGATGCCGCCCCGCACGGCTACGAACGCGCGTGGCGGCCGCTGCCGAACACGCTGCCGCCCGAGCGGCATCGCGGCTATGCCCTGCAATGGTTCGCGCTGTCGGCGACGGTGCTGGTCGTCGCGGCGCTACTGGTCTTCCGGAAACGATGAACGCCCGACCCCCGATCAACACCCGTCGCTCGCGCCTGCAACTGATCCTCATCGCCGCCGTGTTCGCGGCGCCGATCGTCGTCGCGTTCGTGCTGAGCCGTCTCGGCTGGCGGCCTCTGGCGGAGCGCAACTACGGCACGCTGGTCGAGCCGGCCGAGGACTATCGCGGCTATCGCGCGAGCACCGCGACCGGCGACGCGCTCGCCTGGAACAACGCGGGCGGCGTGTTCCACGTCGTCGTGCCGATGCCGCGCGAATGCGGCGCGCCGTGCCTCGAGCTCGTCGACAGCCTCGAGCGGCTCTGGCAGGGGCTCGCGAAGCGCGCGCCGCGCGTGCGGATGCTGGTGGCGGCCGTGCCGGACGCCGCGCTCGATGCCGCGATCGCGCGCGCGCCGCACGTGACGCGCGTGACGCTCGCGCCGGATCCGTTCGCCTATCCCGCGCCGGTCGCGGTCGAAGCCGAGCGGCGCGCGCCGCTGCCGGCGTACGTCGTCGATCCGAACGGCTACCTCGTCATGCGCTACGACGCCGGCTTCGATCCGGCGGGGCTGCGGCGCGACCTGACGCGCTTCGTGAGGTGAGATGAACGCCGGTTCCGGATTCGCGCGACTCGCAGCTGCCGCCGCGGCGTTCGCGTTCTTCGTCGCGGTGTTCGGCGCGTTCGTGCGGCTCTCGAACGCGGGGCTGTCGTGCCCCGACTGGCCGACCTGCTACGGCAGCGTCACCTGGCCCGACGAGCCGCACGAGATCGACGCGGCGAACGCAGCCTTCCCCGAGCGCGCGGTCGAAGTCGGCAAGGCGTGGCGCGAGCAGGTGCACCGCTTCCTCGCGGGCGCACTGATCGTCGCGACGTTCACGCTCGCAATCTGGGGCTATCGCCGGCGCCGCGAGCCCGGGCAGCCGTGGAAAGTGCCGATCGCGGCGGCGCTGTTGATCGTGTTCCAGGCGCTGCTCGGCATGTGGACCGTGACCTGGAAGCTCAAGCCGATCGTGGTGATGGCGCACCTGCTCGGCGGCTTCGCGACGTTCGCGCTGTTGGTGTGGATCGCGGTGCGCGCGAGTGCGCACCGCGCATACGATCTGCCGCGCGCGATGCTCGTCGCGGGCCTCGTTCTGCTCGCGCTGCAGGTTGCGCTCGGCGGTTGGACCTCGGCGAACTACGCGGCGCTCGCGTGCGGCGCCGAGTATCCGAAATGTCTCGGCGCGTGGTGGCCGTCGACGGACTTCCGCGAAGGCTTCGTGCTCTGGCGCGGGATCGGCGTCGACTACGAGGGCGGGGTGCTCGACGCGCCCGCGCGCACCGCGATCCACCTCGCGCACCGCTGGTTCGCGCTGCTGGTCGCGGGACATCTCCTCGCGCTGGGCATCGCCGCGGCGAAACGCGGCGCGCGCCTGCTCGGCTGGGCGCTCGCGGCCGGCGTCGCGGCGCAGGTCGCGCTCGGCATCGCGAACGTCGTGCTGGGCCTGCCGCTAGCGGTCGCCTCGGCCCATCACGCGCTCGCGGCCGTGCTCGTCGCGCTCACCGTCGCGCTCATCGCGCGGAGCGGCGGCGTGCGATCCTGACGCACATGAGCCTCGGCCTCGGTTCCTACTGGGCACTGACGAAGCCGCGCGTCGTCGCGCTGATCGTGTTCACGGCGATCGTCGGGATGTTCCTCGCGACCGACGCGTGGCCGCCCCTGAACGCGCTCGTCGCGGGCTCGCTCGGGATCTGGCTCGCGGCGGCGTCGGCTGCGGCGCTGAACCATCTGCTCGACCGGCGCGCCGACGCGGTGATGGCGCGCACCGCACACCGGCCGCTGCCGATGGGCGAGCTCGGGACGCGCGAGGTGCTCGCGTTCGCGCTCGTGCTCGGCGCCGTGTCGATGGCGATCCTCGTCGCGTTCGTCAACGTGCTGACGGCGGTGCTGACCTTCGCGTCGCTGATCGGCTACGCGATCGTTTACACGGTGTATCTCAAGCGCGCGACGCCGCAGAACATCGTGATCGGCGGCGCGGCGGGTGCGGCGCCACCGGTGCTCGGCTGGACCGCCGTGACCGGCGACGTGCACCCGTACGCGCTGCTCTTGTTCCTCATCATCTTCATCTGGACGCCGCCCCACTTCTGGGCGCTCGCGATCTATCGGCGCGAGGACTATGCACGCGCCGCGGTGCCGATGCTGCCCGTCACGCACGGCGTCGAGTACACGCGCGCGCACGTGCTGTACTACACGGTGCTGCTCCTGATCGTGACGCTGTTGCCGTACCTCACCGGCATGACGGGGCTGCTCTATCTCGGTGGCGCGGTCGTGCTCGGCGCCGGGTTCCTGTGGTACGCGATCCGGCTCATGAACCCGCCGTCCGAGCGCTTCGCGATGGACGTTTTCAACTACTCGATCGTGTATCTCATGGCGCTGTTCGCGTTCCTGCTCGCCGACCACTACCTCGCGGCGCCGGCGCCATCCGCCGTCGTGACGTTCGAGCGCGTCGCGTGAACCGCGCTGCGTCGTAGCCGCCGCGCTGTGGCGGCTTGGGGAATACGGCGCCCGGGCGCGTCGCGCCGCGCGGCCCGCGCCAGCCGATAGAATCGACCGCCTTTCCGCGTCGGAGCCCGCTCGTGCCGATTCGCCCGTTCCTCGTCGCCTTCCTCGTCCTCGCAGCGCTGCCCGCGCTCGCGAAGGAATCGCTGCCGGTCTCGGACGCGCTCGCCGCGAAGCTCCAGGCGAATCCCGACCGCAGCTACCCACCGAGCTGCCTGCCGTTCCCGCTGCCGACGACGGTGCGCGGCCCCGCGACGACGCTCAACAACGTGCGCCTCGGCGACTTCGAGAGCAACTACTTCGAGAACCAGACCATCACGGTCTGGCGCCATGCGTGCTCGAACGGTCGATCGGCCGTGCTCGTGAAGTTCCAGCGCCCGAACAACGCGCCGAACAACAACTTCGCGGACGTGCCGGTACCGTTCATCACGCAGGGTTCGATCTCGCAGCGTGTCGCGCGGCTGCATTTCGAGCCGAACACCTACAACAGCGAGGTCAACGGCCATGCGATCGCGAGCGAGGTGACGCTCGTGCTCGAGACCGTCACGGGCGAGCGCGTCGATTTCAACCAGGCATTCCGGCTCGAGCTCGGCACGGTCGCCGCGGGGCAGGCATCGCTCTACGCCTTCAACCTGCCGGCGTACTCGGTCTCGCAGCATCCCGACGGCGCGCTGCCGCTCGAGATCACCGGCTACGTTTCCGGCAGCTGGTACGACGCGGCGCGTGGCGGCGAGGGCATGATCGTGGAGGTCGGCGAGCGCCCGAACGGCGCGAAGTACGCGGGTTTCGCCTGGTACACGTACGACGCGGCCGGCAATCCGAGCTGGATCGTCGGCAACCAGGATCTGCCGTCGATTCCGCCGCGCAGCGTCACGATCCCGGGGCTCTACATCCGCGGCGGCGGTTTCGCCGGGAACTTCAATCCGACCAGCCTCGACGCGCGTCCGTGGGGCACGGTGACGCTGACGTTCCCGACCTGCAACACGTTGCGGCTCGACTACGCCTCCGCATTGACCCCGCCGCCGGGCGCGCCGACGGGGCAGGGGACGCGCAACTGGACGCGGCTCGTCGCGGTGAACGGGTTGGTCTGCGAGTAGGCGAAGCGCGCCGGCATCGCTTCGCGAAGTCCGGCCTACTGGCCTCGAAGTAGGCCGGACATCCGAAGGATGGCCGGCAACCGCGAGAACGTCGCCGCGCGGTAATCTCGCGCCATGGCGATGTTCAGCACCACCCGCTGGAGCCTCGTGCTCGCGACGCGCGACGACACGCGCCCCGCGCGCGACGCGCTCTCGTGGCTGTGCGAGCAATACCGCGCGCCGGTCGTCGCCTACGTGCGGCGCTTCGGTTATCCGCGCCAGGACGCCGAGGACCTGGCCCAGGCCTTCTTCGTGAAGTTCCTCGAAGCGCGCTACCACGCCGACGCCGATCCGACGCGCGGCCGCTTCCGCACGTTCCTCCTCACCGCGCTGAAGCGCTTCCTCGCGAACGTGCACGACCACGACTCGGCGCTCAAGCGCGGCGGCGGCATCGCGCCCGCGCCGCTCGACGCGAAGCTCGCGGACTCGCTTGCCGACGACGGCGCGCGCGATCCCGACGACGCGTTCGACCGAGCGTTCGCGGCCGCGGTCGTCGAGCACGCGCTCGCACGTCTCGCGCGCGAGGCACGCGAGGCCGGCAAAAGCGCGCTATTCGACGCCCTGCGCGAATTCCTGCTCGAGGGCCCCGAGGCCGATCGTTACGGCGAGGTCGCGGACCGGCTCGGGATGAAACGCAACACGCTCGCCGTGACGGTCAAGCGCCTGCGGGCGCGGCTCGGCGAGCTGGTGCGTGCCGAGATCGCGGAAACCTGCGCCGATCCGCGCGACGTCGAGCGCGAGCTCCGTGCGGTGCGCGACGCGCTCGCGGCCTGAGCGCTGCCGCCGCAGGCAACGACGTGTCGGCCCGGCGCGAGATCCACGATCTGGTCGAGCAGCGCTACGCGGCGCTCGTCGACTCAGCGCGCGACGCCGGGGTCTCGTTCTACGACGACGCCGGCGTCGGCGAGCGGATCAAGCGCGTCATCGCGGCGAGCGACTTCGCGTTCGACGCGCTGCGGCGCGAGCCCGCGCTGCTCGGACCCGGGCTCGTCGAGTTCGTCAACGACCCTCGTCACGCCTCGGCGCGGGCGAAGGTGCCCGCCGAGGCGCGCGCCGACGGCGCCGGTTTTGCGTCGTGGTTGCGGCGCTTCCGCCGCCGCGAGAGCCTGAGGCTCGTCGTTCGCGACGTGCTCGCGATCGACCCGGTCGAGGCGACGCTCGCGGGCGCGTCCGAGCTCGCCGAGGCCGCGATCGACGCGGCGCTCGCGCACGCGACGCGCGAGCTCTCGCCGCGTTTCGGCACGCCGCGCAACGCCGCCGGCGAGGCGCAAGCCCTCTGCGTGAT
>Ga0187892_10007459_pt1 | contig 15584 bp, 11 predicted proteins | sample MA1701073metaG_FD_139345 | JGI IMG/M metagenome (GOLD analysis project Ga0187892, IMG submission 139345) | Bio-ooze microbial communities from a basaltic lava cave in the Kipuka Kanohina Cave System on the Island of Hawaii, USA - MA170107-3 metaG ... | reverse complement strand
TCTTCGTCATTGTTCCCACGCGCCAACGTGACCCCGGCCCGCAACAAGTATCCCGACGTCGCAACTGTGACGGTCAGGATAAGAACAACAACAAAGACCACGGCCTTACATTGCAGCGTCCGTCCGAGATCGATGACACGCGGCGACTCATTCGGCCGAGGTTCTTGTTCAGTGTCTTGGCGAGAGCCCGGCATCGGTTTGCCCAGCATGAAAGAAGCAGCACCATGGCGGCCAGACGCTCGCTGCCGCCGCGGCAATATCCACCGTTACAAAGCGTATCGGTGGCGGCCGTTGCAGACTGAACCGCACCTGCCGAACCGCCACCGTCTGGCGCTCCGGACGGCAAAGAATCTATTGAAACAGTCCGATAAGCCCGGCGCGACCGGCCGTGGAAAGGATCGCCGGAAACGGCGTAGAACCTGTTGAAAGGAACAAAAGACTAACGGGAATGTTTGGCCGGTGCGTCCATCGCCTCCGATTCGGCCGCCCCGCGCGCTCGCTCTCGCAGCGCGTCCAGAGCTTCGCGCACCTCGCTGGCCATGCGGGCATTGGGGAACTCGCGAACCAGTTCCAGCCCAGTCCGCAGGGCATCCTGCCACCGCTTCTCCGTCACGGCGAAGCGGAACTGGATGCCGAGCTGCAAGAGCTTGTCCTTGAAGACGTGCCGGGCCGAGGCCTGAAGGGACTGCGCCTCGGTCGGGGTGAGGTATTGATCGAGTTCGCGAAGGATATCAATTGCGTGATCTGTATCGCTGCGTCGGACGGCCTCTTCCCACGCCTGTTTCAGCGTATGTTTATGCTGGGCCTGCAATGCCCTCATCCGGTCTCGCAGCGCCCGCACCTTTGGTTCATCCGGTACGATATGAGCCAAGCGGTCAATCTCGTTTTCGGCCCGGTCCCATTCGTGGGATCGGAAATGACCCTCAACCATCTCGATGGCCTCGTTCAATTTGTCTTGGATCGCTACGCGGCGAACGTCGTCCAGTTCCACGCGGAGACGTTCTGCCTCCTGCTTCTGGCCGAACCGCCGTTCCAGTTCTTCGATCAGGGTCAGAGCCGGTTCCCAATGTTCGTTGCGAATCCGGTCGCGGATTGCCCGCTGGAGCGTATCAACTTCCTGCTCGCGGTGGGCCAGCGATTTAGTCATGTCTGAAATGCGCGTGTTTTCCGCGATCGAATCCAGCGCCCCGACAGCTCGCTGCAACGCTTCGCTCAGATCATGAATCGCCTCCAACTGGCGGGCGAGGGTGGACTCCATTTTGAGCAGCAGCGGCGTGATCGTCATCAGCATGATGGCTACGAACAACCCAAACGCGCCCGCTGAGGTGAGCCATACGCTCAGCGACGAGCCGTACCCGACGATGCCTAGTGCCACCAGAAGCCCGGCCCCGATCAGGGCCGATAGGCAGGCCAACGTTTGCAAAAGGCGAAGTTGCGAGAACCGACCTGGTTGATGAGGCATCTTGGCTCGTTCCTAGCGTGGTGAGCAACCGACCTCGCTGCCATGCCGAACGAAGGATCGCGATCGCCCGAATTCCCCAAACGCGCCCTGGCAACGACAGCGCCTCAGGAATCGTAGCCCGCGCGGGTGTCGCGTCAACCCGCCCGCCAAACTACGTCACAGTATCACGGGTCTTGGCGGTCTCCGACCCGGTACGACGACTCTTAGAGACCGCGACAGGCCCGCATCGCTGCAACCTATGTGCGACAATGGTCAGAAACACAATAACGCCGCAGGCACATGCAGCACCGTAGAGCAAAACTCGCCACGCATCCATCCGTCAAGCGCTCCGGGCAGACCGCTTGACGTATCGGCTAAAACCCAGCCCTGCAAAAAGTGCCCACGGCAGCGTGTACGGCTACTTGGCGGTTCGATAGATGATAAAATCCTGAATGAGCCGCTTGGTGATGGGGCCCGGGCGGCCGTCGCCCACGAGGCGTTTGTCTACCTCGGTAATGGGGACAATCTCCGCGGCTGTACCCGTCGCAAAGCACTCGTCGGCGACGTAGAGATCGTGGCGAACCAGGACGGTTTCGTGTACGGGCAGGTTCCGACGTTTGGCGAGTTCCATAACCACGCCCCGTGTTACCCCTTCGAGAATTCCCGCGCTTGCGGGAGGAGTCATCAACACCTTGTTTCGGACCAGAAAGATGTTGTCGCCCGTGCATTCGGTGATCTGGCCGTCGGAATTGAGCAAAACTGCCTCGTCGGCGCCGGCGTCGTAGGCCTCCAGCTTGGCCATCACGTTGTTGAGGTAGTTTAGCGACTTGACGCGCGGGCTGATCGCATTGACGTGATTCCGCGCGTAGCTGGAAACCACGCAGCGCAGTCCGCGATCGTACACCTCCGCCGGATACAACGAGATTTTGTCGGAAATGACGACAATCGTTGGGCAGGCGGCCTTGTGGACGGAGATGCCCAAGAGTCCGATCCCGCGCGTGGCCAGCAGCCGGATGTATCCGTCGCCCGTAACGCCGTTGGCCCGCAGGGTCTCGTACATGGCGTCGCTGATCTGCGCGACGGTCATGGGAAGATCGAGCCGGATGGCCTTGGCGGATTCGACGAACCGTTGTAAGTGCTCCGCCTCCTTGAAGATCTTGCCGTTGTACACGCGGATGCCCTCGAAGATTCCGTCGCCGTACAGCAAGCCGTGGTCAAAGACGCTGATCCTCGCCTCTCCGACGGGAACCAACTCGGTGCCGAACCAGACCATCAGGTTGGGGTTGGGGGCAAACGGGTTTTCAGAGATCAACGCTGCTTCCATCATTGCCGTACTCATGGGACTACCTTTCTCATTGCCAAGGGGGCGGCGCTTCGCGCGGAGGAACCGCCCGTTTCTCGAATCACACCCTCGGTGAGTTGGACCCGTCGATGGGCATGGGACGCCACTTTGGCGTCGTGGGTGACCATAACGATCGTTTGCCCTGATTCGTTGAGTTCCGTCAACAGGCTCAAGATCTCGGCTCCGATCGCTTCGTCTAGGTTACCGGTTGGTTCGTCGGCAAGCAAGAGCAAAGGCCGGTTGACCAGGGCCCGGGCGATTGCCACCCGCTGCCGTTCGCCGCCGGAAAGCTGGTTGGGGCGATGTCCCGCCCGTGGCGCTAGGCCAACACGCTCGATGATTTCTTGCGAGTCTCGTCGGGCCTGCCGCCGCTGGCCGAACCACTGCCGCAAGGAATGCCGAATAAACCGCGGCACCATGACGTTTTCCAGGATCGTCAACTCAGGCAGCAAATGATAAAACTGAAAAACAAACCCGACCTGGGAGTTTCGGTAGTCTCGACGGCTGCCTTCAGTCATCCCAAAGACGTTTCGGCCGCGAAATTCCACAACCCCGCGGTCGGGACGATCCAATGCTCCCAGAACGTGTAACAGAGTGCTCTTGCCCGACCCGCTGGACCCCATGATGACCAGAAACTCTCCGGCGGCGACCTGAAGCGACGTTCCGCGCAAGACGCGAACGTTTTCGTGCCCCATAGGATAGGACCTATGGAGCTCGTGGGCGGAAAGCAACGGTCTATTCATATCGCAGCGCCCGAACCGGCCAGATTCGGCCAGCGATGATAGCGGGGATCAACGAACCGAGCATCGCAGAAACAATCGCCAGCGAGCCGACCCACAAGACATCCGCCCGCTTGACGACTTCCGGAATCTTGTCGAAGGAATAAACCTCCGGATTCCAAACTCGCAGTGCGGGATTCATGGCCGCCAGGAGGTCCTGAATGTCGTTGATGTTCCAAACGAATAGCGACCCGACAAGCGCGCCGAGAATCGATCCGACGACGCCCACCGCGGCTGCATAGGCAATGAAAAGAACGGCCACGCCAGGCGCGGAAGCGCCAAGTGATTTCAGGATTCCGATGTCGCGTGTCTTCTTCTCGACGATCATGTAAAAGATGCATCCCAGGAGGACGATGGCGACGACGCTAATCAGGGCAAAGAGGAAAGTGACCAGAACTTTCTCCTTTTCGACGGCGGCGATGAACGGTCGTTGCAGATCCTCCCAGGTCGATACCTGCACGAAGGAAAGCGCCTGCTCATCGACGGAGCTCAGGTCGGGGTCCAGCGACGCCCGAAAGCGCTCCCACGCCTGGGAGATTCTTTCTCTCGCGGTGTCGAGGTCTGTTCCGGGCACCAGACCGACCAGGAGCCTGCTGGCGCGTGCCCGGGTCCATTTCATGTCCGTCGTGTTATCAGCCAAAGGGCGTGTCTCCGCGATGGAGGGATCAGCATCGGAGGCCAGCGGCTGAGGGTCCATCGCCAACCTATGTTGCAGCATGTCAAAATCGACATAGACACAGAGCCGGTCGATCTCATAGATTCCGGTTCGCGAATCATCGGCATATCGCACCGGAATGGGGAAGAGCGGTTCGCTGGTTACGTTTCCGGAGCGAGTGAGCGGGAGCACGTTTAGGACCATGGGCGTACCGCGGGCGCAGACCCGCTCGAAGTTGCCATCAGGCTTGCGGATATTGAGCAAATCGCAGCCCACAATGACTCCGTAGAAAGGCGCGTCGGCATAATAGGGTTCGCCGACCGTCGTCGAATACACGCGGTCTCCCGGTACGGCGGCGATGGTATGGGGGTATGGGGACTGTTCGAACGGTGCTCGGTCGAACGCCGCGACGGCCTCGCTATCCGGTTCCGCCTTGCGCCAGGCGTCACTCGCCTGCTCTAGGTCGTCCGGAAGCCGCAGGCTACCGTTCTCCGAAAAACCGGCCACAGGCATCTGCTGCGGGCGCAAGTGGGTCGTGCGAGGATAGTACCGGTTGTAGTACAACCCCTCAGCAAAGTCCGTGACCTTGACATAGTCATCAAGACGGATTCCGACGACTTGAGCCTCCCTGGTATACGTTGTGGCCGGCACACGGAAGACGGCATAGGTCAAGATGGTCGGCGTCGTGAGCCGGACTACGTCGGGCAGGTGGGATTTCAGGTGGCCGCCAAATTCCTCGTAAAACGGAAACCCCTGAGAGGTCAGACCGTCGACAACGATCTCACTGTTGAGACCTTTGGAGCGGGCGCGGACGGTGTCCAAAAAGCCGCCCATCACGCTCATTACGACGATGACCATAGCCACGCAAAGCATGACGCTGGCCACGCCGAAAAAGGCGATCAGCTTGGTGTGCAGATATCGAATGGCGAGGAACCATTTATACATCGCATGGTGTCCCATCGCCGCCGGAATCGATTTCGTGATCGTTCCTGAGAGGTCGTTGGAGGGGAAAGAGAATCACATCGCGGATGCTGTGGCTGTCGGTGAGCAACATGACTAGACGATCGATTCCAACGCCCAAGCCTCCCGCGGGCGGCATGCCGTACTCAAGCGCCAGGACAAAGTCCTCATCCATAACCGCCATGGTTTCATCCCCTTCGCCCGCGACGGTCCGCCGGAAGTTGGCCTCCTGCACGGCCGGATCGGTCAGCTCGGTGTAGGCGTTCCCCAGTTCCATGCCGGCCACGATGGCTTCGAATCGCAGGGCGATCGATGGATCGTCGGGATGGCGCCTGGTCAGCGGGCAAATGGCGGCCGGGTAGTCGTAAACGAACGTCGGCTGAATGAGATGATGTTCCACGGTGGCCTCAAACAAATCGTTGGTGACCACGGCGTCATCCTTGCCGGCGTGCTCGATGCCCATCGCCGTCGCCTTGGCACGGATGGCGGGTACATCGTTGATCACCACGTGAGCATATTCCCGAAGTAGATCGGCATATTTTCGCCGCGGCCAAGGAGGCGTGAAGTCGATCACCTGCCCGTGGAATACAGCGGTGAGTCGTCCGGCGGCGATGCCTTCGCTCGCTTTGCGATAGGCCTTCGCGTGGGCGTCGCCTTCGTCGAACGCGGCGGCCTTGGTTGGGATCGTTGATTGAGCGGAGACCGCGAAGGCCGCGGCGACCATCTGTTCGACGCGATCCATCATCACATGATAGTCCGCATAGGCCTCATACAGCTCGATCATCGTGAATTCGGGGTTGTGCTTGGTGCTGATTCCTTCATTGCGGAAATTTCTGCTGATTTCGAAGACCCGCTCCATTCCGCCGACGAGGAGGCGCTTGAGGTACAATTCCGGGCTAATCCGCAAAAACAGCGGCATGTCGAGCGTATTATGATAGGTGGTGAACGGTCGGGCTGCGGCGCCGCCGTAGATGGGCTGCAGCACGGGCGTCTCGACCTCAAGATATCCGAGACCGATGAGGCAGTCGCGCAGAGCGCCGATGATCTGGCTTCGCTGGCGGAAGACATCGCGAACGTCGGGATTGGCGAAGAGGTCAACGTAGCGCCGCCGATACCGAAGATCGACGTCGGTCAGGCCATGCCACTTCTCCGGCGGCGGCTGGAGTGACTTGGTCAAGACGGTCATCTTGTCCACCCAAAGGGTCAGTTCGCCGGTTTTTGTCTTCCCAAGCAAGCCGTCGGCGCCGACGATATCGCCGAGGTCGAGGTTCTTGAAGGCGGACCATTGGTCGCCAAGCGTCGCCTTGCTGAGGCCGAGTTGAAGGGCGCCGGACTGGTCGCGAATGGTCAGGAAAGCGAGCTTGCCCATCTCCCGAAGTAGAGAGATTCGTCCGGCCACACGGGCGCGGACCTGGCTCCGTTCGCCTAGAGGCAGGTCGAGCGGGTCAGCCAGGGTACGAACTGCGGAGGTCGACGCGACGCCGTCGAATCGCCCGCCATAAGGATCCATCCCCAATGAGACGAGCGCATCTCGTTTCTTGGCACGCTGCGCCTTCAGATGAAGTTCGCCGCTCATGTTCAACGTTTCCCGGGTGTGCGGATGGCACAGGAACCTAGTGGGCGATCGTAGCAGAGCGCCGCGGCGCCGGCAAACGAGAGTCGCAACTCGGGACTGCCGGCGGCCGCCGGTGGTTACCCGCGGTGAGTCGGAACTCCCGGGCAGCCGCTAGTCGTTGGGGGTGGTGTCCGCGAGAGGCGGGAGGAGGCTGGTGAAGTTTTCGGCGACCAGGATCCAGTCGCGGAGGCCGGGATAGACGACATTCAGATTGCCGACCGGTAGCACATTGTCCAATTGCGGAATCAGCTCGGCCGGTTGGTAGTAATAGCGATCATTGATGTACCCGCTTTCGGTTACGTACAGCATCTCATTCATCCGTGGCAGGCCGACGTGCTCAATCATCGCATTGCGATAAGGCTCCACAAGGGAATGGCCGCGCCAGCGTGAGAAAGAAGTATACAGCGTGATGAACCGGCAAGTGGGCAATGCCTGGTTGACGGCGTCGACAAACTGAGTTGTCTGCGCGAGGCGGTCGGGAAACTCTGGGATATTATAGCCGATTTGCGGAAGATACCACCAGAATTCGATACCGGTGGCGGCTAACGGGGCCAGCGAGCTGGTCAGCCGCTGGTAGTCAATCGTCGCGCGCCCTTCGTGATACGGTCTGACTGCGGTTTCGTTTTCAAGGACGACGACATTGGCACCGGTGGCCTGAACGATCGCGCGGGCGTGGTCGGCGATTATCCGCCAGGCGGCGGGGTCGGCAAAGTCGTAGTTCGCGGCGACAAAGGGGGCAGCACCAGGCACAAATTCGGAGCTTTTTAAGCCGCCGATGATGCGGACCGTGGGCGGCCGCTGGTGCATGAGGAGCGGAAAGAGATCCTGCCGGTCCAGCCGAAGTCGCGACGTGGTGACGATGGCCAAGTCCGTCACTTCCGCCCAATGCTGCAACCCGGCAAGGAAATAGTCCAGAACCGTCCAACCCGTCTGTGAACCCTGGGGTTGCCCCACTCCGAGTTCGCTGACCTGCCCCAGGGGGTTGGAGTTCAATTCCAGCCAGGGAACGGGCTTCTTGGCTACCCTCACCGTGACCGTGGCAGGCGGCGACGCCGCATGGCCGTTGTTGGCGGAGACTGTGAATGTATCGGTTCCGCGAAAACCGGGGACCGGCGTGTAGATCAGCGAGGCGGAACGCCGGCCGCGACTCTCGATGGCGCCGACGGCGCCATGGCGCGGGCCGGATGCCACCGTGAACGTCAGATCGGCGTTGCCGGCGTCCGAAGCTTCAAGCGCGAGGCGAACGGCCGTATCGACGGGAGCAAAGAAGGATGCGGCGAAGACCTCAGGCTCGGAGCCCGACGATCGGACGTCGATGGTGACGGTCGCGATGTTTGAGAGGTCCCGCCCATCATCGGCTTGGTAGCGAAAGGCGTCGGCGCCGATGAAGTCGGCAGTTGGGATGTATATGACGATGGTCTGGTCGCTGCGGTCGGCGCCTACGGCGACGGCTCGACCATGTGCGGGCGGATCGACAATCGTGAAGGTCAGGGCATCCTCGTCCAGGTCGCTTCCGGTGAGAGTGATGCGGGCCGGCTCGTTCGGCAAGACTACAACCTGCATGTCGGATACGACGGGCGGGTCGTTGTCTCCGGCGGTTCCGGAGCGGAGGACACTAACGCTCACTTGGTCTTCGACGGTGCTTTGGCCGTCGGTTGCGGCGACAGCGAAGCTCAGCGATCGCGGGCTTTGGGCGACGTTGGGGGCGATGAACCATGCGGCCGCGGTCGTGGGATTGTGCAGTTCGACACTGGATCCGGCGGTTTGTCGCCAGGTGAATTGGATCGGCGCGGGCGATTCGGTTTCGACGCGGGCGGTGAGAGTCACCCTGTCGCCCGAGCGGACGGTTTGGTCGATGCCGGCGCTCAACGTAAACGACGCGGCGCCTGTTCCGGGGCTGGGCGGTGATGACAAGGAGACTTCAGCGCGATCCAGATCATCGATTTGAAGGTGAAGGAGGCGCTCCTCCTTCATCTGTGCCCCGTTGGTCAAATGGGCCGTCAGGACGACTGAGTACGTTCCGGCCCAGGGATAGGTGTGCGGAATGAAGGCGCCGCTGCCGGTGCGTCCATCGCCGAATTCCCATTCGAAGCGAGCGTTGCGGTCAAGCCGACCGGCGGAGAGCGAGGCGGAGAACTCGATCGAAAGGGGGTCGCAGCAGAATTCGGGAGTGGCCTCAAACGACAAAGTTAATTGCCCGTCTTGCGGATCGGTGGGGTCGCTTGCTGCCTCGACTACGCCGGCCGCGAGGGTAGTTGGCAGGTCGGGGTCTATTTCCGGCCCACATCCGGCGGTCAAGAAGGCCCAGATTATCGCCCCGCGGGTGCAGCGTAAAAGGAAGGCCGACCTGGATCCACCGCCAACCATCGCTTCCCCATGCCACATAGGCCGGAAACGTCCGCATCGGCCTGGAGGCCGCGATTATGAAGTTCGGACCGTCCGCTGGGCCGACGAGTCCGAAAACCATGAGTCGTAAATGGGTCGGACGGCCACGCGGGCCGAGAATCGGCGAGCCCCATCAACCGTAAAATACGAATCGCACGTGGGCAAAGCGGCGGGGCGACGGAGGCCTCAGGGTCGAGGCGTAGTAGCTCTACGCCCCCCCCGGCTCGCGTGCCAACCTCTTGCACCTTATCGGGTTATCAAAGGTGTTACTTATAGAGCATTGCAAAGTCCATGCGGCTTCGGATACAATAGGGACTCCTTGGAACTAGAGGTGGGAAATGAGCACAGAGCCCGTCGAGCGAATCGACGCAGCCGCGCCGACCAGTCGGCCGTCGCGTCTGGGTTGTGCCAAATCGCTGTCACGCCTTGAGCGTGAGATTGAGCGTCTTGAGCGCCGGGGTACAGACGACGGTGCGGAGGTTTCCACGCGGCTTTCTCGCATGCGCGGCCATCTGGCCGAGCTGATGGAGCGTGCGTACTCCGCGGTGGGCGGCTGGCAGACGGTGGAATTGGCGCGACATTCGGACCGGCCTGTGCTAGCGGATTACATCCGGCTTCTGGTCCGCGACTACTGCGAGCTTCATGGAGACCGCTGCTTCGGAGACGACCGGGCGATCCTGACTGGGTGGGGCAGGATCGGCGGGCGGCGGGTGATGCTCTTAGGCCACAACAAGGGGCGGGAGATTGAGGATCGCGTGGCGTGCTGCTTCGGGTATCCCCACCCGGAAGGGTATCGCAAGGCGCTTCGTGCGATGCGTCTGGCCGAAAAGTTCGACGTTCCCGTGGTCTCACTGATTGACACTCCCGGCGCGCATCCGGGCGTCGGTGCGGAGGAGCGCGGCGTCGCTGAGGCCATCGCTGTGAACCTGCGGGAGATGTCGCGATTGCGCGTGCCGGTGGTCTGCGTGGTGATCGGCGAGGGCGGCAGCGGGGGGGCGCTGGGCATCGGCGTCGGCGATCTGGTCGGGATGTTGCAACATGCATACTATTCGGTGATTACGCCGGAAGGCTGCGCGTCGATCCTGTTTCACGACGTGGGACGGGCGCGGCAGGCGGCGGAGGCTCTGCGGCTGACGGCGGAAGATTTGAAGCGATTCCATCTCATCGACGAGATTATCGAAGAGCCATTGGGTGGGGCGCACCGCGACATGGAGGGCTGCGCACGGGGCGTGGAGCGTTTCATTCGCGATAGCCTCCGGGAGCTGGCGACAGTGACGCGGGAGACGTTGCTTGTGCGGCGGTGCGAGCGGCTGCGAGACTTTGGGGCTGAGTTCATTCGTCCAGCGTTGGCCGCGACGGAGGCGCCGTGATGATTCAACTTTCACATGACGAGTCGACTCCGCCGATGACGTCGGACCGCACGGAATACGAGCGGACGCAAAAGCAGCGATCGCTCTTCCGGGTTCTGGCGAAAAACCTTGTTCGCGAATTGCGCGAGGGCGGGCACCATGGACATGAACTGCTGGATTTCGCCAGTGAGGTGTTGCAGGCGATCACCGATAACGGTTGGGACCATCCGGTGGATCCCGGACGGATGGGGCCCAACGGAGCGACCGCGGCGCCGCTTCCTTTTCGGCTGATCACGGACGATACCGGTGGGCATGTCATCGCCGGTGATCGCGTGGTTCTCCGGGCGGCCGCCGAGGCCGACGGTCCTGCGCTGCGACGGTGGGGGGATGATCCACTCATCCAAACCAGCTTAATTCCGATCGTGTTGCAGTACGTGTTGGAGCATCTTGGAAAGGCAAGGCGGGAAAAAGACCGCGTCGAGTTCATCGTTTGCGACCGGTCCTCCGGGCAAGCGATCGGCCTGGTGTCATTGCATGACATTGACCCAAACGTCGGGCAGGCGGAACTGGGAAAGATGATCGGCGAGCCGGCCTTTCGCGGTAAGGGCGCGGCCCACGAGGCTGCCCGACTGATCCTGCACTATGGGTTCGAGACGTTGGCGTTGAACCGGGTATACCTGCGGACGTTGGGCGGGAACTTAAAGAACATCCGTTTGAATGAGCGAATCGGGTTCCGCTTCGAAGGCGTGTTGCAGCAGGCGGCCGCCTACAACGGTGGCACAACCGATGTGGTGCTTATGGCGATGCTGGCCAGCGAGTTCCGCATGACGCACGGCGGCTAGACTAGCCTTCAGGGGGATGTCAGCCAGTCGTTTCATGTCCGCCGCCAATGATTCTACCACAGTCCGCGGCAAAGAAACGAACCTCAAGTCGCAATGTCAGCGCGTCCGACGGAAACGAGCCATCGAGCCCTGCGCGCCGGGAACGAGTTGCCGCATCCCAGTCATGATCCTACCGTAAGCGGCCATACCAGTGGAATGATCAGAACGCTCACCGCGCCAATCAGCAAATCAAGCGGCAGGCCCACGCGCACGAAATCCGCAAAACGGTAACCGCCCGGTCCGTAGACCATCATGTGCGTCTGGTAGCCGATCGGCGTAGCAAAGCCGGCGGAGGCGGCCATCATGATCGCGATAATGAACGGCATGAAATCGACGTTCAGACTCCGGGCGGCGGCCAGAGCGATGGGAAAGACCAGGACTGCCGCGGCGTTGTTGGTGACCAGCTCGGTCAACAAAAGCGTGACGGTGTAGACCATGACCAGGGTCAGCCACGGGCTGCCGCCGGCGAAACCAATCAGATTCCGGGAAAGGAAATCGGCCACGCCGGTGACCTCCAAGGCCTTACCCAGGCCGAAGGAGGCGGCGATGGCAATGAGAATCTGCCAGTCGACGCTTCGGCGGGCGACGGCGGAAGTACAGCAGCGGGCGAGAATCATGGCCCCGGCGGCGAGCATGGCCCCGTGAAGCATCGGCAGCCATTCCAAAGAGACGACCAATATGAGAGCGAACAGAATCCCAATGGCGACGATCATTCGCTCGTGGCTCGGCGGGTTCGTGTTTTCGATTCGGCTCACCAGAAAAAAGTCGCGCGAGTTGCGTTGCTGGTCGGCGAAAGTAGGCGGCGCTTCGAGTAGGAGCGTGTCCCCGCTGCGAAGCACGATGTCTCCGATCTTCTTGTGAATTCGTTCCCCATTGCGTGAAACCGCGATGACCACGGCGTTATAGACTTTCCGGAACTGGCCATCACGAATCGTTTGTCCGATGATCCGGCAACTGTCGGAGACGACGGCCTCGATCAGCGAACGCTTCGCCCGCGGAGCGTCCAGTTTGAAGACTTGATTGGTGGCCGGCTTCAGCCCGCGGATCCGCTGCAGGTCGACGACGGACTCAACGACTCCGGCGAAAACCAGTCGATCATCGGCCTGAAGCTTCTCCTCGGGCCCCACGGCGGGGATGACCTGCCCTTCGCGATCGATCTCGGCTAGGAACATTCCCGGCAATCGTCGAAGGCCGGCCTGCTCGATGGTGCGGCCGATCAGGGCGCTGCCCGGCTCGACCAGCATTTCGACGGTGTATTCCCTAGGATCGCCCAACTGACTGATCACCGGCCGGCGGTCAGGGAGGAGCCAGCGGCCGAGGATCGTAAGATACGCGATGCCGGCTACCGCGCACGGCACACCGACCCACGCGATGTCCCACATGCCCAGCGACGGCATTTTGGCGTCCCTAATAACCATCCCGTTGACGACGATGTTGGTGCTCGTGCCGATCAGCGAGCAGGTACCGCCGAGGATGGCGGCGTAGCTCAGCGGGATCATCAACTTCGACACGGCGAGCTGATGCTTTTTGGCCCAGTCGCTGACCGCGGGCATGAACATAGCCACAACCGGCGTATTGTTGAGAAAGGGGCTGACCAGCGACACGGGAAGCATCATCTTGAGCTGTGCGCCCAAGAGGGATTTGGGTTCCTTGAGGAACTTCGCGGCGATCCACGCGGAAGCGCCGGTTTCCTGCAGGCCGGCCACGACAATGTACAGCACGCCGACGGTGACCATGCCCTCATTGGCCAGGCCCGACAAGGCCTGGGTAGGCGAAAGGACGCCGGTAAGCAGCAGGATGGTGACGCCGGCGACGAGGATGATGTCGGGCACGATCCTCGTGAACGTAAGTAGGGCGAGTACGCCGGTTAAGACGCCGATTGTGAGCCACGCTTCCCAGGTCAACATTCATTCTCCTGTCGAGCGTTATAAGCTATCCCAAAACCGAGCCGGCCCCGAACTTCAGGCCGCGCGGAGCTTCGGAATGCCTGGGCGCCCCAAGGGTCTCGACCACACTCCGCCGTCGTCCGGATGCTTCTTGGGATGCCTCTAAGCACGATGCGTCATGCCTTCCGATCCGCGGCCGGGCTGTTCGACTCCATGCCCTCGGGGACGGGAAGGGCGCCGTGTTCGTACTTCAAAATGGAATGGACTGGGTAATCTCCCAGTCGGCTGCGACCGTTGAGGAACGCCAATTCGATCAGGAAGGCAATGCCCGCGATCGTGCCGCCCAGAGATTCGACCAATTGACAGCAGGCCTCCATTGTCCCGCCCGTGGCCAGGAGATCGTCGATCATCAGGACGCGGGCGCCCGCCGGGATAGCGTCCGCGTGGATTTCGAGAGAGTCGCAGCCGTACTCCAGTGCGTATTGTTGCAGTCGCGTGGGGGCCGGGAGGCGTCCGGGCTTGCGAATAGGCACAAAGCCGGCCGACAGATTGCGGGCCACGGCCGCCGCAAAGATGAACCCGCGCGATTCGGCCCCGGCGACCAGGTTGATGTGAAGGTGGCGGAACGGCTGGGTGAGGTACTCGACGGCAAGGGACAGGCCCGCCGGATCGGCCAGCAGCGGCGTGATGTCTTTGAAGACAATTCCGGGCTTGGGGAAGTCCGGGATGTCACGGATCAACGACCGAAGCTTGGTGATTTTGATTCCATCCTCGCGATCCACAAACCCTCCGGCAGCATGCCGCGCGGCGGCCAGCCTGAGTCAGGCGCGTACGTTCCTATTTGGGCGAGGCGGGACTTGAACCCGCACCGAGTTTTCACCCGAGGGGATTTTAAGTCCCCAGCGTCTGCCATTCCGCCACTCGCCCCGCTGGCATGAATCTTACCATTCTCGGCGAGTGCCGCGACAGTGGGGAACCTGTGAAGGCGCATCAGACCATTCGCAGAGCGCGGGCGCGATCGTCGGGCCGAGCATGGGGATCGTTACTTAAGCCTCCGGGTCTCGTTTCTCGATGAGGCGTTTGGGAGCGGTGTTGCACCATGCGGTCAACATGGCTTCCCGGATCGTTTCTTTGTCGGCGGCCTCCAAGCGCACCTGCGTGCATCCCCGCCTGCCCCAGCCGCCTTTGATCGGCTCGAAAACATCGGGGTCGGTCTGCACGAAGTGGCGCTGCTGCTCAGGCGTGAGCTTGACCATGCCCCAGTCGACGTCGTTGCGCCGGAACAACGTCGCAAAGATCTTCCCGTTCACTCGGAAATCAGGGTGACCCATGTGGGCGCCCTCGGTTGCCTCGGGCATGTTCAGGGCCAGGCGGCGGAATTGTGCGACGGTCATGGTTGCATTCTAACGCCAGGGGCGTTTCGACCTCCAGCCCAGGACGGCGTTGTGCCGCCGCTCGTGCGAGATTCCTATCTCGCACGCAATGTTCGCAGGATTCCCATCGTGCGGGATCGCGGGAAGGGATTCCCGCGAACGTGGGTGCGAGCACAGATTCTCGCACGGGTGGACGTGGACGTAGTGGATGGGAGCCGGCCAATCGGATATTTTCATCGCGTCGCCATCGCCGGTGCGCGGCGAAAGGAGCCGAATTTGTCAAAACCAAACTGAGCGCTACTCCGCCGATGACCGGACGCGCGAGCGCTGGCGGCGCGATTTCCCCAAGATGAAGGTTCCGCCGCATGAGGATCCGCCGTTCCAGCGCGACAGAATGCTCCCACGGCCTGCCAACAACGGATAAACGTACGACGATGAAGGAAAGGACCGCAATGAACGTTCAGGCCGCTTTGACGGGTCAGTACCATGCGGCGCTCAATATGTTGAAACAAGCCATCGAGCAGTGTCCCGCTGAGCTGTGGGATGGAGGACGCCCTCACCCCGTCCCTCTCCCAGAGGGAGAGGGGGTTGCCTATCCCGTCCCGTTCTGGCGCGTCGCCTATCATACGCTCTTCTTTACGCACCTGTACCTGCAACAGAATGAGGAGGCCTTTTGTCCTTGGGAGCACCACCGCGACGGGCACCAAGATCTGCCTTGGCCGCCGGGCATTGGACCGAAGATCGACGATCCGTATATGAAGACGGAGATTCTTGATTACTGGCGACTCGTGGACGGGATGGTTGATGCCGGCGTGAATCGGCTTGATCTCGACGCGCGGGCGAGCGGGTTCTCATGGCATAAAACGATCCCCAAGTTCGAGCATCAGATCCACAACATCCGCCACATCCAACACCACG
>Ga0187892_10007458_pt1 | contig 15584 bp, 14 predicted proteins | sample MA1701073metaG_FD_139345 | JGI IMG/M metagenome (GOLD analysis project Ga0187892, IMG submission 139345) | Bio-ooze microbial communities from a basaltic lava cave in the Kipuka Kanohina Cave System on the Island of Hawaii, USA - MA170107-3 metaG ... | reverse complement strand
CTGAGTCGCCGTGCCGCTAAGCGCGAGGTCGACTGCGGCGGTTTCGCCCACCTGCACCGTGATCACCTGCGTCTTGGCCGTGCCAGCCGGGCCGGCGACGCGGATCTCGTACGGGCCCGGCGCCAGGCCGGGTAGCACATAGCTGCCATCCGCGAGCGTTGTGGTGCGGTAGGTGTTGCCGGTGGCCGGGTTGACCGCCGTCACTACCAGGCCGGGTTGCGCGGCCGCGCCGGCGCTGGTGATCTGGCCCTTGATCGTCGATGTGCTCAGCTGCGCGTGCGCCGCGCCGGCCACTGCGAGAATTACCGCCGTGGCGAGGGCGCGGCGGCAGAACGTGCTTCGTGTGCGGTTCATGGTCGTCTCCTCTCGTGGGTTTGTCGTTGTGTCAATGCGCGGGCGCCGCCGGGGGCTGGGGATATGCAGGCGGACCGGTGCCGCAGGAACGGCGCACGACCAGCTCGACGGGCATGACGGTCGAGTGGCCGGCTTGCGATTGCGGGGCCTTCACCGCCTTCGCCAGCGCGTCGAGCGCGGCGGTGCCGAGCGCGGCGATCGGCACGTGGATGGTGGTGAGCGCGGGCGCCACATAGCGCGCGATCGGGATATCGTCGAAGCCGGCGAGCGCGATGTCTTCTGGCACCCGCAGCCCTGCCTCGCCAAGCGCGGCCAGACAGCCGATGGCCATCATGTCGTTGGCGGCGAACACGGCGTCGGGCCGCGGTTTGGCCTGCGCGATGCGCCGGCCGGCGGACCAGCCGCATTCCTCGGTGAAGTCGCCTTCGAAAATGATCTCGCGCATGCCCGTGCGCAGCCCTGCGCGGTAGCCGCGCAGGCGTTCCTGCGCCTCATGGTTGCCTTGCGGCCCGCCGATGAAGGCGATGCGCTTTCTGCCGGCCGCGGCCAGGTGGCGCGTCATCGTCTGTGCGCCGCCGAAGTTGTCGACCACGAAGGACGCGTGCCCGGGCAAGTCGATTCCCGTATTGACCAGCACAGCGGGCAGGCCGCCCGGCAGGTTGTGCGAGAGGAACTGCGCATCTGCGTGCGGTGACATCACGAGCAGGCCATCGACACGGCCGTTCATCGCGCGCAGCGCGGCTGCGAGCTCATCGGCGTCGCCGTGCGAACTGGACACCAGCAGGTGCAGGCCGCGCGCGCGCGCGGCTTGGTCGATGCCGCGAATAAGCTCGGAGAAGTACTCGCCGTGCAGGTCGGGCAACAGCGCGCCGATGGTGTCGGTGCGCCGCGTGATAAGGCTGCGTGCTGCGCCCGACGGCGTGAAGCGCAGTTCCTTCGCAGCGTCGAGGATGCGCTGCTTCGTTTCTGGCAGCACGTTGTCGGCGCCGTTCATCGCGCGCGAGACCGTTGCCACCGAAACACCGGCGGCGCGAGCGACATCCCTGATCGTGGCAGGCATTGGTGGTTGGCTCCTGTTGATCACACGCCCGGCCACTCTGAGCGCGGCGCCTTGACCGGCTCGCCCGCATCAGCAAGGTAGCTGCCGGCGGCCTGGCCGAACGAGCCGTCAGGAACTGGCATGTAGTGCTCCTTCGTCAAGTACCGCGCCGTGACTGGCGATGACGCGCGCGTAGTAGTGCGCGCTGGCCTTCGGCGTGCGCTGCTGGGTCCGGAAATCCACGTGCACGAGGCCGAAGCGCTTGGAAAAGCCGAGCGCCCATTCCAGGTTGTCGAGCAGGGACCATGCGCAGTAGCCGCGCACGTCGGCGCCCTGGTGGATCGCCTCGTGCACCGCCCGGATGTGCGTGCGCAAGTAGTGCACGCGCAGCGGGTCATTGATGCGGCCGTCAATCGCGCTCGGTGGGTCGAAGAATGCAGCGCCGTTCTCGGTGACGTACAGCGGCAGGCCGCCGTAGCGGCGGTGCATCCACACCAAGGTCTCGGTCAAGCCCTCGGCGTGCAACTCCCAGCCGGTCTCGGTGTAGATGCCGCCCGGCTGGCGCACGGCCACAGCCTTCACCGGCCAAGCCGCGGGGTCATGGCGCACGACGCTGCGCGTGTAGTAGTTGAGGCCGAGGAAGTCGATGGGTACCTGCAGCGCCTCGACTTCCTGCGCCGGCCAGTCGGGCCAGGCCTCGCCGTACACCTGCGCCAATTCCTCCGGATAGCGGCCCTGCAGCGCAGCGTCGAGGTACTGGCGGTTTGTGTACGCGTCGGCCTGGGCGCATGCGCGTCGGTCCGCCTCACTCGCATTGGGCGCCAGGTGTTTGGGTTCGATGTTGACGGCGATTCCGATTCGATTGCGGCCGACCGCTCGGTACGCCCGTACACCTTGCGCGTGCGCGCGCATTAGGTTGTGGGCGACGATCGCGGCCTCGTGCGCGCTGCGGTGGCCGGGCGCGAGCACCCCGTGCATGTAGCCCCCGTCGGCCACGACCCAGGGTTCGTTCAGCGTCGCCCACAGCGGCACGCGGTCGTCGATCGCTTTGTAGACGGTGGTGGCGTATTCGGCGAACCAGTGCGCGATGTCGGGGTTGAGCCAACCGCCCCGGTCGTCCAGCGCGGCCGGCAGGTCCCAGTGGTAGAGCGTCACCATCGGCGTGATGCCGGCGCGCAGCAGCTCATCGACGAGGCGCTCGTAGAAGCCCAGGCCCGCGGCGTTGATCCGCCCACGGCCTTCGGGCATGACGCGTCCCCAGGCAATGCTGAAGCGGTAGGCAGTGAGCCCGAGTTCCCGCATCAGCGCCACGTCCTCGCGCATTCGCAGGTAGTGATCGCAGCCCACGTCGCCGGTGTCTGCGTTGTCCACACGGCCTGGTGTGCGTACGAAGCGGTGCCAGATGCTGGGGCCCGCGCCGTCGGCGAGCGGCGAGCCTTCGATCTGATAGGCCGAGGTAGCGCAGCCCCAAAGAAAGCCGCTGGGAAACTGGGCTGTCATGAGGTCGGGGATCGCGGGAGTGTTCGCGTGAAAACGTTTACATCACTCTATGGCCCGGCTGTGACGCTGTCAATAGGGAGCCGAAACTTTGAATTCGTCGTGCCGTTCGAAGGTCTGAGAATCGTCGCTAGGCCGCGACGCCTTCCACACGTGACGCGTTGTCCGTGCTTCACTCGGCCAGTGTTTCTTGCCATGCGGAGCGCGGCGGCACCGCGAGCGCCCTACGAGGGTTCGGCGCTCTTCATGCAAGCTGGTGGGGTGGGTGGCTCTAGAACCAGCCCTCGAGGCGCCATCCGCGCGAGACAAACAGCGGGACAAATGCGGGCGGGATGAAGAGTCGGTCTTCCGGGTTTGAAATGCGGAAGTAGCTCTGTGGCCGGAGGATCAGCCCGTCATTGCGGCTGAGATCGATCACCGCGCGGTTGGGAACGTCACGCCGGCCGAGATAGCGGATTTCGAAGGCTTCAAAACGGAGCGGGTTGGCCGGACTGAAGACGCCGATTCCTTGTGCGCGGGCCTGGCGGACAAACGCGCGGGCCCGCTGCAGCGCCGGAGTTGCTTCGGCAATCAGATTCGCAGTACCGGGAGCGAGGACCGCGTCGAGAAGCGACGAGCTACGGAACGGATCGATGTTCGGCCAGATGAAATAGGGGAGCGCCGCACCGGTTTCAAGCATCCGCTCGTTGTACGAAAGAGGGCGCGGGCCCGGTGCGTTGGCGCTCGGCTGGTTCCGGTTGATGAAGGAAAGAAAGCGTCCGAAAGAATCGAACACCTCGAATGAGAAAGCCATAAAGAAACGGAACGTGTTCAGGGTCTGATCGAGCGCAGCCAGATCGGATTGCACCAGCGCGATCAGCGCTTGTTCGGCGTTGTCCGCGTGGACGCGATGGTTCGCGCCGGCCCCGGGGCCGATGCGTGTGCGCAGGTGGTCGACGAGATTCTGCTCGAGACCGAATGGCCCGAGCCCGGGAACAAACGGATCGCTGAGATAGGAATTCCACTCCGCTGAGTCGAGGCGGCGTGCGCCGCCCGATCCGGGAAGCTGGAACACTTTCTCCGGTGTATCGATCCCGAGAAACCGAACCAGTCCGCTGCCCTCGACGTGAACACCGATGGTGTCTCCATCGGGGATGCCGGCGTTCAGCGACTGCGGTTGTCCACTCGCCTCGCGACGGATGGATGGCGTGGCTCGCGGCCGGTTGTTCGATGTGAAGAATGCGTCGGGCATGAGGTCAGGCTCCCCTTGCATTAGCCGATGGGATCGCGGCAACCGAGCCGCAGTCTGCGCTGGTCACCCCCGCTCCGGGAAGGTGAATGCTCGTTCGTCCGATCGCCGGATGCGCTCTTGACGGGTGATGGCCCGGGCCAACTCGCCGCTTATCGAGGTCAAAACAGGAACGGAAGGATCACTGCCGCAGCAACGATCACGAAGGGCACGGTGAACGGAAGGATTCTGCGGAAGCTCCTGTCGACGTCCCGCTCCGGCCAATGCGGCTCGACGAACTGAAACACCACGCCGCGCTCTCGCCCGCACTCCAGGCTCCACAGCAGCCCGGCGGCCAGGTACAGCAGCGACGAAAGAAAAAGGTTCGAAAGCCAGTACGGCGAATACGCGCCATCCCTCAGAACAATATAAAGGTCGTAGAACCAACTCGCCGAGAACATCCAGACGCAGACCGCGATGTAGCCATTGACCCACGCCGTCCGGCGCTTGAGCGCCCGATACAAGGTCCCGACTGCCCAGGGCGCCGTGGCGAATGTCAGGACGGACATGACGAGCGCATCGAGGTAATCCCACGTGTAATCGTCCGCGTAGGGCGCGACGAGCGTCAGGCCGGTGCCGGCGACGATGAAGGAAAGCACTTTCCAATCCTGCAGCAGGAATCGCCGGTAGCGGGCCTGAAAAAGCTCGAGCGTTCTGTGATGCCGTGCCATCAGGTAGCCGGCGGCCAGGCACGCTGCGAGCCACGCAACGGTGTACAGCGCGAAGGGTTTCGTCATCGAATCTGTGCCCGGCATGTTGCGAATCAGGCCATATCGTTGTTCCTGGATACGTTCGGCGTCGACACTGCTCGGTCCAAGTAGATCACTCCCCGTACAGCCCGATCGACATGTGCATTCTCCTGGTGCGCCGGGTTAAACCGGCGAGGTGTAGTGAATGAAAGAGTCATAGGGCAAGAAGTTCGGCATCAACTTCAGGCTGTTTGTCCTGAATTCGCGCGTCGCTGCCGCAGTGGTCTGCTCGCTGCTGGCGGCTTGCGGCGGCGGCAGCGGCGACGAATCCAACCCATCGCCTGCGCCGACACCGACGCCGACACCTGCTCCGCCGCCTCCGGCTCCGCCGCCACCACCGCCACCGCCTCCGCCCCCTGCGCCGGTGGCGAAAACAGAGGCCGGTCTGCCCGAGGGACTTCCGGCGAGCGCGACGATCGGCGCGGCCGGCGGGACGCTCACTTCAAGTGATGGACGTTTGACGACTACCGTGCCGGCAGGCGCTCTGGCCGCCAACACGGTGGTCGAAATCCAGCCGATCACCGCAACCGCACCCGGCGCGTTCGGCTCGGGCTACCGGCTCACGCCTGAGGGCGTGAACTTCGCTAAACCGGTCACGTTGACGTTCAACTACTCGGCCGCCGAAGCCGGAGCCAGCGTGCCTGAGTCACTGCGCATCGCGGCGCGCGACTCGCGCGGTCATTGGCGCGTGATGAATACGACACGCGACCCAGCCCGACGCGAGATCGCGGTGACGACGACGCATTTCTCGGATTGGAGCCATGTCGGCGGTTTGCAGATCGCGCCGGCCTCAGCCACGGTCGAGGTGAACAAGAAGCAGTTCCTGCGCGTCATTTTCTGCGGCGATGGTCCCGATCCCGAGGCGAATGAACAGCGGTTGTTGCTGGAGTGCCGGCCCGCCGGACGTGGCGCCGACCCTACACGTTGGAGTGTGAACAGTATCGCCAACGGCAACGCGACGGTCGGAACGATCAGCACAGTCGCCGGTCTCGAGCGGTTTGCCAACTACACGGCTCCGGCCGCGGTGCCGGCACAGAACCCGGTGGCCGTCAGCGCGGAGTTCGTCGAGGACCCCGCGCTCGGCACCACGCGGCTGGTGTCGAACATCACCGTCGTGGACAAAGTGCCGAAGTACGAGGGAACGATCTTCGGCCGCACGGTGACGAGGATCGGCGGCGATGAGCAGTTCCTCGAACTGAGCGCCAATCTGCGCTTCACTCGCAACCCGGATCTGAGTATCGGGGGAACCCAGTGGTACGACGGCACCGGTACGGCAGTGGTGCGCGGAAGACCGTTCGGTTGCGTAGGCCTTGGTTCCGGCACGGCAACGGTGCAGGGCGCGACGCTGCAATTGCAAACCGAAGGCACGCATGCAGGAACCTATGTCGTCTCGGCGGGCGCCAAAGCGACGGTGACGATGACTTGCGGCAATCCGCCGGAGTCGGTCACTTTCCAGATGACCGGCGGCGCCGGCGGCGGCGGCAGCGACATCTGTCCATTTCCGCAGATTGGTGACGACCCCGGCCGGCTCGCGAGTTCATGGGCGTGCAACGTGGCCGAGGGCAGCAGGCAGACCTCGAACTGGACGTTCAGAGCGGTCGAATAGCAGGTCCATAACGGCTTCATAACGCACCGTCGCTACAAAGCCGGCAACGCAGGACTTTCGCTGCGTCAGCTCAACGGAGGCCCTTATGAACGACTCGAATCACACCGCACACGCAGGTCGCAGTCTCTTTGCCGCCGCAATGATCTGCTCGATGCTGGCCGCTTGCGGCGGCGGCACTGGCGACGAAACCAACCCGTCGCCTACGCCGACACCGACGCCGACACCTGCCCCGCCGCCTCCGGCTCCGCCCCCACCGCCGCCCCCGCCGTCACCACCTCCGCCACCTCCGCCGCTGGCGAAGACAGAGGCTGGTCTGCCGGAAGGTTTGCCGTCGAGCGCGACGATCGGTGCTACCGGCGGGTCGCTGTCGTCGAGCGATGGGCGGCTGACGGTCACCGTTCCAGCCGGTGTCTTTGCGGCCGACACGGTGGTCGGCATCACGCCGATCACCGCAACCGCACCCGGTGCGTTCGGCTTGGGCTACCGGCTCACGCCCGAGAACGTGAACTTCGCCAAGCCGGTGACGCTGGCGTTCAACTACTCGACCGCCGAGGCCGCGGGCAGCGTGCCCGAGTCGCTGCGCGTGGCGACGCATGACTCGCGCGGCTATTGGCGCGTGATGAATGCGACGCGCGACGCCGCGCAACGCAAGCTCGCCGTGACGACGACGCCCTTCTCCGACTGGAGCTACGTCGCGGGGTTGCAGCTAGCGCCGGCTTCGGCAACGGTCGAGGTGACCAAGGAGAAAGTCTTGCGCGTCGTCGATTGCGGCGACGGCCCCGATCCCGACACCGGAAACTCGCAGCAGCGGCTGTTGCTCGAGTGCACGTCGTCAATTGCGGGCGCAGACCCGGCCTGGACCGTCAACGCCATCCCGAATGGCAATGCAACGGTCGGCACCATCACCACGATCGCCGGTGTCGGGCGGATCGCCAAGTACACGGCCCCGGCTGCGGTACCCGCGCAGAACCCGGTAGCCGTCAGCGCGCAACTGGACACGGCCGCGGGCCGTACGACGCTCGTATCGAACATCACGGTCGTCGAGCAGCTACCGAAGTACGAGGGAACCATCTTCGGCCGTATCGAGGAGACGATCGACGGCCAGCAGCTATTCGTCGAGCTGAGCGCGAATCTGCGCTTCACTTACAACCCGACTCTAAGCGTCGCGGGCATGAAGTGGTACGACGGCGCCGGTACCGCGTTCGTACGCGGAAAACCTTTCGCTTGCACCACCGGTTCCGCGCAAGTAACGGTAGTGGGCGCCAAACTGGTGCTGCAAACCGAAGGCCCATTTGCAGGAACCTACTCCTTCGCGGCGTCCGCCGAACCCCACTTGACGGTGACGTGCGGCGATAAGCAGGTGTCGATCCCGATGCTGGCCGGCGCGACCGCCGGCGGCAATGACGCCTGCACGTTTCCGCGGATTGGCGATGACCCCGGCCGACTCTCCGGCTCGTGGTCTTGCACACACAACACCACAACGTTGCGCAGTAGCTGGACGTTTAACGCCGTCGAATAGGAGGATCAGATGAACACTCTTTCCAACTCGCGCCGTGGCGCAGTTTTCGCGTCGCTGGCAAGCCTCGCGCTGGCCGGTTGCATGAGCGCACCGACTCTGCCGCCACCGGCAACCGCAGCGCCAGCCACGACGACACAGTCACCGCCGGCCGCGGCACCGAGCACCTTGTCGTACGGCCTCGTGACCACGCAGGTTCAAAAAGGCAAGACCACGCAGGCCGATCTGCTGCAAACCTTCGGCGGCCCGAACATCGCTACAACCGACCGCGACGGCACCGAAACCTGGGTCTACGAGCGCACCGCCACGCAGACCGACGTGCAAGCCAACACGCGCGCCGCGCAAGGCACCGCGAGTCTCGGCGCGTTTTTCAAGTACATCGATTTGCAGGCCGGCGGTTCGGTAGGCACGAGCGCATCGGCATCGAGCACTTCATCGTCGGTGCGCTCACTGACGGTGATCGTGAAGTTTGCCGCCGACAAGACGGTGGCCGACTACTCGGTGCGCGCGAGCACTTTTTAAGCGGAGGCGGACATGAAACGGCGGATTTTCCTTCTCGTCAGCGCGGCGGCGCTCAGCGGATGCGGTGGCATCGGCGGCATGGGCCGAGGCATCGACAGTGCCATGGTCGGCCTGAAAGGGCAGAGCGCGGCGATGCCCGATCTGGAAACGATGACGGCAAAGCAGCGCCTGATGCAGGATTTGATCAGCGACCCGGACTTGCCGGCGTGGCACGCACAGCGCGAAAAAATGGCGCTCGCGGTCGGCGACCGCGTGTTCGATCGCAGCTTCGAGCGCGTGTTCGACTCGATGACCGTTGCGCTGGCCACGCTCGGCAGCCGCGTCAACAACATGGAGCGCGTATCGGGTTACATCACCGCGTCGATCCCCGATCTCGGACCGGCCAAGCTCGGCGCGATGCGGCAAGATGCGATGCGCCAGTATGCCGTTGCGAAAGGCTATCCGCCGAGCGCGGCCGAAAAGGGCGGTGGTCTTTTCGACATGGACGCCGACATCGGCTCCAGCATGACGCGCCATATGTCGGGCCTGACGCTGTCGCTGGTGCGCCAAGGCGCGCGCCAGACCAAGGTCAAGCTGCGCTTCGACAACGTGTTTTATCCGGCGCTGGTCAACGAGTACTACAAGGTCGTGTGGGCGGGTGTCGATAAGCAGATGTTCCTCGATCAGTCGCTCGACTAGCGCTGGCAGCGTGGCGGCGCGATGATGAGCGCCATTTTTTCGAGCAAGCATTCGATGGCCGCGAGCGACGCAGTAGATCGTGGCGATGCACCGGCGCGGCTGCGCTTGGCGCTGCACGGTGCGCCGCTGCTGCATGGAGCCGATGGTCGCTCGCACGCGCTCGAGCGGCGTGACGCGGCGATCCTCGCTTATCTTGCGCTCGAAGGGCCGACGCCGCGCACCCGGCTGCTCGAGTTGTTATGGCCGGATACGGACAGCGAAGCCGCGCGCAACACTCTGCGCCAACGGTTGTTCCAGTTGAAGCGGCGCTGCGGCGGCGAGCCCGCGACCGGCGCCGAGCTGCTCGCGCTCGCCGCCGACGTGATCGTCGATGGCGACGCCGCCGATCCGCTGCTTCAAGCGCACGACTACAGCGACTGCCCGGAGTTCGAGCGCTGGCTCGACGAGCAGCGCCGCGCGCTCGCCGCGCGTCGGCGCGCGCAAGATGCCGCGCGCATCGACGCCTGCGAGCGCGACGGCCGTTACGCGGAAGGCGCGGCGCTGGCCGAACGGCTCGTCGCCGCCGATGCGCTCGACGAGACGGCGGTGCAACGGCTGATGAAGCTGCGCTACCTCGACGGGCAGCGCGCGGCGGCGATCGAAGCATTCGATCGCTTTGCCGCTGAGTTGCGCGCCGATCACGGCGGCGTTCCCGCGCGCGCGACAACGGAGCTGCTGGCGACGATCCGCGCTGCGAGCGGGCCGCTCGTGCCCGTCCGCAGTGCGATTCCTGCCAGCGTGCTGCGCCCACCGCGGCTGATTGGCCGCGACGCCGAGTTGCGCCGCCTGCATGCAGCATGGTCGGCCGGGCGCGCGTTCTGGCTGCTCGGCGAAGCGGGGCTCGGCAAGACGCGGCTGATTGCCGAGTTCGTCGCCGATGCGTTCGATGCGCTGATAGCGCCGGCACGACCCGGCGACGCCGGAGTGCCGTACGCCAGCCTTGGCCGCGCGCTGCGCGCGCTGTTGGAGCGCCGCCCGGTTTTGCTCGAGCGCGCGCAGCGCGGCGAACTGGCGCGCGTGATGCCGGAGATCGACGGCGTGGCGCAGGGTGCGCTCGGTCTGCAACTGAAGCTGCAACGCGCGATCGAAGCGCTGCTTGCCGATGGGCAGCGCGCCGGTCTCGTGGGCCTGATCGTCGACGATCTGCACTTCGCCGATTCGGCGAGTCTCGAGATGCTGCAAGCACTGGTGTTGTCGGAAGACCTCGCCGGACTGCGTTGGGGCTTCGCACAGCGCCCGGCTGACGGCGCCGTTGCCGTGGAAGCGTTGCGCACCGCGCTGGAGGAGGTCCAGCAGGTCGAGTTGCTGGCGCTGGCGCCGCTCAATGAGCAACAGATCGCCGAGCTCGTTAATTCGCTCGGCATCGGCGGGCTCGACGCATCGAAGCTTGCCCCGCTGCTGGCGCGGCACACCGGCGGCAACCCGATGTACGCGCTGGAGACGATCAAGCATCTGATCGCGAACGACGCGCTCACGCTCGACAATGGCCTGCCGCGGCCGGCGAGCGTCGGGCACCTGATCGAGCGCAGGTTGCGCCAACTGTCGGCGCAGGCGCTTGGGCTGGCGCGCGTTGCCGCGGTGGCCGGCGTGGATTTCTCGATCGAGCTGGCCGAATCGGTCCTCGACGTGCGCGCACTCGCGCTCGCCGACGCGTGGCGCGATCTCGAAGCCGCGCAAGTGCTGCGCGGTAATGCCTTCGCGCATGATCTCGTCCACGAAGCAACGCTCGCCGGTGTGCCGGCGCCGATCGCGGCGCATACGCATGGGGCGGTGGCGGCATGGCTTGAGCAGCACGGCGGCGAGCCGGCGCGCATCGCGGCGCATTGGCTCGATGCCGCGCAACCGCAACGTGCATTGAAAGCACTGCACGCGGCGGCCGACGCCGCCAAGCGCGCGATGCGGCGCAAGGAGGAGGCAGCGTTCCTTGCACGTGCGGCGCAGATCGAGAGCGATGCCGGCGATCATGAAGCCGCGTTCGCGTCGTTGCGGACCTTGATCGAGGCTGCGCTGGTGGTGGACCTCAAGGCGGTCGACGCCGAGATCTTCGACCGCCTCGATGCGGAGGCGTCGACCGACGGGCTTCGCGCCGAGGCTCGGTGCATGCGTTCCGGCTGGTTGTTGCATCGCGGCGAGGTCGACGCGGCGAGGCGCTACGCGAGCGAAGCGATCGACCTGTCCGACGCCGTCGACAACGAGCCGACGGCCGCCGTAGCGCGAATCCACCTCGCGCGGATACTCGACTGGAAAGGCGAATGGGAAGCCGCGCTCGCGCTGCTGCAGCCGCTGCTGCCGTGGGTGGTCGACCGCGCCGACGACGAGTCTCGCCTGGGCTACTACAACGCGATGGCGAGTCTGCTCGATTCCCTCGGGCGCGGCCGCGAAGCAAGGGTCTACCACCAGCGGGTCATCGAACTCGCACGCGGCCTGGGCGAATGGAGTTGGGTCGTCACCTGCACCGCGAACTACGCGGTCAGTTGGGCAACGTCGGGGCACACGCAGCAGGCGATCGGCCTGCTGCGCGAAGCGCTGCGGCTGGTGGCGGCGCACGACGCCGCGCGCGGCAGCGTCAGTGCCGTGCCGGTGCTGATGTACGCCTGCCTGCGCGATTGCGGCCGCTACGATGAAGCGCTGCAATGGATGGAGACGGCGCCGGCAAACGAGGCGGGCCAGTTCACCGCGGCGGCGCACTGTCACTTCGCGTGTGGCTGGATGCATCTCGGCCAGCATGCGCGCGCGCAGCGCGAGATCGACGCGGCCTTGAAGCTGGAGCCGCCTGCCTGGCTCAACGCCAAGGCGCTGCAGATGCGCGGGCGCTTGGCATTGGCACTCGGCCGGCGGCCCGGTGCCTTGCTCGACGACGCGCTGGCGATCACGACGGCGCTGCCGGGACGCGTCGGCTTGCGCGCATCGATCGCGCTCGACCATGCGTTGACGCTGCCGCCCGCCAGCGCGCTCGCGGCGGCGCGCGACGTCGTCGCGATCGGCGAGCGGCTCGAACAAACCGGCATCGCGCTGGCCGGTCACATCCGCGCGACGCGCTTCGCGGTCGATGCCGGCTCGGCGAGCGCAGCCGCGATGCACGCCGATGCGGCGCGGGCGATCGGCGACGACATCGCGCCGAGCGGCCTGTACACCGCCGAGCGTTGGCTCAATGCGTGGCGCGCGTTCCGACTCGCGGGTCGCGACGACGATGCGGCCGCGGCGCTCTCACGCGGCGTCGAATGGGTGCGCGCGACCTCGCGCGACCACGTGCCCGAGCCGTTCCGCGACAGCTTCGCACGCGCGAACGCGGTGAACTTGGAGTTGCTGCGCGCTGCCGCGGCGCAGCGGTGAAGCGAAACACGCGGCTCGGTTCGCGCACTGTGAAGCGAGCCTCCTGAAGCCCGCACTCAGGAATAGCCGCTCCGAAGGTACGTTGCCCTCGGTAATGACTGCGCGAACTTGGCTGTGCCCAGACTCCTTCATGAGGCGCAACGATCGGGCGAGCACTAGAGCAGCTAGGCCTCGGTCCTTCCAGGTTGGATGACACATAACGTAGCCCACTAAGGGGCACTGTCGGCGATGCCACTCCTTGCTAAGCACGCGCAAAGGAGTTTTGAGCCGCTGGCGAGCAATGACCCAGGAGGGCTGGATCCTCTGCGGTGGGTGAAAAGTAGCGCTGAACTTCCTCAAACGTCCGAGGTCAGCCGACCGCGCGGCGAAAACCGCGTGATGGCTGTGAATGTTGATGCGCAACAGCGATGACCGAAGCCGAGTTCGCGCGGGTCGGCTGCACCGCCGAGTTATGCCCAACGGTGCCGAACGGCACAGCGCCGCACGCGCCGCTTGGCGCGGCGGCTCGTAAATGCGGTGTGTTGACTGCACCCACACTAGTTCGCCTTGCGAGAGAAAAGTCATCTGACAGCGATGCTGCCGCCTGCCACACGCCGCATCAACGAAGGCACAGCCGACAGACCAAGCGGGCGTGTCACCGAAGGTCCGTTCGCAACCGAGTTCGGTTGCCGCCGAGGAAGCTGCTGTCTTTGCTTCACGAGGCATAACGCCCGCGCTCAGCGGCGCGGGTAAGCGAAGCGAAGCCCGTCCGACTGGAGCGCGTGGTTGGGCCTGCTGAAGTTAAACAACATCTAGTTCCCGAACCCCCTTCTTTATGCGACACGCTTCGACGTGGGTTCGAATCTGCTCGCGAATATGCTCGCTGTCTGGGATGGCCCTGATCGTGACGGTTGGATTCGAAGTATCCGACGTTTGAAGAACGATGCTGCCCAAGGAGAAGATTCTGAGCCAGATGGGTTGGTCGAGCTTGTAGTCCCGGACGCGGTAGAGCTCGAGTTCATCCAGTTTCTTGTTTATTACACCAGTGCGGGTACGAAGACGCTCTGTAGTTAACTCGTATCTCGTCATCCTTACCACGAGCCACTGCCACAGAATTACGAACAGCGGCACGACGAGCCAGAAGAACAGGCCCCAGACAATGAAGGTCGGGATGTTGACGACTTGCGACGGAGTGCCGCTCCAAATCAGTTGTTCGTCGGCCATTCTGTTGTCCCTCCGAGCAAATCACGTGATGTCATGCAGGCTCAACGCCGCGGTTCAGCCGCGAGCACGCCGGAGGCGGGCACGTCGGCTGGAACCGCTTGTTAGGTTCCCCCTGGGCCACTGCAAGTATGGGAGAAGACTCTCACATTCTTGGTCCGTCAATGGCTGCACCAACACGTGGCCAACGGCTTTGACTTGAGGCCATGGTGCTAGGCATGCAATGCCCGCCGTGTATCGCATTAAAGTCTGAATGTTCTCAAGACGAGTGTGCTCGGGTAATCGCTTCAAATCGTAAATGGCGTTGTACTCAAATGTGTTGTCGATGCGTGCCCACGTGTCGAGATTGCGAGCGTGAGACGGATTGTCGTAGAGCATGAAGTTAACGATATCGACGCCTTTGGCTTCAGGACCGCGCAGCTGTTCGCGAATGGGTTTCAATCTGCGCTCAAACCACTCCGCAAACCCCCAATGATCTCTTGTAAGCCGGCCTTCTAGCTCTTTGTCCTCGGGCCAGTAATAGATCCTGACACTTCGAATTGTCATGGGGAACCTAACGCCGCGGCTCACACGACCGCGAAGGTGCAGAGCACCTTTGCGGTCGTGTGCAGCCGCTTGTTAGGCGGCACCTCTCCTCACCGATGTCCCCACTCGGCCCAATGGGGCGCACTCGGCGCGCCCTTTGAGGTGGGCTCCAGACTGGCTTTCAACTCTACGCACTCATCGCAAACAAACACGCCGTCGGGTCCAGCAATCAACTTGCGGAGTTCGTATTCCCACTTTCGACAGAATGAGCAATGCACCCAATCCTTCTTGGCGGCAAGTTGCCTCCAACTGTTGAATCGCAGTTCCCTGGCGACCACGAGTTGCGCGTGTGAGAGCTTGAAGTCCTCAGGCTCTTGAAAGTACGATCGGATGCGAGCAAGTGCAGCTTGATCTGCAGCCTTAACGGCCCGATGAAGTACTTTGGCTTTCGCCTTCAATCGTGCGATGTGAACACTATCGCTGGTAGGCATACGTCCTCCTTTCGTACGTGTCCAGTATCCGCGTTCATGGACAGAAAAGAGGTCTATCGGTCGCTATCGCACAATCAGATGGGGCCAGCCCTTCCCGCGGATCGGTAGCGCTCTGATACGCCTGCCACAACTTACTACCAACAAAGAGTGACTGCAAAGTGTCGAAAGCGGAGGACGCTACCTGTGCCGCCTAAACGGCCTCGGTCAGCGATTCGCCCTCGTAGTCGATCGTGTGGCGATAGGCATCAAGCATCAGCTCCGCCAGCGCCAACAGATCCGCCGACTCGACCGCGCGCATGACGATGCCCGCAGGGACGGCACTAACCTCCGTGGTACCCAAATCGGCGAACGCAAGAACGTACTCGTGTCGTTGCCTCGGCATGCTCGTGTCCGTGCGACGAAAGAAGTGCCTAACGCTCCGGTGTAACGGATGGTTGGGCGCTACTTGCTCCTGTGACGGTCAGTTTTCGATGGTGACAATGTGCGCCTGGATCTTGCCGTCTACAGCCTCCCGCCCGAAACGCTGGGCAATAGCTTCCGCCGCAAGATCGGTTGCTACGCCGAGCCGCGAGGCGTCGCGCGCCTCGATCTCGTTACGTAGTGGTGTCCCCTGGCAGTACGCGATTGCTGGCACTCGGGAAGACTCTGCCCGACTGCGTGCCGCAACCGTCGCGATCTGGGCTGACTTCGTGAACCCGCCGTTTGCAAGATCTCGCTCGATGATCGGGCGGTCGTAATAGCCGTGGGGCGTGCGGGCTAGGAAGCGAG
>Ga0187892_10007457_pt1 | contig 15586 bp, 15 predicted proteins | sample MA1701073metaG_FD_139345 | JGI IMG/M metagenome (GOLD analysis project Ga0187892, IMG submission 139345) | Bio-ooze microbial communities from a basaltic lava cave in the Kipuka Kanohina Cave System on the Island of Hawaii, USA - MA170107-3 metaG ... | reverse complement strand
TGCCCTGGCTACGCTCCCGGTGGCTTTTGGACCACCGGTTTTGGCAACGATTTCCCGACGAGTACGGACTCGCCCGGGTAGGATTAGGCTTCGCAAAACGAAGCCGCACCGTTTGTGTTACATAACTAGGCTCTCTACTCATTACGGCTCACGCACCGCTTCGCGGTTGGGTGTCTTGCCTCAAGGATCCCAGCGTAGCCGCGAAACGCGGCAACACTGGGGCTGGAGGTCGCAACCGCTTCTCGGTTGGGTGACATTGTGTCGCAGAGGCGTGTCTGCGCTTGGCAAGCTCAGGTAAATTTTCTAACTTGTCTTACCAGAGTCTTTCACTATGGTTGTCGCGAAGAAAAGTGCCAGAGAAACGGTCGACTTGCCGCAAGTGGCGATTGTCGGGAGACCAAATGTCGGTAAGTCGACGATTTTTAATCGGCTCACGGGACAGCGAAAAGCCATTGTAGGCGACGAACCGGGGATCACGCGCGACCGCATCTATGGAGTTGTCGAGTGGAATGGGCGAACCTTCTCCGTGGTGGATACTGGTGGAATCATCCCCGATGATGTTGCCGACATTCCGGCAAACATTCTGCGTCAAGCCGAAATGGCTATTCAGGAATCGCAGGCCTTGTTGATGGTGGTCGATGCCCGAAAAGGCATAACTCCAGTCGATGAGGACCTGGCGAAGTTATTACGTCGCACGGGGAAACCTGTCTATGTGTTGGCGAACAAAGTTGACGCCCGAAAACTTGAAGACGAGGTAACCGAGTTTTATGCGTTTGGCTTTGCCGATGTCTTTCCGGTTTCCGCTGAGCAGGGAATTGGTCTTAGTGAACTACTGGATGTTCTAGTCAAACAATTAGCGCAACCGGAAACAGGAGCTGACGTCGAAACGGAGACGCGTGAGGAGTTAAAGCTCGCTATCGTCGGCAGGCCCAATGTCGGCAAGTCATCACTGCTCAACCGCCTGGTTGGAGAAGAGCGAGTGATCGTATCGCCGCTGGCTGGCACCACTCGTGATTCGGTAGACACGATTCTGGAAACACCCGATCAAAAATTTCGAATTATCGACACAGCAGGTATTCGCCGCAAAGGCAAGACCGAACAGCTGGCGGAGAAGCTCTCCGTGGTGATGGCCAAAAAGAGCCTCGAACGCGCTGACGTGGCGATCGTCTTAATTGACGCGGTGGAGGGAGTCGCGGCGTTGGACGCAAACATTGCCGGGTACGCGCACGATGCCGGCTGCTCGATTATTCTGGCCGTTAATAAGTGGGACCAGGTCAAGAACAAAGGCACCAATAGCGCCTCGGAGTTCGAGCGGAAGCTGCGCGACAAAATGAAATTTCTTTACTGGGCACCGGTAATTACCATCTCAGCTTTAACCGGGCTCCGAGTTGATCGGCTGCTTCACCTGGCCCAGAACGCTCAGGAGGCAAGAATGCGACGCATTCCGACCGCGCAGCTCAATGCCTTTTTCGAGCGTGAAATAGCTCCGGCTGGTGGCGGAACTCCAGCGCCAGCGCGCGGTCAGGGTTCGCGACTGCGAGTTCAGTATGTGACGCAGACGGCGGTCGGCCCTCCGACTTTTGTGGTGTTCACAACTGGTGGCCGGCCGGGCTTACATTTTTCCTACGAACGATTTCTACAAAGACGCTTGCGGGAAGAGTTTGACTTCTTTGCCACCCCGCTGCGGATCGTTGAAAGACACAAGAAGAGCCTGAAGCGGGCCAGATAAACCATGGACCAGCCAATACATTTCGAAGTTCTTGCTCGCGCTGGTGAAGCTCGCTTGGGAAGGCTCGAGACGCGGCGAGGTCGTGTTGAAACGCCGGTGTTCATGCCAGTAGGTACGGCTGCGTCGGTTAAAGGGATTCGCTTTGAGGAACTTGAAACGCCAGATCTCGACGCGCGCATCATACTGGGAAACACCTATCACCTTTGGTTGCGACCGGGGGTGGAAACCATCAGGGCTTGTGGTGGCTTGCATCGCTTCATGGGCTGGCAAAGAGCGCTTCTAACCGACTCGGGTGGCTTTCAGGTTTGGAGCCTGGGTGCGCTCAGGAAGATAACGGAGGAGGGAACTGAATTCCGCTCGCATATTGATGGCAGTTTGCAGTTCCTTTCACCAGAGATCTCGATGGAGGTCCAGGTGGCCCTGGGGGCGGAGATCGTTATGGTCTTTGACGAGTGTGCCCCAGGCGAAGCGAGCTTTGACGAGGCGGCCCGGAGTCTTGAGCTGACTGCTCGCTGGGCTCAGCGGTCGCGCCAAAGGTTTGACGAACTACAAATTCAGGGAGGGGATGGGGGTCGCACTGAGCCGCTTGAAAAAGTAAACGGGCAACAGGCCCTATTCGGGATCGTCCAGGGTGCTGGACATACGGCGCTCAGAAAGGAAAGTCTCGCGCGCACAGTTGAGATTGGGTTTGACGGCTACGCGCTTGGGGGTTTGAGCGTTGGCGAGGAGAAGTCTGTGATGGCCGACATCATTGAAATGACTGCGCCACTGTTGCCGGCGGAAAGACCTCGCTACTTAATGGGTGTTGGTACCCCGGAAGATCTCATAGAGGCTGTGGCAGCTGGTGTCGATATGTTTGATTGCGTGCTGCCGACGCGCAACGGTCGCAACGGTCAGGCGTTCACCTCTCAGGGTCGCGTCAATATTAAGAACGCTCGCTGGATGAACGACACCCGGCCCCTGGACGAGGCTTGCCGCTGCAGAGTCTGCCAAAGGCACTCAAGAGCATATCTGAGACACCTGTATCTGGCAGGTGAGATGCTGTCCAGTATCCTTTTGACCCACCACAATTTGGCATTCTTCCTTGACACCATGCGTAGGGTCAGGCAAGCTATCCGGTCTGATGATTTTCGGCGATTTCGCCGACAGTTTATAGAGGGTCTGGGCGCGAATGAGAACTGAAATCGAGTTTTGAGCGTGCATCAAATGCCGGAATGGTGGCTCCAAACTTCTGATTCCCGGACCTGAACGCAGAAAATGACCACTTCCATAATGCTTTTGCAATCGGGTGCCTCGGGCCTGCTTCAGTTTCTTCCCATCATCCTCATCTTTGTTGTCTTCTACATGCTGTTGATTCGCCCTCAGCAAAAGAGGCAGCGCCAACTTCAGGAGACTATTTCGCAGTTAAAAGCTGGAGATCGAATCGTCACCACCGGGGGCGTCATCGGCACTATTACAACCGTTAGGGACACCAGTTTTCTGATCCGAAGTGCCGACAAATCGATTCTCGAAATAGCCCGGACCTCCGTCGCTGGAATCGAGCAGGAAGAGAAGAAGTAACTTTGAACTCTTGTACTGAGTAGTCTTTCAGATGAAGAAGAAGAACCTGCGCACGCGCGCTATCATCATAGTCGTTGTTACTTTGTTTGGAATTTACCTGGTCATCGGGCCACGGCGGCGGCCCACTCTGCGTGATTTTACCTGGTCCGGGATCAAACAAACCCTGGAATCAAACATTCGACTCGGACTTGACCTGAAGGGCGGCTCCCACCTGGTGATGCGGGTCAGGACAAGCGAATATCTGGCCCAGCTCACAAGGAATAACAAGATTGCGATTGAGAAGGCGGCGACGGAAGCAGGCTTTCAGCCTAAGAGTGTAAACACATACTTCGATGATGGTTACGGGATTGTTTTGGAAGCCCCGGATGGCGCTGACCCGTCTGCAGTGGAGGAAGCGGTTAACAAAAAGGTGGATTTGGTTGACTGGTCCACCTCAACCAGTGGGAATACGGTAACCTGGAGTTTGCCCCCATCAGTCCAGCGGTTATTGGCTGAGCAAGCCACCGAGCAGGCCGACCGCATAGTGCGAAGCCGTCTGGATAGTCTGGGTGTGGCCGAACCGTTGGTTCAACGACACGGTTCACAAAGTTCGCACCAGATCTTAGTTCAGATGCCGGGACTTCAAGATCCTGAACGAGTGAAAGCCTTGTTGAAGATCGAGTCAAAACTGGAGCTGGTCCATGTGATTAGCCCGCCCAGCCCGGCCCCGGCGAAAACTTTCAACAATGAGCAGGAAGCAAAGGATTCCCTCGGTCCCGCCATCCCTTCTAATCGGCAGGTGTTGCCGTATTCCGAGCGTGATGAGCCCACCACCGCAGGCCAACCGACGTCCGAGCCAAGACAGAAAAAGTGGGTAGTGGTGGAAATGCCTGCGATTATCGATGGCAGCGAGTTGCGTAACGCTTCGGCGATCCAATCGCGTGCCGGAGGTGACGATTACCAGATTACTTTCTCGCTCAAGCCGGAAGGTGCGGACAAGTTTGGGCGGTGGACCGGGGCCAATATTAATGAATACATGGGAGTGGTCCTTAACGGAGAGGTTAGATCGATTGCCTATATTAAAGGTCAGATCTTCGATACGGGCGAGATTACCGGGAGATTCACCAAGCAGTCCGCGGAAGATTTGGCGCTGACGCTGCGCTCAGGCGCTCTGCCGGCCCCAATTGAGTATCAGGAAGAAAGAACGGTTGGGCCCAGCCTTGGGGCCGACTCGATCCGGGCAGGAGTTAAGGCTTCTCTTTACGGGTTGATCTTTGTAGTTAGCTTTATGCTTTTCTACTATCGCGGCGCGGGAGTGAACGCCGTCATCGCCCTGCTGCTGAATATGATTCTGATGCTTGCGGGATTGATAATTTTCGGCGCGACGCTCACGCTGCCCGGCATCGCCGGCATTATTCTTACAATCGGTATGGCGGTTGACTCTAATGTGCTGATCTTTGAGCGTATTCGCGACGAATTGCGAACGGGGAAGACCATACCCTCGTCTGTCGAGCTGGGATTTCAACGGGCGATCGTCACAATCATCGATACGCACGTGACCACCATCATCTCGTCGATGTTTCTGTTTGTGTTCGGCACCGGACCATTACGCGGATTTTCCGTGACTCTGGTGCTTGGTCTGGTAATAAACTTGTTCTCGGCAGTCTACGTCTCGCGAACGATATTCATGTGGCTGTTGGGCCGTAAGCAGCGGGTTGAATCGCTGAGTATCTGACAAATTCAAGATTGAACCGATGTTTCAAGTACTCACTAATGTTAAATTTGATTGGCTGGCTAGACGCAAATTGTTCATCGGCATCTCGATACTGCTGATGATGGCCGGGCTTGGCTCCGCAATTTTTCGCCAGCTGAAGCACCCGAACAACACTGACGCGTTCAATCTCGGCGTCGATTTTCAGGGGGGCACGGTGGTTACCGTTAAGTTCAAGCAGCCACCCACCGCCGAGACGATCAGGGAAGCCCTCAAGAATAGAGGAAACGCCGACGCCATTATTCAACCGGTTACGGACAAGCCGGATACTTTCTTGATTAAGCTGCCGCTGGAGCGTGGCGGCGCCGAGCCTGCCAGCCAGCCGCAACAAAGTCAGCCACTAGCGACGGAAACCCAACCCACGAGCCAGGCAGCCCCGGATCAGCCCACACCCGGGCAAACGGCGCAGGTACAACCTTCTCCGCCCGAAGCCGTGGGGCAGCCCACACCGGGACGTGCGGCGGACAGCCAGGTTGAGCTGGGCCGAAAGAAAGCGCAAGCTGCGCTAAGCGCCTTCGGTACTGAGGGCGAGGCTTTTGAAATTTTGGGAACTGATTCGGTGGGCGCGGTTGCGGGCGCGCAGCTGAGGAACAAAGCCATTGCGGTAACGCTGGCAGCGCTGGCGGGAATGCTCGTTTATATCGCGTTCCGTTTCGAGTGGACCTACGGAGCGGGTGCTGTCATCGCGGTGTTCCATGACGTGTTGGTAACGCTTGGTTTCTTTTCGATCTTTCAGTGGGAGATAAGCCTGACGGTTATCGCCGCGCTGCTTACCCTGGTTGGGGCGTCGGTAAACGATACCATCGTCGTCTTTGACCGCATTCGCGAGAACCGACGATTGCACCGTCGTGAATCGCTCTACAAGATCACAAATGACTCGATCAATCAGACCCTCTCTCGCACGGTTATTACTCAAGGGTTGATTATTCTTTCAGTTCTGGCCCTCGTAATCTTCGGTGGCGAAGTGCTGCGTGCTTTCTCGCTGGCGCTGTTAATAGGCACCATTGTGGGTACCTATTCATCGGTGGCGATCGCGGCGCCAATCATGGTCTGGTGGGAGCGCCGGATCGAGGCGGCGAATCGGGCCTCTGCCCTGGCAGTGGCGCGATCTTCTGTCGGGGCGGGCAGGATTGCGGGCGGAAAAACCGCTGCTCGAGTTGAGAAACAGACTCGCGGAGCCGGCCGGGCCTGAGGCTACTGTTTAGCCTGAGAGCCATCTACCCTAGAAAAACCTCAATTTGAACTTGACTTTGCCAGCGAAAGCGGCTTAGACTGCGACCGTTGCTGGCCAATTAAATCTCAGAAGTCGACCCCGCGTTCATTTACAAGAGGTTGGGCGCGCGGCAGTCTGCGAGGTGGCTGGCGAGTTTTTCTCGCACAGTGGCTTCCATGTATGTTTCCAAAATCACATGGCTGCTGTCATCCCCTTCAATCCATTTGTAGCGGAACTCAAGCGGGCAGGAATGGACGTTTGAGAGCTTGTTAAAGCTATTTTCGCACCCCTGATCCATTTGGCACCGGAATAGGGAGGATAGAATAAATGTTCGAGAACCTTGTTGAGTCTACTTCCCACAAGGAAGATATTTCGCGGAAGGGCTCATTCATTCTCGTGACGACGGTGGTGTATGTAGTCGTCGGCGTCGCATTCTTCATCGCAGGTGTTTACTGGTACGACAACCACCTTGGACAATTAGAGCTTGAACTCACGACCCTCGTGGCCCCGGTACCCGTGCCGCAGGCGGCAAAGGAGCCGGAACGCAAAGAGGAAGCAGCCAAGCCGGCCAAGGCAGAACCCAACGTGGACGTCAGACGCGAACTGATCGCCGACGTCACACGCACGGAACTGGTCCCTAAGGAAGTGTCTGCGAAGGCGAGTGACGTGCCGCCGGTCAGGCGCGGGGTGACGACGGTTGTCGGAACTGCCGACCGGGACTCAGCGGCACCTATCGCTGCAGGAACCGGAACTGGGACCGTGGTCGGCGCACCGACGAAAGTGGAAGTGGCTGACGCCCCGCCCCCGCCACCGGCGCCAACACCTCCGCGAGCCCCAATTTCGGGTGGTGTGCTAAACGGAAAGGCCATCAGCTTACCGAAGCCGCCGTACCCGGCAATTGCGAAGCAAGCACACGCCTCGGGCACGGTAGTGGTTCAGGTAACTATCGACGAGAATGGCAATGTCATCTCTGCCCACGCAGTTTCGGGACACCCACTACTGCAGGCTGTGTGTGTGTCGGCTGCGAAACAGGCGAGGTTCTCGCCAACCAAGCTTTCGGGACAACCCGTTAAGGTAACGGGAGTCATCACGTACAACTTTGTGGCTCAATAACTGTGGAGGTTATTGCGCAGAGTCAGCCCTCAATTCTCGGGGCTGACTCTGCGACTTGCCGCTGGATTCATCTCAAGAAATAAACTTTGGAGGGGTTTACCGTGACTATATTAATTAGCCTTCTCGGAACAAAAGGACTCGGGTTGCTGATCTTCCTTTGGCAGGAAGCGGGGGCTCCGGCCGAGGGAGCCAACATGGAGCAGGCATTCACCATTACTGAAATGGTGAAGCACATGGGTGGCGTGGCAATTGCCACCGTGATCGTTCTGCTGATCATGTCTGTTTATTCGATTGCCATCATGGTCGAGCGCTATCTGACATTTTCGGCCGCGAAGAAGCAGTCGCGCGAGTTTGCTCCGCGGGTGGCCCAGGCGCTGAAGAATGACCGTATTGAAGAGGCAATCAACATCAGCGACAAGCACCGGAAATCGCACCTGGCGATGGTCGTCAGCAGCGGCCTCCAGGAATTTCGGGCTCATGATGAAGGAGCTGACATTTCCGGCGAGAAGATTGAAGCCTCGAAACGCGCGCTGCAACGGGCGATTGCCATCAAGACAGCCGAGTTCAAGCGCGGCCTATCCGGGTTGGCAACTATTGGTTCCACTGCTCCGTTCGTCGGATTGTTCGGAACCGTGTTCGGGATTATTAATGCTTTCCGCGGCATGAAGAACGCGGAGTCTGCCGGTATTGCCGCGGTCGCCGGTGGTATCTCGGAGGCGCTCTTCGCCACCGCATTAGGACTGCTGGTGGCGGTTCCCGCGGTGTGGCTCTTCAACTATTTTACCGGCAAAGTGGACGGGTTCATTGTCGAGATGGACAACTCAGCTTCCGAGCTGGTTGACTACTTCATCAAGAACCAGACCAAGCAGCTGAAGGCTTAAAACACCTCAGGCAAGGAACTTGTGCTGCAATGGGCTTTGGCGCTTTGCCGAAGTTGTGTTGACGGCCTGGCGAAAGGAGTTTTTTATGGGAATGACGGGTGGCGGCACCGGTAAAATGCAGTCCGACATCAACGTTACGCCGATGGTCGACATTATGCTCGTGTTGCTGATCATCTTTATGGTGGTCACACCGTTTCTACAGCAGGGCATCACAGTAGCAATACCCCGGGAAATGGACAATCCGGAGGTCGACCAGAACATCATCAAGGAATCCTCGATTGTGATCTCGATTCCTGAAGATGGCATGTATTACCTTGGCAAGCAGAACGTTGCCCGGGAAGAGCTGACGGAAAGGGTCGACACCATGCTGAAGGCGATTAAGAACGAGTCAGACCGGATCGTATATATTAAAAGCGGCGTTGGCGTTAGTTACGGTGATGTCGTCAACGTCATCAACGAGGTCCGGAAACTCGGAGTCGACAAGGTCGGATTGGTGGCTGATAAAAAGAAGAAGGGTGCAGCGGCCCAAGGAGCTCCCGCAGCGTAAGAGACTTTGTCATTCAGGTTCCGACTGCATTCTTGAAGATGGAGAAGAGGAGTTAAAGAGTTATGGGAATGGGTTCATCCAGCAACAGTCATGCTGAGCCATATATTAACGTCACGCCTCTGATTGACGTGCTGTTGGTGTTGTTGATCATCTTTATGGTCGTCACGCCGCTTAAGCCCAGCCGCTTCAAGGCCGATATTCCCACGCAGCGAGATCCGAACGAGGATCTCAGTCAACTCAAACCGAATCCCTTGACCCTGGTGGTAGCGATCGATTCGGGCCTGCAGTTGAAGCTGAACCAGGACAACATGGGCTCCGTCAATGACACTGGTCCATTGGCGCAGAAACTGACACGGGTTTTTCAGGACCGCAAGACCCAGCGTGCCTATAAAGTGGGCATGGAAACACGCACCGATCTAACAGAAGACGAGCGAATCGAAAAAACTGTTTTCGTAAAAGCGCCGCGATCTCTGCGGTACGGTGACGTCGTCAAGGTAATCGACGCAATTAAGGGTTCGGGCGCCAATCCGGTGGGATTACAGGTTGACGATCTGCCACAGTAGACCGTTGGCAATCTGTCGAGGTCCAGGCCAAAGGAGATTATCAGTCGCTTGAAATGGAGTCACTGAGAAATGAAACCCTCTAAAACCAGGATCGCCATCGCTTTGGCGGTCCTTGTTATCAGCACTTCAGGCTGTGGAGTGATTAACCGAATTCGGTCCAAAAACTCGCTGAACGAGGCCGCGCGGGCCTATCGCGAGGGAAACTTTGTGGAAGCGGAGGAGTATTCGCGACGCGCACAGGAGTTGGACCCGGATAACAAGACCGCTCCACAGTTTATTGCCCGTACAATCCACGCTCAGTATCGCGCCGGCGTGCAGTCGCCCGAAAACCTAAACAAAGCCCGCGAGGCAATTGAGGCCTATCAAAAGATTCTGGAAAAGAATCCGCAGGATGAAGAGGCCTACAAGGCAATTGCCTACCTTTACGGCGCTATTAAGGAGGACGATAAACTCAGACAGTGGATTTCTTCGCGGGCAACCAGCGAGAGTACCGAGGCAGAAAAGCGCGCTGAGGCTTATGTGGTGTTGGCCAGTAAGGATTGGGACTGTTCCTATAAGATCACCGAGCAGCCAAGTGTTAAGACCACCACCATCGACGCCAGTAATCGCGCCACAGTCTCGTACAAGAAGCCAGCTGAGCAGAAAGACTTTGAGACCGCCCAGGCTTGTGTCAAGCGTGGTCTGGAAGAGATCGAAAATGCCATCAAGTTCGATCCGGATAACGAGTCGGCCTGGTCATATAAGACTAACCTGCTGTTAGAGGCCTCAAAACTCGCCGAAATGGACGGAAAAACGGCTGATAAGGCTGAATACCAGAAACAGTACGAGGCCGCTTTGAAACGCACTCAGGAGTTGAGTCAGGCAGCCGAGAAACGGAAAGAGGAGGAGGCAAAGCAAGCCGCTTCCCCGCCCAAAACTTAGTCAAGGCTTAACATTCTGTCGCAGAGTGATGGTGATGCCCGGGTTTCGAGCCGGGCATCACCATTTTGTTATAATTGGCGCGGATGAAAATCCACAGATGAAAAACCCACAGATTACACAGATTACGCCGATTAAAAGAAAGGCAGGAGCAGAAGAAGACAGGAGCGTAAGAAAGGCAGGACGTAAAGAAAGGCTTGGGTGGCTCTTGAAATGACTGGTGTTTCCGCCTGTGTTTGATCTGTGTAATCTGTGTAATCTGTGGATGTCTTTTGTTTTAGATGATTAGAATTGAGGAAATTGTCGACAAGGTCGCCAGTAACCACCCACAAGCGGATCTCGATCTGCTGCGGCGGGCCTACCTCTTCTCGGCACGCGAACATAAAGGGCAGAAGCGTGCCTCAGGCGAATCCTACCTGATCCATCCTCTGGAAGTTGCCAATATTCTGGCGGAGATGCGGCTCGATGAAGTTTCAGTAGCCACCGGCCTGCTTCATGACGTGGTCGAGGATACGCTGGTAGAACTCGATACGATTCGAAAATACTTTGGTGAGGAGATTACCCACCTCGTTGACGGGCTGACGAAGATCGCCCAGATCAGCAATATCTCACGGGAAGAGCAGCAGGCTGAAAATGTTCGCAAAATGCTGCTGGCGATGGTCGACGACGTTCGGGTGGTTTTAGTAAAACTTGCCGACCGCCTGCACAACATGCGCACCCTGCAGTACCTCAGTCCGGAAAAGCGGAAACGGATTGCCGAAGAAACAATGGACATCTTTGCGCCCATTGCCCACCGTTTGGGAATGGGTAAGATCCGTGGGGAACTTGAGGATCTGGCTTTCCGCCATCTGCATCCTGATGACTATCGCGAGCTGGCTGAACAACTGGAAAAACGTCGTCCCGAGAACGAGGCGTTCCTGACACGTGTAACTGCGCGCATTGAAGAAAAAATGCGCGAGGCAGATGTGCCATATGTCAGCGTCGAAGGGCGGGTCAAGCGGTTATATTCCATCTGGAAAAAATTGCGGCGCCAGAAAATCAGCCTGGACCAGGTATACGATCTTGTAGCCGCTCGAGTAATCACGCCCAATGAGATTCGCCACTGTTACGCGGCACTGGGAGTGGTTCATCACAACTGGAAGCCGGTTCCGGGACGCATCAAGGACTGGATTGCAACACCGCGCGATAATCTGTACCAGTCGTTACACACCTCCGTAATCGATCCAAACAGTCAGGCATTTGAAGTGCAAATTCGCACGGAAGAGATGCACCAGATCGCGGAGGAGGGGGTCGCAGCCCACTGGAAATATAAAGAAGGCAAGCGTGGTGCGCGCGACGAGGACCAGGCCCTGCAGGCCTTGCGTTCCCTGGTGGAATGGACCCAGGAAGTTAAGGACTCACGCGATTTTCTCGATAGCCTGAAGTTAGACCTTTATCCCAAAGATGTTTACGCATTCACGCCAATGGGGAAGGTGATCCAGCTTCCGCGGGGGGCTACCCCGGTCGATTTTGCCTACATGATCCACTCGGAGGTTGGCAACACTTGTACAGGAGCGCGAATTAACGGTCGCATCGTCCCCTTGCGAACACAAATCCAGAACGGGGATGTCGTGGAGATTATCACGACCGCCAATTCGCATCCGTCCAGAGACTGGCTGAATTTCATTGTAACCTCACGAGCCCGAAATCGTGTGCGTCACTGGGTCTCAGAACAGCAACGAGCGGAGTCAATCGAAATTGGCCGGAAGCTCTTTGAGAAAGAGGCGGTCAGATTTCAGCTGTCTGTCAAGAAGCTCTTCGCTGATGGTGATAGCGATATGAAACGCGTCGCCAGTGAGTATGGCTATGGCAGGGTGGACGATCTGCTGGCGGCGATTGGTTACGGAAAGCTGGTGCCTCGAAATGTCATCGCCAAGTATCTGGGTCCGGAACAGTTCGAGCAGCTCGACAAGCAGAAGGAATCGCGCCTCAGAAGCGGCGTCAGAGCAGTCAAGCGGTTGATTCGACTGGGGGACGACTCGATCGTGGTGCGCGGTGTTGATGACCTGATGGTCACGCGCGCGCGGTGCTGTAATCCGCTTCATGGAGAAGAGATCATCGGCTATGTCACCCGAGGTAAGGGGGTCGCGGTCCATACCAAACGCTGCAAAAATGTCGGGCAGTTGATGGTTAATCGAGAGCGAGTGGTTGAAGTTGACTGGGCTGGACGTCCGGAAAAGACTGCTTACGCCGTAAAGTTGCTGGCCATCACCGAAAACCGTACGGGAATGATTGCCGGAATTACCGGGGCAATCTCTGACATGAAGACCGGCATCCGGGACGCCCGCGCATCAGTAGCCCCGGACGAGAAGGGACATATCGAAGTTACGGTCGAAGTGTTTGACGTCAAACACCTGGATAAGGTCATTAGTTCGATCAAAGGTGTGCCGGGGGTCCTGGATGTCGAGCGCATGCAGGGGGCAGTGTAAGAGATTGCGGATTTTGGATTGCGGATTGGGGATTCTGTCTTGTGAGTAAGGGTAATCTGATTCGGGGAATGGTCTTTGACGTTAACTGGAATTATCCGCAGACTGCGCAGATTACACAGATTGGAAGAATAGAAGAAGAACAGAGAAAATGGGCGGTCTTTGGGGTTTGGTGGGCTAATGGCTTTCTGTTAGAATTCTCGCTTTGTTTTGGGAGCAACTAAGTCGCTGATCTTTATCTATGAGGCAGAAGATTCAAACCCCAGAAGCGCCCCAGGCCATCGGGCCATATTCGCAAGCCATCAAGGCTGGTGGTTTTATCTTTGCATCGGGCCAAATCCCGATCGATCCGAAGACCGGACAATTTGTTGCCGGCGGCATCGCCGAACAAACTGAACAGGTTTTAAAGAATCTGGAGGCTGTCTTAGGAGCGGCGGGAAGTGGGCTCAACAAGATCGTCAAAACCACGGTTTTTCTTGCCAGCATGGACGAGTTTGCGGCGATGAATGAGGTTTACGGAAAGTTTTTTAGCGACAATCCGCCAGCCCGCGCTACGGTTCAGGCGGCGCGGCTGCCCCGCGATGCGCGCGTAGAGATTGAAGCCATTGCCGAGATTTGAATTGCGCGATTTGAATTAAAAGGGAAGGAATTGCGAATTTGAATTGCGAATTGCTGATTTCCTAAGCACACTTCACAGCCCCGGAAATTCGCAGTTCGCAATCCCCAATTCGCAATTCGCGATTGATTTTAGGCAGCTTTCGCGACTTTGCCACCCTTTATGCAGGTGGTACAGACTTTCATTCGGCGCGCTCCTCCCCTTGGGAGTTGAACGCGGATCGTTTGCAGGTTTGGGTCGAAACGGCGCGGAGTCCGGTTGTTTGCGTGGGAGACATTATTTCCGAACTGAGGTCCCTTCCCGCAGATTTCGCAGCGTTTTGCCATAATAATTAATACAACCTCCAGAGCTTTCAACTCAACAAATGGTACGCGCGGCCTGGATGGTTGATCGGATCGGCCGGCTTTGTGAAAAGAGAAACTTATAACAAACGGTTTCCGATACCGTCAAGCGGCCCTATCCAGGGGTGTGCGACAAGTATATTTGAGACTTTTTCCGACAGCCTGCTGCGCAGGCTTAACTTGTTGAAGGAGCAAATTCAAGTGCGTAAGAACGCGATTTCTTTTTCTCTCCTGGTCCTGGTGTTGCTGACTATGACCGGTTGTAGCTCTGGTGGGTCAGATGCCAAAGAAAATACAGTTGCCGCCACCGTGAACGGTAAGAACATTATGCTGAGTGAGGTGGAAAGAACGGTTAGTCAGCAAGCCGGTGGCCAACAGGCCAATCTTTCTCCGCTGGAATTAGCTCAGGCCCGTTTGCAGGTGCTCGGCAGCCTGATTCAAAGAGAAATTTTGTTTCAAAGGGCCGAAAAAGAGAAACTGCTGCCTACCGAAGAACAGATCACCTCGGCAATCAACGCCCAGAAACAACAGACCGGCATGACTGATCAAGACTTTGAGAAGAGACTGAGAGAGCAGAACATGTCTGAAGAGTCTCTGCGCGAGGAGGCGCGCAAGGATCTGGCGGTGCGCAGCCTGCAGGAAAAGTACAGCGGCAGAATTAGTGTCACTGACAGAGAGGTTGAGGACTTTTACAACAATAACCGGCAACAGTTTGTGAGCGAGCGCGGCATTGCCCTGGCCGTGATTATCGTCGACCCAAAAGACAACAGTTCCTCGGGGATTCAAAACGACGCCAAGAACGAGACAGAAGCAAAACTAAAAATTGACAATATCTACCAGTTGCTAAAGGGCGGGGCCGACTTTGCTACGGTGGCACGCTCCCGAAGTGAAGATGCTCAGAGTCTGGTACGAGGCGGCGATATCGGATTCCTCAGCGAGGATGGCTGGAAACAAGCTGGACTGCCAAAGGAATTGGTGGATCTTTTCATGGGCTCGATGCAGGTGGGCAACTTCACCGAGCCCAAGCTCGTGAATAACAAATGGTACATCTTCAAGCTTGGTGAGAAGCGATTGCAAACCGAGAACTTGACGCTGGAAAGCCCGGGTGTGCGGCAGCAGATCACGCAGGCGCTGATCAACCAGCGCAAGGAGATCCTAAACGCAGCTTTACTTGAGGTGGCTGTTAACGACGCAAAGATTGTTAACAACCTGGCGGCAAACATGCTCAACAATCCAAACAATCTAGGGCTGCGTCCCGCGCCCAGTACTCCGGGTGCGGCCACCCCGGCCCAGCAGAGCCCGGCTACCTCATCGTCCGCCCCGAGTCCCGCTGCCTCACCAGCCGGTAATTCGAACGCCAACGCCAGCCAGAAGTAATAGTAAAGTGGGTAAGGCAGAGGTGATGGCGGCGCAGAGTGAAAAATTCTTGGATGCCACCGGCTTGCCTGGTGGAGCTTTCACGTTCGTAACTACCCAGGACTGCAGCTGCATCCCAGATGCCACGGGCTTGCCCCGTGGAGTTTCACGTTGGACACTGCGTTAAAAATGGGATGTTTCGGGATCAGATTACCCCTGCTAGGAGTTAGAGTAAAGAATTGCGCAGTTCCTTTCTTCCTCCCTTTCGAGACAACCTTGCGCACTTCGGCCTCAATCCTACAACGATTAACCCGTTCTTGAGGGTTGGAGTCGCCGCTTGCAGTTCAAAACTTTTTGGAGCGAGGGTGTAGGGCCCCAAATGCTTTTTCGCCTCTCTGACGTTCATAAGTCTTACGGCACACAGGATGTTCTGCGTGGCGCTTCCGTCCAGATTAATCCAGGTGAGCATGTTGGCCTGGTTGGCAGAAATGGAGCTGGAAAGACCACAGTCTTTCGTCTCGTAACCGGGGAAGA
>Ga0187892_10007456_pt1 | contig 15587 bp, 14 predicted proteins | sample MA1701073metaG_FD_139345 | JGI IMG/M metagenome (GOLD analysis project Ga0187892, IMG submission 139345) | Bio-ooze microbial communities from a basaltic lava cave in the Kipuka Kanohina Cave System on the Island of Hawaii, USA - MA170107-3 metaG ... | reverse complement strand
GTGGCCCACCAGCAGGAGCAGCGGCTTCGGCAGGAACGGCTCCACGTAGATCTCCAGCGTGCCCCCGCTGTGGCACGTCATCGGGTAGTGCACGATCCCTTCGGTCCGCGCCGGGTCGCGGCCACCGTCGCCCACCAGGACGACCAGGCGCGGCTGGCCGTCGCGCAGCGCGGCGAGCGCCTCCCGCGCCACCACCGGCTCGGCACACGCGCCCCCGACCCAGCCCGCGACGCTGCCGTCCGGCCGGATCAATGCCTTGGCGCCGGGCTTCGCCGAAGTCGGCCGCTCGCACCGGACGACCGTGGCCAGCGCAAACGGCTCGCCACGGCGTCGGAGGTCCGCGGCCAGCGTGAGCAAGTCTTCAGGCATGGGCGACCCGCGTGGGCTTACACCGTGACTTCTTGTTCTTATTGGGGCGGAGCGGCGCCGCTCCTCCCCCAAGCCCCCACCGCCTCGCTCATGGCTTCGCGCCTGGTTTTCCGTTCCTACTCCGTAACGCCCTTGTCGCGCAGCAGGCGCCAGACTTTGGGCGGCGTGATGGGAATGTCGACGTGACGCACGCCCAGATGCCAGAGCGCGTCGACCACCGCGTTGGCGATGGCGGCGGGCGCGCCGACGGTGGCGGACTCGCCCACACCCTTGGCGCCGAGGGGATGGTGCGGCGACGGCGTCACGGTGTGGCCGGTCTCCCACTTCGGCGTCTCCACCGCGGTGGGCACCAGGTAGTCGATGAAGCTGCCGCCCTGGACGTTGCCGATCTCGTCATAGGAGATCTCCTCGAAGAGCGCGGGTGCCAAGCCCATGGAGAGCCCGCCGTGGACCTGCCCCTGGACGATCATCGGATTGATGATGTTCCCGCAGTCGTCGATGGCCACGAAGCGGCGGACCTTCACCTCGCCGGTGCCCTTGTCGATGTCCACCACGCAGATGTAGCTGCCGAACGGGTAGGTGAGGTTCGGCGGGTCGTAGTAGCTGACCGCCTCGAGCCCCGCCTCCATCCCCTGCGGATGGTTGGTGTAGGCCGCGAAGGCGATCTCCTGGATCGTCTTGGATCGGTTGGGCGCGCCCTTGACCGAGAACTTGCCCGGCTCCCACACCAGGTCCTCCGGCGCGGCCTCGAGCAGGTGCGCGGCGATCTTGCGCGCCTTGTCCTGGATCTTGCGCGAGGCGATGGCGGCGGCGGCGCCGGCCACCGGGGTGGAGCGGCTCGCGTAGGTGCCGAGCCCGTACGGCGCGGTGTCGGTGTCGCCCTCCTCGACCTTGATGTCCTTGGCCGGGATCCCGAGCTCCTCGGCCAGGATCTGGGCGTAGGTCGTCTCGTGGCCCTGCCCCTGCGACTTGGTGCCGAAGCGGGCGATGGCCTTGCCGGTCGGATGGATGCGGATCTCGCAGCTGTCGAACATCTTGAGCCCGAGGATGTCGAAGTGCTTGGACGGGCCCGCGCCCACGATCTCGGTGAAGCTCGAGATGCCGATGCCCATCAGCTCCCCCCGCTTGCGCTTCTCGGCCTGCTCCCGGAGCAGGTCGGCGTAGCCGATCGTGTCCATGGCCTTGCGCAGGGCGCCCGCGTAGTTGCCGCTGTCGTACTCCCAGCCGAGGGCCGACTTGTAGGGGAACTGCTCCGGCTTGATGAAATTCTTCATCCGGAACTCGGCCGCGTCCATGCCGAGCTGGTGGGCCATGATGTCCACCATGCGCTCGATCGTGTGCACCGCTTCGGTGACGCGGAAGGAGCAGCGGTAGGCGATGCCGCCCGGCGGCTTGTTGGTGTAGACCCCGTCCACCTCGACGTGCGCCGCCTTCAGATCGTACGACCCGGTGCAGACGTGGAAGAGCCCGGCCGGGAACTTGGAGGGGTTCGCGGCCGCGTCGGTGTAGCCGTGGTCGGCCAGCGTCTTGATGCGCAGCGCGGTGAGCGTGCCGTCCTTCTTGGCGGCCAGCTCCGCGGTGATGTGATAGTCGCGCGCGAACGAATCCGCCTGGAGATTCTCCATGCGGTCCTCGATCCACTTCACCGGCGCCCCGGTGAGCACCGAGGCGGCGACCGCGATCACGTAGCCCGGGTAGACCGGCACCTTGCCCCCGAACCCCCCGCCGATGTCGGGCGAGATGATGCGGATCTTGTGCTCCTCGAGCCCCACGTGGCCGGCCACCAGCGCGAACACGGTGCGGATCGCGTGCGGGGCCTGGGTGGTCATCCACACCGTGAGCTTGTCCTGCACCTTGTCCCAGTGGGCCACGCAGCCGCACGTCTCGATCGAGGCCACGTGGATGCGCGGGATATAGATGTCCTCCTTGACCGTGACGTCGGCCTCGGTGAAGACGCGGTCGGTCTCCGCCTTGTTGCCCCACTCCCAGTGCCAGATGCGGTTGTCCTTCTTGTCCTTCTTGTCGGTGCGGAGCACCGGGGCGCCCGGCTCCAGCGCCTTCTTGGGGTCCACCACCACCGGCAGCGGCTCGTACTCGACCTCCACCGCGGCCACCCCGTCGGCGGCCGCGTAGCGGGTGGTGGCCAGCACCGCCGCCACCTCTTGGGCCTGGTACATGACCTTCTCGACCGGCAGCACCATCTGGGTGTCCGACATGAGGGTCGGCATCCAGTGCAGGTTGTACTTCTCGAGATCCTTGCCGGTGATGACCGCGAGCACGCCGGGGATCGCGGTGGCCTTGGAGATATCGATCTTCTTGATCTTGGCGTGGGCGAACGGGCTCCGTACGATGTCGAGGTAGAGCATGCCGGGCAGGACCACGTCGTCCACATAGGTGCCCTTGCCGCGGATGAAGCGGGGATCCTCCTTCCGCTTGATGGAGTGCCCCATCCCGCCGACTTCGGGCGATGTCCTGAGTGCCATCATGCGCCTCCCTGGAGCGTGGCCGCCGCGTGCTGGATGGCCTTGACGATGTTGACGTAGCCGGTACAGCGGCAGAGGTTGCCGGAGATGGCCCGGCGGATGTCGTCCTCGGACGGGCGGGGATTCTTCTTGAGGAACGCCACGCTGGTCATCAGCATGCCCGGCGTGCAGTACCCGCACTGCAGCCCGTGCTCGGCGATGAAGCTGTCCTGCAGGGGATGGAGCTTGCCGTCCTGCTCGAGCCCTTCCACCGTGGTGATCTCGCGTCCGTGGGCCTGGACCGCGAACATGGTGCAGGACTTGACCGGCCGGCCGTCGAGCAACACCGTGCACGCCCCGCAGTGGCTCGTGTCGCAGCCGATGTGGGTGCCGGTGAGCCGCAGGTTCTCCCGGAGCATGTGAACCAGGAGGAGCCGCGGCTCCACCTCCGCCTCGTGCTTCTCGCCATTGATCGCGACCTTGACGAGCATGGGCTCAGCCCCCTCTCTGCGCGCGCTCGATCGCCTTGCGCAGCGCACGGCCTGTCAATACCCGCACCAGGTCCTTCTTGTACTCGACCGATCCGCGCAGGTCGGCCTCGGGCCGCGCCGCGTCCGCGGCGAGCTGGGCCGCTTGCTTGATGGTCGCCTCGTCGGGCCGCTTGCCCTTGAGCGCGGCCTCGGCCTGCGTGGCCTTGATCGGCACCGCGCCCACGTTGGTGAGCCCGATGCCGACCTGCTCGCAGGTGCCGTTGGCGCCGATCGTTAGCTGCACCGCCACCGCCGCGGTGGCGAAGTCGCCGACCTTGCGCTCCATCTTCACGTACGCGCCGCCGCTGCCCGGCCTGGGCATCGGCACCCGGATCTCCACCACGATCTCGTCGGGCTTGAGCGCGGTGGAGAGCGGCCCGGTGAAGAACGACGTGATCGGGATCTTGCGCTCGCCGCCCCCGCCGACCGCCACGACCTCGGCGCCGAAGGCCAGCATGGCGGCGGGATGGTCGTTGGCCGGGTCGCCGTGCGCGAGGTTGCCGCCGATCGTGGCCAGATTGCGCACGATGGGGTCGGCGATCACCCGGGTGGTGTCCGCGAGCAGCGGGTAGCGCGAGCGCACCAGCCCCGACTCTTCGAGATCGACCTCGCGGGTCAGCCCGCCGATGCGAAGCGCCCCACCCTCCTCGCGGACGTACGCGAGCCCGGGCAGACCGTTGATGTCGATCAGATGGCGCGGCGAGGCGAGCCGGAGCTTCATCAGGGGGATGAGGCTCTGCCCTCCCGAGAGGATCTTGGCGTCGTCGCCGAGCTTGGCGAGCAGCGCGGTGGCCTCCCCGATCGAGCTGGGTGCGTGGTACTCAAATGCGCCCGGAATCATCGTGGTGACTCCCTTCTGGATCTGCCCGGCGCGGGAGCTCGTGAACGCGAGCCCGGCGCGCTTCATGGCGACCCGGAGCGATTCCATCGACAGGGCGGGCACGACTCCGGCCTGGACGAGGTACTGCCGGAGCCTGGCCAGGCTCCACCGCGGCCCCGGGATGCCCAGATCCCGGGGCCGGGCGCTCACGACCATTGAGATGTGACGGAGCACGTCGGAGGAGATCCGGGCCGGTCGGCCGGAGCGCGGGCGATCCAGCAGTCCGGCGATGCCCGATCGCTCGAACCGGCGTAGCCAGAGGGTGACGGTGGGACGGGAGAGGCCGAGGCGCCGGACGATCTCCGGAATCGCCACCCGGGTCGCCGAGAGCAGGATCACGTGGGCGCGCGCGCCATTCCCCGCAGGGCCCGCGTCCCGGAGCCGGATCAGCTCCGAATGCTCGGCCGGGGTCGGCTGCCGAACGAACCGGCTGGGAACGTCCGCCACCCATCACCTCTCCCTTGAGGATGCCGGGGAATCATGCCAAGGGACTTTCCGGGGGACCGCTCGAGCCCCCGACGGCCGGCACGGTACGACCGCGCCCCGACCGCTGTCAAGGGGGGACGCGCGAGAGTCTCGGGAGCAGACGATCTGACCGCGGCCCGGCTTCGCCGCGCGGCGGTCAGCCGCCCGCCGCCGACGGGGCAACGATCGCGGCCACGCCCGCGTCCTTGCAGAGGGCGTTGAAGCGGGCCACGTCGTGCTCGAGGACGCGAGCGAGCTTGGCGAGCTCCGCCTCCGCGCGTCGCGCGAGGTCGGCGGTGAGATCGCGAAGGGCCTGGGTCGGCGCGGCGTCGGAGTATTCGATGAGCGGAACGACGGTGCCGATCCGGGTATTGAGCTTGGGCGGAAACATGCGCGGGTTCTCCGAGCGGACCTGGATGAGCTCCTGCTCGACCGCGGTCAACGCCCGGGCGAGCGCGCCGGCCGCCGACTTGATCGCGGGCATCTCCACCCGGCCGGCCCAGCCCTCGGCCTGCGCGCGGACGCCGCGGAGCCGGAGCACCGCGTCGTGCACCCGTGTGAGGAGGTCGTGCGCCTGCTTCGCCAGCGCGAACGCCTCCCGGATCTCGGCGTCCGTGGCCCGCACCCGTGGATCCTTCGCGATCTCGAACCGCTGGGTCAGCGTCCGGCCATTCACGGTGAGCCGCACCTGATAGGCGCCGGGGGGCACGCGGGGCGCGGCGAGCATGTCCACGCTGCCGCCGCGCCCCTTGTTGTCCGGAAGCTTGGTCGCGTCGGGGCCCCGCAGGTTCCACACGAAGCGGTTTGCGCCGGCGTTCTTGGTCGGATGCGGCTCCTCGTCCTTCCCGGCCGGTGGCTCGGGCGCGGGCGGCGGCGCTTCCCCCCCGCCGCCGGCGGACGACGTGGCGGCCGGGTCCGCGGGCGCGGGATCGCGCTTGCTCGTGAACGATCGGATCTCCCGGGCGTCGCCGTCGAGGAAGGCCAGGATCAGGTCGCCCGCCGGCGCCTCGTTCAGCCAGTAGTGGACGATCACGCCGCTCGGCGGATTCTCACCCGCATCGAGCTTTCTCTCCTCCTTCTCCCCGGTCGGCGTCTCCACCTGGCGATAGCCGTAGCCGAGCGAGCCGGCCATGCGGTAGGCGATCTCGCGATTCGGCCCCGGATTCACGCCGTGCCCCCGGTAGGCCCGCCACCGAACACTCCGCCGCGGCGTGAAGAGATGCGCGTCGGAGCCGGCGACCGCGTCCACCATCTGGTGCAGCGGCGACAGATCGTCGAGGATCCAGAACGAGCGTCCGTGCGTGGCCGCCACCAGATCGCCGTCCTTGACGATGAGATCGTGGATCGGCGCCACCGGCAGATTGCCGCGCAGCCGGGTCCAGGTGCCTCCGTCGTCGAGGGATACCCACACCCCGGTCTCGGTGCCGCAGTAGAGGAGCCCGCGCCGGCTCGGGTCCGCGCGGATCACTCGGGTGAACTCGCCGGGCGGCAGGGTCTCGCTGATCCGGTTCCAGGTGCGCCCGTAGTCGCTCGTCTTGAAGAGGTAGGGGCGCGTGTCGTCGTGCTTGTAGCGCGTGGCCGCGAGATAGCAGGTGGCGGCGTCATGCGGGGAGGGCTCGATCACGCTGATCAGCGCCCATTCGGGCAGGTCCGGCGGGGTCACCGGCTGCCAGGAGCGACCGCGGTCGCGCGAGAGATGCACGAGGCCGTCGTCCGTGCCCGCCCACAGGACCTCGCGCTCGTGGGGCGACTCGACCAGCGCGAAGATGGTGCAGTACACCTCGGCCCCGGAATTGTCCCGCGTGATGGGCCCGCCGGAGGACCCGAGCTTGGTGGCGTCGTTGCGCGTGAGGTCCCCGGTCACGATCTCCCAGCTCTGCCCCTCGTCCACCGACCGGAAGATGCGGTTGCCGGCGATCCACAGTTCGCGCGGGTCCCAGCGCGAGTAGAAGACCGGGAAGGTCCACTGGAACCGATAGCGATGCTCGCTGGGCGGGGTGCCCATGCCGTACCCTTCGGGCCACACGCTGATGATGCGCTCCTGCCCGGTGCGGTGGTCGTAGTGGATGAGCCGGCCCATGCCCGGACCGCTCCCGACCGATCCCCCGACGACGATGTTCGGGTCGCCCGGCTTCACCGCGATGTAGCCGCTCTCGCCGCCGCCCGGCTGCACCCAGTCGATGGCGGTGATCGCGCCACGGTGCGACTGGCTCGGCACGCTGATCGCCCAGTTGTCCTGCTGGGAGCCGTAAAGCCGGTACGGCTGCTGGTCGTCGGCGCAGACATGGTAGAACTGCGCGGTGGGCTGGTTGTAGATCGTGGACCACGACCGCCCACCGTTGAACGAGACGCAGGCTCCGCCGTCATTGCCCTCGATCATGCGCCGGGAGTCGGCGGGATCGATCCAGAGGTCGTGATTGTCGCCGTGCGGGGTCGACACCTCGACGAAGGTCTTGCCCCCGTCGATCGATTTCCACAGCGCGTAGTCCGCCACCCAGAGCGTGTCCGCGTCGCTCGGGTCGGCCATGACGTGCATGTAGTACCAGGGGCGGCCGCGGAGGCCGGCCTCCTCGCTGCCCCGCTGCCAGGTGGCGCCGCCGTCGTCTGACCGGAAGAGCGCGCCGTCCTCGGCCTCCACCACCGCGTAGACACGCCGGCCGTCGGCCGGGGAGACGGCCACCCCGATCCGTCCGAGCACGCCGCGCGGTAGCCCGGGATTGCGGCTGATCTCCGTCCACGTGTCGCCGCCGTCGGCGGAGCGCCAGAGCCCTGAGTCCGGGCCGCCGCTCGTCATGGCCCACGGCATGCGCTGGGCCTGCCACACCGCGGCGAAGAGCACGCGCGGGTTGCCCGGATCCAGCGACAGGTCGACGGCCCCCGCCCGCTCGCTCCGGAAGAGCACGTGCTCCCAGGTCGCGCCGCCGTTGCGGGAACGGAAGACGCCGCGCTCACGATTCGGGCCCCAGGCGTGTCCCAGCGCCGCGACGTACACCGTGTCGGCGTCCCGCGGGTCAACGCGGACCCGGCCGATGTGGCGCGTGTCCTTGAGCCCGAGATTCCGCCAGGTGCGGCCGCCGTCGTCGGAGCGATAGACCCCGTCGCCGTGGGAGACGTTGCCGCGGATGCACGCCTCGCCGGTGCCCGCGTAGATCACGTTGGGCGCGGAGGGGGCCACCGCCAGCGCGCCGACCGCGGCGGTCTCGAGAAAGCCGTCGGAGACGGGTTCCCAGTAGACGCCGCCATCGGTCGTCTTCCACACCCCGCCCGCACAGGCGCCGAAGTAGAACGTGCTCGGCTCGGTGGGATGGCCGGCCACCGCCACCACCCGCCCGCCCCGATGGGGGCCAACGGACCGCCAGCGGAGCGATCCGAGCAGTCGGGGATCGATCGTCACGGGGAAGGACGGCCGGCGCTACTGGCCGCGTGACCCGACGATGCGGGACTGGACCCAGCTCAGAGCGTACCAGGTGACCAGGAAGGCGGCGCATTCGAGCGTGAAGCTCCTGAACTTGTAGAACACCTCGGCGATCACGAACGCGGCCAGGAATGCGGGCGCTTCCTGGGCCAGTGCGGTAGGGATCCCGACCTGCTTCACGTACGAGAACATGATCGCCTCCTTGGTGCGGGGCACCGCGTGGCCACGCGTGATCGGCCACCCGGACCAATAGCGCCGCCCCGGCCGCATGTCAAGCCTCGAGCGGAGCGCGCTCCCCGGGCGGCCGGGGGTACCGGCGGGGACGTATTGGACCTTGGTCCAGTAGCCAACCGGGAGACCGTCTCCCTACACTCGACCCGTCACTCATTCTTCGAAGGGCCAGGAGGCGTCTCATGCAAGCGCTACGTGCGTCGCTCAAGCCAGGGATCTGGGGTGTGGTACTCGGCAGCATTCTCACCATGATCGTGGGGTTCAGCTGGGGAGGCTGGACCACGAATAGCACGGCACGCCAGATGGCGATGACCCAGGCGGATGCCGCGGTCACCACCGCGCTGGTGCCGATCTGTCTCGCGGGGGAGAAGGCCGATGCGGCTCGCGTCAAGAAGCTCGGCGAGCTCAAGGCCATCAGCTCGTCGTACGAGCAGACCGAGTTCGTGATGAAGACGGGATGGGCGACGTTCCCGGGGCAGACCGACCCGAATCGGGCGGTGGCCGAGATCTGTGCCGCCGCCGTCCTCAAGACCGCTGCCGTCAAGTAGCGTTGCGCGGTCGTCGCTCACCCGCGGTGGCACAGCATCGCGGCGCAGTGCCGTCCGGAGATGGTTGAGATGAAGGTGTGGCGGGAGCATCCCGGGGGCGGAGTCGCGATCGAGGACAAGGTCTATCCGGTGACCCCGCCGTCGATGACCGTGAAGTCCGGGATGATCACCGGAGAGGTGATCGACCTGAAGGTCACCGAGCGCGTCGAGAAGGGCTCCGACCGGGTGGTCTCGCCGGCGCGCCTGACCGGGACGTTGCGGCTCCAGAATTCCTCCGCGAATCGGACGGTCCGCCTGGTCGAGGGCCGGTTCCGGTTCATCGATGCCCAGGGGCAGGCGATCCGGCCCGGGGCGGGCCGGACGGATCCGATCGTCAAGTTCACCCGGTACGGCCACGAGTGGCTCGACCCCGACCAGGGTGCGTCGTACGCCCTGGACGTGGACTTTCCGGTCGAGGCGCTCCAGGCGAACCGGCTGAAGGAGATCCGCCTGGAGCTCGCCTACATCCCGTCTCCGTTCCGGGGGGAGACGGTCAACTTCACGGTCTCCATCGGAACGGGCCAGTAGCCGCCGTCCCTAGCCGGCCTCGAGGTACGCGAGGATCGTGAACACCACGACCATGACCGCGACTGCGTAGACCCTCATCATCGATGTGACGTGCCTTCGCCCGGCTCTGTGCCGCCGGGCTGGCATCAGGAGTTTTAGAAGTCGCCGCCGCCGTGCGGCATGGCCGGCACGGCCGACCGCGCCTCCGGGATGTCGGTGATGAGCGCCTCGGTGGTCAGGAGCAGCGAAGCGATCGACGCGGCGTGCTGCAGCGCCACCCGCTCCACCTTGGTCGGGTCGATGATCCCGGCCCGCACCATGTCCACGTACTCGTTCGACTCGGCGTCGAAGCCGTAGGCCACGTCCTTGGCGCTCCGGACCTTCTCGACGACGATGGAGCCCTCGAGGCCGGCATTCTGGACGATCTGCCGGAGGGGCTCCTCAAGGGCGCGCCGCACGATGTCCACGCCGGTCGCCTCATCCCCCGAGAGCTTCAGGGTGTCGAGGGCTTTCGAGGCTCTGAGAAGAGCGACCCCGCCGCCCGGCACGATGCCTTCTTCCACCGCGGCGCGGGTCGCGTTGAGGGCGTCCTCCACGCGGGCCTTCTTCTCCTTCATGGCGGTCTCGGTCGCGGCGCCCACCTTGATCAGGGCCACGCCGCCCGCCAGCTTGGCGAGCCGCTCCTGCAGCTTCTCGCGGTCGTAGTCCGAGGTGGTCTCCTCGATCTGGGCCCGGATCTGCTTGATGCGCCCCTCGATGGCCGCGGACTTGCCCGCCCCGTCGATGAGCGTGGTGTTGTCCTTGTCCAGCACCACTTTCTTGGCGCGGCCCAGGTCCTCGAGCTTCAGGTTCTCGAGCTTGATGCCGAGCTCCTCGGTGATGGCCTTGCCGCCGGTCAGGATCGCGATGTCCTCCAGCATGGCCTTGCGTCGGTCCCCGAAGCCGGGGGCCTTCACCGCGGCGGCGCGCAGGGTGCCGCGGAGCTTGTTCACGACCAGGGTGGCCAGAGCCTCACCCTCGATGTCCTCGGCGATGATGAGGAGCGGCTTGCCCGACTGGGCGACCTGTTCGAGCAGCGGCAGCATGTCCTTCATCACGCTGAGCTTCTTCTCGTGGATGAGGATGAGGCAGTTCTCGAGGACGGCTTCCATGCGCTCCGCGTCGGTGACGAAGTAGGGCGAGAGGTAGCCGCGGTCGAACTGTAGCCCCTCGACGACGTCGAGGGTGGTCTCCATCCCCTTGGCCTCCTCGACGGTGACGACGCCGTCCTTGCCCACCTTCTCCATGGCCTCGGCGATGAGGGAGCCGACGGTCGGGTCGTTGTTGGCCGCGATGGTGGCGACCTGAGCGATCTCCTTCTTGTCCTTGGTCGACTTCGACAGCTTCGCCAGCTCCCGGACGACCTGCTCGACCGCCTGGTCGATGCCCCGCTGGAGCCCCATGGGGTTGGCGCCCGCGGTCACGTTCTTGAGGCCGCTGCGAAAGATGGCCTGGGCGAGGACGGTGGCGGTGGTGGTCCCGTCGCCCGCGACGTCCGAGGTCTTGGACGCGACCTCCTTGATCATCTGGGCGCCCATGTTCTCGTAGTGATCCTTGAGCTCGATCTCCTTGGCGACCGTCACCCCGTCCTTGGTGATCACGGGGCTGCCGAACTTCTTGCCGATGACGACGTTGCGACCCTTCGGGCCCAGCGTGACCTTCACGGCGTGGGCGATGACGCTGACTCCGCGCAGGAGCGCGGCACGGGCTTCCTCGTTGAATACAAGCTGCTTTGGCATCGATCTATTCCTCCGGCGAATGTGGGCGAGCTGTTTAACCGCGACCTCAGGAGCCGAGAATGCCGAGGACGTCCTCCTCCTTCATGATGAGGAGCTCCTCACCGTTCACCTTGACCTCGCTGCCCGAGTACTTGCCGAAGAGCACGCGGTCCCCCGCCTTGACGTCCAGCGGCGTCTTCTTGCCGGCTTCGGACACCCGGCCCTTGCCGACCGCGATGACCTTGCCCTCCTGGGGCTTTTCCTTTGCGCTGTCCGGGATGATGATGGCGCCGCGCCGGGTCGGCTCGTCGTCGATCCGCCGGACGAGAACTCGATCGTGCAGTGGGCGCAGTGTCACGGGTTTTGTCTGAGCCATGGTTTCGGTCCCTCCCACGGTCACGCTAACCGCTCGGCCGACGGTGGGGATAGTGGACCAAGGTCTAATACCTGCGGGAGATCGCCGGAACTAGAGTCAATGCATGGCAAACTCCGGCGCGGTGCGTGCTCGTCCGGTGCCCAGGATGGCTCGCGGCTTCGCGGAGCGGTTCCGGGGCCACGAAGGCCCCTACCACCTGTACGACGCGGGAGATCGTCCCCTGATCCGTGCGGAGACCGGCGCCCACGTGCTCGGCGCCCTGCTCGAGGGTCGGACCCGCCTGGTCTTCCTGGACGACCCGGGGGCGGCGGAGAGCTCGGTGCTGAAGATGACCTACCCGGCCCGCGAATGGCTGGTCAGATCCACCGAGCCGAAGCCATGCTCCTGCGGTGATGTCCGGTGCATGGGGCGACTTGTCATCACCCTGCACGACTCCCACGCCGGCCCCGACTGGATGCTGACGTTCCGGGGCTAGTAGTCGCCTCGCCGATTGCCTGCGCGTCGAGCGGGGACTATAGTGACCCTGGATGTCGAGTTCGCTGCTTTCGTTGCGTCGCGCCTGCCTGGCCCTCTTCGCTCTGCTCTGGGTTGTGCCTGCTCCTCCCGTCCGCGCCGCCGCTCACGAGCTGGGCCGGCCCGGTGACGCGGGCGTCTGGCCGGCCGTCGCGGGGGCGGTTCTCATCGTCGCCCTGGCGCTCCTGGGGATCCAGCTCGCGCGGGAGCGGGCGGGCCGGAGACGCGCCGAGCGGTCGCTCGGCGAGCGACTCCGCTTCGAGACCTTGCTCTCGGAGCAGGTGGCCACGTTCAGCCGGGTGTCGGGGGCCGACGTCGATCGGGCCATCCAGCGGGCGCTCAGACGGATCGCCGATTTTCTCTCGGTGGACTGGGGTAACCTGACCGAGTACTCCGACGGCAGCCAGACCGCCCGGGTCACCCACTGGTGGGTGGCCGAGGGAGTGGGGCCCCAGCCGTCGGCGATCGGGTTCGAGGAGATCCCGTGGGTCGTGACCCGCCTGCGCCGGGGGGAGCTGGTCAGGTTCTCGAGCATCGACGAGCTGCCCGGCACGGAGGCGGCGGTGGACCGGCACACGTACCGCCGGCTGGGCGTCAAGTCGCAGGTCGCGGTGCCCCTGACCGTGGAAGGAGAGGTGGTGGGCGCCCTCGCGTTCAGCACCGTCGGGACCGAGCGCGTGTGGCGCGACGAGTTCGTCCAGCGGCTACATCTCCTCGGGGACGTGTTCGCCAATACGCTCTCGCGCCGCCGGTCGGAGATGGAGGGCCAGCGACTGCTGCAGGATCTCGCCCACGTCGGGCGCGTCTCGACGATGGGAGAGCTGACCGCGTCGCTGGCGCACGAGCTGAATCAGCCCCTGACCGCGATCCTGAGCAACGCGCAGGCCGCCCAGCGGATCCTCCACTCGGGTGGGGCGGATCTGGTGGAGATTCGCGAGATCCTGGGCGACATCGTCGAGGACGACAAGCGGGCCGGCGACGTGATCCACCGGCTGCGTGGCTTCCTGCGGAAAGGCCAGCTCGAGTTCTCGACCCTCGACATGGGCGAGCTGGTGAGTCAGGTGGCGCGGCTCGTGAGCAGCGACGCGATCATTCGCAACGTGGTCATCCGGCTCGACCTGGCCATCGGGCTGCCTCCGGTCAGGGGCGACCGGGTGCAGCTCCAGCAAGTGGTGCTGAACCTGCTCATGAACGGGCTGGACGCGATGCGGGAATGTGACGCGGGGGAGCGGGCCCTCGTGCTGCGGACGTTCATGGCCAGTCCGGCCAGCGTGGTCGTGGCGGTGGCGGATTCGGGAGTGGGCATCAAGGAGGCCGACCTGGAGCAGGTGTTTCACGCGTTCTACACCACGAAGCCGAACGGATTGGGGATGGGCCTGGCGATCGCCCGCTCCATCGTGGAGGCGCACGGAGGCCGGCTCGACGCGCGGAGCAACCCCGAAGGGGGCACCACCTTCTCCTTCACGCTGCCCACCAGCAAGGAGGGGGCGTGATCGCCTCGGCCGCGCCCCGGGTCTTCCTCGTCGACGATGACGCGGCCGTCCGCCGGAGCCTGGCCCGGTTGGTCAAGACCGCCGGATACGAGGCCGAGCCCTTCGCGTCGGTGCGCGATTTCCTGGCCCGCGCTCCGTACGACGGTCCCTGCTGCCTGGTCCTGGACGTGCGCATGCCCGGCCTGACCGGGCTCGACTTGCAGGAAGCGCTCCGCGTCGCGGGGCAGCGCGTGTCGATCGTGTTCATCACCGGCCATCGCGACGTCCCGGTGAGCGTCAAGGCCATGAAGGGGGGAGCCGTCGACTTTCTCACGAAGCCGGTGGATGCGGAGACGCTCCTGGGCGCCATCCGGCAAGCGGTGGCCCGGACCCTCACCGACCGGCGCCGGCAGGCCCGGGTGACCGGAATCCGGGATCGCATCGCGACCTTGACCCCGAGGGAAGCGGAGGTGTTCGCGCTGGTGGTGACCGGAATGTTGAACAAGCAGATCGGGTCCGAGCTCGGCATCGCCGAGAAGACGGTGAAGGTGCATCGCGCTCGGGTCATGGAGAAGATGCAGGCGGGCTCCGTCGCGGAGCTGGTCCGCCTGGCCGACGAGGGGAGTGTGATCACGGCCGGATCGTGACCGGCCCCCGAGTTGGACCCCCGAATTGGACCAAGGTCCACTACCGTCCCCCCCGCCGTCCTGTACGATTTCCCTGAGATGTCATGGATAAGGCCACCCCGTTGATCTCGATCGTGGACGACGACCCCTCGGTACGCCGAGCGCTCAATCGGTTGGTCGGGTCAGCCGGCTACCTCGTCGAGACGTTCGCGTCGGCGGGAGACTTCCTCGGCTCGAGCCCGTCGACCCGCACCGCGTGCCTGGTCCTGGACATCTACATGGAGGGGATGACCGGATTCGAGCTCCAGGAGCAGCTGGAGACCGATCGGCTCGCCATTCCGATCATCTTCATCACCGCGCACGACGATCCCGCGACCCGTGAGCGCATCAAGCGGTCCGGCGCGGCCGGGTACCTGGGGAAGCCATTCGATGGCCAGGCCCTGCTCGACGCCATCCTTCGGGTGGCCGGACCGGGAGCCGACGTCGTCTGAGCGTTGCCGGACCGGACGTCAGAGCGCCTTGAGCGGCGGACGCTCCCCGGCGGGCAGCGGGTGGCGATCCACGTTCAGCACCATGGAGACGATCGAGTAGTAGCCGGACGCCGCGATCAGGTCGATGACGCCCTGCTCGCCGAAGCGGTCGACCGCGGCCTTGAACGTGGCGTCGGAGACCGCCTTGTCGCGGAACAGCTCGGTGCAGAAGTCGTGGACGACCCGCTGGTCGTCGCTCATCGTGGGCGGGCGGCGACCCTCCGCGATCGCGTCGATGATCGCGTCCGGCAGCCCCGCGGTGCGCGCGAGCTGGCTGTGGGCCCAGAACTCGTACTGCGCGCCCCAAAAGCGGCCGGTGATCAGGATGGCCATCTCGTTCAGCGCGGCCGGGATCGTGGACTGGAAGCGGATATACTCGCCGACCTTCTGCACGCGGTCGGCCACCTCCGGGCTGCGCAGGAGCGCGTTGAAGGGCCCCCGGGCTCCCTTGCGCGGGCCCGACACGATGCCCTGGTAGCTCTCGCGCTGGCGCGGGGTCATGGCGGCTTCGGTGAGCAGCGCGAAGCGGCGGCCGTCGGTCGGAGTCTCGGGGGTCATCGCGATCTCCTTATCCGGGAGTGGCTTCGGTGGCGGCCCAGCATACCAGTTCCACCCGTTCCGATGGGACGCTGGTAAGCTCTCCGGGTGGACCCTCGACTCGACATCATGGTGGAGGCCGCCCGCGCCGGCGGCGCGCTCGCGCTCGCGCACTACCAGCGGGGCGTCTCGGTGTCGCTCAAGGCCGACCGGTCACCGGTGACCGAGGCCGACCGCGCGGCCGAGGCCGCGATCCTCGACGTGCTGCGCGCCGGCTGCCCCGATCACGGGGCGCTCGGCGAGGAGCTGGGCGAGTCGGGCCCGCGCGTC
>Ga0187892_10007455_pt1 | contig 15589 bp, 12 predicted proteins | sample MA1701073metaG_FD_139345 | JGI IMG/M metagenome (GOLD analysis project Ga0187892, IMG submission 139345) | Bio-ooze microbial communities from a basaltic lava cave in the Kipuka Kanohina Cave System on the Island of Hawaii, USA - MA170107-3 metaG ... | reverse complement strand
GGCGCTACTTCGAGCGCATCGAGCCGGACCTCTACCGCTACCCCGCGCTCGATCCCCGGTCGTTTCGCCGGGCCATGGAGACGGTGTTCGGATGACGGCAACACCAAGAATCGCAACCGGCGTTGTGCACCGCGTGCCATCTGATCTAAGAACGGCGCTGGTTTCCGATCCGACCGCGCTTGCAAAATGGAACAGCTTGACGCCGCTCGCCCGCAACGAATGGATCTGCTGGGTCATCTCCGTTCAAAGGCCGGAAACCAGGAAGGAGCACGTTGATAGGGTGGTTTCGGAACTGAATGAAGGAATGCGACGTCCGTGTTGTTGGATGGGTTGTATCCACAGAACAGACAAGGCAATAAGTCCTTCGGTGCTGTTTGTGCTCAAACAACGGAAGCGGGCAAAATAGTCATGCCCCCGCTCGCGGGGCGGCGTGCTGTCCCTGACGGGTGTCGTCCTACACCTGGGGAGCTGTTCCTGCGCTGGGCACCCCATCTGGGCGTCGTGTACGCCGCCGAAACCGGATTCACTCTCGCGCGCCACCCCGACACCGTGCGTGCGCCCGATGTCGCCTTCATCCGGCGGGAGAGACTCGCCACTCCTGAACCCACCGGGTTGCCCGACCTGGCGCCCGACCTCGTCGCCCTCGCCTCACAATGGCTCCGAGCGCATCGTCTCCGAAGACGGGACGCTGGATGGCGAGGACGTCGTTCCAGGCTTCTCCCTACACGTCGCCGCGATCCTGTAGCGGCTGTCCGTCTCCGTCACCATCTCGTCGCGACGCGGGCGCGAGGGCGGGACCTTAGAACTGGATCTCGATCCCGGCGCGCACCCCGGCGACCGTCGGCGTGAGCAACGGTTGGACGCGGGTAATCGGCACGCGGCTCCAGACGTCGCGCCGGATCGTCGTCCCCACGAGCCCGCCCAGAACGGCGCCGGCGACCGAGCCCGCCGCCCCGTGGGCGACCCACAGGGTGGCCTTGGCGCATTCGAGACCGACGCAGCGGCTCATCCTGGCCGCGTATACGCTGCTCGCCGTGACGAATCCGACGAACGCTCCGATCTCGGCGCCTTCCTTCCAGGCCGACCGCTGCCCGCGCCGCACGTCCAGGGATTGAACACCGGCGAGGGGGATCTGCAGCGATCCGCCACTCGATTCGCGCATCAGGGTGAGCGCGGAATCGGACACCGTCACAACGGTGCCTTCGACGCGCCCCCCCCCCCCCAGCGCGGCAGCCCGCACCCGCACCCGGTCACCGGGCTGGATCGCGCCCGTCTGGGCGCGCAATGACGTCAGGGTCGCAACGAGAAGCAACAGGAACAGTGACGCGGCGCGGCTCGAGTTCACGGGACCCTCGTGGCTGTGTTTGACGAGGGCAAAGCTCCCACCCGGGGGTCAAGAAGGGGTCAAGCGGCGCTGCGCCGCCCGCGACTCCAGGTAGCGGCGCTCCGGAATGCTCAGGGTACGGCGCGCGGCGAGCTGATACTGCGCCCGCGCTTCCTCCACATCCCCCGCCATCTCCAGCAGATGCGCGCGCACGGCGGCGACGCGGTGATGCGCCGCCAGCGCGGGGTCGGCCTCCGCGGCCGCCAGCTGCTCGAGTCCGCGCCGCGGGCCGTGCACCATCGCCGCGGCGACGATGCGGCTCAGGGTTACCATCGGCCCGGGCGCGACGCGCTGCAGCAGGGAGTACAGCTCCAGAATCTGCCGCCAATCGGTATCCTCCGCGCGGGCCGCTTCATCGTGCACCGCGGCGATCGCGGCCTGGAGCTGATAGGGGCCGATCGGCGCTCGCGCCAGCGCCTCGGTGATCAACGCGATCCCCTCGGCGATCGCGGCCGAGTTCCAGAGGCGGCGATCCTGCTCGGCGAGCGGGACGAGCGCGCCATCGGGACGAGTGCGGGCCGGACGGCGCGCGTCGGTGAGCAGCATGAGCGCCAGCAGCCCGGCGACTTCGCCGTCCTGCGGCAGGTTCTCCCGCAGCTGCCGGGTGAGCCGCATCGCCTCGGCCGTGAGATCGACCCGGCATAGCGCGGGCCCGGAGCTGGCCGTGTAGCCCTCGTTGAACACCAGGTACAGCACCCGCAGCACGGCCGCCACCCGCTCGGAACGCTCGCCCTGCGCCGGCAGCTCGAACACGGCGCCGCTGGCCTTGATGCGCTGCTTGGCCCGGCTGATGCGCTGAGCCACGGTGGCTTCCGGCATCAAAAACGCGCGCGCGATCTCCGCGGTGCTGAGCCCCCCGACGGCGCGCAGCGTCAGCGCGACCTGGGACGGCGCCGGCAACGACGGGTGGCAGCAGAGCAGCAGCAGCGTGAGCGTGTCGTCGCCGGCGCTGCCCGAGGGGGGGTCCGCCTGGAGCGGCTCCCGCGCGGCCACGCTCTCTTCGCGGCGCCGCCGCGCCGCTTCGCTGCGCAGCAGCTCGATGCGGCGGCGCGACGCGACGGTGATCAACCAACCCAACGGATTCGCGGGTCTCCCCTCGGCGGGCCACTGCTCCACGGCCGCCAGCAGCGCCTCCTGCACGGCGTCTTCGCACGTATCGAAGTCGCCGTAACGCCGCAGCAGCACACCGAGGGTCTGCGGCGCCAGCCCGCGCAGCACCGCCTCGACGTCGGGTACCGTCACTCCAGCCCGCTGTAGACCATGATGGGCCGCACCTCCACCTGGCCGAGCTCGGCCTCGGGGATGCGCGCGGCCTGCGCGATCGCCCGCTCGAGGCTGTCGCACTCCAGGAGAAAGAAGCCGGCCAGATGCTCCTTCACCTCGGCGAACGGACCGTCGGTGATCAGCGTCCGGCCGTTGCGCACGGCGATCCGCTTCCCCAGCGACGGATCGGCGAGGGCCTGGCTCACGATCAGCTCCCCGGACGCCGCGAGGTCCTCGTTGAGAGCGGCATAGGCGCGCAGTCCCTCGGCGCGCTCGGCATCGGAGAACGACTCCCAGATCTTCCGGGTTTCGGGATTGTGGTAGATCAGCAGCATGTACTTCACGGGTGCCTCCTGTGAGGGTGTGTGAACCGTTCACCCGCTGTGTCGAAACCGAGGGGCCCGGCTTCGACATCTCCATGACTAGCCGTATTCGGATGCTGGCGGCGGAAGCGCCGCCGGTCAACACCTTGCGAGAAGGAGACTCGCGCATGAACGGTCCTCTCCCCCCCATCCGCTCCTGGGCCATCGTCGTAGCGGGACTCACGGCGTTCGCGCTCAGCTTCCTGTGGTACAGCCCGCTGGTGTTCGGCGGCGTCTGGACGGCTCTGAGCGACGCCGACCCGGGCGCCATGCCGATATGGAAGATGCTCATCGCGCCGGCGCGTGAGCTCGTGACCGCCGCGGTGCTGGCGCACCTGATGGTCCGGTTGGGCATCGCCCGCTGGCAAGGCGCGGCCGCCCTGGGATTCGCGTTGTGGCTGGCGTTTCACGCGGTGCAGATGTCGGGTGCCATCCTGTGGGATGACATGCCATGGCAGCTGGGCGCCGTCCACGGGGGCGACTGGCTGATGAAGATGCTGGTCATGGCCGTGCTGTTGGCCGTGCTGGCGCGCCGATCGGACGGGGCCGTTACTTGACGCCGCGGCTCCCGCGGGCGAGCGTCACGCGTCCGGTCGCGAGGCACGGTGCGCTACGTGGCGACGTGCTCACCAGGGAGGGCGTGGACCGGGTGTACGCGGGACGCGGCGTGCCGTACTTCTCCCGCCTCATCGCCAAGGCGACGCAAAGCCGGCTCAACCGCCTCGCGGCGCTGACGATGTACCAGCACATGACCATCCGGAACTGGAATACGACGACGCGGTTGGCGGACCTGCTGGCGGGCGGCGCGGGCTAGCGGAGCTCAGGGGGTGAGGGCCCTCAACTTCTCCAACACCTTCACCATCGCCCACGTATCCCGCTGGCAGTAGTCGAGCAGATCCTGCCGCACCCGCTCCCGCTCCTCCTCCCGGATCCGCTGCGCCACGAACAGCAGGCGCGCGATCTCGACGCTCGCCACCAACCCGTCGACGATCACGAGATCGCTGTAGGTCAGCTCTGGCACGAGCGGATGCAATACGGCCTTGAGGCTGAAGCTCCCCAGGAAATCCGGATGGTAGACGTGCTCCCGGACCACCGGGAGCAGATCGATGAGCTTCGCCTCGAGCTGCTTCAATTCGTGCGCCAGCGCCGGCACCGCCTGCTGTAACGCACGGATCTTCGTCTTCTCGAACGACGAATACGTCACCACCCGCACCGCGCCGGCCGTGGCCTTGACGAGCGCCCGCGCGATGTCGGGTCGCGCGTCGTAGGGACCCTCGGCGAGATACTCGACGTGCGCGTACGCCCCGCCGGGGCGCGCTTCGTGATAGCTGAACTGCGCGGCCGCCTGCTCCCAGGGGCCCATGTCCTGCCACACCGGGATCGCCCGTCCCACCGTCTCGAAGTCCAGAAACCCGAGCTGCACGGCGAACGGCTCGAGCGCCTGCGCGAGACCCGGTTCGACGATCATCCGGTTCTCGTTCAGCGCGCGAATCTGGCGCTGCGCCACAACCGACAGTCTCTGTGTCGGCGGGATCCTGGAGATCAGGTGCACGCCGGTCACCATGTAATCGTTGGCCTTCTTCGGGCCCACGTTGTAGAGCTTGGTGATGTGGTCCGGCGTCTGCGGCCAGCAGCGCTTCAGAAAGGGACAGTCTCTCGGGTCCGTGCAGTGCAGCCCGATCGGCACCTCCGGCAGCGCGCCGCCCAGGACCTGGAGCTGCGCCTGGACCTCGGCCCGGATGCCGGGCAGCCGTTGGGCGACCGTGTCCGTCACGTCGGTCCGCTCGAACAGGTCGCCCTGATCCGGATGCCGGAACGCCGAGCTCAGATGCATGATCTCCACCGCGCGCACGTCGATGCCGCTCTGCCTGAGCACGTGCGCCTGGATCGCCGCATCCGGGATGTGCTCTTCCTTCTGCGACGTGGACGACTTGACCTCGATCATCCGGTAGCCCTGGTCCAGCCGTTCGAGCACGTCCACCGCGACGTAGACGTCGTCGGCGAAGAAGCTGGCCTCGAAGATGACCGGTGTCTTGGCGTCGAGGGCTGCCTTCGTCTGGCGCAGCCGGTCCTCGTAGGCGTTGTGCGGCAGGTCGATCAGCACGCCGCCCGGAAACTCGCCGCGCGCCAGCTCTCCCACCTGCCTGCCCTGATCGAAGCGATCCTGGAGCACCTTGTCCGGCTGCAGCTCGATGGCGTTGGGCTCGTGGACCTTCCACCAGAGCAGCTTGTGGCATTGCGCGCCGGCGGTGAATCGGGACTTGGAGAGGCGCGGGGAGACCGGGGCGCCGAAAAGCGAGAGCTGGGGTTGGGGCGCGCCTTTTTGCGGCATGGATAAAGCGTAGGGTGATGCATGGCGCGCCCACAAGCGCTGTCTGGGATCCTCCAAAGGGGTCCAGGGAGCTGAGGCGATGACGTGTGATTGACGGTGCGTTGACGCCCCATCCGTCCCTTCGGGTTGCCATGCCAACCAGGCACGCCTACGTTCCTGCCATGATGGTACCTGCGCTGGTCACCGCGGATGAGCTCTTGCGCGCTTCGATTCCCGGCAAGCGGGTAGAGCTGGTGCGCGGCGCGGTCGTCGTCCGTGAGCCGGCCGGCTCCCGACACGGCTTGGTGGCGATGAGCGTGGGGGTCGAACTCGGCAGCTACGTAAAGCGAACCGGGATCGGCGCCGTGTTCGCGGCCGAGACAGGATTCAGACTGGCGAGCGATCCGGATACCGTGCGCGCCGCCGACGTAGCGTTTGTCGGGCGCGAGCGAATGCTGCCTCAGGCGACCGCCGGGTATCTCGCCCTTTCCCCGGATCTGGTCGTCGAGGTGTTGTCTCCCGGCGACCGCCCAGCCGAGATTCTGGCCAAAGTCGCCGACTGGCTCGCAGGCGGGAGCCGGCTGGTGTGGGTGGTGGACCCTGAGCGTCGTCTCGTCCGCGTCTATCGCTCCGACGGCAGCGAGTCGATCGTGGAAAACGACTCCGCGCTCGATGGCGAAGACGTGCTCCCCGGTTTCTCTTGCCCGCTCGCGTCCATCCTATAAGCTCGACCGAGGGCTAGTACAAAGCCCTCGTCCCCCGTCCCCCTATCTCCCCCCTACCGCTCGATACAACGCCGCGTACGCCGTCGCCGCGTCGGCCCGGCCCTGCGCCAGTCGATCCTGTGCCTCGAGCTCGGCCCGCTGCGCGTCGAGCACCGCGAGCAGGTCCGTCGCCCCTTCCTTGTAGCGCAGCCGGGCCAGCTCCGCCGCCCGCTCGCTCGCGGCAGCCGCCTCCACGAGGCGCTCCACCGACACGCGCGCCGAGCGGTAGCGGCTCAACGTCGTCTCGACGTCCTGCACCGCGGCGAGCACCGTCTGGCTGTACTGCGCCCGCGCGGCGCGCTCCCGCGCCCCCGCCGCATCGACCTCGGCCTTCACCCGGCCCAGGTTCAGTCCGGGCCAGGTGATGACGGGACCGATCACGTAGCGCAGCGTCGCCGGCTCACCCACACGGCGGAACTCGGAGGCGAGATAGCCCGCGCTGCCGCCGATCGTGACCCGCGGCAGATAGCTCGCCTTCGCGGCGGCCACGAACGCTCCCTGCGCCGCCGCCAGCCGCTCCGTCGCCGCCACGTCCGGCCGGTCGCGCACCAGCGTTTCGGGATTCGCGATCCCCGTCACTTCGGGAAGGGCGGGGAACGGCGCCGCCTGCTCGAGCTCCCGCGCCACCGCCGTGGGCGAGCGCCCCACCAGGGTGCCGATCCGGTACTGCGCCGCCGCCACCTGCGCCTCGCGCGCCGGGATCGTCGCCAGTGTGGAGCTGAGCTGCGCCCGCGCCCGCTCGGTGTCGAACGCGCTGCCGCGACCGGCGGCGACGCGCTCGTGCGTCAAGGCCAGCGTCTTCTGCTGGTTGGCGGAGTTTTGCCGAGCCACCTGGAGCTGCTCCTGCGCGCCGCGCAGCGCGAAGTACGCGCTCGCGAGCTCGGCCTCGAGCGTGACTTCCACGTTGCGCCGGTCCGCTTCGGCGACCTGCACCAGGGCGCCCCGCGCCTGGACTCCGCGCCGGATCTGGCCGAACAGATCGAGATCCCATTGGAGGTCGACGCTCGTGCTCCACACGGTCTGGTCGGGGAAGACGGCGGTGGCGCCGGGGAACGACGTCGCGGCGATCCGCTGCCGCGCGTAGCCGCCGGACACCGTCGCCGACGGCGTCAGGTCCAACAGAGTCCGAACCCGATCCGACCGCGCCGCGCTCACCCGCGCCCGCGCCGCCTGGACGTCGAGGTTGGCGCGTGAAACTTCCTGCAGCAGCCGGGACAGGGTGGTGTCGGCTAACCGATCCCAGTAGTCGGTGGTCTCGGAAACTGCGTCATCGGTCGTCGGTTGCTGCGGTAGCGCGGGGCCGGCCGTCACGTAGGCCGGCGCTGTCGCGGAGTCCGCGACCGCCCGGAACTCCGCCGGCGCCGGAACGGCCGGCGATCTATAGGAAGGGGCCGCGGCGCATCCATACAGCACCGCGAATCCCCACAGCATGGTCTTACGCAAGGGAGGCCTCCTGTGCCAGCGCCGGCTCCAACACGGCCGGCTCAACGTCGTCGACCGGGCTGCGCTTGTGCTCGGCCGCGATGAGCGAATAGAACACCGGGACGACGAACAGCGTGAACAGCGTCCCCACCGTCATCCCGGCGACGAGGACCGTGCCGATACTGTTGCGGGCGGCCGATCCCGGCCCCGCCGCGAACACGAGCGGCAGGTGCCCGAACACGGTCGCAGCCGAGGTCATCAATACCGGGCGCAGGCGCGTGAGCGACGCTTCGCGCAGCGCCGCGAGCTTCGCCACGCCTTGCGCCTGTTGCTGATTGGCGAACTGCACGATGAGGATGCCGTTCTTGGCGATCAGCCCCACCAGCGTGATCAACCCGACCTGCGAGTAGATGTTGATCGTGGTCAGATCGAGGAAGCTGAAGAGCAGGGCGCCCGAGATCGCCAGCGGCACGGAGCCGATCAACACGATCAGGGGATCGCGGAAGCTCTTGAACTGCGCCGCCAGCACGAGATAGATGAGGATCACGGCGAAGCCCAGGGTGACGGTGAGCGCCGCCCCCTCGAGCCGGATCTGCCGCGATTCGCCGGCGTAATCGATCCCCACCGCCGGACCGACAGCGGCCTGCGCCGCCTGCTCCAGCACGCGCAAGCCTTCTTCTTTTGTGACGCCGGGCCGCACGCCGCCGAAGATCCGTACCGCGTTGCGCTGCTGGAACCGGTTCAGCGTGCGCGGCGCCGTCGACGACTCGATACGGGTGAAGGTCGACACCGGAACGAGCTGGCCCGACGGCGTCTTGATCTTGAGATCGAGCAGCGGGGCCACCGTCGTGCGCCGCTCGTCGCCGATCTGCGGGATGACCTTGTAGCTGCGCTCGAAATAATTGAACCGGTTGACGTAGCCGCCGCCCAGCAGGGTGCCGAGCTCACGGCCCACGCTGGCGAGATCGAGTCCCAGGTCGGCGACCTGGTCGCGATCGATCACGACGCGCGCTTCGGGCAGGTCGATCTTCAAGTCGGTGTCGACGTAGAGGAACTTGCCGCTCTGCCACCCGGCGCCGAGTACCTGGCCCACCGTCTGCAGCAGCTGCTCGGGGGGCGCGTCGCTCGCCAGCACCAGCTCGACGTCGTACTGGCCGGGCGAGGGCAGCGGCGGGTCGAGCCGGGGGAAGACTTGTAGCCCCGGCACCTGCGACACGGCGCCGTACAGCGGGCCATACAGCTGCTCGGTCGTGCGCGAGCGCTCCTTGAAGTTCTTGGTGACCATGCCGCCGAAGCCGCCCCACGAGGCCGTCAGCGACCACATGAACTTGGCTTCCGGGAAGGCGGTGATCGCCCGGACGACCTCTTGCGAGGCGCGGTTGGTCGCCTCGAGCGACCCATCGGGCGGCGCCTGCATGAACAGGCTGATGTGACTCTGGTCCTCGATCGGCGCCAGCTCGCGCCGCGAGAAGTTGTAGAGCGGCCAGGCCGCGACCATCACCAGCGTCGCCGCCGCCACGATGCCCCAGCGCATCTGCAGCGCGCCGTCCAGCAGCCGTTCGTAGCGGCGCCGGATCGCCTCGAAGCCCCGATGCACGAGCCGCGACAGCCGGCCCTCGTGTCCCGTGTCGTTCACGAAGCGCGAGCTCATCACGGGTGACAGCGTGATCGCCACGATGCCCGACACGACGACGGCGGCCGCGAGCGTGATCGCGAACTCGAGGAACAGGGAGCCCGTGAGGCCGCCCTGGAACCCGATCGGCGTGTACACGGCGGCCAGCGTGATCGTCATCGCGATGATGGGTCCCACGAGCTCGCGCGCGCCGATCAGCGCCGCCTGCAGTCGCGGCTTTCCGGCGCGCACATGGCGCTCCACGTTCTCGACCACGACGATGGCGTCGTCCACGACGAGTCCTACCGACAGCACGATCGCGAGGATCGTGAGCAGGTTGAGCGAGAACCCGAACGCCGACATCACAACCGTGGCGCCGACGAGCGACACCGGCATCGCCACCAGCGGCACCAGCGCCGTGCGGATCGATCCCATGAACAGGAACACCACGAGGCCGACGATGAGGATCGTCTCGACCAGCGTCTTGCCGATCTCCTGCAGCGCGTCGGTCATGAAGACGGTGGCGTCGTAGGCCATCTGCATGTCGATATCGGACGGCAAGGTCGAGCGCAGCCGCGCCATTTCGGCGTGCAGCCGGCCCGCCACCTCGATTTCATTGCTGCCGACGATCGGCCACACGCCGAGGTACACCGCTTCCTTGTCGCTGAACTTGGTGATGAAGTCGGCCTCTTCGGCGCCCAGCTCCACCCGGGCGACGTCGGAGAGCCGCACGATGGCGCCGTGCCGCTCGGCGACGACGAGGTTCTCGAACTCCTCGGGGGTGCGCAGATCGGTGTTGGCGAGCAGGTTGACCTGCACCAGGTCGCCCTTGGTCTGGCCCACCGCGGCGAGGTAGTTGTTGCGCTGCAGCGCCGAGTGGACGTCGCCCGGCGCCAGGTTCAGCGCGGCGAGCTTGTCGGGGTCGATCCAGATCCGCATCGCGATCGGCCGGCCGCCGACTACGTCCACGCGCTGCACCCCCGCCAGCGTCGAGAGCTGCGGCTGCATGTTGCGCGTCAGCCAGTCGGTGAGCGCCGGAATGGCGCGCTGGCTCGACGTGAAGCTGAGGTAGAACGAGGCGTACGGCCGGTCGGCGCGCTGCACTTCGACCACCGGCGGCTGGGCCTCCGTGGGCAGCTCGGCGCGCACCTGTTGCAGGCGCGCGGTGACTTCGGCCAGCGCCGCCGTGCTGTTGTGGTTGAGCTTCAGGTGCACCGTGATGGTGCTGATCCCGGCGCGGCTCGACGACTCCACGTAATCGACGCCCGAGATCGCCGACACGGCGTGCTCGATCGGCGTCGTGAGAAAGCCGCGCACCGCCTCGGCCGAGGCGCCGTAGTACACGGTGGTGATCACCACCTGGGAGCTTTCGATCTTCGGGTACTGCTGCACCGGCAGCGAGCGGATCGCCCGCCACCCGACGAGGATGATGGCCAGGTTCACCACCGCCGCGAGGACGGGGTGCCGGATGAAGGTATCGGTCACTGAACGCATGACGGTCTTCCGATCAGCGGTTGGAAGTGGTGTCGGCGGCGACGAGCACGGACTCGCGCAGCTTGAACGATCCCGACGTCGCGACCTGCTGGCCCGCTTCGAGCCCCGCGAGGATCACGACCTCGTCCTCGATCACGGGTCCGCTCTGCACCGCTTGATCGTGCGCGCGGGGCCGGCCGGCCGAGTCGGGGAGGATGAGAAAGACGTGGTCGCCGCCCGGGCCTTTGCGCAGCGCGCTCACGGGAATCGAGACGACGTTGACGCTGGGCCCGGCGGGCACCGCGACGCGCACCGACGCGCCGGGCGCCGGGGCATTGCCGCCCGCGGGGATGCGGGCGCGCACCATAGCGTTGCGGGTCGTGGGATCGATGCGGGCGTCGACGGCGACGATGCGCGCCGCGATCGGGTGTGCATCGTCGGCCGCAGAGACCGCGATCGCCTCACCGGGACGCAGCTGCGCCGCCACGTTCTGGGCGACGTTGAAATCGACGTTGGCCGCGGCGTCGACGCCCTGCAGCGTCGTGATCTCCGTGCCCGCGTCCAGGTACTGGCCGGGGTGGATGTCGGAGATGCCGACCTTGGCGCGGAACGGGGCCCGAATCGTCTTACGCGCGATGAGGGCGCGCGTCCGGCTCACCTGTGCCAACGCCACGTCGCGCGCCGCGCGCGCCTGATCGAGCTCCTCCTGGGACGCCGCCTGGGCGTCGAGCATGCGCTGCACCCGCGCCAGCGTCGTCTGGGCCAGGTCGGCCTGGGCCTGCTGGGCGGCGAGGTCCGCCTCCTCCACGGAGACGTCGAGCGCCACGAGCACCGTGCCCGCGGCGACGATGTGTCCGGGGGTCAGGTTCACGCGCCGCACGGAGCCCGGCAGCTCGTTTTTCAGCGTGACCGAATTCAGCGCCAGGATGGTGCCGATCGCCGTGGCGGTGGGGCGGTAGGACCGCTGTTTCGCCACCGCCATGGTGATGGATTCGATGGGCTCGGGCTGGTGCGCGGCGTCGGCGCGCTTGATGGAGCTGCGCTTCCAGGCGGCGAGACCGCCGCCGGTCAGGGCGACCACGGCGAGGAGCGCGACGGAAGCGGACCAGCCACCACGGCCGAGGGCAACGGGACTGCGCATGGCTTTGATCTCCTTGGGTCGAAAAGCGTGCGACGTGAGGCTTCGGGTTATAGACGATCGGCCAGACCGGAAATCGACACGGCCGCCGGGTTCACTGTGTAACAGTTTTACAACTATCAAACATTAAAAGAACACAACGTCACGGCAGGTTCCCGCCGCGTGTAACGGCTAGGCCCCGATCCGGCGTTTCAGCTCTTCGGTATACGCGGTGATGGTGTCGCGATCGACTTCGAAGTACTTGTACTGCCCTTCCTGACGGGACCGGATCAGTCCGGCGCGCAGCAACTCTTTCATATGGTGCGAGATAGTCCCTTTAGTGACGGGAAACAGGCTGCACAACCGCTGGCACGGGAATTCCCGCGAGCTGCCGATCGCCTCCAGCAGGGAGACCCGGCGCGGATCGGACAGTGCTTTGGCCACCAGTTCGAACTGCCTGGTGGGGAGCGGGTGCGGCGCGGCGGTCTTCGGCGTCACAATTTGATGATCATCAAACTATCAGAAAATGTCAAGGTCGTGTCCGGCGTTCTCTAGCCATCAGCGCCAGACACCGTCCGAGCCGAGCCGCCACACCTTATCGTGGCCGCGTGTTCGGCCGCAGCGCGGCTTCGTCGCCCGCCCCGACCCGGATCTCCCGCTCCCCGAATAGCCAGTAGAGCGCCGGCAGGACTACCATGTTGAGCGCCAGCGACGAGAGCAGCCCGCCCAGGATCACGATCGCCATCGGCGTCTGCAGCTCCTTGCCCGGCTCGCCGCCGCCTAGCGCCAGGGGGATGAGCGCAAGGCCCGCACACAGCGCCGTCATGCAGATGGGCGACAGCCGCTCGAGCGAGCCCCGGACGATGCCTTCGCGGAACGGCACACCCTCGACCAGGAGATGCCGGTAGTGCGCGATGAGCAGGATGCCGTTGCGCACGGCGATGCCGAAGAGGGTCACGAACCCCACCAGCGAGGCGACGCTGACGATTCTGGAGGTCAGGAGCACCGCCAAGACCCCACCGATCAGGGCGAGCGGCAGGTTCGCCATGATCAGGATCGCTACCCGCGCTGAGCGAAAATCCACGAAGAGAATGAGGAAGATCGCCGCGATGGAGAGCAGTGAGAGCACGGCGATCGTCCGGGTGGCCTCGGCCTGGCTCTCGAACTGGCCGCCGTACTCGACGTAGTACCCGGCGGGCAATGTGACGGTCTCGCGGACCCGGCGCTGGATGTCTGCCACCGGACCACCCAGATCGCGGCCGGCGACGTTGGCCTGCACCACGATCTTGCGCTGGACGTTCTCTCGCGAGACCGTGTTCGGTCCGCGCTCGACCGTGACGCGCGCGAGCAGCCCCAGCGGTACCCGCGCTCCCGTGGGCGTGTTGAAGGGTACGTTGGCAATGGCCTCGGCGCTGGAGCGCAGCGCGGCCGGGAATCGCACGACGAGGTCGAAGCTCTTCCCTTCCTCGAGCACCTCCGAGACGACCTCACCGTTGAAGGCGACATCGATGGTCTCGGCGAGCCCGCCGGCCGTCATCCCGTAGCGCGCCATCGCCGACCGATCGGCCCGAATGCGGAGCTGCGGCACGTCCATCTGCTGTTCGACCTGCAGGTCCGCGATGCCCTCCACGCCGGCGATGGCATCCCGCACTTCGGAGCCGAGCTGGCGCAACCGGTAGAGGTCCGGTCCGAAGATCTTGACGGCGATGTTCGCCCGCGTGCCCGAGAGCATATGATCGATCCGATGCCCGATGGGTTGACCGAGCGTGACGTTCGTGCCGGGAATCGTGCTCACCTCCCGGCGCAGCTCCTCCAAGAGTCGCTCCTTATCGACCCCGTCGCGCAGCGTCACGTCGATCTCGGCGGCATTCACCCCTTGTGCGTGCTCGTCCAGCTCCGCGCGGCCCTGCCGCCGGTCCGTGGTCTCGACGCCTGGATGGGCGAGCAGAATCGCCTCCACGCGGTTTCCGATCTTGTTTGCCTCGTCCAGCGACGTACCGGGGACCGTCACCACCGACACGGTCAACGCCCCTTCGTTGAACTCGGGGAGGAAGGCGGTTCCCAGGAACGGGACGACGGCCAGCGTCACCGCGAGGGCGGCGACGGCCGCGCCGAGGACCTGCTTCGGCCGCCCGAGCACCATGTCGAGCGTGCGCGCGTAGCGGGCCTTGAGCCATCGGACGAGCGCGCTCTCGCGCTCCTCGATCACCGCGCGCGCCCGCGGCAGGAGATAGGCGCACAGCGCGGGCGTCACCGTCAGTGCGACGAGCAGGGACGCCAGGATCGACACCACGTAGGCGAAGCCGAGGGGGCGGAGCAGCCGCCCTTCCACGCCGCTCAGAAAGAACAGCGGCAGGAACACCACGATGATAATCAGCGTGGCGCTGACGATCGGTGCCCGGATCTCGCGCGAGGCGTCGTAAATGACGCGGAGCGCCGGCCGGCGGTCCGGCTCCGGACGATGGTGGTTCTCTTTCAGCCGCCGGAACGCGTTCTCCACGTAGATGATGGCGTCGTCCACCAGCGCGCCGATCGCGATCGCCATCCCTCCCAGGGTCATGGTGTTGATCGTGATGCCGAGCCAGCGCATGCCGAAGATCGCCACGACGAGCGAGAGCGGAATCGCCAGCACCGAAATCCCGGTCGCGCGGACGTTCCAGAGAAACAGGAAGATGATGACGACGACGAGAACCGCGCCGTCGCGCAACGCAGCGAGCACGTTGTCGATCGCGACCCGGATGAAGCTCGCCTGCCGGAACAGGTCGGCGTGGATCTCCATCCCCGTCGGCAGGGCGCGCTGGATGTCGGCCAGCTCCCGCTCGATGCGCCGGGTCAGCTCCAGGGTGTTGGCTCCCGGCTGCTTCTGGACGGCGAGCACGACACCGGGCTTCCCGTTGACCGAGCCGTCGCCGTACTTCGGCGCCGGGCCGACGACGACGTCCGCCACCTGTCCGAGCAGTACGGGCACACCGCCGCGCACCGCGACCACGGTCCGGGTGATGTCATCGGCGTTCTGGATCCGCCCGATGCCGCGGATGACGTACTCCTGGCCGCGATCCATGTACACGCCGCCGGCCGCGTTGGCGTTCGACCCCTCGGCCGCGGCGAGCACTTCCCCGAGCGTCACGCCGGTCGCGAGCATGCGCGCGGGATCGGCCAGGACTTGATACTGGCGGACCTCGCCGCCGATGGGGATCACCTGCGCCACGCCCGGCACCGCGAGCAGCCGGCGGCGGATCGTCCAATCCGCCACCGTGCGCAGGTTCATCGGCGACTGCGGGCCGGTGAGGCCGATCATCATGATCTCCCCCATGACGGAGGAGACCGGCGCCAGCACGGGCGGCGACACGCCGGCGGGCAGCGCCGCCGCCACGGTCTGGAGCTTCTCGGAGACGATCTGGCGGTCCCGGAAGATGTCGGTGCCCCACTCGAACTCCACCCACACGACGGAGATGCCCTGCGCCGTGGACGAGCGGACCCGCCGGACGCCCGTGGCGCCGTTCACCGCCGTTTCGATAGGGAAGGTCACGAGCGCCTCGACCTCTTCCGGGGCCATCCCGTGCGCCTCGGTGAGGACGGTCACGGTCGGGGCGGTGAGGTCGGGGAACACGTCCACGGGAATCCGCGCGGCGGTCCACGCCCCCGCCACGAGCGACAGCGTCGCGAGCGCGAGCACGAGGAACCGGTTGCGGAGCGACCAGGCGATCAGTCGATCGAGCATCGGAGGCCTCTCCTAATGCGCGTGGCCTTCGGCGGGAACGCTGGTGGAGAGCGACGCCAGCCGCACCTGATAGGCGGCGCCGGTGACGACACGCTCGCCGGCGCGCAGACCGGACCGGACGACCGCGTTGGTCCCGTCATTGCCTCCGAGCGTCAAGTCC
>Ga0187892_10007454_pt1 | contig 15591 bp, 16 predicted proteins | sample MA1701073metaG_FD_139345 | JGI IMG/M metagenome (GOLD analysis project Ga0187892, IMG submission 139345) | Bio-ooze microbial communities from a basaltic lava cave in the Kipuka Kanohina Cave System on the Island of Hawaii, USA - MA170107-3 metaG ... | reverse complement strand
GAGATCGAGTGGGAAGGGCGCGGCCTGCGCCGGGCCTACGTGACCTGGACGCGCGGCGTCGGGGTCCGCACCGGCGCGGTCGACATCGGCGAAGGGGCGGCAGCCCCCATTACAAGACCGCACCCGTCGTCCTTTGGGACTCCAAGGTCCGCCCCGAGCGCGTCGACGAAGCCCGCCGCATGATCGAGCGCTCCCCCATCGAGGAGGGCCTGCGCGAATCGCTCCTCCGCCTTCGCTCCTGAGCCTCACTTTCGGCTTTAAGAAGCAGACCGGGTCCGCTACGATCCGGTCGTGGACGATTACCGTGAGGTTCTGGCGCGCGCCGACGCGTGGTACCGGTCCGTCAAGGACGCGCATCCCGAAAAGGTCCCCTGCGGGAAAGGCTGCCGGGACTGCTGCCTGGGCCTCTTCGACGTCACGCTGGCGGACCGGGACCTCTTGCGCGAAGGCCTCGCGACGGCGGACCTCGAGACGAGGCGGGACATCGAAGCGCGCGCGGCGGCGATCCTCGCGAAGCTGCGGGCGATCTATCCGGACCTGGAGGAGACGCTCGACGGATGGTCCGCCTCCGACGTCGACGACCTCAGCGACGCGCTGGGCGACGTCGAGTGCCCGGTGCTCGGGAGGGAAGGGGAATGCCGGCTCTACGAGCACCGGCCGCTCACCTGCCGCCTGAGCGGCGCGCCGCTCGTGGACGTCTCGGGAGAAACGATCTCGCCGGATGGCTGCGCGAAGTGCACGCTCAAAGCCCAGGACGCGCCGCGCCTCGACTGCGACCGGCTCCGGCGCGACGAGCGCAAGATCCTGCGGCGCCGCTACACGGGAAAGGGAGGCGTCTGTTTGATCATCCCGCAAGCCGTGGCGCCGGGCGGGCCATGAGACGGCCGTGCAAGCGCCTCTAGGCGACTACCTCGGTCCTGGTCCGGAGCGCGTCGAGCTCGGCCGCGCGGGCCTGATCGATGGTCCCGTCCTCGATCTTCCGGAGGATCTCGCGGACCTGCTCGGCCAGGAGATGGCGGGGGAGAAGCACGTAGTCGGCCCCGGCGGCGTACATCGCCCTGGCGTCCTCGACCTTCTCGGCGCGCACCACGGTCCGGGCGTGGGGGCTCATCCGGCGCAGCTGCTGGAGGATCTTCAGGTTCGAGGTCCCCCGAAGGAAGTCGTCGGAGATGGTCGAGACGAGGACCTTGGCCTCCTCGACGCCGGCGTGCTCCAGCGTGTCCACGTGGCTGATGTCGCCGTTAGCAAACTGTTAACAAAAACGCGACGCGTTTTTGTTAACAGTTAGTGCACGTCGAGGTCGAGGTGCGTCCGCACCATCCAGGCGAGCTTTTCCTGCTTCTCGAGCAGATCCGTCAGGAAGTTGCAGGTGCCGGGGTCGTCGTGCTTCTCCTCGAGCCGCCCCACGTCCTCGCGCAGGCGGTCCAGGATCGCGGCGTGGTCGGCCGCCAGCTTGGACAGCATCGTCTTGGGGTCCGGCGATTCGCCCCGGTGCTCCTGAAGGCCCGTCGCCTTGAGGAACTCCGCCATCGAGCCCATCGGCGTTCCGCCCACCGTGCGGATCCGCTCGGCCACGTCGTCGGCGATCTGGAGCAGGGCCCCGTAGTGCTCTTCGAGAAAGGCGTGCAGGCTGTGGAACTGCATGCCCCGGACGTTCCAGTGGTAGTTCAGCGTCTTGACGTAAAGGACGAATTCGTCCGCGAGCAGGACGTTGAGCAGGTCGGCGACGTGGCCGTTCTCGGTCGCGTGCGCCGCCGCGCCGCGGCGCCCGGATTCGACGGAACTCCGATCGTGTTTCATAAGGTGATCCTCTCTCCTCCTGGATCCCGGGAAGGCCGGCGATGTTATGCGCTACTCTTCCCGGCCCAGGGGGCCGCGCGTGACCCCCAGGAAGCTCGAGGCTCGCAGCTCCTTCCAGAGGGACTGCCCGTCGGAGCGGCCTTCGAGCGCGTCCCGGTAGCCGTGGATCAGCCGGCGGGTCTCTTGGGGAGTCTGAAGAAGCAGCTCCACACGGAACCAGCGGACCCCGCGATCCAGGAGGCGGCGGATGTACGGCGAGGCGCTCTGCGGGACGGCATTGAAGATCGTGTTTCGGCAGCCGACGTCGGCTTTCAGGGGATGCTCCATTCCCGTCCAGTCCCGGAGCCGCACCTCGTGGCGGTCGCACGGCCGGCCGCAGTCGGTGCAGTCCTTCCCGGTCGAGAGGATCGCGGCGAAGACGCAGTGCTCCATGTGGAACATCGGCATCTGCTGGTGGACCACGACCTCGCAGGCGCCGGGGTCGACGCGCGCCAGGAGCGCCTCGAACTGCTCCCAGTTGAGGTCGTAGCTGGGGACGAAACGGGCCAGCCCCTTGCCGAGGAGCAGGTCCGCCGTCAGCTCGTTGGCGGCGTTGAGCGAGAAGTCGCCGACGAGGACGAGGTAGGGGGCCTCCCGCCGATAGAACGCCAGGTGGGTCGTTGACCGGACGAGGATCCCGTTGGGACCGGCCCCGAGCACGTTTCGCAAGATCCCGGTCTCTCCGGGCTTGAAGACTCGCGGGGGCGCCAGGAAAATGGCCGCCCCCTCCGCGCGCGCCAGCGGGACGGCGTCGCGATACTTGCGGATGTCTTCGAAGTCGCACTCGATCCAGCGGACCCCTTCGTCGAGCGCCGCGCGGACCTGCTCCAGAGTGCGGCAGAGCACGACGAGGGTGGCGTCCGCCTTCGCACGGCCTGAGACTTGTGCTATGGCGGACAAGTCGGCCTCCGTCCTTGCCGGGCGCCGGCGGAGACGGTCGAGCGCGCCGGGTCGGATCGCGTGCGCCGGGGTGGCGGCGCGCACCTTCGCCAGGTCGTCGGAGAGCCGGCGACGCAAGTCGTTGATCTGGCTCACCGGGACCATGACCTTCCCCAGGCGCACCTCGAGCCCGCGCAATTCGAAGGGGGTGTTGCCGAGACGGCCCAGATGCTCGCGCAGGTATTCTTCGGTGAGCGGTCGGGTGCGCGCCTCCTGCAGAGGACCCGTTTCGCCCGAAACGCGGTGGGAGCCGTCCGAGAGCGTGACCTTGAGGTTTCCCCCGGACGATTCGGCCAGGGCGTCGACGGGAACGCGAGCCCCCGTCTTTTCGAACGTGGCCCGGAGGGCGTGATAGAGCGCCGGGTCGCTGGTCTTCCAGACTTTCCACCCCGGCTGGGGCGGAAGGCACTCGAAGAGCTCGAACTCGATCGTGTCGGGGGCGTCCGCCGAGTCGACGCGCGCGCCGTCCCGCCAGACGTGCGTCACGCGCCCGCCCGGTTCGTCGTCCTGCGGATTCCCGTAGTCGAAGACCACCCCGTCGCCCGGCTTGAGCGGGGCCTGGAGCGCGAGCGCGACGCGGGAGCCGCGGACCGCCGCGACGTTCCCCAGAAACACCCCGCGCTTCTTGGGCGAGAACCCCTGCACGAGGGTTTGGTGGTTGATGCCGGAGAGGAACCCGTGCGAGAACCCGCGCGAAAAGACCTGCTGGAGCGCCAGGACCTCGTCGCGCGAGAACGTGGCCGACGCTTCGTCGACCGCCTTCCGGTAGGCGCGGGTGGTCGCCGCCACGTACTCCGAGGTCTTGAGCCGGCCCTCGATCTTGAGGCAATCCACGAGACCCACGAGCTCCGGGACGACGTCAAACGCGGCCAGATCCTGGGGCGAGATGAGGTACCGCCGGTCGCCCAGCTCGTGCCGTTCCCCGTCGACGATCATTTCGTAGGGCAGGCGGCAGGCCTGCGCGCACGCCCCGCGGTTGGCGGAGCGGCCGCCGAGCGCTTCGCTCGTCAGGCACTGCCCGGAGTAGGCAACGCAGAGGGCGCCGTGGACGAACACTTCGAGCGGCATGTCGGTGTCCGCGCGGATCTTCCGGATCTCGGGGATCGTGAGCTCGCGGGCGAGGATGACGCGTGAGAAGCCGATCTCGCGGAGGAGCTCCATCTGCTCGGCGGAGGTGGTCGTCGTCTGGGTGCTCGCGTGGAGCGGCACGTCGGGGCAAATCTCGTGGACGAGGCGGGCGAGGCCCAGGTCCTGGAGGATGAAGGCGTCGGGTCCGGCGGCGAGGACCTGCTCGACAAGCCCCGCTGCTTCCTGGAGCTCGTTGGAGAAGACGAGCGTGTTCAGGGCGACGTACGCCTTGACCCCCCGGAGGCGGAGCATCGAAAGGAGGTCGGGGAGCTCCTCGACGGCGAAGTTGCGCGCGCGGGCGCGGGCGTTGAACTTCCGGACCCCGAAGTAGACCGCGTCGGCCCCGTTTTCCACGGCGGCGCGGACGCACTCGAAGTCGCCCGCGGGGGCGAGAATCTCGGGCCGGGTGCGCGCGGTCGTGGACGCCGCGGCTTGCGCCAGTGGCGCTCCCGGCGCGGGAGCGAACTGCATGGGTCGCAGTATAGGGTCCAATCCATGATTAGGAAAGCCCAAAATGAGCGTGCCATTCTGGTCAGCCCTTGAAATCGTCTCGTCTTTTGGGTCTCGGACGATTTCAAGTCCTGAAGATCGGAACCTGAAGAAATCGTGTGAACCCGCGCCCTGCCGCGGATAGGTGAGAGAAGACAATCCGAACAGGACAAGCTATGCTGAGGCGCGTGAAAGGCCTGCCGAGGCTTACCCGGCCCTACGTGCGCGAGAACGGGGCGCTCCGTCCCGCGACCTGGGACGAGGCGCTCGACCGCGCCGCGGAGCTCCTCCGTTCGGCCGTGGCCCGCCATGGGCCCGATACATTCGGTCTTTTCTGCTGCTCGAAAGCCACGAACGAAGTGAACTACCTGGCCGGGAAGTTCACCCGGTCCGTCATCGGCTGCAACCACATCGACAGCTGCAACCGGACCTGACACGCCCCCTCGGTCGTCGGTCTGACGACCGTGTTCGGCGCCGGCGGGGGCACCAGCTCGTACCGGGAAATCGAGGAGGCGAACGTCATCGTCCTCTGGGGGTCGAACGCCCGCGAGACGCACCCGATCTTCTTCCACCACGTGCTGAAAGGCGTGCGGAACGGGGCGAAGCTCTATGTCGTGGACCCGCGCCGGACGTCGTCCGCGCGGTGGGCCCACCGGTGGATGGGGCTGGACGTCGGGACCGACATCGCCCTCGCGAACGCCGTGGGACGTGAAATCATCGCCGCGGGACTGTGCCACCGCGAATTCGTGGGGCGGGCGACCGCGGGGTTCGACGAGTACAAGGCACTCGTCGAGGAGTACACCCTGGAGCGGGCGGAGGAGATCACGAAGGTGCCCGCCGCGATCATCCGGGAGTTCGCCCACGACTACGCGCGCGCGGCCAAGGCGCAGATCTGCTGGACGCTGGGCATCACCGAACACCACAACGCCGTCGACAACGTCACGGCGCTCATCAACCTGGCGCTCTTGACCGGTCATGTCGGCCGCTACGGCTCGGGGCTGTGTCCCTTGCGCGGCCAGAACAACGTTCAGGGCGGCGGCGACATGGGCGCGATCCCCAACAAGCTCCCGGGCGGGCAGGACGTGGAGGACCCCGACCTTCGCCGCCGGTGGCAGGAGCTGTGGGGAGGGGCGACGATCCCGCCTCGACGCGGCCGGCACCTCTCCGACATGTTCGAAGCGATGGAGCACGGGGAGATGACCGCGGCCTTCGTCCTGGGGGAAAACCCGGCCGACTCGGAAGCCGAGTGCGCCCGCGCGAAGAGGCTCCTGGCGGGCCTCGAGTGTCTCATCGTCCAGGACATCTTCATGACCGGGACGGCGCGGATGGCCCACGTCGTCCTCCCGGCTTCGGCGAGCTGGTGCGAAGCGGACGGCACGGTCACCTCGAGCGAGCGCCGCGTCCAGCGGGTGCGGAAGGCTCTCGACCCGCCCGGCGAGGCGCGCGACGACACCGCGATCCTCTGCGACCTGGCCCGGCGACTGGGGCGCGACTGGGGGCGGCCCACGCCCCGGGAGCTTTGGGACGAGCTCCGGACGCTCTCCACGTGGCACCGCGGCATGACCTACGAACGGCTTGAAAAACTGGGCGGAATCCCGTGGCCGTGTCCCGACGAGGATCACCCCGGGAGCCTCTTCCTTCACGGCCGGCTCTGGAAAGATCCGGTCGAAGGACCGCGCGCGCCCTTCTGTCCCTCTCCCTGCGTCCCGCCGGTCGACAAGCTAAGCGAAGAGTATCCGCTTCGGCTCACGACGGGCCGGCGGCTCGATTCGTTCAACACCGGCGTGCAGACGGCCGGGTATACGTCGCCTTTGCGGCGCCGGGAGTCGCTGGACCTCTCGCCGGAGGACGGCCGCCGCTACGGAGTGGCGGAGGGCGAGCGGGTCCGCGTGCGGTCGCGGCGCGGTGCCGTCGAGGCCCCCGTCCGGTTCGACGATTCCCTCCGGCCGGGTCTCGCGTTCATGACCTTTCACTTTCCCGAGGAGGTGTTGACCAACCTCCTCACGATCGATGCGACCGACCCGAAATCCGGTACGGCGGAGTTCAAGGCGACGGCGGTCCGCATCGAAAAACTCTAAGTTGGTCCTAGCGAATACGCAAAGATATGTTGCACCACAAAGACACAAAGACCACGAAGGATTTCCAGCGAGAGGTTTTCCCGACGCCTCTTCTTTGTGGTCTTCGTGTCTTTGTGGTGAAATTCATCTCTGCGAATTCAGTGCGGTGTACTTAGATGGATATCCGGCTCATTCCGGGGGCGGCCGCGTCGACGGAGGAGCGGTCGGCCGTCGACCGCGCGATCGGGTCGGCCGCGCGGCGGGACCTCCTCCTCCCGGCGCTCCATGCCCTCCAGGCGCGCGCGGGCTGGATCAGTCCGGGAGGTCTCAACTACGTCTGCGAGCGCCTCGACGTCCCTCCCGCGGAGGCGTACGGGGTGGCGAGCTTTTACGCGATGCTCTCGACGGAGCGGCGGCCTCCCCGGGTCGTCCACGTGTGCGACGACATCGCCTGTCGCGGCGCGGGGGCGGAAAAGCTGGTCCGGGCCCTCGAAGGGAAGTGCGACGTCGTCCGGAGCCCGTGCCTCGGGCAGTGCGAGCGGGCCCCGGCGGTGCTCTTCCAGGTGTCGGGCGAATCCGCGTGCGAGTGGTCGCTCGCCCCCGCGACGGAGGAAGCCGTGCGGGATGGCCTCAAGCGCGGAACCCCCGCGGGCCTGCCGCCCGTCGCGCTCGTGCCGCAGAAGGAAGGGCTTCGCCTTCTGCGCCGCGTGGGCCGCGTCGATCCGGAGAGCCTCGACGCCTACCGCGCCGACGGCGGCTTCCGCGCGCTGCCCCGGGCGCTCGAGATGGGCCCGGAGGCGGTGATCCGGGAAGTCGTCGCCTCCCGCCTCGTCGGCCGCGGCGGCGCGGCCTTTCCGATGGGCCGCAAGTGGGAGGCGGTCGCCCGCCAGCCCGCCCGCCCGCACTACTTCGTCCTCAACGCCGACGAATCGGAGCCCGGGACGTTCAAGGACCGCGTGCTCATGGAAGAGGACCCCTTCGCCGTGATCGAAGCAATGGCGATCGCGGGCCTGGCGACCGGCTCGGAGAGAGGGTTCATCTACGTGCGCGGCGAGTACCCGCTGGCCGCGGCGCGGCTCGCCGGCGCGATCGAGCAGACCCGGGGTCTTCTCGGGCGGTTCGAGATCGAGCTGCGGCGCGGGGCGGGCGCCTACATTTGCGGGGAGGAGACAGCGCTTTTCAATTCGATCGAAGGGCTGCGCGGGGAGCCGCGCCAGAAGCCGCCCTTTCCCGTCGAAGCCGGACTTTTCGGGAAGCCGACCGCGATCAACAACGTCGAGACGCTCGTCAACGTCCTCGACATCGTGCTCGGGGGCGGGGCGGCCTTCGCGGCGGTCGGGAGCGGGCAGTCGACCGGGACGAAGCTTTTCTGCCTCTCGGGCGCCGTCGCGCGGCCAGGACTCTACGAGGTGCCGTTCGGAAAGACGCTCCGCGAACTCCTGGACCTGGCGGGCGCGGCGCCCGGGGTGCAGGCGGTTCTCCTGGGCGGCGCCGCCGGGACCTTCGTGACGCCCGCGGAGTTCGGCGTGCCGCTCACGTTCGAAGGGACGCGCGCGATCGGGGCGTCGCTCGGCTCCGGCGTCGTCATGGCGTTCGACGACCGGACGGACTGGCCCGGGGTGATCCTTCGCATCGCGGCTTTTTTCCGCGACGAGTCGTGCGGGCAGTGCGTGCCTTGCCGGGTCGGCACGGTTCGCCAGGAGGAAGCCCTCCACCGGCTGGCGTCGGGCAAGCCGCTGGGGACCGCCGACGGGGAGCACGCGCTTCTGGGGGAAATCGGCCAGGCGATGCGCGACGCGTCGATCTGCGGGTTGGGTCAGACGGCCTCGAGCGCCGTCGTCTCGGCGCTCAAGAAGCTGCCGGTGTTCAGGTCATGATCGACCTCACGATCGACGGGAAGCCGGTTTCGGTGCCGGAAGGGTCGACGATCCTGCAGGCCTGCCGCGCTCTGGGGATCGACACGCCGACGCTTTGTTATCTCGAGACGCTCACGCCGGTGAACGTCTGCCGAGTCTGCGTAGTCGAGGTGAAAGGGTCGCGCGTGCTGGTGCCGGCCTGTTCTCGCAAGGCGGAGCCCAAGATGGCCGTGCGGACCGACAGCGACCGCGTGCGCCTCAGCCGCCGTCTGGTGTTGGAGTTCCTGGGTTCGTCGGTCGACTTGTCGTGCGCGTCCGACGAGGTGCGGCGGCAGATGGACCGGTACGGGGCGCGTCCCGATCGATACGGCCCGCCGGGCCCGGAGGGCGAGCGCGACGGCGCGCGCGCGGGGCATCACCCCGCGGCGGAGCCGGGCCGCGCCGAGACGGTCGCACAACCCGCCAAGATCGACAACGAGCTTTACGTGCGGGACTACTCCCGCTGCATCCTCTGCTACAAATGCGTCGAGGCGTGCGGGACGGACGCGCAGAACACCTTCGCGATCGCCGTGGCGGGCCGCGGGTTCGACGCGCGCATTTCCACCGAGTACGCGGCGCCGCTTGGGAACTCGGCCTGCGTCTACTGCGGGAACTGCGTGGCGGTCTGCCCGACGGGGGCGCTCATGGCGAAGACCGAGCACGACCTCCGCGAGGCCGGGGCGTGGGACCCGTCGCGCCAGACCGTCACCGACACCATCTGTCCGTACTGCGGGGTGGGGTGCACGCTCCGCCTGAACGTTCAAGACAACCGGATCGTGAAAGTAACGTCGCCCTTCGACCACGACGTCACGCGCGGCAACCTCTGCATCAAGGGCCGGTTCGGCTGGAAGTTCGTCGAGAACCTGCCGCCCCGGGAGAAAACGAGCTAATCTGGAGCGAGCTGCCGCTGTGCTCACAGCGGGCGACCGAGTGGGTCAGGTCCCGGGCGACGCTAAGCGCCCAGCGATTCTCCGCGCGGCAGACGCACACGAGGTGCCCGGCCGTCCGCCCCGGAGGCGCTCATCCGCTCCAGGGCGAAGCGCTCCATCGCGTCGTCGCGAACGGTCAGGTTGCGGCGGACGGCCGTCAGGCCGCCTTCCACCGGAAACAGCATTTCGTCCTCGGACCGGCTGAAGCCGGGGTCCCCTCCGGTCGATAGATCTTATCAGGTACGCTGGAGGTGGGAAGCATGTCGCGCATGCCCTTCGATCTCGAAAGCCACGAGCGCGTGGAAGGCGGGATCCGTCTGGTCTTCCTGTGCGTGGACTGCGGAGAGCGGTCGTCGCTGGTCGTCCTCGACAAGGATACGCTGAAGGAGAAGTACCCCATCACCTGCGCCTGCGGAGCGCGGGCCAACATGGTGTTCGGCTCGCCTCTGGTGGGGAAGGCGCTGTTGAGGAAGCTCAAGCACGTGAGCGACGACGCCCGCGGGTGCCGGTCGCCGCTGATGAACTGAGAGCGCGGGAGGGGCCGGGTCCGTTCACCCCTCTTTCCAGGCTCAAGTAATACTACGCGGTCTCCCCCCGGCTCGAGTAAGCGAATTTGAGCCGGTTGAAAACATATTTGAGTCCGCCGGTACAGGGTCGTTTCCTTGCGGCGGACTCATGGTTCGACTCGCCTGCGGCTCGCTCACCATGAGTCGCCCGCGCCGAAGCGCTCTTTGCGGGCGACTCACCTGGCCAGGCGGTAGTACGCGTCCTTCACCTTCACGATTGCGTCGGCGTCGAGCGTGGCGATCGCGTTCAGCTCGGTCTGTTCCTCGAGGAGCTTGAAGAACTCGTCGGAGAAGAACTTGACCTCCTTGGGCTGAACGCCTTCGGGGACGTCGGCTTCCTGCCACACTTTGTTCTTCCGGAAGAATGTGCGTCGGCCCACGTTCTGGACGGACCGGACCTGCACGGTGTTCCCCTTGTCGTCCTTATACTGCGCGCCGCCGCCCACGCCGGGCGCGGCCGCCTGCGGCGCCGCCTGGAGCTCCTTCTTGCTGAGCGCGCGGTTCTGACCGGCTTCTCCCGTGTCCTGCTTGAGCTTTTCCTCGAGCTCCTTGCCGGCGCGGTCCGCGTTCTTTCGCGCGTCGCCCAGCTTGACGTCGTCCCGGATGAGGAAGGAGGTGTATTCCGTGATGATCCCGTACTTCACGGAAAGCTTTACGATCTCGTCCACCAGCTCCTGCGCGCGGCCGTAGAGCTGGATCTGGTCGATGATGTACCCGATCTTCCGCTGCGCCCAGAGCCGCTCGACGAAGAGCTTCCCCGTGCCCTCGGACTTTTCGTCGAACGCCGACTCGAACTCGAACCGCTGCTCCTTGCCCTGCGCGGTCCCGGTCAGCACGACCTTCCGCGCGCCTGATTCCACGTAGCGGCCCGAGACGACGATCTGGCCGCCCTTGAAGAGGTCCGGGATTTGGCGGGGAAGGACCTCCTTCACCGTCGCGCCGCCCCAGTCGAGCTTGAGGTTTGAAAGGACGGGGGACTGGACCTTGGAGTAGAAGCCGCTCACCTTGGCCTCGAGGTTCTCCTTGGGCTTCACGTATTCCGAGTCGCCCTTGTTCTCGCGGGCCAGCTTGTCCAGCAGGGTCGTATTCACGTCGTAGCCCACCCCGAAGTTGAAGAGCCGCACGCCCGCCGTGTTGGCGTCCGTCGCGTTCTTCACGATCGCCGGTACCTGGGTGACCCCTACGGTCGGCAGGCCGTCCGTGAGGAAGATCACCATCTTGAGCCGGTCGCCCGCCTCAAAGAACGAGAGGCCCGCGAGAAGCGCGTCGTTGATGTTCGTCCCGCCGTCCGACCCGATCCGCGAGACGTAGGAAACGGCTTTCTCCTTTTCGGCCTCGTTGAAGGTCACGAGACGTTCGGTGTACTTCTCGACCGCACTCGAGAAGACGACGATCCCGAACCGGTCGCCGTCGTTCAGGCTGCGCAGGCAGAACGTGAGCGCTTCCTTGGCCTGCCCGATCTTGTTGTCCGCGCGCATGCTGCCGGATTTGTCGAGGACGAAGACGATATCCTTGGGTTCGACCGGGCCCTCGATCTTGAGCTGGGGTGAAGCCAGGAAGAGGAAGTAGCCGGGTTCGGCCGGGTCCGGACGGTAGGTCAGCAGGCTCGTCCCCACCACGGCCTCGTCGGTCGAGTAGAAGAGCTCGAAGTCGACGCGGGGCGTGTCCTTCTTGACCGACCAGGTGGCCCGCGCGCTGGTGTCGCTCCCGCGCACGAGGTCGATCGGGTGCGACGGCGAGTAGACGTTCTTCACCTTGCCCTTGGACTTGATCGTGACTTCGACCCGCGCCTCCTCGAGGGGGAACTTGGAGAACTTTTCGGTGTTGAGCGGGTAGAGGTAGCGGACGAGGCCCGATTCCTTCTGGAGCAGCTCCGTGTACTTGATCCGGAAGCGCTTCTCCTCGTCGGCCGCGAAGACGAAGGCGCTCGTACGGTAGACGCCCGTTCCCACGTACTCCAGGAGCGCCGGGTCGCGCTTCGCGCGCACGATCGAGTGGTAGATCTGACGCGCCTCGTCGGCTTTCAGGATCTCGCCCTGCATTTTCTGGTCGCCGATCCAGATCTCGAAGCCCGTGATCTGGGCGCCCTTGGGCACCGGGAAGAGGTAGACCGCCTCGGCGGGGTGGCCGGAGACGTTTTTCATCGTCTGGTCGACCTCGGTGACGGCGTGCTGCTCGTCGATCGAGACCGTGACGAGGTGGTTCTTCACGGAGAAGAAATCCGTGAGGGGACGCTCGCGGCGGTCGACGATCAGCCCGTCGGCCCAGGCGGCGGACACCATCAGGATCAGGGCGAGAGCGGTGCGCATGGTCGTTCCTCCAGTTCTCCCCCTTGGACGCGGCGGGGGCGCGGGAAGTTCCGGAAAGAGGGGCTATAATGGGAAAGCCATTTCGAAGGGAGGGAGCATGGACCCGCTGGCCCTGGACTGGGGGGGCGCCACGGCGGAGTTTCAGAACGACGAGGCGAAAAGCGCCGTCCACATCTTCGCCCACGACCTTTCGACCCCGGAGGGGGTCGACCGGGCGATCCGGTACACGCTGGCGCGGCTGGCCTGGTGCGGCCGGAAGATGTCCGGCTTCAGCCAGGAGGTATGGTTCGACGACCGGGAGCGGAAAGCCGCCGCGGGGGCGAAGGAACGGATCCGGGAAAACCTGGAGGGGAAGGCCGCGGGGGTCATGTTCATGTCGGAAGGGGAGGAGTGATGGCCTACACGCTCATGGCGGAGTCGAAAGAGGCCGTCGACTGGTCCGCGCTTCACGGCACCCTGATGCCCATTCGGAAGCGCGTCGAGCTTTTCCCCATCCCGGCCTCGAACGGGCTGGGGATGTCGATTCCCCAGCGGCTGCGGAACGACCTGGCGTGGGAGGAATTCACGCAGATGCTGGACGTTCTGAGGAAGTTCGAGATGGACGTCTACGACATGCACAGCGGCACCAAGGTCGAGCCGGGCGCGCTCGACGCGGTGAAGAAGTCGTTCATCGTGGAGGAGTAGGCGCTAGCGGTCCTCATACCCGCCGCCGTTGAATGCCTTCGTCACGAGGCCCAGGTACGGGTCGTCGAGATCGCAGTGGAGGATTTCCTTGTACACGCGCTTCGTCACGTCCGCGGGCCGGACGACCTTTTCGGACAGAAGCTTGTGTACGAGCGGCTTCCGCTCCTTGCGGTTGGATTCCGTGTCCGCCGCCAGCAGGGCCGCGTCCTCGCGGGAGAGTTCGCGCACGGGGCGCTCGATGTCCAGCTTCCTCACGTCCAGGACCGTGTCGTTCGGGCCGGCCACCACGCGCAGGCCTGCCGCCGGCCTCTTGTCGATCGACATCTTCACGAGGTGTTCGACCATGTCCTTGGCCTTGTCGTCCCGGACCCACTCGTAGCGCGTGGGCTCGGTGACGTTGGCCCGGTGGTACTCCGGGATCAGCGGGTCCAGGCTGGCAAAGGAGGCGCGGTAGAGGTTGAGCGCGTAGCGCAGGTCTTGGAGGTAGGATTCGGGCGAGTTCAGGCCGGGGATGATATCGAGGACGCGCCCGTCCGGGCTGCACACGTAAGTCGCGACGTTGCCGTTGACGGTCCGCTTGAGCTTGACGCCGCCCCCGAAGTCGATCTCGACGATGGGCACGGCGCGGACGTTCTGCCACGCCGCGATGAAATGATCGCGGACGAACGCGGACACCTTGGGGTTTGAGAAGAGCACGCTTCTCGAGAGTCGGGCGTTCGTTCAGCAGTAGACGTCGTCCAGGTTCCCCAGGAGCTGGAAGAGCAGGATGGGTTTCCCCTTGTGCAGGGCCGGTTCCAGGCCCCGGTGCCACTCGATGCCGGTATTCGCAAGGTCATATCGCTCGATCGGCCGGGCGGCCGCCTCGAGGATCGGCCGCTCGATGGCGGCCGTTTTCGGCTTATCCACCCGGGGCGTCTCCTGCGGGGCCGCCTGCTGGACCGCGGCTGCCAGGACCAGCGTCAGGATCGTCTTCATCGTCTCACCTCCGGCCGGAGGTAGAGCAAACGGCGTGCCGTCTAACAAAACAAACGGTTTGTTTTGTTAGGGGCGGAAACAGAAAGAGCACGGAGGGGGTCGCCCTCCGTGCTCTTCCCGGTAACTCCAACGTCTACTTCTGTTCCTCGAACGTGAAGCCGCGCTTTTCGGCCTGCTTCCGGACGGCGCTCCGGACGGCCTCGTCGAAGGCGCTCGTCTGGTTGAGGTTCCGCCGCTTGATCTCCTCCTGGAGGAACTTGGCGCGCGCGGTGTCGGTGTCGTTGATCTCCTTCTGAATCGCCTCGCGGTCCTTCCGGAGCTTCTCGACGTACGCCTTCTTCTCCTCGAGGGTCTTGCCCTTCAGTTCCGCGGGCAGCTGGTCGTCCTTCAACTCCTCGATCTTGAAGTTCTTGTCCTTGGAGGCGTCCACGAGGTCCCACCGGGCGTTGTTGTAGACCTCCTTGCCCTTGGCGGCGGCCCGCTCGGCCGCGGCGGGGGCGCCGGCGGAAGCGGTCTTCAGGTCCTGCTCCTGCTGGGCCTTCTTGCCCTCTTCGCCGTCGCGCCCGAAGCCGACGTACGTGCCGTTCAGCTTCTGATTGAGCTCGATCAGCCTCTTGTCGTGCGGCGTCTCGATCGTGATCGCGCCGCCGGAAAGGTCGATCGTCGTGTAGATCCCGTCGGCCAGCTTCGCGACCTCCATCCAGGTCCGCCCCTCCTCGGGGTTCGGGTTGCCGCAGTAGATGGCGTTGACGTTGATGTCCTTCTTCACGACCTCGGGGATCGTATTCGTGTAGAGCACGTCGGCGCGGCCCTGCATGGCCGTCTCGTTGCCGACCATGAAGATGATCTTGAGGGCGCCCTTCTCCTTGCTCCACTCCATCCGGTCGGCCGCCTGCTTCGCCGCCCAGCCGACCCACTCGTCGCCGCCCATATCGACCTTGAAGGTCAGGAGGTTCTCGTAGACCTTGTCCAGGTCGTCCGAGAGCTGGAAGAACTTGATGTCCCGATCGGCCGTGCCGTAGCCGACGAGCCCGATCCGGAGGATGGGCGACGGCTTCGACTTGGCCATCTCGTTGACGATCCCCCACACCTTCTGCTTGGCCGTCTCGATCACGCCCTGCATGCTGCCCGAGCGGTCGATGCAGAAGACCACGTCCATCCGGCCGCGCTTCTCCGCTTCCTGCGCGAGCGCGGTCCCGGCGCCTACCGCCAGTACCGTCGCGACGATCATCGTTCTCATATCGATCTCCTTTTTTCCTAGCCTTCGACGCGGACCCATTCGCCGCGGTTCCGAAAAACGACATTCTGTCCGAGAGAAAGCATGGGGCCCGCCTCGGGGTTCTCGCGGGCGAACTGGAAGTATTCGTCGGAGCCGAACTTGAGCACGCGGGCCTTCTGCTGCTCGAACGAGCCCTCGACCCAGTTTCCCCGGGTGTTGTAGAAGGCGCGGTTGGAGACCATCCGCTGCTGGGCGAGGGTCTGGGCCACGCCGCGAGAGTCGTTGGAGCGCCCCACGGCGCCGTTCGCGGCCGCGAGCTGCGCCTCGTGGTTGGTCGCCCCGCGCCAGGCCCACTGGTTCTTGGCGAGGTCGAATTCCCGCTGGCCGGTGAAGCGGTTCTCCTGAGACAGCCGCAGATTTTCCTCGACGTGCGCCTTTGCGGTCGGCCGTGCCACGTCTTCGACCATGAGGAACGAGGTGTAGGGCGTGACGATCGCGTACTTCTTGGCCAGCTCGACGATATGGTCGACGACCTCCTTGGCGGTCCCGTGCCGCCGGATCT
>Ga0187892_10007452_pt1 | contig 15593 bp, 16 predicted proteins | sample MA1701073metaG_FD_139345 | JGI IMG/M metagenome (GOLD analysis project Ga0187892, IMG submission 139345) | Bio-ooze microbial communities from a basaltic lava cave in the Kipuka Kanohina Cave System on the Island of Hawaii, USA - MA170107-3 metaG ... | reverse complement strand
TCGTCGAATTCCTCGAGGTATGGAATGAACATCCGAAACCCTTCGTCTGGACCGCCACTGTCGCATCGATTCTGGAGAAGCTCACTCGGTGTCGCCAGACCCTCGAGCAGATCCACCCCGGCTTGTAGCCAGCCACGCACCAAAAGAACTCGAAAACAACTGTCCAGCTAATTCGTGGACACTACACTAGCGACATTAGGGTAGAGGGATACTTCCTGCGACAAGTGTTGCAGGGTTAGGCAACAAGCGACATTAGGCGTATGATAATACTCCTGCGACAAATGTTGCAGTAGCTGTTTAAACGGCGGCCAATAACTTAAGAATAAGTGGAATGGGGATAGGTGGAAGGTTGGCTGTACGCGTTTTTACCTCCATTTGTGATGTGGTTAAGCGCACAGATCTTCGATAAGGATTTTACTTTAGAGGATTTTATGTGGACTCTCGTTGTAGGGGTCAGCGTAACTACTATTGTTAAGGTAGTGATATATCTAAATCTGTAACAACTTGTAGGTATCTCCAATTGAGTTTTAATTCTGGGTCCGATCTTCGTCGCTTTCGGGAAGCTGAGAACGGAATTCGAATTTTTTTTTCAATAGTAATTGGTAGTGTGTCTGCAGTGGGACTCCTATATTTTGGTGCGTCAGAATTGTTAAGTTTATCTATCGGCACTTTGCTTGCTGGCCTAGTTATGAGTACAAAGTATTGTAACTATTGTAAGGAAATCACAGAACATTTCGTACAAGGACAGAGAGGGAAATCATAACCCAGGTCCTTAGTTTGCAAGTTGTGAGATTTCTTCAAGACTCCATACGTGCTCTGACACACTCGCTTCCATCGCCGGAGTGACCCGCAACGTCCGGTGAACCCGCCCGAAGTTATAGTACATGTAATGCAGGCTGATCGCGTGCATGTGGTTCTCTAGCTTCTTCGAAAAGGCGTTGGTTAACCGCGTGAATCTCCGCATAGACCAGATCGAAGAGGCCGCGCAAGCGGCTGGCGTCTCTCGCGAGGAGGCCTCTTCGGGACTGGCGAGGATCCTGCCGCAGCTCATCGATAAGCTGACCCCCGACGGCAAATTACCCGAGGGAGATGCGATTGGACAAGCCCTAGCAGCGTTAAAATCCAAGTCGATGGGCTGAAGCCGGCTCTGCCAAGGGCGACTATCCGGGCGTCTCGAGCGCTTTTCGAGGCGCCCTTTTTGCTTTCGCCATTCGCTCGCGACGATTTTTTCACAAGCTCTCAGGCCAATGTGCTCTGAACGCCAAGCGTGCTCTCAATTTCGCCCAGGAGTTGCTTTTCGTTCGCACTCAGCCTCTCGCCGCCAAAACCAAGAAAACCGCCTTCGGTGGTCGCCATGGCAACCTTCTCCGCGACCGACACGGCCCATTGTTTGTATTCTGTTGCTTCCTGGCCTGATGACCTTGATGAGATCAGATCAACCGCGGCGCGGCAATCTTCCAATGCGTGCTGGCGCATTTTTTCATAGGAATTAATTCCCTTTTCCTTCATGCGCGCGGTTGCCCACGCCCTGAATTTTTTCATTTTTTGCATGGCTTCACTGCGCTCGCCTTGCAAGTTGGGTAACACGGCCTGAATTAGCTCGTTATTCGGATAATCCTTTACTCCTGCTAAAACCGACTGTGCACTGACAAACATCTCTTTGCCTGTCCCAAATAGCCCACTGCTCCCGGCAAATGCCATCGCTGCGCCAATCATATGGGGAACGTTCGCAAGCAGGTTTAGCTCCTCTTCGGTATAGCTTGTAGCCATAAGATCCTCCTTGGGAGTAGTGCCCGGGTTGTTTTTTTATCGACAAAGAATCAGGTAACCACCAAACCATCCGGTCTTTGGGTAATCGCCATCGTTTTGGTAGATACTACCCCGCCGGGGGAACTATTGTCACCATCGTGCGGGCTTCTCTTTGTCCTCGGCGCCTCTTGCCGGCCAAGCCGTTTGACCGGCGTCGGTTTCGAGTCGATATTCTGCCCTGCTTGGCGTGGCCGTTCGATCGTCTCTGAGCCCATCGATGCATCGCCATCGATGCATCGCGGCCCGCGAGGTCCAAGGTCAAGTGCGCCTTGCCGGTCGCGGGGAGGTCCGGGCAGAACGGCGCGAGCGGCTCGGCCTGGGCCCGTGTTAAGGACCCTCAGGGGCTGTTCTGTTAACGGGCTCTTTCCGATTTCCCGACGCTGGCGGAACAGGGGACACGGGTTGCGCAGGCGTAGGCCCGATGCCAGTACATCATCCGGGGATCACCAACGTCCACGGGCTGGACGCGCTCGCCTTCGTGCATCGGCGCGGGAGCCCGTAGTTTCTCGGGCTAGGGTTGTATAACTGGGGGAGCTGTAACCGCTGGCCCCAGCGCTTCAGTCGGAGCCGAAGCCGACTCTGCTGATGGCGCTTTGCCGGCACCCGGTGAGGACTCGATGGCCGCCGCTTGCGGGGCCTCGTCGGGGCCCGGCAGGTCCGGGCAAGTCTTGCGGTAGGGAAGATCGCCCATGTACTTCTGCCATTCCTCCTCACGGGTCAGGTTGCGGTTGGCGATACCGCACGCGCGCTTTAGCCAGGATTGCAAGTCTACATCCCAGAGCCGCACGGTCTTGTCCATACTCGCCGAGGCGAGGCGCTTGCCGTCGGGGCTGAAGGCGACGCTCTGCACGAGCTTGTCATGGCCCACGAGCGGTGAGCCGAGCGGCTGGCCGCTCTCGGCATCCCAGAGTCGCACGGTCTTGTCCGAACTCGCCGAGGCGAGGCGCTTGCCGTCGGGGCTGAAGGCGACGCTATTCACCATGGCGTAATGGCCACGCAAAACCTTCTGGAGCTGGGGATTCGCCAGCAGTGGCGAAAGGAGCGCGCTTTGCGCCTCCGGCGTCGGCTCCGACTTAGTCGCGCCGACGGCTTCGTTCGCGAGCAACAAGGCGAGGTCGATGCTATGGTCTTTTTCCTTTTCCGCGGCGATGGCCAAACGCCCCACGTTCGACACCTGTGCCTCCCATTCGGCAGCGCGTTGCTGCTCTCTGGCCTCGAAGAATTGCCAGCCAGCCAACCCCGCCACCAGCAGGGCGACGACCAATCCGATCAGGGTAGCCCGCGCAGTACGCTTCTGCGCCGCCGCCGCCTTTTTCTGCTCCTCGGCAATCCGCTCCGCGTCCCGGATCCGCCGCTCCTGCTCTTCTTTCTCGGCGGCCTCGCGGGCCTGTTGCGCCGAGCTACAGGCATTCAGATAGGCCCGTTCGTCAGTGTCTGCGGACACGACGTACCCCGGTGTGGCCAACAGGGTCTCGGCATCCTTCAGCCGCCCGTTGCGGTGGACCAGCAAGTCGTCGCGCTGATCTTCCTTTTTCCACTCCGCCGCCGAGCGCCGGATGTTTTCCAGCAGGCGCAGCTTGTCAAGGTCCTCGGTTAGCCAACTTTGCAGGCTCGGCCACTGGCGCAGCAAGCTTTCGTGGGCCACCTCGATGAGGCCCTTATCCCGGATAAGTAAACGCGCTTCCACCAGTCGTTCCACGAGCGGATGAATCTCGGCGGGCAGCTCGCCCAGCTTCGCCACCTGGCGCATCGGCTCATTGTTCTCGGGGTTGATCCGGGCGAGGAACGGAATGAAAGCGCGTCGCAGTCCCTGGTATTGCGCTGTACGCTCGGCGGGGATCACGGGCGGCCGGTAGGGCTCCTGCAGCGCCGTATCGATCGCTTCCTGAAAAATCGCGGCCTGCACCGTCTCGTGGCTGCCACGGATCCCCTCGTATTCTTCCAGCGTCAGGTCGCCGTCGCTCCCGAACTTGTGATAGAGCTTTTCCAGCGCGAAACCGAGCAGCGGTAAGGTGTCGGCGCCCCCCGAGAAATCGGCCAGCAGCCGCTCCGTCAAGCGGGAATCTATCGTCAGCTTCCGTCCTGCACGGGTAGCCCGCTCGGCCGGGCCATTGATCACTCGCTCGAACTGGACCAGTGGAAAGGGCCGCAGATCGAACAGTCGCGGCTTGATGCTGCTCAACCCCGGCGTCATTTGCAGGCGTTCATAGCGGTCGGAACGGACGGTCAGCAGCACGATGACCCGCGCCTGCGAGCCGGCCGACACGGGCTGGTCGAGGGCGGCGTCCGGTTCGGCCAGGAGGCTCGCCAGAAGGGTCAGGAAACGCTCGGCTTCCGCTGCGCCGTCGGGGTTGAACAACTCTTCCGCCTGATCGATGGGGATCACAGTGCTCGGCGCGAGCGGGTCCGCCTCGCCTGAACGTCGGTCGCGCAACCGACGCCCGAGGTCTGCCAATAGCGCGTCGAAGGCTTGCGGGCCGGTGTTGAGCTCGCGCTCGATCTGCCCGAGGGTGATAGTTCGGCCCCAGGGGCTTGAACGCGGCGCCAAGGGCCGCTGCCAGGCCGTCCGCGCCGCAGATCACCGCATTGCGGGGGCGGATCACCGGCAGCGGGAAAAACTCACGGTCGTCGCGTGCGAGCCGGGGCAGCAGTCCCGCGCGCATGAACGACGACTTGCCGGACCCGGATGCGCCGAGTATCACCAGCAGCCGCTCGATGCCGTTCCTGCGCATATCCCGCAGGGTTTCCATGCCATGCAGAATCTGTGTGTTCCGTCCAAAAAAGATCGCCGCATCCTCGGCTTCCAGCGGCTTCAGGCCGCGGTACGGGGCGCGGTCGGGGTCGTTCTGCGGTGGCCAGGGGAAATGCTCGGCGCTGATACCGGCCTTCTGCAGCCCGTTCTTCAGACGCTCCAAACCATCTGCCAGGAACGTGCATTCAGTGGGCTGTTCGCGGAAGTCGAAGCGGATAGTCGTCTGGGCACCGTCGCCGAACAGCGGACACCATTGCCAGTCGGGCAACAGCTCCTGTTGATTGCAGGGCTTGACGATGGCAAGAAAAAGATGCTTGCGGAGCGTTTCCGCATAGCAGTACTCGAGCTTGCACTCGGCCGATGCCAGCCAGGTGGGCGAGACCAGACACAGCACCGCTTCGCAGCGGTCGGCCGCGTTCTTCAGGGCGTCCTTCCAGCGCTCCCCCAAACGAAGACCATCTTTCACATCGATATCGAGGAAAACATCGTCCCAGCCGTTGTCGGCCAGCCATCGCTTCAATGCGACGGCTTCCCTGGCATCGTTGCTGTTGTGGCTGATGAATATCGCGGTCATGCGCCTTGCTCAGGTGGTGGTTCCTGCTGAGCCCCACCCTTGGCTTGAGACTTGCCAGAATAGTTGCTGTTCTTCGGCGATAAGGGTTTCGACCCGCTCGACCAGGAGGCGATAGGCGCTGGCCTCGTCCTCTGCACCGGCGTACGCATCCGCGTTGTTGAGATACAGGCGGTATTCGCGTTTCATGCCTTCGGAGGCCTTGCGGTAGGCTTGCCAGGTCTCGCCGGGACGCAGCAAGGCATCCACCGCCCGGCTGATGGAGACGGCGGCACCTAACGCGGCGGTAAGATATCGTACCCAGGCCGCCGTATCCAGCACTTGGAGTAGCGAAATCAGCGCGCCCAGCACGATGACGCAGATGGCGAATGCCAAATATCGGCGCTTCTGTTTCCCCGCGCCCTTCGAGTACCACTCGCGCTGGCCATCCAGGACCGTTCGGAAATAATAGTCGGCGCGTGCCTGGCGCGTTTCGATGGGCGACATCCAGGCGGGTTTGACAGTTGGGACATCGTTGTCTGACGGCATCCGTGACTCCCCTCTTATTTGAATTTCGGCTGATCACTGCCCCGCTATCGCCGATCTTAGCTGAAAGTTTGTGAATACCTACTGCGCTTGGGATCTCTCGTTCCGGCGGTGCTCGGGATCCTCAGGTATTTCAACATACACTCCGGTTGCTCGTCTCGTCCGTGAGACTCGCCTTTGCTCCCGGCGGAACGGTCCTGCGCTTCGGCAGAACGCGACCTCCCTTCGCTCGCGACGGTTTTTTTCACACACTCTGACTACGGGCTCTTAAACCGCTTGACGAGCGTCGCTTGTAAGTCGATATCCTGCCCCGAGAACGCCGTCGTGGGCCGCGTGCGGCGGACACGCGTTTTCGATCGGCTCTGACCGCGTCGATTCGGACTTGATGAAGGACGACATCCAATCGCCCCGACGTCAACGCGCGCAAGGCGGAATTGTGAGCGTTCCGCGGAACGGGTGGTGACGATAAATTCCATGCGGCGGATCGCCCTGACGAGCATCCGCTTTAGAGCGCTGGAGCATCGTGTAAGGACAGCAACTTGAGCTTGGAAAACCGCGCGAAATCGCGATCGCCGGTGAGCAGTGCGGTAACGTGATGTTCGGCGCAGACTGCGGCGATCTGAGTATCGAAGGCCAGGTTGCCGCGCGCGTCGGCCTCCTGCAGATGTTGGGAAAAGAGTTCGGGATAACGCGGACCGGGATTGAGCACCCGCAGGCTTGGGCTTGCCAGCAATCCAAACAGCGCGTCAAGCGCGGATGCAAGGCGGGTCGGCGGGTCGAAAATGCGCGGATGAGTCACGACTCGCACAAACTCACCCAGGCAGAACACAGGCAATCCCCATGGCAATGGGTCTTCGGCGAGGCGGGTGAGCCAAGCGAGGGCGTTCATATGTTCCGGCACTTCCTCCCGGTGAGCGTACACCAAGATATTGGTGTCCACCGCGATCACGGAAGTTGTTCCATACGGTCGATGAGTGAATCGCGGTCGCTGAGGTCCACTCCTGGACGAAGCCGGCCGCGCACCGTTTTCCATTGGAGCTTGAAGGGAGGTAGCCCTTGCGCGGGAGGAGTAAGCGCGTCGTGCAACGCGGCTTCGATGAGTTGAGTGATGGTGCGGCCCGTATCCGCTGCGCGGCGGCGCACTAAGCGCATGAGCTCGTCATCCAGATTTAGGGTCGTACGCATGCAGATAAGCATATTAACTAGACATACATCTGTCAAACCTCTGGATCGTTAGCTGTCTGGCGGCGCCCCGGACGGCGATGGTGCTCGCCGACGAGATCCACCCGACCCTGTCAGCGGCGGCGTTTGTGGGGCCGGCCCCGCGTGAAGCATTTGCCACCCACAGGAACAGCTACCGTCATGGACCCAACGCGTTAGGCACCAGAGGTATTGCGACGCATGCGGCTGTTTTCTTAACCAACCAGTAACGGTTTGTTAACTTGCGGGTAATAAACTTGGGCTAAGTTAACCGTATGATCACTTGCACAAGTGTTCATGCGTAGCCGCAACCCGTTCCTTCCGCTACGCTGGCGCACGGTCTGGATCTCCGATATTCACCTGGGTTTTCGGGGTTGTAGTGCAGATTTTCTTCTGCACTTTCTTCGTAGCGTCGAATGCGAATACCTCTACCTCGTCGGCGACATCATCGATATCTGGCAGATGAAGAAGCGCCCTTATTGGCCGCAGGCGCACAACGACGTGATCCGTACCATTCTTGGCAAGGCCAAGCACGGCACCCAAGTGATTTATGTTCCCGGCAACCACGATGAGCTGCTAAGGGATTACGACGGGACCACGTTCGGGAATATCCGCATCCAAAGGGATGCCATCCACACCATGGCGAATGGGCAGCGCTTCTTGATCGTTCATGGGGATGAGTTCGACAGCGTGGTCAAATGCTCCAAAGCCTTGGCCCTCATCGGCGGCCGGCTTTACGACCTCTTGTTGCGCGCCAATCACAGGGTGAATTTCATCCGCCGCCAGTTTGGTTTTCCGTATTGGTCGCTGGCGGCGTCTCTCAAGCACAAGGTGAAGAATGCCGCTCAATACATCAGTAACTTTGAACAGGCCGTGGCCTATGAGGCGTCTAAACGCAATGTCAATGGCGTCATCTGCGGGCATATTCATCGGGCGGAGATCACGCGCATCGGAGAGATCCTCTACTGTAACTGCGGCGACTGGGTCGAAAGCTGCACCGCGCTCGCAGAGGATGCGCACGGCCGCCTACAGTTACTTCGCTGGTCGGACATACGCCGCGCCGCCTTGGAGCTCAAAGCGGCAGCTTGACGGCTTCCGCCTTTTAAGCCATGCGCATAGCGATAGTGACCGACGCCTGGGATCCCCAGGTCAATGGGGTGGTCACGACCTATCGAAATGTTGCGCGGCAACTCTCTAACCTGGGACACGAAGTCTGCCTGCTGACACCCGAGGGGTTCAACACCATCCCTTGTCCAAGCTACCCCTCCATCCGGCTGGCCGTTTTTCCTAAGCAGGGTGTGTGGCGACAGCTGGCTGACTTTCGCGGCCAAGCCATTCACATTGCAACAGAAGGTCCTTTAGGACACGCGGCGCGGGCATTCTGCGTAAGGCATCAGACCCCCTTTTCTACGTCTTTTCACACCCAGTTTCCAGAGTACATTCGGCTCCGGGCGCCCGTGCCCATCCCTTGGTCTTATGCCTACCTTCGCCGATTCCATGCGCGGGCAAAGCGGACTTTGGTGGCCACACCATCCCAGTTGGAACGGCTGCGCGGGTGGGGGTTTAGGCACCTGGCAATCTGGGATCGGGGGGTGGATGTGGAGATCTTCCGGCCGACGGATAAGAACGGACTCCTCGATGCACCGAGACCGATCGCGATGTACATGGGCAGGGTCGCGGTGGAAAAAAACATCGAGGACTTCTTGCGCCTCGATCTCTGTGGCAGCAAAATCGTCATCGGTGACGGCCCGGATCGCGAGAAGCTCAGCCAACGCTTTCCGCAGGTGCGATTCTTGGGGCAGAAGCTGGGCAGGGATCTGGCGACCCATCTCGCGTGCGCTGACGTCTTGGTGTTCCCCAGCCGGACGGACACTTACGGCTTGGTTATGCTGGAAGCCATGGCATGCGGGGTACCCGTGGCCGCTTATCCCGTGACCGGACCGATCGATCTCATTCGACAGGGCGTCACCGGATGCCTGGATCAAGACCTAAAAGCAGCCGTGACCCAGGCATTGCAATTAAACCCCGATGATTGCGTCGCCTTCGCGCAGAACCGTTCTTGGAAGGCGTGTGCAGAGCGTTTTCTCGCCTGTCTGGTTGTTGGGCACTTCGATTAATTCGGAGTGCTCGCCCTTACAGAGACGTGAGCACATTGGTCGATCACGTAAAGTGATTGACCAATGGAGCAAAGCAAAAACCACGCTTTTGCTTTGCGATTCGATAAATTGCGGGGAAGCAATTTATCGAAGTGGCCAGTTGTAAGCTGATCGGAAAGACCTATGCCGTGCCGGCGCACCACAGGCGCCGGCGGCAAGAGGCCCGCCGACCGCCAGACGCCGGTCCCTGGATGAAACGCCCGCTCAGGGGATGGTCTATATAGGATACTTTGAAAAATTCCATCCATGGAACTTTTCGAATCGGCATATCCCTATACCGCCGGGCGCTTCGAATTAGTCGAAGTGCCCATAGACATATGACGAGGCGATGTCGGCATTGGGAACGAAAACACACGACTTGTATGCCGTAATGGGTAACCCCATTTCCCACAGCAAGTCACCCCAGATCCACCGAGCCTTTGCCGAACAAACGGAGCAAGCGATAGACTACTGCGCCATCTGTGTGGCCGCGGGAGGGTTCGAGGATGCGCTGCGCCAGTTTCGTGCTCGCGGCGGTAAGGGGATCAATGTTACTCTCCCCTTCAAGCAAGACGCCTCCCGCTTGGCTGGCGAAGTCAGCGAAGGGGTGCGCCGAGCAGGCGCGGCGAACACGCTATGGTTCGACTCCAAGGACACGATCCACGCCGAGAACACGGACGGGATCGGACTGGTGCAAGATATCGTGGTGAATCATCAACGCTCTTTGCGCGGCCAGCACATTCTGCTGCTGGGAGCGGGTGGCGCCGCACGGGGGGTGATGGCGCCTTTATTAGCCGAAGAGCCCGCAGGGATTTGCTTGGTGAATCGGACCGACGCTAAGGGCGAGGAGTTGGCGCGGCTTTTCGGGGATCTAGGCGAGATCCGGCATCTAGGCTATGAGCGCCTTGCTGGAAATCGGTTTGACCTGATCATTAACGCCACATCCGCCAGCCTTCAGGGGGGCCTGCCCCCACTGCCCGCCGGTCTGCTTGCCCCCGGAGCTTGTTGCTATGACATGATGTATGGGGCCGAAGCTACGCCCTTCGTGCGTTGGGCGCGTAACCAGGGTGCTGCGCAGGCGCTCGATGGTCTCGGCATGCTGGTCGAGCAGGCGGGGGCGTCGTTTTATCTGTGGCGCGGAGTAAGACCCGACACGCACGCCGTAATCACCAAATTGCGTAAGCCGGCGGCGTAAGCGGGCTCGTTCCCCCGTAAGGTTTGAACTGATGATCACAAACGGTCTGTGCTCGGATGGGTTTTAAGTGCAAGCCCTGGCAGCTTAGGATCTTTATGGGCCGGGCGCCTATATAAGACACTGCTTAATACAATGGTCATGCGCTAGCCGAATCAGCGCAAAGCCACGTATCTAGCGGGGGTTGTGCCCTTTCATCGCAGGGTTTGCACAAGTTTATCCACAGAGTCTGTGGGTAATTTTCCCTGGGAGACAGGGTGACGGTGGGTAGGGGAATGGGCTTGACGGTGATCATTCCTAATAAATGGCGCGGTATTCGACTGGTGGGTATCGCGATGGCGGTCTTAGCCATGCAGGGTTGCCGATCCCCTGTTGCCACGGAGCCCTTGTCGCCTATCGCGCCCGTGCCGGAGGAGTTGCGTTATTGGCCGCGGCATAGCTGGCGTGCGCTGCTCGATTGGCCGGATAGCTGCGAAGAAGGATTTGACCGATTCGATCCCCCTTGGAGCGGGGTCCAGGTCTATCCTTGCCACCAAAGTTTCTAGTCGAAGTGGCCTGTGCTCGAGGCGCCTACCAAGGGTCCCAGATTTACTATTATGTCGATGAGGATCCACGGGCGCGACGCATTGAACCTATACGGTTTCGGACCTTCGAGGTACCTGGCGCGGATGCGGCCGATATCGTCGCGAGGGAAGACATCGAACTGTGGGGATCCCCGGAGTTTCGGGCTAAGACGGCCGAGCTCGTCGTATTCAACAAGTTTCGTGGCCTCGGCGATTGCGGCAGCTTATCGATCTACAAGCTCGATGGCGCCCGGGCGCGATTGCAGTCGTTCAAGCTGAACGCGCGTCGGATCATTAACGGCCTCGATCAGTGGGCGAAGATCAAAACCTATGCCGAGGAGCTAGAGTCGGTGTTGAGATCGAGCGTAATCAGCTGACAACGCCGCGATTAACCGAGGAGCCCTTCGATAAATTGCTTCCTTGCAATTATCGAATCGCAACGCCAAAACGCGGTACCGTTTTTTGGAGGATGAAGCTATGGTGATCCATGCCGCTCCCGCGAAGGATCTGGAAACAAGCGTGCTCGAACGTGGTCGGCGCATACTCTCCGCCATGCAACGACATGCCAAGGACGCTCGGATCGAGAATCAGTGGGTCGATCGGTTTCTCCAGAAGATCATGGAGGATGAACGCTTCCGTGTTCAAGCCCTCAGGTTCGTGGATGTCCTGCCCGCTTTAAAAAGCGACGGGGATCTCGCCCGTCATTTGGAGGAATACTTCGCCACGCACGATCTTCCCCTCACCGGGTTGATCAAATTCGGGGTCCGCTATACCCGGGCGGAATGGGCCACGGCTCTGTTGGGCGGGACAGTGCGCAAAGCGATGAAGAACCTGGCGCGGCGATTCCTAGGGGGTGCGGATATCAGCGAGGTATTGGCGACCGCCAAGCGGCTGCGTGAACGCGGTATCGATGCCAGCATCGACCTGCTGGGGGAAGCCATCGTGAGCGAAGCGGAGGCGGATAGTTATCGGGATAGCTATTTGCGTTTGCTGGAAGAAGAAGCATCTCTACGACTCGAGGATTGGGCCTCAGCGGGCGAGAAACCCCCTCAACTCAACGTCTCGCTGAAGGTCTCATCGCTTTATTCTCAAATCACTCCCTTGGATCCAGACGGCAGCGTCGAGGGCATTGCCTCCCGGCTGCGCCCAATTCTGCTCACCGCATGCGCGAAGGGTGCCTCTGTGTGCCTAGACATGGAGCACTACGACCTCAAAGGCATCACCCTGGAATGCTTTCGCCGCTTGCTGATGGAGCCCGAGTTACACTCGTGGGCGGATATCGGGATCGCGATGCAGAGCTATCTAAAGGACACCGAAGCCGATCTTGGGGAACTGGCCGAGTGGGCAAAAACGCGGGGCACCCCGGTATGGGTGCGTCTAGTGCGCGGGTCGTATTGGGATTATGAAACCGTGATCGCCAGCCAGAACGGCTGGTGCGAACCGGTATGGCCGACCAAATGGCAGACCGATGCCTGCTACGAGAGATGCACCCGATTGCTGATGGACAGCCATCCGCACCTGCGTCCGGCAATCGCGACCCATAACATCCGCAGCATCGCGTTAGCCATGGAGCTGGCAAAGGAGCGCGGCCTGGGCGCGGAACAGTTCGAGTTCCAGATGCTGCACGGAATGGCCCAGTCGCTGGAAGACGTGATCCCTGAACAAGGTTTCCGATTGCGGATCTATGTCCCCTTTGGAGAGCTGTTGCCGGGCATGGCATATCTCACACGCCGGCTGCTGGAGAATACATCCAGCCAATCGTTTCAACGTATGAGTCATGCCCAGCATCTCTCGCCGAGCCAGTTGCTTGCGACGCCCCATGCCCCGGGCGGCGTTGCGGAAAACAGCACGGCACCGCAGGAGCATCGCGAGGATGCCTTGCAGTTGCAAAGCTTTCGCAATGAACCCCGGCGCCGGTTTACGGCCCGAGCAGAACGGCTAGCGTTTCATTCCGCTATCGCTACCGTGCATAAGCTCCTGGGACAGAGCTATGACCTTGCCATCGGCGGAAAATCCCTCGACACCGGTGATTACCGGATCTCGCTCAATCCAGCTCGACCCGAAGAGATCGTAGGAAAGGTGGCGCAGGCGACAGCCGAGCATGCGGATCAAGCGCTGGAGGCGGCAGCTTCTGCTTTCGAGTCGTGGTCAGCGCTAAAGATGGAAAGGCGGGCGCGCTATCTCTTGGATGCGGCAGGCCAACTTCGTACCCGGCGCGATGAATTTGCCGCGTGGGAGATCGTTGAAGCGGGAAAAACTTGGGCCGAAGCCGATGCCGACGTCACAGAAGCGATCGATTTCCTCGAATACTACGCGCGCCAAGCGATGTGCTTTGCGGCGGCGCCGGGGATCAGTGCTCCTGGGGAAATCAACACCAGTGTATATCGCCCTCGGGGGGTGGGGGTCATCGTGCCGCCGTGGAATTTTCCCCTTGCCATACTGACCGGCATGCTGTCGGGCGCGATCGTCGCTGGGAACACGGTGATTTTGAAGCCTTCCTCCCAGACTCCCGTGATCGCCGCACGTTTTTTCACTCTACTCCAAGAGATAGGATTCCCGGACGGGGTGGTGCAGTTTCTACCGGGTTCCGGCAATGTCATAGGGGATCACCTGGTAACCCATCCTGGGGTCCATTTCATCGCCTTTACCGGCTCCCAAGCGGTGGGCACGCGCATCGTGCGGCTCGCCGCGGAGTTCCAACCGAATCAGCGCCATGTAAAACACGTGGTTGCTGAGATGGGCGGCAAGAATGCCATCATCGTCGACAGCGATGCCGATCTGGACGATGCCGTCGTCGGGATCGCGCATTCGGCGTTTGGCTACCAAGGCCAGAAATGCAGCGCGTGCTCGCGGGTGATCGTGGTGGGTGGCCAATACGAACGCTTTCTCAAGCGGCTGATCGAGGCAACCCGCAGCCTGAAGATAGGCATGCCGGAAGAACCCGGCACTTTTGTTGGCCCGGTCATCGACGCCGCGGCCCGCGATCGGATCGGCAAGGCCATTGAGGCGGGTCAAAAGGTTGCCGAGCTGGTTCTGCACAGCGAGCGGCCCGATTTGGAGCCAGGATATTTTGTCCCTCCGGCTATCTTCAGCGACGTGCAACCCGATTCCCCGCTCGCCCAAGAGGAGATCTTCGGACCCGTGCTGGCGGTGATGCGCGCCAAGGACATGGAGCAAGCGTTGCAGATCGCCAACCAGTCGGCCTATGCGCTCACCGGCGGCCTGTATTCGCGTAGCCCGGCCAACATCGCTAAGGTCCGCCGGCAGTTGCAGGTGGGCAATCTCTACGTTAACCGTAAGATCACGGGTGCTTTGGTCGGCCGCCAGCCGTTCGGCGGTTACAAACTAAGCGGCTTAGGCAGCAAAGCCGGAGGAGCGGATTATCTACGCCAGTTTCTGTTACCGGTGACGCTGACCGAGAATACCCTAAGACGCGGCTTTGCCCCGGGCGATCACATCGCCGACATCGACCTCGCGGCGTGGTAGCCCGGGCATCGCCGCGGAACGTTGCCTTTTCTAACGGCGGCCCCTGATGCTATCATAACGATAGCAATTCAAATCTGTTTGGGAAGTCCAGCGTGTCAGAACTATTGGTACGGGGTCTTACCGCTGAAACGATCGAGCGACTCAAGACACGGGCTAAGCAACACGGACGCTCGCTGCAGGGAGAGGTTAAGCTCATCCTCGAAGAGGCGGTTAGGTTCTCCCTAGCGGAGGCAGAGGGGATCGCAGCCGAGTGGAAAGGGCGGTTGGCAGGTCTCACTTTGAGTGACAGCGCCGAATTGCTTCGCAAGGACCGTCAGCGTTGACCCGATACGTGGTCGACGCGAGTGTCGCGATCAAGTGGTTTCTGCCAGAGGTCCATAGTGAATCGGCGAGCCGACTGCTTCGCGAGGAGCGCTATCTCCTGGTCCCAGACCTCATCTGGGCCGAGTTCGGTAACGCACTGTGGAAGAAGTGGCGGCGCAAGGAGATAGCGTCCTATGTGGTGGAAGGTATCTTGCGTGACTTCCAACGGTTTCCGCTCGAGGTGCATACATCGGAACGCCTGCTTCGACTCGCTTGGGCCATTGCGGCGGAGTTCAACCGAACCGTATACGACAGCCTGTATCTGGCCTTGGCCCAAAGTACAGCCTGTCGCCTCGTGACCGCGGACAGCAAGCTCTTCGACTCCCTCAAGACAACTCGGCTGGAGCGAGTGCTTCTATGGGTCGAGCATATCCCGGCCTGATTAGTCGGCACCCTCGGTCTCGATTTCGCTCTGAATTTGCGTTCCAGATCTTACCATCGAGTGTGACTTTAACCGGCGCCAGTTTCTGTTGCCGGTGACGCTTACCGAGAATACCCTGAGACGCGGCTTTGCCCCGGGTGATCATCTCGCCGACAGCGACCTCGCGGCGTGGTAGCGCCCGCGTTCGAATAGGCAGGGGCGCCTGCTAGCTCGCTAAAACTCGGGGTTTTTTGGCATGCGCGGAAACAGGTTCATATCGCGGATGTTGGAAACTCCGGTCACCAGCATCAAGAAGCGCTCAGACCCTAGGTTGAACCCGCTGTGCGGAGCCGAGCCGATTCGCTTATTCTTCCTATACTTGAGCTATCGCATGTCGGCGTTGAGCCATCTCGTCGCACGGCTTCTGATACGCGTGCGCCGAACCTCTATCGGCAAGAAGGCGTTGGCTTCCAGCGCGGGGCATGGCGAGAAGGAGGTGAGGCGGAAGATCATCGAGACCGGCGACGTGGACGTAATGGTCTCCCTTCGCTCGAACTTCTTCTATACCCGCTCCGTCCCCTGCGAGCTTTGGTTCTTCGACCGAAGCAAATCCCCTCTCCCTCAGCGAGAGGCCGG
>Ga0187892_10007450_pt1 | contig 15595 bp, 14 predicted proteins | sample MA1701073metaG_FD_139345 | JGI IMG/M metagenome (GOLD analysis project Ga0187892, IMG submission 139345) | Bio-ooze microbial communities from a basaltic lava cave in the Kipuka Kanohina Cave System on the Island of Hawaii, USA - MA170107-3 metaG ... | reverse complement strand
TCGAGAAGTGGCGCGAGATGGCGCGCCACGACCTCGGCCCCGGCGTGATGGTGCGCGAGCGCCTGCTCTGGACGCTGCGCGACGAGACGCTCGAGCAGACCGACCTGGTGGACGCGATGGCCGCCAGCTTCCCGGGCGGCGGCTTGCCGATCCCGGGCGACGTGTTCGTGCGCCAGTGCGACGCCTGCCTGCGCCACGACACCGCCGACCGCCTGCGCCAGATCCGCCAGCCCACGCTGGTGATCTGCGGCCGGCAGGATCAGCTGACGCCTCCGAAGTTCCACCGGGAGCTGGCCGACGAGATTCCCCGCGCGCGCCTGCTCACGCTCGCGTACGGCGCGCACCTCGTGATGGCCGAGTGCGCGAAGCAGCTCAACGAGGCCGTGCTCCAGTTCCTCTCGGAGGGCTGACCCGCCGGAACGCGAGCGCGGCGAGCGACGGCCCGAGCACCGCGTCCGCCGCCACGCGGTCGCGCAGGCCCGGCGCCCCGAGCGGCCCGTCGCTCGCGACGAAGATGCGGTTGTCGTAGCCGTCGATCTCGACGCGCACGAGCCGCGCGAAGCGCTCCGCCAGCGCGCGCTGCACCGCGGCGGACTCGTCGAGGGTGTTGCAGACCGCGACGCCGCCCGGGCGCAGCGCGCGCCGCACGTGATCGAGCGCCGGCAGCGGGAAGCCCGGCGGCTTCACGAGGCGGCGCGCGTCGCCGGTGAACACGTCCTCGATCACGGCGTCGAAGCGCCCGCGCGTGCGCGCGAGGAAGCGCGCGGCGTCGGCGATCACCACCTCGACCCCGAGCGCGTCGAGGTCGAACCAGCGGCGCGCCAGCCGCACCACCGCCGGGTCGATCTCGACGCCGACGATGCGCGCGCGCGGCGCGAGGGCGCGCGCGACGCGCGCCGCGCTGCCGCCGCCGAGGCCGAGCAGCAGCACGCTCCTGCGCCGCGCGGGCGGAAGGGCGAGCAGCCCGGCCGCGAGGCCGTCCCAGACCGAGCCGGTGGTCTCGCGGCCCGGCTGCCAGGTCGAGGCGTAGCTGCCGTCGATGCGAAGCGTGCGGCTCCCGCCGCGCCGCACCACGAGCACGCGAGCCCGCTGCTTCGCTCGCCTGCCCCCCGCTCCAGCCCTTGCTCGCCGCGTGGCCCGAGGCGAAGACCGATACACTCGCGCCATGGCGGGGTGGGACCTCTTCGAGCGCGCGTCGTCGGGCGTGGTCCGCGTCGCGCTGCCCGTACCCGTGGACCGGCTCTTCGACTACGAAGTTCCGGCGGATCTCGCAAGGGAGGCCGAGGTCGGGCGGCGGGTGCTCGCGCCGTTCTCCGGCCGCCGCCTCACCGGCGTGATCGTCGCGCTCGGCCGCGAGCCGGAGGCAAAGGAGCCCCGCCGGCTGCTCGAGCTCGAGGCGATCCTCGACGAGACGCCGGCCCTGCCGGCGCCGCTGCTGGCGGCGGTCGTCGAGGAGGCCGAGGCGTTGCTCTGTCCGATCGGGCTCGCGCTCGCGGCCGCGCTGCCGCCCGGCGCCGCGCCGCGGAGCCAGCGCGGCTTCGCGCTGACGGCGCGCGGGCGCGAGGCCGCCGCGCACGGCGCGGCCCGCGGGCCCGCCGCCACGGTGCTCGAAGCCCTCCGTGCCGCGCCCCGCAGCGCGGCGGCGCTCGCGCGCGTCCCGGGCGCCGCGCCCGGCCTGCTCGCCTCGCTCGAGCGCGAGCGCCTGATCGAGCGCACGCTGATCGAGAGCGGCCCACGCGCCCGCCCGGCCCGCGTGCGCGTCGCGCGGCTCGCAGACGGCGTGGACGCCGAGGCCGCGGCGGCGGCGCTGGCCTCCGCCCCGCGCCAGGCCGCGCTGCTGCGCCTGCTCGGCGCCGAGCGCGAGGCAGAGACGGCCGCGCTCGCCGCGCGCGTGGCCGGAGCGTCCGCCGGCCTGCGCGGCCTCGTGCGCCGCGGCCTCGTCTCGCTCGAAGACCGCGAGGTCGCGCTCGCGAGCGCGCTCGAGCGCGACACCGGCACCGTCGAGCTCACGCCGGAGCAGCACGACGCGGTGGCGGCGCTCGGCGACGCGGTGCGGGCGCGCCGCGCGGACCGCTTCCTGCTGCACGGCATCACCGGCAGCGGCAAGACCGAGGTGTACCTGCGCGCGGTGGCCGACGCGCTCGCGGCGGGTCGGCAGGCGCTCGTGCTGGTGCCCGAGATCCCCCTGACCCACCAGATCCTGGCGCGCCTGCGCGGGCGCTTCGGCGACGGCCTCGCCGTGCTGCACAGCGGGCTCACGCCGAACGAGCGGCTCGCGCAATGGGAGCGCCTGCGGCGCGGCGAGGTGCCGATCGCGGTGGGCGCGCGCTCGGCGCTGTTCGCCCCGATGCGCGACCTCGGGCTGATCGTGATGGACGAGGAGCACGACGCCGCCTACAAGAGCGAGGAGGGCTTCCGCTACCACGCGCGCAGCCTCGCCGCGCGGCGCGCGCGCCACGAGTCGTGCCCGCTGGTGCTCGGCTCGGCGACGCCGGCCCTCGAGACGCGCTACGCGGCCGAGCGCGGGCAGGTGCGGCGCCTCCGCCTCGCGCAGCGCATCGGCGGGCGGCCGCTGCCGGCGGTGCAGCTCGTGGACCTCGCGCGCGAGCGCGCCGGCCTCCCGCGCGGGCGCAAGCTCGTGCTCGGCGGGACGCTGCTGCGCGCGCTCCGCGAGACCCTCGCGCAGGGCGCGCAGAGCATCCTGTTCCTCAATCGGCGCGGCTTCTCCACGCAGATCGCCTGCACGGACTGCCAGCACGTCGCGCGCTGCAAGCACTGCGACATCTCCCTCACGTATCACGCGCGCGCGAACGCGCTGCGCTGCCACTACTGCGACTTCCAGACGGCGCCGCCGGAGCGCTGCCCGGGCTGCGGCTCCGAGAAGGCCGCGCTGCTCGGCATCGGCACGGAGCGCGTCGAGGAGGAAGTGCGCGCGCAGCTCCCGGACGCGCGCGTGGCGCGCCTCGACCGCGACACCGCAGGGCGCCGCGGGGCGGTCGAGTCGGTGCTGCGCCGCCTCGCGTCCGGCGAGCTCGACGTGCTGATCGGGACGCAGATGGTGGCCAAGGGCCACGACTTCCCGGGCGTGCGCCTGGTCGGCGTGGTGAACGCGGACCTCGGGCTCCATCTGCCCGACTTCCGCGCGGCCGAGCGCACCTTCCAGCTCCTCACGCAGGTGGCCGGGCGCGCGGGCCGCGGCGCCCTGCCCGGCCGCGTGGTCTTCCAGACCTGGGCGCCCGACCACTACGCGATCCGCCCCGCGGCGGCGCACGACTACGAGCGCTTCTACGCCGAGGAGCGCAGCCAGCGCGAGCGCCTGCGCTATCCGCCCTTCGGCCAGCTCGCGCTGGTGCGCATCGCGGCCGCCGACGAGTCCGCGGCGCGCGACGCGGCCGCCCGCCTCGCCGAGACGGCGCGCGCCGCCGCCGGCGCAGGCGGCCCGGAGGTGCTCGGCCCCGCGCCCGCGCCGATCGCGCGGCTGCGCGGCCAGTACCGCTTCCAGCTGCTGCTCAAGCACGCCAGCGCCGAGCCGCTCCGCGCCGTCGGCCGGCGCATCGTGGAGCGCGCCGAGCGCCTGCCGGCCGCCGTCCGCTTCAGCATCGACCTCCGCCCGCTCGACATGCTGTGAGGACAGCAAGCGCAGCGCGCAGTGAGCCGTAGGCGAACGGAGTCACGACAGCTGGACGCCGCCGCGGGCTCGCGGCGGCAGCGGTTGATAGACTCGCCGGCCGCCATGGCGCTCCGTCCCGTCCTGCAGTTCCCCGACCCGCGCCTCAAGCGCAAGTCGGTCCCCGTCGGCGAGATCACCGACGAGATCCGCACGCTCGCGCAGGACATGATCGAGGTGATGTACGACGAGCCCGGCATCGGGCTCGCCGCGCCGCAGGTCGGCGCCGCCATCCGCCTGGTGGTGATGGACACGGGCTGGACCGAGGAAGGCGCCGAGAAGAAGCCGGTCGTGCTCGTGAACCCGGAGATCGTGGAGAGCGAGGGCGCGCTCACCTGGACGGAGGGCTGTCTCTCGGTCCCCGACTTCCAGGCCGAGGTGGAGCGCTCGGCGCGCGTCCGCGTGCGCTATCGCGACCTCGACGGCAAGGAGCACGAGGAAGAGGCCTTCGAGCTGCGCGCGGTCTGCTTCCAGCACGAGCTCGACCACCTCGACGGCGTGCTGTTCATCGACCGCATCAGCCGGCTGAAGCGCAGCCTGTACGTGCAGCGGCGCAAGAAGGCGCTCGAGCGGGAGGAGCCCGCGCCCGAGAAGAGCGGGCGGGCGCTCTGACGGCGAGCGCGGCCCCGCTGCGCCTGGTGTTCTTCGGAACGCCGGAGCTGGCCGTGCCGACGCTCGAGCGCCTCGTCACGGGGCCCCATCGCGTGGTGGGCGTGGTGAGCCAGCCCGACCGCCCCCGCGGCCGCGGGCGGAGGCTCTCGCCCTCTCCCGTCTCCGAGCGTGCACTCGCCGCCGGGCTGCCGCTGCTGCGACCGGAGCGGGTGGGCGAGCCGGCGGCGGTCGCGGCGCTGCGGGAGCTGGCGCCCGACCTCGGCGTGGTGGTGGCGTTCGGCCAGTTCCTGCCGAAGTCCGTCCGCGAGCTGCCGCGGCTCGGCTACCTGATCAACGCGCACGCGAGCCTGCTGCCGCGCCACCGCGGCGCGGCGCCGATCGCCTACGCGATCCTGGCCGGCGACATGGAGACGGGCATCTCGATCATGCGCGTCGAGCGCGAGATGGATGCCGGCGCCGTCTGCGCAGTGAAGCGCACGCCGATCGCCGCCGACGACACGGCGGGCAGCCTCGAGCCGCGGCTCGCGGCGCTCGCAGCGGAGGCGGTGGCCGAGGCGCTCGACGAGATCGCGGGGCGCCGCGCGCAGTGGACGCCGCAGGACGACGCCGAGGCCAGCTTCGCGCCGAAGCTCGGGCCGGCGGATGCGCGCCTCGATCCGCTGCGCCCCGCCGCCGAGCTCGCGCGACGCGTGCGCGCGCTCGCTCCGCGCCCCGGCGCCGCGCTCCAGCTCGACGGTGCGCCGCTCCGCATCCACGCCGCGCACGCCGAGCCCGGGCCCGTCGACCGCGCGCCCGGCGTCGTCGCGCGGGCGGGCGCCCGGCTGCGGCTCGCCACGGGCGACGGCTGGCTCGTGCTCGACCGGCTCCAGCGGGCGGGCGGCCGCGCGCTCGCCACCGCCGAGCTGCTGCGCGGCTTCGACGTCCCCGACGGAGCGCGGCTCGAGGCGCCGAGCGCGCGAGGAGGCGACCGTGCCGCGGCCGAGTGAGCGCCGCCGGCGCGGCCCGTCGCATCCGCCGCTCGGCATCGCGTCGCGCCGTCACGCCGCGCCCACGCAGGCGCGGTTGCTCGCGGCGCGCGTGCTGGAGCGCGTCGAGCGCGCGCGCGCCTACGCCGATCTCACGCTCCAGGCCGCATTCTCGAGGGCGCCGCTCGGGCCGCGCGACCGCGCGTTCGCCACCGAGCTGGTGTACGGCACGCTGCGCTGGCGCGGTCGCCTCGATCATCTGCTCGGGCGTGTGCTCGATCGTGAGCTCGGCGCCCTCGAGCCCGGCGTGCTCACGCTGCTGCGCCTCGGCGCCTACCAGATCCTGTTCTGCGACGGCGTGCCGGCCTCGGCCGCCGTGGACCAGACGGTGCGCTCGGCACGCGCGCTCGGCGCGGAGCGCGCGACCGGGCTCGTGAACGCGGTGCTGCGGCGGCTCGCCCAGCAGGCGGACGCGCTCGCGCTCCCGGCGCTGGCGGACGACCCGCTCGCGCACCTCGAGCACGCGCTCGGCCTGCCCCGCTGGATCGCGGAGCGCTGGCTCGCGGAGCTCGGGCCCGAGCAGGCCGCGGCTCTCGCGGAGGCGTCGAACGCCGCGCCGCCCGTGACGGCGCGCGTGAACCGCGTGCGCATCGCGCGCGATGCGCTGCTGGCGCGCGTGCGCGAGCGCTTTCCCGACGCGCGGCTCTGCGCCTTCGCGGAGGGCGGGATCGTGCTCGGCCACGGCGGCGCGCCTGCCGGCGACCCCGACTTCGTGGACGGGCTCTACAGCGTGCAGGACGAGGCTTCGCAGCTCGTGGTCGACCTGCTCGCGCCGGGGCCCGGCGAGCGCGTGCTCGACACGTGCGCGGCGCCGGGCACCAAGACCACGGCGATCGCGGAGCGCGTCGGGCCGGCCGGGCTCGTGGTGGCCCTCGACCGCAGCAGCCAGCGCCTCGGGCTGGTGGGGCGTGCCGCGCGCCGGCTCGGCCTCGAGAACGTGACCGCGCTCGCACGCGACGCCACGTTGCCCCTCGCCGACGTTCCGGGCGCGCCCTTCGATCGCGTCCTCGTGGACGCGCCCTGCTCGGGCCTCGGTGCGCTGCGCCGCAACCCCGACGCGCGCTGGCGCGTCACGCCGGAGGATCCCGTGCGTCTCGCCGAGACGCAGGGCGCACTGCTCGCGTCTGCGGCTTCCGTGTTGAGGCCCGGAGGAACGCTCGTCTACAGTACGTGCACCCTGACGAGCGAGGAGAACGACGCCGTGGTCGAGGCCTTCCTCTCTCGCACGCCGGGGGTGCGGCGCGCCGCCGAAGCGATGCTTCCCGCCGCGCTGCGCCCGCTGCTCGACGCGACGGGCGCGCTCCGCACCTGGCCCCACCGCCATGGCATGGACGGCTTCTTCGCCGTCCGTCTGGAGCGCACGCCGTGAAGCCCCCGATCCGCATCGCGCCCTCCATCCTCGCCTCGGACTTCGGGCGGCTCGCCGCCGAGGTGCAGGCCGTCGAGCGCGGCGGCGCCGACTGGATCCACGTGGACGTGATGGACGGCCACTTCGTCCCGAACCTGACGATCGGGCCCGCGGTGCTCAAGGCGGTGCGCCGCGCCACCGCGCTGCCCCTCGACGTCCACCTGATGATCGAAGCGCCCGAGCGCTCGCTCGCCGACTACGCGGCCGCGGGCGCCGATCGCATCGGCGTGCACGTCGAGACCTGCCCCCACCTGCACCGCACGCTCCAGCAGATCCGCGCGCTCGGGAAAAAGGCGTGCGTGGTGCTGAACCCGTCCACGCCCGCGGCGGCGGTCGAGCCGGTGCTCGGCGAGCTCGACCAGGTGCTCGTGATGAGCGTGAACCCGGGCTTCGGCGGACAGTCGTTCATCGAGAGCGTGCTCCCGAAGCTCGCGCAGCTCCGGCGCTGGATCGACGAGCGCGAGCTCGCGGTCGAGCTCGAGGTGGACGGCGGCATCACGCCCGACACCATCGAGCGCGCGGCGCGCGCGGGCGCCAACGTGTTCGTGGCGGGCACGGCCGTGTTCGGCGAACCCGACTACCCCGCGGCGATCGCGGACCTGCGCAAGCGCGCGGAGGGATGAGGATGCAGTGGTGTGCGGTGGCGCTGGCGGTGAGCGTGTGCGTCGCGAGCGGAGCGGGCGCGGCGGACATCGGCGCGTCGCGCGTCGGCAAGGCCGATGCGGAGCTGACGGGCAAGGACGTCTACCAGTGCGTGGTGGACAACCGCTTCCGCTCCTACATCCAGGACGCCAAGCTCGTGTCGGGCGACCGCGGCGCCGCGGTGCAGGAGTCGCGTCTGCAGATGACCTGGTCGAGCTTCCGCGACGAGAAGGACCAGCCCGTGGGCGGCGTGCTGTCGAAGACGATCGTCCGCTACACCGATCCCTTCGACCTGCGCTTCTCCGGCTACCTGGTGGTGAACAACGACGCGCGGCCGAACGACCAGTTCGTCTACCTGAACGCGCGCCGCAAGGTGCGCCGCGTGAACCTGCGAGAAGAAGCGGTGTTCGGCACCGACTTCACCTTCGAGGACATCATTCCCAACGAGGTCGAGGACGGCGACTACCAGCGCCTGCCCGACCAGGAGCTCGCGGGCAAGACGGTCTACGTCGTCGAGGTGATCCCGAAGCCGGAGGAGAACTCCGAGTACTCGAAGTTCGTCATTCACGTGGACAAGAGCAGCTGCGTGCCGCTGCTCACGCGCTACTGGGACGAGAAGAGCGTCGAGGTCAAGCAGCTCACCGTCGTCGCGGAGAAGATCCAGTCCGTCGACGGCGTGCACTGGCCCATGGAGCTGACGATGCGGAACCTCCAGCTCGAGTCGTTCACCACGCTGGTCGTCGAGAAGCTCGAGCCGAACCCGAAGCTCGAGCGCCGCGACTTCGACCTGCGCCGCCTCGAGAGCCACTGACCGTCACGAAGGGGACGTTGCTTTTCCGTCCCTTGGTGGGAAGTGACCAGAAAGGAACGTCCCCTTCGTGACGATCATGCGCGGCTGCGCACGAGGAGCGCGCCGAGCAGCAGCAGGTCGGTGAGCAGGCAGATGGTGAGCGTGGCGGCCGAGAGCCAGCCGAACTCCTGGAGCTTGGCGAAGTCGGAGAGGCCCATCACGGAGAAGCCGAGCACCAGCATGGCCGCGGTGATCAGCACGGCGCGGCCCACGTGGCGCGCGGTCTGCCGCACGGCCTCGGCGGGCGCGAGGCCGAGGCGCCGCTCGTCGCGGTAGCGCGCCAGCGTGTGAACGGTGTCGTCGATCGTGATGCCGAGCGCGACGCTGCCGATCAGGCTCGTCGGCAGCGAGAGCGGCGCCACCCCGGCGCCGAGCATCCCGAAGTAGGCGATCACGGGCACCAGGTTCGGGATCATCGCCACGACGCCGAGCTTCAGCGAGCGCAGGCTGGCCCAGACCAGCCCGAAGATCACGAGCGCCGCGAGGCCCACGGTCTGCGGCTGGCTCTCGGCGATGCCGTCGGCGCTACGCGCGAGCAGCAGCGCGTTGCCCGTGACGGCGGCGCGCACGTTCTCCGGCAGGCGCGCCACGGAGATCGCTCCGTCGAGCGCGCGCTCCACCTCACGGATCGCCTCGGAGCCCACCGCGCCGGTTCGCACCCAGAGATTCGCGCGGCTGTGGTCCACGTTGGTGAAGGTCTGGAGGTGCCCCTTCGGCGCGAGGAACAGCAGCTCGGCGACCGCGGCCCGCGTGTCGGGGATGCGCTCCTGCTCCGGATCGTCCTGCTCGAGCGCGCGGTTCATCACGCGCACGGTGTCCGCCAGCGAGAGCGTGCGGCTCACGTGCGGCGCGCCGTCCGCCACGTGCTGGAGGCGCTCGAGCCCACGCATCGCCTCGGGCTCGCGGAACGCGCCGGGCGCGCCCCCGTAGAGGGCGACGAACAGCGGGATCGCGCCCGAGAGCAGCCGGTTCACCGCGTCGAAGTCGCGCCGCACGGGCTTGCCCTCGGCGAAGAACGACAGGTAGTCGGTGTCGATCACGATGCGCGGGATCAGCGCGGCGCTGGCCAGCGTGAGCAGCGCGAAGACGGCGACGAGCGCGGTGGCGTGGCGCGCCACGAAGCCCGCGAGCGCGAGCAGCCGGCGGTCGAAGACGTCGCCGATCGCGGCGGCGAGCCGCGTGCGCGTACTCGCGTCGCGCAGCGGCATCAGGGCGAGCAGCGGCGGGATGCCCATCACGGTGAGCAGCGTCATGGCCGCCACACCGAGCAGCGAGAAGGCGCCGAGCTCGAACACGGCCGGGACGTCGCTGATCAGGTTGGCGCCGAAGCCGATCAGGGTGGTGGCGCCCGACACGAGCGCGGGCAGGCGCACGTGCTCGAGCGTGGCGAGCGCCGCCGCGTGCGGAGACGCCGCGGTGGCCGCCTCCTCCTCGTACCGCCCCACCACGTGGACCCCGTAGACGCTGCCCACCGAGATCAGCATCGGCCCCAGCATGGTGGTGAGGATCGAGAGCGGGCGGTCGAGGAAGGCCATCGTCCCGTACGTCCAGACGATCGCGATCGCCACCACGCCGAGCGGCAGCGCCACGCTGCGCCGCGTGCCGAACGACACCCACAGCACCAGCGCGAGCACGAGCAGGCCGGCCGGCACGAGCACGCGCAGGTCGCGCAGCATGCCGTGATAGACGGCGTGCTTGAGGTGCGGGCGGCCCGCGATGTGGAAGCGCAGCCCGGGGCCGGCCTCGGCCGCGAGGATCGCCTGGATGCGCTCCTCGAGCCGGGCGTCGAGGAACTCCTTGTCCGTCATGTCGCGGAACGTGACGTTCACGGCCGCGGTCCGGCCGTCGTCCGAGACGATCGTGCGCCGGTAGAGCGGATCCGCGAGCGCGCGCCGCCGCAGCTCCGCGAGCGCCGCCGGGTCGTCCGGGATGTCGTCGATGAAGCGGCCGACCTCGATCCACTCGCCTTCCGGCTCCCAGCGGAAGGCGATCACGTCGGTGAGGCTCTGCACGCTCCGCACCTCGGGCAGGCGCGCGATCCCGTCCGTCACCCGCCGGAGCTGCTCGAGCCGCTCGCGCCGGAACACGTCGTCCGTCTCCATCGCGACGACGAACACCTCGTCGTCGCCGAACTCGCGCACCGCCTCCTCGTAGACCGCGCGCGCGGGGTCGCCCTTCGGCAGCAGCGGCTCGGTCGAGGGATCGATCTGGAGCGTGAGCCCGAAGGGCGAGAGGCGGAACAGCGGCAGGCAGGCCAGCAGCGTCACGGCGCCGAGCGCCGCGAGCGTGGCGCGCGGCGCATCGACGAACCAGCGCGGCCGCAGCGCCACCGCCGCGAAGGCCAGTGCGAACGCCGCGGCAGCGATCCCGCTGAAGAGCGCGGCGTCCAGTGGTGCCTCCTGCCGGGGCGCAGTCTAGGCCGCTCGACGCGAGGACCGGAAGTGGCATACTCCCGCCTCCCGCTGCCGGGGCGTGGCGCAGTTTGGTAGCGCGCTTCGTTCGGGACGAAGAGGTCGCTGGTTCGAATCCAGTCGCCCCGACCAGGTCGCGAAGGCCGAGGCCCCGATGGGCCTCGGCCTTCTTCGCTTCGGTATGCTCGCGCCGAGGTCGGCGATGACCCGCAGCCTCGCGCTCCTGCTGCTCCTGCTCCTCCTGGCCGCGTGCCGCGAGGCGACGCCCGGCGCAGCCGACGCCGGCACGGTCGCCGTCCGCGTCGCGGGCCTCGTGCTCGACGAGGCCGCCGACAGCCCCGTGGTGATCCTCGAGGAGGTGGACGGCGAGCGGCGGCTGCCGATCTGGATCGGGCTGCCCGAGGCGCACTCGATCGCCGCCGTGCTCGGCTCCGAGAAGCCGCTGCGTCCGAACTCGCACGACCTCAGCAAGCGCCTGATCGAAGGCCTCGACGGCCGCGTCGAGCGCGTGGTGGTGACCGACCTGCGCGACGGCGTCTACTTCGCGCGCATCGACCTCGCGCGGGACGGGCGCACCGTCCCGGTGGACGCCCGGCCGAGCGACGCGATCGCGATCGCGCTGCGGCTCGCGGCGCCGCTGTTCGTGCACGAAGCGCTGTTCGAGACGACCGGCTTCGACGTGAAGCCGCCGGGCCGGGAGGTGCGCGGCGAGGCACGCGAGCGGCAAGTCCGCCCGCGGAGCCTCTGATCCGCCTCGGGAAAGCGAGCGCGGTTGCGCACCGCGCCGATCTCGCGCGCGCCGCGTGCGCGTGAACTCGATTCGATTGACACCCATTTCCGTCGGTGGCAGGATCGGCCTTCGAGTCACGGACGGGAGCACAGATGACGCATACCGAGCTGGCCTGGGAGTTCGCGGACCTGTTCGGCGAGCTCGCTCCCGAGCAGATCAACGAGATGCTCGCGAAGAACGTGCCGATGGACACGCTGCAGTTCTTCACCGACTACGCGCGCACCTTCGCCGAGCGCGAGGAGGTCGGCGACGCGATGCAGAAGCGCATCCCGAACCTGCTGCTGCTGGGCTACCTGCTGCGCCTGCTCGAAGAGCGGTTGATCGACGGCGAAGACGTCGGCCACGCTTGAAACGAGTGGTCTTCGCGCCCGGTGCACCCACGCCGGTCGGACCGTATTCGCAGGCCATCGTGGCGGGCGGCTTCGTGTTCGCCTCGGGACAGATTCCGCTCGACCCGGCTACGGGCAAGCTCGTCGAGGGCGAGATCGAGGCGCAGGCGGCGCGCGTGCTCGACAACCTGCGCGCGGTGCTCGAGGCGGCCGGCTCCTCGCTCGACCGCGTGGTGCGCGCCAGCGTCTACCTGGTGGACCTCGCCGTGTTCCCGCGGATGAACGCGGTCTACGGCCGCTACTTCACCGCCGAGCCGAAGCCCGCACGCACCACGGTCCAGGTCGCCGCGCTCCCGCTCGGCGCGCAGGTCGAGATCGACGTGATCGCCACGCTCGCCTAGCGACGATTCTGGCCGTCGTGACTCCGTTCGCCTCTGGCTCACTGCGCGCTTCGCTTGCCGAGCCAGCGCAGGTTGAGACCGTTCACGAGCGCGTGCGCGAGGAACGGCGCGAGCAGGTCGCCGGTCGCGGCGAACAGCGCGCCGAAGCCGGCGCCGGCCACGAGCGCGAACAGCGCCCAGCTCCGGAGGGTGCGCGTCGGGACGAAGTGCGCGGCGGCGAACAGCAGGGTCGCCGCGACGACGCCCACCCGCGGCTGGAGCGCGCCCCGGAAGAACGCCTCCTCCGCGAGCCCCGAGACGAGCGCGAGCGCCACGGCGCGCCCCGTGCCGAGCGGCCCGATCAGCCGGCCCAGCTCGGCGGCCAGCGCGCGGCCGGCCGCGCTGCGCGCGGTGGCCACCCGCGAGGCGACCACCAGCGCCGCGCCGACCGCGAGGCCCGCGGCCGCTCGCCCGGGAAGAGGTAGGACGGCCGATCCGGGGCTTTCTTCCCACGGCAGGACGCCATCCGCCCACAGTCGCCAGACCAGCGCGGCCGCGCCCATCAGCCCGTAGAAGCCGAGCACGAGCCCGAGCGAGAGCGATGCAGGGGCACCCCCTTGGGGGTCCGATTTGCCGGTCGCCATCCTCCCTGGTTAGCCTTGCGCCGCTCGCGACGCCCCCACCCGGCCGGGCGTCCGGCTCTGGAGTCAGCAGCGTGGATCGCGTTCCCATGACCCCGCGCGGGTATGCGCTGCTCGAAGAGGAGCTCCGGCGCCTCCGCGCGGAGGACCGCCCGCGCATCGTCCGCGAGATCGAGGTGGCGCGCGCGCACGGCGACATCTCGGAGAACGCCGAGTACCACGCGGCGAAGGAGCGCCAGGGCCAGATCGAGGCCCGCCTGCGCCAGCTCGAGGATCGCCTCGCGCGCGCGCAGGTGATCGACCCGCGCGAGCAGTCGGGCGAGCGCGTCACCTTCGGCGCCACCGTGGTGCTGGTGGACGTCGAGTCCGAGGAGCGCATCACGTATACGATCGTCGGCGAGGACGAGGCCGACGTGAACCAGGGCATGATCTCGGTCACCTCGCCGGTGGCGCGCGCCATCATGGGCCGCGAGGAGGGCGCCAGCGTCCAGGTGCGCGTGCCGAAGGGCATGCGCGAGCTCGAAATCCTCGAAGTCCGCTTCGAGCTGGCTTGATGCGATCGCTCCAGTTCAAGTTCAGCATCCTCGTCGTGAGCCTGCTCGTGCTCGGCTCGCTCGTGCTGACCATGCTCGCGACGCGCCACGAGCGGCGCGCGCTCGAGACGGAGATCGAGCGCTTCGGCGTGGCGCTCGCGCGCAACCTCGCCGGCGACGCCAAGATCGCCCTGCTCGAGAACGACCAGCTCGCGCTCGACACGCTGGTCGAGACCACGGGCGGCGAGAAGGGCGTGGTGGCGGCGCGCCTGCTCGACCGCTCGGGCCTGGTGGTGGGCTCGCTCGACGACGGCGAGCGCGGGCTCCAGCGCATCGCGCTCACGGCGGGCGGCGCGCCCGTGCGGACGGAGCGGCGGGAGCCGCGCCTGCTGATCGCGACCGCGGTGATCTACAGCGACGTGCACGTCGGCGAGGCCCAGGTGGAGCTCGACCTGCGCCGCCTGATCGAGCCGGTCGTCCGCGAGACGCAGCTGCAGCTCGGCGCCGTCGCGGTGGCGGTGGCCGGCTTCGGCGTGGCCTGCGGCGTCGGCTTCGTTGCGCTCCTGATCGGCCCGATCCGGCGCCTGCGCGCCGGGGTCGAGCGGCTCACCGCCGGCGACCTGACCGCTCGGGTGCCGCCCACCTCGAGCGACGAGGTCGGCGAGCTGACCCGGGCCTTCAACGAGATGGGCGAGTCGCTGCAGCAGAAGGAGCGCATCCAACGCGCGTTCGGCCGCTACGCCAGCGACTACGTGCTGAACGCGCTGCTCGAGAGTCCCGAAGGCACGGAGGTCGAGGGCGCCGAGCGCGAGCTGACGCTGCTGTTCGTGGACGTGCGCGGCTTCACGCGCATGTCCGAAGGCCTCAAGGCGCGCGACGTGGTGGGGCTGCTCAACGACGTCTTCCAGCTCGTCTCCGACGCGATCCTCGAGCGCGGCGGCACGCTCGACAAGTTCATCGGCGACTCGGTGATGGCGTACTTCGGCGCGCCGATCCCGAGCGCGGACCACGCGGTGCAGGCGGTGAGCGCGGCCGTGGACATCATGCGCGCGAACGGCGACCGCAACCGGAACCTCGGCCCGGGCGAGCACGCGGCGGAGCTGGGGATCGGCATCCACACCGGGCTCGTGGTGGTGGGCAACATCGGCTCCGACCGGCGCACGGACTTCACCGCGATCGGCGACGCGGTCAACGTGGCCGCGCGGCTCGAGAAGCTGGCCAAGCCCGGCGAGATCCTGGTGACCGAGGCCGTGCAGCGGCGCGTGCGGGGCGCGCACCGGCTGCGCTTCGAGGGCGAGCGCCAGCTCTCCGGCCGCGTCGAGCCCGTGCACGTCTACGCGGTCGAGCTGCCCGAGTGAGACGCCTCGCCGCCGCCGGGCTCGCCGCCCTGCTCTTCGCGTGCACGACGCCGCTCGAGCTGGGCGAGCGCCGCTACCAAGAGGGCGAGCCCCTCGCCGCGCTCGGCATCTGGCGCGGCATCGACGACGACGCGTTCGAGTACGACGCCGCGCAGCAGCGCATCGCCGAGGTCGAGCAGGAGTTCGAGCAGCTCGTCCGGTACTACAAGAAGCGCGCCATCTACTACGAGGAGCGCGGCCGTCTCGCTGAGTCGGTGCTGAACTATCGGCTCGCCCTGAAGCTCCAGCAGGAGGACCGGGCCACGCTGGCGCACGTGCAGAGCCTGGTGCGCCGCCTCGCCAACGAACGCGAGGCGGAGCGCCAGAAGATGCGCGACGCGTTCGCGCAGGGCGACCTGGCGGGCGCGCACACGGCCCTCGAGCGCCTGCGCACGCTCGACCCGTTCTCGCCGGAGACGACGAACGACGCGCGCCAGCTCGAGACCGCGCTGGCCACGGAGATCGAGCGGCGCCTCGCGCGGGGGCGCCGCGGCTTCAGCTCCGGCGACCACGTCGCGGCCGAGCAGGCGTTCCGCTCGGCGCTCGAGCTCGACCCGAGCAACGAGACGGCGCAGGGCTACCTCTCCTTCATCGAGCGCATCCGCGCGCAGGAGCGCGAGACGGCCGCGGCGCGCAGCGGAGCGCCCGAGCCGCGCGAGGTCGGCGCCAGCGACGTCGAGATCCGCGCGGAGGGCCTGTTCCGCAACGCGCTCGCCGCCGAGCAGCAGGGGGAGCCCTTCGACGCGATCCGCTGGGACATCCGCGCGCTGCGCGCCGACCCGCAGCACGCGCGGGCCCGGCGCCACCTCGAGAGCCTGCGCGCGCGCATGCGGCCCGAGATCGCCGGCCTGATCGAGTCGGGCCGCCGCAAGTTCCAGCAGGAGGACCTGCAGGCCGCGCTCGACCTGTG
>Ga0187892_10007449_pt1 | contig 15596 bp, 11 predicted proteins | sample MA1701073metaG_FD_139345 | JGI IMG/M metagenome (GOLD analysis project Ga0187892, IMG submission 139345) | Bio-ooze microbial communities from a basaltic lava cave in the Kipuka Kanohina Cave System on the Island of Hawaii, USA - MA170107-3 metaG ... | reverse complement strand
GTCACGTTCACCGACGATTCGACCGGTTCGATCACAAACCGATCCTGGAATTTTGGCGACGGCATGACGTTGACGACCAACGTCACCGACTTTGCCCACAACTATGCGACCGCCGGCGTCTATACCGTCAGCCTCACCGTCAGCGGTCCGGGAGGCTCGAACACGCAGACGCGCGCCGATTACATCACTGTCACGAACACACCCGTGCCGCCGCCCGTGGCCAACTTCACCGGCGCGCCGACCAACGGCCTGGCGCCGCTCAACGTTACGTTCACCGACACGTCCACGGGCACGATCAGCAATCGCTTCTGGAATTTTGGCGACGGGATGACCAGCAACACCACCGCCACGATCGTCAATCACTCCTACGCCGCCCCGGGCACCTACGGCGTCAGCCTGACCGTGAGCGGATCGGCCGGCGAAGACACGCTCACGATTCCCAACTACATCGTCGTTACGAATGTCCCGCCGACCGTCACGCTGACCGTGCGTGACGCCAAGGCCGCCGAGCCGAGTGCTCCCGGACGGTTCCGGGTCACGCGCACCGGCGCGCGAACGTCGGCGTTGATCGTGCAGTACAGCCTCTCCGGCACCGCCGCCAATGGGACCGACTACAGCAACCTGGTCGGCTCGGTCACGATCCCGATCGGGGCCGCCAACGCCGAGTTCTTCGTGCAACCGATCGACGATGCCGAGGTCGAGTGCGACGAAACGGTCGTCGCCACGCTGTTGCCCAACGCGACCTACGTCATCGGCGCGAGCAACACCGGCGCCGTTACCATCGCCGACAACGATCCGCCCGTGGTCACGATCGTCGCGAGTGACGCCGCGGCTTCGGAGAGCGGGCCCGATGCCGGGCGGTTTACGCTTACCCGAGCCGGCTGCACCAACGAGTTGTTGAAAGTCCGCCTGACCATCAGCGGCACGGCCCGTCCCAATCGCGATTATGTCAAACTACCCGGCTCGGTCACCATCCCCGCCGGCGCCACGACGCTCGACATCGCAGTCACGCCGGTCGAGGATGCCTTGGTCGAAGGCGACGAAACCGTGATCGTCACGATCCGCCCCAACAACGCCTACACAATCGGTGTTCCCAATAGCGATACGGTCACGATTGCTGACAACGACGGCGCGCTGGCGGCCGCGAGCGCTGCCCTGGCGGCGGGCGTCGAACCCGAATCGCCGGCGGACCAGCAGTGGGAAGTCCGGGTCCGCGGCAGCGACCAGGGTTTGGCGTTCCTCACCTTCCACGAAGACCAGACGTTGAGCGGCCACGGGATTACGCTGGGCGCGCACGGCATCTGCGCGATCGAGGGAACCTGGGCTTTGGACGACGACGGTGCCCTGACGGGAACGTTCGCCGCCCGATCGGGCGAAGAGACGCTGTTGGAAGGTGACTTGGGCGGTTTGGTCAATGGCGGGAAGCTGGTCGCGTACGCCAGTTCCGGAGAGACTGCGTGGAAACTCCGTGGCGTGCCCGTGACCGACCAGCCGGATCTTTCGGGCCGTTGGCTGGCCGAGGTGGAGGGTCCCGACGGGGCCGTGGTCGAGCGTTACGAAGTGACCGTTGAAGAGAAATTCCCGGGCGTGTTCGCGCTCGACGGCGAAGGCACGAGTCCCGTGCGCGGCGCGTTGATCGCCGATTCGCGGAACGCCGTTGCCGGCCACATGGCGACGGGCTTCGCCCTGCGGTCGCTCACCGGCAAGGTGGACGCGACGCAGCAGACGCTGACGCTGCAAGGCATCGACCAGAACGGCAAGCCGATCAAGCTGCGCGCGACGCGCGAGCAAGATTAGGATCCCGCCATTTCGTTTGATCTCGCAGGAATAATGGCTGTCAGCGCGATGGTCATTTCCGGCGTGTGTACGTGATTTCCATCGTGCGGCGTTCCTTACCGTCGCGCCGTTCGTGCCACTCGAACAGGTATTGGTCGGGACCGGTGATCGTGATGACTTCGCGCACTTTCATCGGCACATTGGGTGTCATCGGGCAATCCATCTCGCCGCTGTACGTGAACACTTTCTTCGTGGCGTCGTAGGCGCCTTCGAGCACGGTCAGGCCGGTGCTCATGTTGTCGATCCAGGCCGCGAAAAAGCGCTGCTTCATGTTGTTGTAGCCATTCAACGCCGCGCCGATGAATTCGCGGGCGACCGGCTTGCCGTCCGGGCCGGGCATTTCCATCTTGCCGGTATGGTCGGTGTGAAAGTACCGGCCGCCCCAGACCGACTTGCACTCCACGCTGCCGCTGGATTCCTGCGGCGGCGCGCTGGGGTCCATCCACATCTTCATGCGGTAGTCCCACGCCCCGACGAAGTAATCGAGGAGCTTGTGGTTCTCGTTGGGCGAGCCCATTTTCTCCATCATCTCCATCATCGCCTTCATGTCCGGCGCGGGCTTGTCCTCGGCGCGCGCAGCAACCGTGAGTGCGAGGATGCCGGCGAGCAAGCTGACCGTTCGAGCAACAGGGTGGTGCATGATTTTCCTCCTGACTTGAGTTTTCGACCCATATTCATCATGAACGGCTGATTGCTTGTCAAGGTGGTTCGGCTCAACTGGTTGCCTCAGTCAGCGGCGCTGCAAAGTCAACATGAGCCCTCGTCCTCGCCGCGCCAACGGACAAATGGTCAAATGCTGAACCGCGCCTCCAACCCGCCCGCCACCATTTGATTTGATTTCGCCTTCGAGAAGGCGTTACTTACCGCCAACCAAACCGGAATCGTGATGCCCAGGATTGTCCAAGACCGCGAAGCGCTGGTGGCTGCTTTTCGCCAGCGCGGAGTGGACTACCTCGCGCCCAGCGATGCAACCACGAACCTGCTCCTGGACGACGCAACACTGGTCGCCAGCGCGGCGGCGCATCCCGACCCCCGAATCCGGCAGGCATTGATCGCGCTCTTTTTGCTCCGGCCATCGTTGGCATCCGTGGCGCAGTCCTTGGTCGGTCACCTGGCGCCTGTCGCGGTTGCGGAATTGAAAGCCGCCTACATGGCGGCGGTGTATCTGCAGCGAATGTGGTCCGTGCGGTTGCACTTGTATCAGGGTACCAGCGAGGAGTTGCCCGACTTGTTCTCACCAGAACTCAGCCTGCCCGATCCGGGTGACGGACACGGAAAATTCGGATTGCATGCGCTGGCGGAGGCAGAATTGGCGCGACGCAGCGGCAATCCCCTGGCCGAGTACGAGGCGACGATGTCACTGCTGTTCGCGAGCCTGAACCGGCGCAGGAAGGAACATGAGCTTTCGCTCGAACGTTGACCGGGAGCGCATCCGAGAATCCTGCCAGCGGCTCGCGGAGCGGTTTCGTCGTCCAGCCCGCATCTATCTCGTGGGCGGCACAACCTTGGTGTTCGAGCGATTGCGGGAGCAGACGTTGGACATTGATGTCGTGTTGGAGGTCGCTCCCGAGCACCATGGCGAATTGATCCAGGCCGTGCGCGAACTGAAGGATGCTCTCTCTGTCAACATCGAGGAAGCGTCTCCCGCCGACTTCATACCGCTGCCGGCCGGGTACGAGACTCGCCACGTGTTCCTTGAGCGATTCGGGACCATCGAGTTGTTTCATTTCGATCCCTACAGCACGGCGTTGAGCAAGATCGAGCGTGGGCGGACGCAGGACCTGGAAGATGTGGTGGCACTCCTGAGGTCAGGAAAGATCGAGTGGGACCGGCTGGCCGCGGCCTTCCGAGAAATCCTGCCCCAGATGGGCCAGCACAGTCTGAAACAAGACCCGGTCGAGTTCGAGCGCCACTTCCGCGCCCTGGAAGAGATGTGGCTACGGCCGGACAAGAATCGCGGCCGACTTCGCTGAGACGTTCACGCGCAGTTTGCCTTCGCGTGCGATATGATGGGGCGCGCTGGACGCGCTACGGATTGCGCGGCGCGGAGCGCCCTTTTTGAATTCGGGAAAACCGAGTTCAGCCAGCGGCGCATCGTGGAACTCCACGGGTGCCTTCAGTATGTCCACCACACGCGCGCCGTCCGCGAACGGCGAGTTGAATTCGATGGTCTGGTCGCGCGGGCTGTTGTTCAGGATGACCGCCACCACTTCGTCGCCGCGCGTGCGAGTGAAGCCGTAGAGATCGTTGCTGTCGTGCATCAGGATCGACTGAAACAAACCCGTGCGCAATGCAGGGTAGGTGTTGCGGATCGCGATCAGGCGCTGGAAATGAACGAGCACGTCTTCCATCACGGCGTCCTGCCGGTTGTCGTACGGCTGAAGGTCTTCCCAGAGCATCGCTTTGCGGTTGGTCGGGTCGTCCGCGCCGAACATGCCGGCTTCGTTGCCATACCAGATCATCGGCGCGCCGAGGAACGTCATCTGAAACGTCGTCATCAGCTTGAGCACGCGATAGGCGTCGGGGCCGGGCTTCGAGCCGTCGTAGGGGCAACCGTCCTGGGGCCGGTTGCACTGGTCGTAGTCGCGGTCGGCGTTGACGATCATGTTCGCCAGCCGGTCGGTGTCGTGGGAATCGTAGAGGTTTTGCATGACCATGTGGACCTGCAACGGATACATGGCGAACAACTCCTGGAGTTGCCGGTCGAACTCGGTCGCGGTGATCTTGCGCCGCTGATCGGCAAAAAATCGGAGCGCCCGGATCGCGAACTGGTAGTTCATCACTGCGTCCCATTCGTCGCCGCGCAGGTGTTTGGTCGCGACGCCCCAATGCTCGCCGTTGATGTAGGCCTGGGGATTGATCGCCTTCACGTGTTTGCGCCACTCGATCCAGAACGCGCTCGGCACGTCCGGCGCGACGTCGAGCCGCCAGCCGTCGATGCCTTCGGACGGATCGCCATCGCCATTCGGGTCCATCCAGCGGCGGGTGATGTCGTAGAGATACTTCCGAGCGCCCTCCGACGCGATGCCGTGCCCGGGGTCCTTGCGGAAGTTCGGCATCCATCCGCCGCCGTCCCACGAGCGATACTTGACCGGCGGCCCCCAATCGTTCACGTCGAACCAGTCCGCGTAGATCGAGTTGGTCCCCTTCGCGAGAACGTCCTGCAACGCGAAGCTCGACTTGCCCATGTGGTTAAAGACGCCGTCCACGATGACTTTGAGGCCGTGCCGGTGCGCCTGTTCGACGAAATCGAGGAAGAGCTTGTCGGTCGGCGTCCATTGCCACGTCGCCGGGTCGAGCGTCTCCTGCGCGATGATTCTCTCGTTGTCGCCACGGACGCCGTAGAACGAGGAGACATGCCGGTAATCGGTCGTGTCGTAGCCGTGGTATGAGTTCGCTTCGAACACCGGACAGAGGTAGAGCGCCGTGACGCCGAGTTCGCGGAAGTACGGCAGCTTCTCGATCAAGCCTTTGAGGTCGCCGCCGAATCGCCGACTGTACCAGTCGTTGGAGAAATTCTTGCCCTCGACCGGCCGCTCCCACGCCGTGCACTTGTACCAATCGAAGCGCCAGGGGACGGCGTTGGTCGGGTCATTCGTGGGGTCGCCGTTGCGAAAGCGGTCCACCATGATCTGGTACCAGACGACGTGTTTGGCCCAATCCGGCGTGGGGAAACGTGGCGTCAGGTCGGCGAAAACCCCGCGCTTGCCGCCCTTGCCCTTCGCATCGCCGAACGCGCGGGTCGTCGCCCCGTCGGAGAGCGAGAAAAAGTACTGAAGTTGCTTCGGCGGATGATCGAGGAACACGTTCGCCGACCAGTAATCGAAGCCGTACCGCGTTTCCCCGATGCGCATCGGGACGACGCGTTCCTTTTCGTCCATGAACAGCGACCAGGGCCACGCCCGTTCTTCGAGCAGGTGCAGCGAGACGCTCTTCGCGTCGCCGCGCAACGCCCGCAGCTTGATTTCGACGAGATCGCCGGAGACGGGATTGAAGTAGCGTGTCTGGTCCGCGCGATGGGCAACGGCGGTCAGGTTGACTTCATTGGCCGGGGGCGCGCCGAATTCTTCACCGCGTGTGCCAATGAAGATGGCAGAGTTGTGTCCGCCCTGGCCGTCCTCGACGCGCAGCGATGGATCGGCCTTCGGATCCTGAAGCCAGATGCTACCGTTGACGACGAACTTGTACTGGTGCAGTCCCTCGTCGAGCTGGAGATAGGCGACGTAGGCGCCGTCATTCTCGGCAGTCATCGGCGTGGACGCTGTACTCCAGCCGTTGAACGTGCCGGCCAAGTGTACCGATCGCACGGTCACGTTGCGAGAGCGGAAAGCGGGATCGTCGGACGGACGATAGCGGAACTCGACGAATGACTCCGCCGCGCTCGTCAGGCGATTTGCTTTTTCGTCGTATCGGATCACCCAGAACTGATCTGAGGCGGTAACGTTGATTCGAACATTCGTGACGATGTTCTTCGCTTCGTGATCCCTGACCAGTTTCAATTCACGCTGGCCCGATTGAGCGGATTTCAAGACGCGCTCGAATGAGAACGGACCCTTTCGCTCCATGAACGTGGGAGCGAGCGTCGGGTCGGTCGCGGTCCAGTCTCCCAGAAGCTGGTAGCTGTTCAGCGCCTTTAGCGTGATCGCCTCCGCCACGCCGGGCTGTCCGTCGTTGACCGTGACTGTGAAACGGTACGTCTCGACCTGCGGCAGAAACACCGTGGTTCGCGGGGCACCGGCGGAGCCTTGTTCGAAATAGACACCGATCGCGTCGTTCGGGTCCTGCACGAACTGATAGCCGGTGATGCTGGCATTCTCGCGGGGCACGCTCTGGGACGCGTCGAGCGTGATAGGCATGTTGGCTTCGATGACACCACGAACCTGGACGACCGGCTGCGCCTGGTCCACGTGCGTCGGCACGAGCCACCAACGGCGCTTCGGCGCGTCGAGTTCGATGAAGTACGCGCCGTGGCGCGGGACTTCCAGGACGATGTTGGCGCCGCCCAGGCTGAGTGCCCCGCCATCGCCGGCGCCGTAGTGCACGGCCCAGTCGCCTTCCGTCGTGAACTTCATCTCGTACCGGCCCGCCCGGAAGAATTTCTTGAGGCGGTAGCTGCCGTCGCTCGTGTGCGTCAAGCGATAGTTCGGGTCGGATGGGTTCCAGTCGTTGAAGGTGCCGGCGAGGTGGACGGTCTTGTGGGGAGGGTCGGCGGCGAAGGATGAAGGATGAAGGATGAAGGACGAAACAAGACTGACAACTGCGAACTGCGAATGAACGGCGAACCCGTTTCTCACGTGTTGATCCGCAGGATGACAGCCGCGCGGGCGGGCAGGGTGATCTGGTCGGTGGAGATGTGCTGGTTCGACAGCAGTTCGGTCGCATGGGTGTGCGCCGGCAATTTCACCTCATGCGCCGTTTGATCGCGGTTGAGGGCGACGAGGCAATGGTTGCCGCCCGCGCGACGCTCGAATGCATACACCCCGCGCGAGTTGTCGGCCACGAACGGTTGGAACGTCCCGGCCCGCAGCGCCGGGTTGGCTTTGCGAATCGCGATCAGTTTCTGGTAGTGCGTGAACAGATCGAGGTTCCGCTCGTTTGGTGGTTTGTGCCAGGGGTAACAGCGGCGACAGTCGGGGTCCTTGCCGCCGCGCATGCCGATTTCATCGCCGTAGTAAATGCATGGCGCGCCTTCGAAGGTGAGCTGCATCACGGCCATGAGTTTCATCGATTGGAGCGCGAACTCTGCGCTTTTCGGTCCGCCGACGGGCTGGGCACCGGGATCCTGGTTGCTCGCCGCTTCGCCGAGCGCGATGGACATCGGGCGGGAGGTGTCGTGGCTGCCGAGAAGGTTCAGCATGACGGCGGTGGCTTGCTCCGGGTAATCGAGCATGATCTGACGTAACGTGTGGTCGAACTGCCGGGTGTCGATGCTCTGTTCGGCGAAGTAATGCAGCAACGCTTTCTGGAAACGGTAGTTCATGACCGCGTCGAACTGGTCGCCATTGAGCCAGGGCGTGGCGTCGTCCCAAATCTCCCCAACGATGTACGCCTGCGCGTTCACTTCTTTGACCGCGCGGCGGAACTTCGGCCAGAAACTGTGGATGACTTCGTTCGGCACGTCCAGGCGCCAGCCGTCGATGTTGGCCTCGCGGAGCCAATACCGGGCGACGTCGAGAAAGTATCGCTCGACCTCGGGGTTTTCGTAGTTGAGCTTCGGCAAGGTGTGAAATCCCCACCAGCACTCGTACCATTCGAGGGCATCCTTGTGCTTCGCGAACTGGTCGGGGATCGGCCATTTCCTGACGAAAAACCAGTTCCAGTAGCGAGACGCCTCGCCCTTCGCTTTCACGTCGAGGAAGAATGGGTGGAGGTTCGAGCAGTGATTGAAGACTGCGTCGAGAATCACCCGAATCCCGCGGGCGTGGCAGGCGCGGACGAGTTCTTTCAGCAGCTCGTTGTCGCCGAAGTGCGGATCGACCTTGAAATAATCGATCGTGTCGTATTTGTGGTTGCTGGCGCTCTCGAAGACGGGCGTCAGATAGAGCGCGCTGATGCCGAGGTCACTGAGGTAGTCGAGTTTGTGGAGGATCCCTTGCAGGTCACCACCCATGAAGTTGCGCGTGGCAGGGGTGGCGCCCCAAGGCTCGCTGCCCTGCGGGTTGTTCGCGGAGTTCCCGTCACAAAATCGCTCTGGAAAGATTTGGTAAAACACCGCGTCGCGCACCCAATCGGGCGTGTCGAACGGCGCGTGCGTAGTGGGGTCGTACCGGAACCATGCCTGTGGTTTGCTGGAGTTGAGCTGCAGCCCGGACGGCGTGAACCAACGCGGTTTGTCGCACGCGTGCAGGTAAAACACGTAATCGATCGGCTCCCGCGTGGAGAGTGTCGTGCCGTAGAATTCGTTCCCGTTCACATGGCCGAGATGGTGGAGCGATTGCTCGCGCTCGGTGGACGGAGTGCGCCAGACGAGTTTGGCCTCCCGGATCGTGTCGCAAGCGCTCTGGAGTTTGAACTGGACGCGGTCATCGCCGTGCTTGTTTACGAATCGGCGGACCTGCGGATCATGCTTGGTGCAGGGGACCATGCGCCGAGAGGGTTACCGGCTTACTTTCCGCACCGAGTTCGACCCGCCCAGCCCGTCGGCTTCAGCTTCGGTGTTTTCCGGGTCCTGCTTCCAATTGCCATCGACGACGAATTTGTAGGCGTAACGTCCGGGAACCAGTGGGAACGTGACGCTCCAGACACCGGATTGGTGCTTGATCATGGGATGCGAGTTCGTATTCCAGCGGTTAAAGTCACCGGCCAACGACACCGACTTGGCGGCTGCGTCGGAGTAACTGAACGTAACGTCCACGGTCTGCGGAACGGGAGACGCATTCGCGGTCACCTCGATCATCGAGTTGTCGTCGTCGGCAGCCGGCGCGTTGGGGTCCTTCTCCCAGCGGTCGGAATCCAGGACGTATTTGTACTTGTAGGTGCCGGGCGGCAGGTCCGCGGTGAACTTCCAATTGCCCGCGCCGTCGCTTTGCATGAGCCACTCGGTCTTGCCGACGACGCGCCCCTCGACGTTGTCGAGCCAGTTGTTGAAATCACCGGCAAGATGGACCGCCTTGGCCGTCGAGTTGTGGTACGTGAACACCACCTTCCCCTTGGGGCCGACGTAGATGGCCGAGTTCTCGACGTCGCCGACCGTCTTGCGCACCGGGTTCTTGGGATCGAGGACCCAATCCTGGCCGTTGACCACGAACTTGTACCCGTGCGTGCCGGGCTTGAGCGAGATGGTCCGTGTCCACTTGCCGGTGTCATCTTTCGACATCGGCTGGACCTCCCAGTTGCTGAACTCGCCTGCCACACCCACGCTCGCCGCGCTTGGATCGAAGTACTGGAAGGTGGTGGGAATTTCGTCCTGCGCGAAGCCGGGATGCGCGAACCCAACCAGCAGCGCCAGCGAAACGAGTTTGCCGTTCATTACGGGGTGGCTGGAGTCGGGGCGGAGGGACGTTTCGCACCCGCTCCGCAGGACTCCCGGGTGACGAGGTAGATCGGCAGCACTTCCTGCACGCGCTCCACCTTCTTGTGAATCAGATCGATGATTCGTTCGCAGGCCAGCTTGCCGATGTCGTAGAGCGGCTGATGCACGGTGGTCAGACCCGGAATCGCGTAGCTCGCCTGCGGGATATCGTCGAACCCGACGACGGCGATGTCTTGCGGTACGCGCAATCCCATTTCGCTCAGCTTCTTCATGGCGCCGAGAGCCATCTTGTCGTTCAACGCAAAGATGGCGGTCATATCGGCATCCCGTTTGACCAGCTCCTCGGCTGCCTTCATCCCGCCTTCTTCGGTCAACCAGCCATCCGCGACGAGGTCCGCGCGAAACGAGACGTTCTGTTCCGCGAGCGCTTCCTTGAAGGCCGCCAGGATGTCCTGGCTCGTCTGGATTTCCGCGAGGCCACCGGCGATGAAACCGAGCACGCGATGCCCCAATCGCAGAAGATGCTGTGTCGCTTGCCAGGCTCCATAGCGGTAGTTGGACACGACGTAGTTCAGGTCGTACTCTTTCGAGTAATTATTCACGAGCAGGAACGGCCGCGTGCCGTCAGCCAACTCGGCGACGAAACGATGTCTCGAGTTTGCGCCGACGAACAGAATCCCATCGATAAACTTCTGGTCGTAGAGTTGGAAATACTGCTTCTGCTCGATGAACTCCGCTCGGGAAACCTCCAAGAGTATCTTGTACCCAAGTTTGGAAGCCCGGTCGTAAATGCCGCTGACGATTTCGCCGAAGTAAACGTCCGCGAACGTGCGCCGGAGTTGTGGCACCAGCACGGCGATGGTGCGGGTGTGTTTCCATGCCAGCGCGCGAGCCATTCGGTTGGGTTGATAGCCAAGGCGCTCGATCGTCTGGAGCACCTTCGCCCGGGTCGCCTGGCTGATCCGTGGATTGTCGTTGAACACGAGCGAGACCGTCGAGAGAGAAACACCACTTTCCCTGGCGATGTCCTTGATTGTATAGCGTTTTACTGGCTCGTTCATGTGAAATTTCAGACCGACCGTCAATTCGCGGCCGGGCACCGCGTGACTGGGTGGCAGACTAGCCCTTCACAGACGCGGAGTCAATGCTGTTCTGTAAATCGCTTTTTCCAGTGAAATCCATGTGAAAATTGGCCAGAATGCACGCCTTGCCAAACTCGGAAAAGTGTTGACAAGGGTAGCCGTTCTTGTTACAAAGCGCGCGACAGTTGAAGCGTTTTTATCACTGGATTAGAGCGAATCAATGAAGTTTGGGGAGGAAGCTATGAAGAGGTTCATGGTCATTGCCGTAGTCGGAGCATCACTCGTCTGTTCACCTCGAAGCGAAGCGATCCTCGCGGCCGATAACGCCAGCAACGCGGCGTACAACGATGGCTGGCAGTCCGGCGACAACGGTGGCTTTGGGTTCGGTGCTTGGTCACTCACCATCGGCGGGAATCGTTTTTACTACATCTCCGATTCTCGCAACAACGGCAACGGACTGGACGATGGCGTTGTCGGCGGGACATCTGGCGACGGCGACATCAACAGTTCTGGAGACAAGGCGTGGGGCATGACCGCCTTCGGCGGCGACACGGCCGAGGCGTTGCGCCTTCTGAATGCACCCTTGCTGATCGGGCACACCATCAGCATCGACATGGACAATGGCTTCATCGACGGCGGCGCCACGGTCGGATTCGGGTTTCAGAACAATGCCACCGCCCAGAATATGTTCGAGCTGTTCTTCGTTGGCGGCACCAGCTTCTACCAGTGGGTGGACGAGGGCGGCGCGCACACCTCGACCATCGGTTACACGGATGAAGGTTTGAACCTCTCGCTCAAACGAACCGGCCTCGATAGCTACACAGCCACGATTACGACCCGCGGCGGCGCCACCCAGACGATCTCCGGTGATTTCGGCGGCACTCTCGATCCGACGGACTTGGACAAAATCCGTCTTTTCAACGCCAACGCCGGGGGTGGCACAGACCACAACGCCTACTGGAACTTTGTCACCGTTATACCGGAGCCTTCAGTCGCCGCGTTGTTGGTCTCGGCGTGTCTCGCGGTGATTTGGCAGCGCAGGCGAGTCTGAGCACTGGCCGGGGCCGATCTCGGCTTGTCTCATTCTCCGCGCAGATAGATCGGGTTTGAAAAGATCCACGGACGGCCTCTGCGCCAGACTTCCACCCGATACACACCCGGTGCCGACACACGATAGATCAATGTGTTCAGGTCCGTCCGTTCCATTTCGACACCATCGTGGATCAATCGAATCTGCGCCCCGTCCGGCAACGTCACTTGCAACGTCCAGTTCGGGCTGAACTTCGCCTCGTCGCCCATGATCGCCGTGGAGCTGCCATCGGTCGCGGTGAACACGAAACCGGTCGTGTCGCCCCAAACCTCCAGTGCCCCGTAACAATGCCCGGCCTTTAGCGCCGACATGACCGATTCCTGGTCGAGCTTCGGCGCGATGACATGGGTCGTCGTGATCTTGAACAACTGCTCGTACGTGCCGATGTAGCCGGCGCGCGGTCCGAAGATGTGGATGTTCTGGTGCGCATCATTGCCGAAAATGCCAACAAATCGCCGCTGCTGCGTGATCGCGTCCCAGCGCTGGAAGTTCGGGCGATGCAACGAGATCATCGACCGAAACAACGTGCCGGGCGGCACGAACAGGGCCTTCGTCACCAACCACGCTTTGTTGCTCAACTTCGCGTTCGCGTGCGTGTTGTACACCTCCATCCCATCGAACTCGGATACATGCCAGTCCGTGAAAACCTCCGCGTGGCCAATAAACGCGAGCCCACGTTGGCCATGGATACCGCTGACGACGTTCTCCGTCGAAAGCTTCGCGTTGATGTACTCGCGCAAGTCCAATCCGAGGATCGAGCCGCCCCCCTTGGAAAACTCCGCGCCGACGAGGAACAAAGTCCGGCCCCTCTTCCCGCGAAGCCCGTTCTCGACCGAGACCGGTGTGATGTGGTCGGTCATGATCAGGAAATCCACTCCCACCCGCTCGCACGCGCGCTGGATTTCCTCGAAGGTGCCTCTGCTGTCGTGGGACAGGTGCGAGTGGCAATGAATGATCCCGCGATAATCCTTCAGCCCGCCGGGCCACGACGGCACTTCTTCCGCCAACCGGGGCGGTGGACCTCGGAATGTCGGAAGGGTTGCGCAGCCCGCGAACGAAACCGCTGCCACCAAGACGAGCCAGAGACGCCAATGGTTCATGGCGCAGAGCTTAGCATGATCGCATCCGCGCATTCAACGCGGCATCCCGCACTCTCCGGAACTACGGCAGACGCGCGCCACCGAGCGAACACAGCAGCTCGTAACTGATCGTGCCCGCTGCTTCCGCAAGGCGCGCCGCCTCGATCTTTGGGCCGATCAATTCCGCCGTCTCGCCGCGAGCCACCCCGGGGATGCGCGTCACATCCACCATGAACTGATCCATGCATACACGCCCGACAATCGGCGCCCGCCTTCCTCGAACGAAGACCCATCCCCGATTGCTCAACGACCGGAGGTATCCATCGCCGTAACCGGCGCCGATCACCGCGATCCTCGAGCGCCTTTTCGTTTGAAACGTTCCACCGTAACTGATTCGTGTCCCGCGCGGCACGTTCTTGACCTGCAGGATCGGCGCTCGCACCCGCAGCACGGACCGAAACCCCGGCAACGAATGATGGCCCCCATACGCGGCGATCCCCACGCGAACCATGTCCAGATGGAACTCCGCCATCGGAAGCGTGCTGCTTGCGCCGAGATGAATCATCTCGAAAGAACACGGGGCGCGCCGCACGAAATCCAACAGCGTGGCAAGCTGGCGCCGGCTGTATTCCAAACTCGAATCGGCGCAGGCCAGGTGTGAATACGCCCCCTGCAAGAAAACGTGCCGGCATTTCAGCATGCCCGGCAGCGATTCAGACAGAACGGCCGATGGTCCAAAGCCGAGTCGGCCCATGCCGGTGTCGAGCTTCAAATGGACCGGGGCGCGGACGTTCAGCTTGCGAGCAGATTTTTCGACCATTTGCGCGTCGAAAGCATTCGTGATCGTGAGTGTCAGACGATTCTTGAGCGCCGTGGCAACCTCTTCGCCCGGCGTGGTCGAGAAAACAAGGATGGGCGCCCGCAAGCCCGCCGCCCGCAATCGCACGCCTTCGCCGGCGCTGAACACGCCGAGCCAATCCACGCCGAGACGCTGGGCCGCCTTCCCGATGGTGACCAGCCCGTGGCCGTAAGCGTTCTTCTTCACGGCGAGCAGCAACTTCACCCGGGGATGAAGCATTCCGCGAATGCGGCGCACGTTGGCGGCGAACGCATCGAGATCCACTGCGACCTGAAGTCGAGTGATGGAAAGTCGATCAGACATGGCGGTGATGGTAGAACCGGTTTGCAGAGTGTCCAGCTTGCGCTTGTAGTTCAAGCTTCAGCTTACTTCTGGGTGACCCCGGCACAAGCCGAAGCTTGAACTACGCTGTCGCCATGGTCGGACGGGTGGCGATGATAACGGGGACCCGCCACTAACCTCGCCGGCGACGACGTTTGACGTGCAACTGGGCGAGCGAACGCTCCAGGGCCGCGGTCACCGTGGCGAGTTCTTCGGAGGTGAGCTTCTGCTGGAGCGCGGCTTCCGCGCGTTTCCGGGCTTCCTCGGCCTTGGCTTCGTCGATCTCCTCGGCTTTGAACGCCATGTCGGTCAACACGGACACACGGTCACCCAGCACCTCGACGAAACCTTCCCCGACCGCAAGGAGGAACTCCTCGTTGCCCTTTTTCACTGCCAATTCGCCGGGCTTGATCTGCGTCATCACCGGCATGTGTTGCGCCAGCACGCCGAATTCGCCCTCGACGCCGGGGATCACGACTTGATCCACGTCATCGCTGAACGCGCAGCCTTCCGGTGTGACGATCTCTAGTCGAAACGTTGCCATGTCGCTCTCACCAATTCACCGATAACCAATAACCGATAACCAACAACCAGCTACGCCTCCTTGATCTCCTCGATCCCGCCCTTCATGTAGAAGTTCTGCTCCGGCGCGTCGTCGTGTTTGCCGTCGAGGATTTCCTTGAAGCCCTTGACCGTTTCCTTGACCGGCACTCGCTTGCCTTTGCGGCCGGTGAACACTTCCGCGACTTCGAACGGCTGGCTCAGGAAGCGCTGGATCTTGCGCGCGCGAAACACGGTCAGTTTGTCCTCGGGCGAAAGCTCATCCATGCCGAGGATCGCAATGATGTCCTGCAAGTCCTTATAGCGCTGCAAGACTTTCTGCACGCCACGGGCCACCTGATAGTGCTCCTCGCCCACGATCTCCGGCGCCAGCGCGCGCGACGTCGAGGCCAGCGGATCAACCGCGGGATAGATGCCCAACTCCGTCAACGCGCGCTCCAACACAATCGTCGCGTCGAGGTGCGTGAACGTCGTCGCAGGCGCCGGGTCAGTCAGGTCGTCGGCGGGAACGTAAATCGCCTGGAACGACGTGATCGAGCCTTTCTTGGTCGAGGTGATCCGCTCTTGCAGTTCGCCCATCTCGGTGGCCAGCGTCGGCTGATAACCGACGGCGCTCGGCGTTCGACCGAGCAACGCGGAAACCTCCGAGCCTGCCTGCGAGAAGCGGAAAATGTTGTCGATGAAGAGCAACACGTCCTGGTTTTTCTCGTCGCGAAAATACTCCGTGATCGCCAGCCCCGACAGGGCCACGCGCAAACGGGCGCCGGGTGGCTCGTTCATCTGGCCATAGACAAGC
>Ga0187892_10007448_pt1 | contig 15596 bp, 13 predicted proteins | sample MA1701073metaG_FD_139345 | JGI IMG/M metagenome (GOLD analysis project Ga0187892, IMG submission 139345) | Bio-ooze microbial communities from a basaltic lava cave in the Kipuka Kanohina Cave System on the Island of Hawaii, USA - MA170107-3 metaG ... | reverse complement strand
GATCCCTCTCTTTCCTGCTCATAATCAAATGTCCTGTCATTCATGAACCCTATATCAGGCCCACCACCCAACACGACATTTCTATTGAGTTACGAACACGACATTTCTATTGAGTTACCACAATTGCAAAGAACATCCCTCGAGATTTCTTCCCAAAAAGACGACCATCGTAGATTTGTCTTTGCTCACGCTCGGAGTTTGAGCAAGAGGAACCGGAATTCCGTCCGGGAGAACGACGAACATTTGCTTGCTGCTTTCGACGACCAGGTCGTCTCGCGATTCGGGACGACGACTAGCCAATACTTGAATGGCGATCCTTTCCAGCGGATCCATCGACGGCGTCGCCGTTACCGTAAGCACAAATATAATAGATTCGGTGCCGAACTCATCGGCTTCAATAAAAGTAACGTCCTGAATGGTCAATTTTACCCGGCTCGGACCGCGCAAGGCAACCAAACCGTTTTCATAGGAAGAGATCAACTTCCTGCCGGTCAGAGTGACTTCGGTTTTAGCGTTTTTCGATGACAGTTAAGGGGGAAACTCCGAATACTTCGGCTCGATCTTCGTTTGTAGGTGAGATGTACATAAACCCGACTATCTGCACGACGTTACTGTCGTCGGGATTTACGACGGTAATAGCCACGGTGCCGGGTTTTTCTACAGCGGGCACGAGAGCCGTGAGGGTTGTTTTGCTTTCAAAACCTATTTTCTCAGACGACTGACTGCCGAAATAGACTACGGCTCCGTCTTGAAACCCAGTCCCGGTAATTGTTACGGTAACTCCGCCTGTTAAAACTCCCGCGATAGGGGACACTTGATCGATCGTAAGGTCTGACATAGTTGTATTCCTTTCAATACTAGAAAATTAAATTACAAGTGATTTCGGACAGCTATTTTTTCAAAAATTATTTGATTCGTCTAAAAGAACTCTTAAATTAACAGAGATTTGCAAGGAGTATTTGGTTGCCCAATGGGGCATTTTTTTTACATAAAATACTTCTAAAGTAAACACATCAAATCAATTCTAAGTAAATGGCAGGTCAGCTAGGGCGGTATCAGATCGTAGCTTAGCAGAAAAAACGTCAATAATAATCTCCCGCTACCGTTTCTGAGTCTAATTAAGGTCAAACTTGAGCATTCCCGTGCTGACGCGCGGGCTTGTGCATTTTGTTCGACAAATTGACATAAACTCTGTGTTATCTGAAGATTAGTGTTTATGGCGAAACGCCCGCGAATCGGCATTACAATGCGGCTCGAGCAGGAAACCGGCCGTTTTTATCTCGGGCGAGATTACAGTGAACGTGTCGAGGCCGCGGGCGGCGTTCCGGTGCACATTGCTTTGATACCGAAACGCGAATATATCGCCGAAGCAATGTCGCAGCTTGACGGTGTGCTCTTGCCGGGCAGCAATACCGACGTCGATCCGATTTACTATGGCGAAGAGCCGCATCCGAAGCTCAGAACGGTTATTCCGGTTAAAGATGAGACCGAGCTGCTTGTTTTAGCCGAGGCAGAGAGACGAAAACTGCCGATTTTGGCCATTTGTTATGGAATGCAGGCTTTGAATGTCTCTCGCGGCGGTAAATTGATACAAGATATTGGCTCGCAGGTGAAGAATTGCCTCAAACACGAACAGGGAATGCCTGCGAATCGTGCTTCGCATTCGATCCGTGTCGCAAAAGGCTCGATTTTGGGCAATTTGGCGGCAGTTAAGAACTCAAAGGATGCGATCCGCGTAAATACATCGCATCATCAGGCCGTCGAAAAGTGCGGAAAAGGCCTGAAAGCAACGGCTTGGGCGAAAGATGACGTGATCGAGTGTATCGAAGGCACGGCAAAGGCTCATTGGGTTTTGGGAGTTCAGTGGCATCCTGAGTTGATGAATGACGCGGTTTCGGACGAGATGTTTTCGACATTCGTGCAAAAGTGCAGAAGTTAGTTTAAATGTAGATTCTGAGATTAGGATGGCTAAACCGCTGAAATTATTAGCAGAGTCCTTCCGGAGTGACGAGCACTATTGAAATAGGTTGCAGAGGCCCGCAGGGAGTAAGGGCATCGTTGAGTTAGAAATCAAGTCTTGAAAACAATGGATGGGTGCCCTTACTTCGTGCGGGCTTCTGCAACAGGAAAACAGGGTGCCCTTACTTCGTGCGGGCTTCTGCAACTTTGAAAAGAAAAGAGATTTTTGTGATGAATAAACCTATTTTGATCGGTCTATTAGCCTGGGTCATTCCCGGAGCGGGCCATTTGGTTCAAGGACGCGTTAAACGCGGCGTTATTATCTTTGCTGTGGTTTGGGTGATGTTTGTGATCGCGATCCTGAGCAAGGGCGCACATTATCCGGGCTTTGAGTTTAAGGACGGAATGTTGCTTTATCTGCTCAATGTGTTTGCGCGTTTTGGCAACGTCCTCGGAGCAATCGTCAGCTATATTATCGCCGCGACGCCGTCGTCGAATGCCGCGGCGGCGGATACGTTCGAGTATGGTGGGCGATTTTTAGAGGTCGCCGGATTGTTGAATTATCTCGCCGCGATCGACGCCGTAGATATCGCTTTCGGGAGGAAGAAATGATCCATTTTATCTATCTGGTCTTTTTCGCATTCTTTGTCTCGGTTGCGTTCGGCATATTTTCGCACGGCACAAACCGCGAGCGGATAATTTACGGACTTAAAACTTTCGCGCAATTCGTCATTGTGAGTCTCGTACTTGCCTGGCTGCTCTATTTTATTCCCTGGTAAGAAGTTTTCTTTTGCGATCTTTGCGACTTTGCGAGAGATCGGTTCTTTTTAAGCAAAGACGCCAGGCACGCAAAGACGTTCGGATACGAGCGGGACAAAACTTAATTTTTTACAAACATGCCGTTGTTCGAATCGAAGAGTCTCGTCCTCAAAAGCTATAATCTGGCCGAAGCAGACAAGATCGTCGTGCTATTGACACGCGATCACGGCGTCGTGCGTGGCGTCGCTAAGGGAGCAAAGCGATTGAAAAGCAGATTTGGCAGCGGACTGGAACCTTTTTCCGAGATAAAGGCGGAGTATTTTCAAAAAGATAACGCCGAACTGGTTTCGATACAGAAAACGGAACTTCTAAAATCTAATTTCGCGGCGGCGGCGAATCCTGAGTTCCTGCAAAAGTTTGCATATCTCGGCGATCTGCTGCTCGCCTTTGCACAGCCGCACGACAAGGACGAGAAACTTTATCGGATGGTTAAAGCTTGTGTCGCCGCTGCCGCCGATGACGTCGAAAATAATTTAGGCAGCGTCGGCGTGTATTTTGAACTTTGGCTGCTAAAGCTCGCTGGCTTTTTGCCGGACTGGAGCCGCTGCAATCATTGCAAACGCATGCTGGAAGAGAAAGAAGAAGCGAATATTCAGGCGAGCTTTCAACTGCTGTGTGCAAACTGCCGCAAAGCGAAATCGAGCAAGATCATGGACGGCAAAATGCGTGAGATCGTTAGTGCCGCGCTTCGGCTTTCGCCCGACGAGTTTGCTAAATTTACGTGTGAACAAGATGAGAGTGTGAGCGATCTGTCATCGATTCTGAAACAGTTGATCTCGCTTTCGATCGGCCGGGAAATCGTGAGCGAAAAGCCGTTCGTCCGAAAAGCAAACTCAAAATGAAACGTATCGGCCTGCTAATATCAAAATATCTCGTCAATGCCATCCTGCCGTATTTCGCTTTTGCGTGGCTGCTGCTGACGGTGATCTTGTTTGTCCAGCAGGCCAGTCGCTACGCGGATATTTTCTTTAACATCAATATTCCGGCGAATCTTATCTGGCAGCTTGCGATAGCACTTTTGCCGAACGTAATTGCGTTTACATGTCCGATGGCGATTCTCGTCGGGACGATCATTGGGCTGGCAAAAATGCAGGGCGACAGCGAGTTGGTTGCGATCCGCGCGTCGGGCGTAGGGAATTTTCAGATAACTTTGCCGATCGTTATCCTCGGCATTTTGCTCTCTGCATTTGCGTTTGTCGTGAATCTAAAAGGCGTTCCGCTCGCCGCGTCGTTGGTGAGAAACGTCGCATTGCAAACCGCAATTAAAAAACTCGAATCGCCGATCGATCCCGGCGTTTTTAATACCGAGGTCGCCGGTTACACGATCTATGTCAAGGACGGCGATATCGAAACCGGTCGTTGGAAGAACATTTTTATCCATAGCGAGGATGCGGCGAACGGAATTATTCGGCTCATAACTTCGAAGAACGGACGCATCGATACTTCGGGCGAAACTTCCGAACTCGTGCTCGAAGATGCCACCGTTACAACGCTGCCGTCGCGGCCCGGCGAGGGAAAATATGTTTCGGAAAACCTTGCGCAAATTAGACTGGCGATCAAAACCTCGCGCAGCGAGCTGATAAAAAAACTCAGCAGCACGGAATTGGCGCCCGAGGAGCTCGGACTTCAACAACTATCCGATTACGCCGCCGAAAAAAGCGGAAAAGATCGAACCGAAGCTCTCATCCTCCAGCAGCGACGCCTGTTGCTCTCGATAAGTCCGCTGATCTTTTGCATACTCGGCACCGTGATCGTTTTAAGATTCAATCGCGGCGGTCGCGGTTTTGGCATCGCTGTCGCGCTTGTCGTTCTCATCGGTTTTTACACGCTTACTTTTTTGGGCGAGCAACTTGTGCGCACCGGAGCGATCGGTATTCTCGTCGGTGGTCTGTTACCGATCTTAGGCAGTGTCGCGGCGGTTTTTTGGTTTAGTTTTAACAGGCGCTTCGATTTTATTCACGCGGTGGCCGAAAAGATCAAATCGGCGGCCTCTTCGTTTCGTCGCTCGGCGCACAAGGTCAAAAAGAGTGACATCTTTGTAGATCTGACGACCGGTTTGCGCGATTTTGACATCGTCAGAAATCTCGTCAAAAACTTTCTTCTTACGCTGAGTTTTCTGACGATTATTTTTTTGATCTTTACGGCGTTTGAGCTTTGGAAATTTGCCGGAGCCATCGACGGCGGACTCCGACTGTTGCTGAATTACCTTTTTTTCCTGCTGCCTTTCGTTTATCTTCAGATCGCGCCGTCCGCGGCGATGATCGCAATTCTCGCAACCTACGCGATCAAGTCGCGACAGAACGAGATAGTGACGTGGACATCGGCGGGGCAGAGCGTTTATCGCTTGCTGCTGCCGTGTTTTTTACTCGCGTTTTTTCTCGGTGCGGTAAATTGGATAGTTCAGGAGAATGTCTTGCCGGGTGCTAACCGGAAACAGGACGCGATCAGGTCGCAGATCAGGAACTATGGAAAAGCCCTCAATACTTCGGGCAAATTTTGGATCGCAAACGACCGGCGGATTTATTCCTTCCGGCAATCGGGGAGTTCTATAGCATCTACGTCTGATAACGAAATGCAAGACTGCGGGAATGATTGTTTTCTCGATCTTACAATTTTTGAATTCAGCGGTTCGGGCGATGAAACAAGATTGCAATCTGTGTACCGTGGCGGTGCCGCGAAATGGAGTGACGGCAGAATTAACTTTATCGGAACTGTGTCGAAAGACGAGCTTGTTGACGGCAGAATCTCGAGCAGCTCGGACAATAATCTTTTCCTTTTGGAATCCGAGAACCCGTTTGTGCAGGTGCGCGAAAAACCGGCGCATCTTGATAGTGACAGATTGACGATGCAGGTCGATAGTGCTGAGTCAGATGTCGAAAGACGGAATCTTTCTGTGGCTCTGCAAAAAAAATATCTTACGGCGTTTTTGCCGTTAGTGATGGCGTTCTTTACCGCGCCGTTTTCTCTTACGCTTAATCGCAAAGGCAAAGCGGCGACTATCGGTTACGCCGTCGGACTGTGGCTTTTGTTTACCGGTGTCAGCAGCGTATTCGAACAACTCGGATTAAACGGCTATCTCACTCCATCACTCGCAGTGTGGTCACCGCTCGTCATTTTCTTTTTCCTGGGACTCTATTTGCTTTCGAGAGTCAGGACATAACCCGAATTCTGAAATAAGAATTAAACGCAGAGACCGCCGAGCACGCAGAGAAAATAACTAATTATTTCTGCGGTTCATGCGATCTCTACGTTAAACCCAGATTACGCATTAGAAAAAAAAATAGCCACGAATGCACGAATTTTCCAAAGACAAATTACGAAAACTCAAAAAAATAAACTTTTTACCTCAGAATTATTCGTGCATTCGTGGCTCAATCTTCTAACGCTTAATCCGGGATAAAAGAAATTTTCACGCAAAGCCGCAAAGGACGCAAAGGAAGAAAAATAGGATAAAAGCTCCTATCGCGTAATCCGGGTTAAACGCAGAGACCGCCGAGCACGTAGAGAAAATAAACTATATCTCTGCGGTTCATGCGATCTCTGAGTTAAAAACTATCTCGTCTTTGCTGTTTCGATCGGTCGGATGTCGCTGCGTTTGATCGGAATTTTGTATTGCGGGTCAACGACGATCTCGGTCGGTCGCGTCGCGGCGTTAAATGTAAATGTCTGTGTGCGTTTTGTTACATCAATTCGCTCTGCTTTATCACTGCCGGATGTTTTGACGATGACCTCGAGGGGAAGACGAAAAACTGCTGGCGTCAGCGCATCGGGTTTTTGTGTTTGAATGACGACTATCGATAATTTTTTTGTTCGCTGATCGTAGATCGTGCGAACTGTGAGCTTTGGCGAGCCGCCGCTGTAAACCCACTGATCGAAAAACCATTTTAAATCCTGTCCCGACGCTTCCTCCATCGCCGCGCGCAGGTCGGTCGATTCGACGCTCGCGAATTTATGTCGGTTCAGATAGATATTCACGCCGCGCCAAAACGCCTGGTCGCCAACCTGCTCGCGCAGAGTGTGCACGACTGCTCCGCCTTTCTGATAAGTTACGGACGAGTTGTCGAAAAGCTCCGAGACTTTGTTGGCACGCAGGTTGAACAGCGAATGACGTCTGCCGCTGATCGCGTCGTTAATAATGTATTGCACGGCGTCGTCAAGGACTTTGGCGATGTAATTTTCGCGACCGTATTTGTGCTCGCGGTAAGCCGCTTCCATAAAAGTCGCAAAGCCTTCGTTAAGCCAAAGTTCGGCCCAGTTGCGGCAAGTGACGAGATTGCCGAACCACGAATGCGCGAGTTCGTGAGAAACGAGATCCATCACCTGAGAGCGACCAAATTCTTCATCGGCGAGAAAAATAAAACTGTCGGCCATCGTCGTCGCGGTGATATTTTCCATGCCGCCGGCGGTGAAATTCGCGACAACGGTCTGATCGTATTTGTTGTAGGGAAACGCGACGCCGGTTTTTTCTTCGAGGTAACGCATCATATCGACCGTGTCCGGGTATGCGCGTCGAGCAGTCTGCTCGCGGCCCGGATAGATGTAAAACCCGAGCGGAATATTTTTATATGTTTCTTCGAGCTTTACATATTTGCCGACAATGAACGAGACGAGATAGACGGGAAGCGGCACAGGCATTTTGTAATGCCAGGTATCGGTGCCGTTATTGTTTTCAACTTTTTCTACAAGCTCGCCGTTACCGACAACCGTCTCGCCTTTTTCTGCGGTTATGTATTGTTCGGTCGTCGCTTTGTCACTCGGAAAATCAAAAGAAGGGAACCAATGTCGTGCTTCGTCGGGCTCGCCTTGTGTCCAAATTTGATCAGAGTGGATTGTGTTTGCGGTGCGTCCGGCGGGAACAAAATAAACACCCATCTTCGGTGTCGCGGTGTATTTGAGGCGAATCGATACGACATCGGCCGGCGTGTAGGCTCTGTCGAGAGTGACGACGATCTTGCCCGGTAAAGTTTTGTATTTAAGATCGGTGCCGGCGGGTTCGAGCTTGACCGATTCAAAATTCAGATCGACCGCATCGAGTTCGATGGCAGCAAAATTATTGTTCAGCGGTTTGAGCGACACCGTCGTATCGCCAAAGACTTTTTTGTTTTTACGATCAAAGCTTGCGCGAATGACATAGTGCTGTGCGTCGAAGGTTTGCGCTCGATTGAAGTTCGGACGCTGTGGTTGCGCGATTGAGGAAAAAGCCGCGACGAGAAGAGTCGAAATGCAGAAGCCCGCACGAAGTAAGGGCACTCGTAGAACTGATCTATGACGGAGCGGCGGAAATAGTTTATGCATGATGAAAAAATAATTAATAGCGTGTTTTGGTACCCCTAAAAAATGAGTTTTAATTCGAAATAGATAATAGATGACAGCTTATAGATGATAGATCTATCAGTTGACATCTATTATCTGTAATCTCACGGTTTGAGATATTTCTTAAACCAGCCCATCACGTTCATGTACCAGAACTCGGAATTTTGCGGTTTTAAAATCCAATGGCCTTCGTCGGGAAACATTATGAGTTTCGACTCGACGCCTTTTAGTTGGAGCGTCGTGTAAAGCTGCAAGCTCTGATCATAAGGCACGCGATAGTCGAGTTCGCCGGCAGTGACGAGTGTCGGCGTTGAGAATTTCGCGGCGAATTTGTTCGGCGACCAGCGGTTGTATTGCACGGGATTTTCCCACGGCATTCCTTTGAATTCCCAGTTGACGAACCAAATTTCTTCGGTCGATGTCGCCATCGATTCGAGATTGTAAACGCCGGCGTGCGAGACAAGCGTCTTAAACTTAAATCGCGGATCGTTGTTGTGACCGAGGATCCAATTGACCATATAGCCACCGTAGCTCGCGCCTGCGCCGCCGATGCGAGTTTTGTCGATGTATGGATTTTTGATGACGTGCGCGACGCCGTTCATCAGATCGGTATAAACTTTGCCGCCCCAATCGCCGGAAATATCATTTACAAATTTCTGTCCGAAACCGGTCGAGCCGCGTGGATTCGGCATAAAGACGACGTAGCCCTGATTTGCAAAAATTTGCGGATTCCAGCGATAGCTCCAACTGTCGCCCCACGCTCCCTGCGGGCCGCCGTGAATCAAAACGATCAGCGGATATTTCTTCGACGCATCGAATCTCGCGGGCTTGATCAGCCAGCCCTGAATGTCGTGATTAAGCGCTCCCTTCCAAGTTAAATTCTCAGCTTTTTGTAAACCGAACTGCGTGAGAGCAGCCGTGTTGATCGACGTGAGCGAAGTGGCGCCGCCGCCGTTTGTCAAAGCCGTCATTACTTCTGCCGGAGCAGTGATCGAACTCGCGAGAAAGACGAGCTTGCCGCCGTCGGGCGTCAAATTCAAACTGCTTGCGTAAACATCGCTCACGACTTCCTTGACGTGCGTCGCGATTCGCAGACGAAAATCGGGTTCGACCGGCACGCTAAAAATTGGATTGCGACCGTTATGATTTGCGTCAAAGTAAATCGTCTTGCCGTCGGGCGTGACGACCATTTCACTGACTTGCTGATCGAAACCTTTCGTCAGCTCGACGATCTCGCCGCTCGACGGGTTGTAACGCATTATTCGCCAGCGGTCGGCTTCGAATGTTGCCGTCGCCTGCGAACGGAATAGAAGATACTTGCCATCGCGCGTATAAACCGGCGAAGCGTCGTAGCCTTTCATATTCACCGTGATATTTTTTGCCGGGCCGCCGCTGAGCGGCTGAATGTAAACGTCGCTGTTGGTCGATGTTGCTTCGACTTTGTCGGGGTTTCGAAGATAAACGATGCTCGAACCGTCGGGAGAAAAGGTGTAATCGACGCCGCTCGTCGCTCCATACGGTGGTGAATCAAAATCCCCAGAAGTAATTTGCCGCGCGCTGCCACCGCTGCTCGCGACTACAAAAAGGTGTGAGCGCTTGCGATCTGTCCAGTGATCCCAATGTTTGAAAAGCAAACGCTCGGTCACGTGGGCTTTTACTTTGCTATTCTCAACCCGCTTGTCTTCAGCTTCGTTGCACGCATCTGTGTTGCATTCGGGATACACTTCGGATGCGAATGCTATCCATCTTCCATCACGCGACCAAACTGGAACGCCGCCCCCGCTCGAGAGATCTGTGATCTTTCTCTTGTTGTCACCATCAGCGCCCATGGTCCAGATTTGTTCGTCGTGAAGGAATGCGATCTTTCGACCGTCAGACGACCATCGCGGCGTCGAGCTTGATTTTTGCTCGCTCGTAATCTGACGCTGACGAGAGCCGTCGACATTGATCGTGTAGATTTGATTGACGACTCGATTGCCGGGCTTATCGACAGTTCCAACCGCGAACGCAACCGTTTTGCCGTCGGGCGAAAGCTGCGGGTCGGAGACGCGTTTGACGCCGAGCAGATCGCCGACCGAAAACGTGAGCTGTGCCGACGCGACAGCGGCGACAAAACAAACTAAACCAAATGCCGAGATGATACGTTTCATAAAAAACTTCCCTGTAGATAGATTTTGATAGCTCATTATCGCACAGAACTTTGTAAGAATATACGTAACCGATAGAATCGAAGTTATGAAATTTGTAACTTTTTGATCGCGTTGTTACTCGCGACCGCGATCTTTGCACTCGGACAGCAAACTTCGCCGACGCCGGAGCTTTATTCTTCAAGACTCTGAAGGAATACGGACTCGCGAACCTTGAACAAACGCTTCCGAGATAAAGTCCAAGCCCCGATATCTTCATACAAGATCATCGTTTTTAAAAGCAGCTATTAGCTGTCGGCTGATAGCTGTTAGCTGTTTTTAAAAAATGGGAAAAGGAACATGGCTTGAAACTTTGGACTTTGGACATTAGACTTTGGTCAGATGTTAAACCGTCCGCCGCCATACTTTCCGCAAAACCAGCTTTCGCCGCCCGACGAAAAGCGTTATCGCAAATTCAAGCTGATCGTCGCTGCCGCGATCATCGGTCTGATAGTGGTACTCACCGCCATCGGGTTCGGCATATATTATGTCATTACGCGAATGCTCTAAAAAAAACACACGCTCGATGGCGTGTGTTCTCATTCTCTAATTTATGTTCCGCTTTTAATTGCTCGGTGTCTTCGAATTTGCAGCACGGGCGCGTTCGGCTTGGCGAGCAAGCTGTTGTGCTTGCGGCAAGAGGCCGATGGCTTTTAGCAGTTGGTCGTCGTATTCGTTGATGACCTGACGCGAAGTTTGTGAGCCGAAGGCGGCGGTGACAAGCTCGGTGCGCAAGGTGCGTTCGACAAACTGGCGTTCGCGGTCAATCTGAGCAGCGGTGAATTTATACTTATCGGCGGCATACTGTTTGAACGCCGCGTAAACCTGCTCGGTGATAGGGAAGTCGCTCGCGTTGATGTCGTAATTAAAGGTGATCGGCGACGTAACTCTGTAAGTGTCGAGTCCCTTGACCTTGCCGAGCACGACATCCATCGCAAACGCAAACACGGGATTTGCGATCCGTTGTTGAAAACGCGCACGTTCGATCGGGATCGTCTGCGGTTTGACGACAACATCGGGATCGATGCCGCCGCCGCTATAAACGGCGCGACCCGTGTCGGTTCTTTTCTCGGCGCCTTTTGGCCGAGTCTCAGTCTCTTCCGAGCGGAAACTGCCGCCGTTGGTGAGGTAATTATAAAGCTCCCCGTTCGAGTAATCGCGTTGCACCTGTCGCCCCGAAGGCGTCTCGTATTTTGCGATCGTGAGCAGCAGCATCGAGCCTTGTTCGAGTTGGAACGGATACGTCACAAGCCCTTTACCAAAAGTATTTTCGCCGACGATCAGCGCACGGTCATGATCCTGCAACGCACCCGCGAGAATCTCCGACGCCGACGCGCTCTGGCGATTTACGAGAATGACGATCGGCGACTGATCGGGATTGCGATTCTGTGCGGGATAGCGTTCCGAGACGCCGTCGATGCGGCCCTTTTGCGTAAACACGACCTGGCCGTCTCGCAAAAAAGCGTTGGCGATACGATAAGCCTGGCTGACGAGGCCGCCGCCGTTGTCGCGGAGGTCGATGACGAGTTGCTGCATACCGGCGGCCTTCAGATCGGTCATCGCCTGCACGAATTCACCGTAGGTCGTCTTATTAAATCCGCCGTTCATCGCCATGTATCCGACGCCCGGACGGATCATATACCACTCGCTTATCGACGGTTGCGGCACGGCTCCGCGAATGATCTGCACAGTTTCTTGCTTACCGGTTGCAAGGCGTTCGACGACGATTTTGGCAGTCGTGTTTTCCGGCCCGCGAAGAAAACCGCGCACCTCGTTAAATGGTTTGCCGACCATCGACGTGCCATTGACCTCGATGATCTTATCGCCGTATTTTAATCCTGCTTTGTGTGCCGGAGCGCCTTCGAATGTAGCTTTGATGTATGTCGCAATGACCTTGCCGTTGGCGTCGCTGAGATCGCCGATCGTCGCCCCTATGCCGTAATAACGCGAGTTTTGGTCGGTGTTGAACTGCTCATATTCCTTGGCGTCGAAATAGTTCGAGTGCGGATCGAGCGTATGCAGCGCCGAATCGATCGTCGATTTAAAAACCTCGTTGTAATCAAGTTTTTTTCCACCGATGTAATTGTTCTCGATAATCCCGAGCGCCTCGCGAATGTCGCTCTGGATCATCGGGACGGTGACCGTCTTCGATGTCGGTTTGACGCCCGCAGTTTTTGTGCGATCAGTCGTCCTAGCCGGGGTTGCAGGACTCTGTCCATAACCGGCGACTGAAATAAAAATGATTGCGATCAGGGTGTAAAGGCGTGTATAGCTTTGCTTCACAAAAGTTCTCCAAAAACGCGATATTAATGACCCGTGTCCATAATGGACATTTAGAATAGCATCCATTTGAGGAAATTGCGACGAATTTCGTTGCCTTGTGCGCTCCGAGTTAACTTTTCTGTATAACATTATTAAGCTAGAATTTACGCGACTGTGCAGCCGCTAATTTTATGAGCCAATTACTCGAAGTCAGAGATTTGCAAACACACTTTCCGACGCGTGCGGGTCTCGTCAAAGCGGTCGATGGCGTGAGCTTCGACATCGCTGAGGGCGAGCTTGTCGGGCTGGTCGGCGAATCTGGCTGCGGCAAATCGATAACCGCACTGTCGATCATGCGGCTTATCTCACCGCCCGGGAAAATCGTCGGCGGCTCTATCAGATTCAAAGGCGAGGAATTAACGACTGCCTCCGCCGAGCGGTTGCGCGAGATTCGCGGCGACGACATCGCGATGATCTTTCAGGATCCGATGACCTCGCTCAACCCGGTTTACACGGTCGGCGAACAGATCGCCGAGGCTCTGCGTCTGCACCGCAAACTCGATAAAAAAGCGGCTTGGAGCGCCGCGGTCGAAGCGATGAGAGAAGTCTCGATACCGTCGCCCGAGCGCCGCGCGTCCGACTATCCACATCAGCTTTCGGGCGGGATGCGGCAGCGGGTGATGATCGCGATGGCACTCGCCTGCGATCCTGATCTTTTGATTGCCGATGAACCGACAACTGCCTTGGATGTAACAATTCAGGCTCAGATACTTGAACTTTTGGATGGGCTTCGAAAAACGCGAAAACTCGCCGTTTTGCTGATCACGCACGATCTCGGCGTAGTCGCCGAAGTCGCCGACCGCGTTTGCGTGATGTACACGGGCAAGATCGTCGAGGAATCAGGCGTCGTCGAGCTTTTCGCAAACCCGAAACACCCATATACACAAGGCCTTTTGCGTTCGGTGCCAAAATTGACCGACGCCAACACGACAAAAGCCGAACGCCTGAAAACCATCGAGGGAACTGTCCCAAGCCCGACAAATCTACCCGACGGCTGTCACTTTGCACCGCGTTGTGAATTTCGAATGGATCGATGCGTTCACGGCGAGATTCCACTTTTTAAAATGGAAAACGATGTGAAGGTTCGTTGCGTGCTATATGAGGAGAAGGTTAAATCAACGGCGGCCGATTGATAATGACTGTTGGGAAGGTTCCCCATAGGATTTAACTTATGGCTGAAAGTCATTCCGCCTAAGAGATTTTACGTCCCGTAGGGACACTCGGTAATAGCCCAGCGATTTATCGCTGGGAAACAAGCGTTGAAACGGCACGAGTCCCGTAGGGACGATTGATGACGGTCCATATCATAAAATCATTCGTCCCTACGGGACTTGGAATGCTGCTTCGTTACCCAGCGATAAATCGCTGGGCTATTGTCGCGGTGTCCCTACGGGACGATAAACCGCTTATTTTGAATCCATATAGCCTTATGTTGGCGCTAATGCGAAGGTGCCCGCGGTCCCGTTCGACACCCATGAGAGGGGCAAGCCGCCCTTCCCAACTGTCAGTGATTGTCTTGACCTCGTTCAAATAACTTGATGCCAAACAACGTAGTCACAAAATCACAACTACAATCGCTTGTTCGGGTCTGCGATCTCGTCAAGCATTTTCCGGTCGAGAATAGCGACGATGTTTTGCAGGCGGTCGATGATGTTTCGTTTGATATTCGAGCGGGCGAGACGCTTGGGCTTGTCGGCGAATCTGGCTGTGGAAAATCGACCGTAGGCCGATGTTTGCTGCGTTTGCATGAGCCGACGAGCGGCGAGATTCTTTTCGAAGGCAATAACATCGTCGGTTTGCCGCACGCTGAAATGCAGACGCTTCGTCGCGAGATGCAGATCATTTTTCAGGACCCGTATGCGAGTCTGAATCCGCGACTCAGCGTTCGCTCGATCATCGCCGAACCGTTGAAAATTCACGGAATTGGTGACAAAACCGAGCAGCGTGATCGCGTCGCCGACCTTCTGCAAAAAGTCGGTCTCGACCCAAAATACGCCGACCGATACCCGCACGAATTTTCCGGTGGCCAGCGTCAACGCATCGGCATTGCACGTGCGCTTGCGCTAAATCCGAAGCTAATAATTTGCGACGAGCCGGTTTCGGCGCTCGATGTGTCGGTGCAGGCGCAAGTCGTGAATTTGTTACAGGAATTACAGGATGAGTTTGGGCTGACGTATCTTTTTATCTCGCATGGTTTGGCGGTTGTCGAGCATATTTCGGATCGCGTTGCGGTGATGTATCTCGGCAAGATCGTTGAGATCTGCGACGCCGCTGAGTTGTATGCAAATCCGCTGCACCCTTATACAGAGGCCTTGTTATCGGCAATTCCGGTGCCCGACCCGACGCAAAAGCGACAGAGAATTGTGCTTCGCGGCGATGTGCCAACGCCGATAAATCCGCCGTCTGGCTGTCGTTTTCGCACGCGTTGTCCGATCGCGGTTGAGGAATGTTCGCAAGTCGTGCCTGAGCTGCGTGAGATCGAGCCGGGACATTTCGCCGCCTGTATCAGAGCCGCAGGCTATGAAAACGCGGCTTCGGCAAACAAATCTGAAACGTCCGTCGCTGAAAATGCGTAGGAAAACTAAACCGCCAGCTTTAACGGCTAATTCAATTTAAAACGGAGACGAGATATGGAAAACAACGAGTTTGAGAACCAGCAGCCCGTGCCGCCCGCTAAAAAAGCCGAAGTGAGCGAACCGCCGCAAATGTCAGAGGTCGCATCTGTCGGCAATGTCTTTTTCGAGCCGGGAAACGTCTTCGACGATATGCGCCGAAAACCGCGATTTTTGATCGCCGGATTGATCGTTTTGGCTGCGATCTCGATCTTTCAGATCGCGTTAATTGAAAAGATCGGTTTTAAAGAGATCACGCGATCCCGCATCGAAGCGAGCTCCCAGACGCGTGACATGGACAAAGCGCAAAAGGCGCAGATCGTCGAGCAGCAGGGCGGCGATATGATCAAATACGTCACCTATGGAGCGACGCCTGTGGTCGTGG
>Ga0187892_10007447_pt1 | contig 15597 bp, 22 predicted proteins | sample MA1701073metaG_FD_139345 | JGI IMG/M metagenome (GOLD analysis project Ga0187892, IMG submission 139345) | Bio-ooze microbial communities from a basaltic lava cave in the Kipuka Kanohina Cave System on the Island of Hawaii, USA - MA170107-3 metaG ... | reverse complement strand
GAAATTCCCCAAATTGGAGGGACGCGCTCTGTCGCGTCCGATTCGCCAATGCGGTCACGACGGAGCGTGACCCTCCAACTCGCTCTGCGTCAATCTTCTGAATCAAAATGGGGAATGTCTGCCAAATCCAATCCCGAAATAGTGAGGTAGCCAATCATCTGGGCGACGTGGGACTCGTTGAACGCGCTCACGACCTTCGGGTCAACAATCACCAAATCGTCCACGATGAGGTCAGGGATGAGCGTGCCGATAAGTTGTCTGTCGTAATGAACGGGAAAGTTTTTCTGCTGCTCAACTTTGTGCCCGCGCTTCTGTAACTCGATGACGAGGGAGTTCTCGTAGAGTTTTTCATCGAGTCCTGGCTTCAACTCGTTCAGGACGGTCATCGCCGCGCCGATGATGGCTTTGCTCAGGTCGCCATGAATGAGTTCCCGTTTCATAAGAGGATTAAACCACGGATTACACTGATTTCACTGATAATTTCCCTGATATCCGTTAAATCCGTGTCATCAGTGGTCGAAAATTTGTGCCGCACTTGCTGCTGCGAAAAGTTCTTAACCACGGATTGCACTGATTTCACTGATTAAAAAATATCCGTTTAATCCGTGTCATCAGTGGTTAATAAAATCTCCGAATCAAGCCCACTTCACATATGCGTGCAGCCCGTGGACTCCGCCTTCCCGCCCAAACCCACTCTCCTTATACCCACCAAATGGCGAAGTCGGGTCAAACTTGTTATATGTGTTTGCCCACACCACTCCCGCTCGCAGACGATTCACTATCTTAAAAATCTTTGAGCCTTTGTCCGTCCACACGCCTGCGCTTAGGCCGTAGGGGGTGTTGTTGGCGCGTTCGACGGCTTCCTCGGGTGTGCGGAAGGTCATGATGCTGAGGACTGGGCCAAAAGCCGAGTCCGCGAGACGCTCCTGCAATTTCTTCCGTCGCGATGCGGTGCGATTGCGTGACGCGCGTGAAAGCTGAGTCTGCGAGACACACGAAGTGAAACATCGGCAAAGATTAACCATGGATTACACTGATTTCACTGATAGAACTCATCCGTGCCATCCGTGTCATCAGTGGTCAAAAAAATTTCTCTCCGCCTCGCAAATCTTGTTGAGTTGCTGCCGCGAATTGATGGCGCTCCCGCGACTGCGGGATCGGTGTTTTGCTTCGCAGGTCTCGCGGACTCGGCTTTGTCGAGCGGATTGCCGAGCCGCAACGTCTGGAGTCGGTCGCGGAGGCAAAGACGGGGATTGTGTTTTTCGATTATTTACCCCGATTCATGTCGAGGCAAGTCGCGCAAGGTGCAGAAAGTGCCGTTGAAGTTTGCGGAGAAGTTTGGGGCGAAAGTTTAACCGCAGAGGCGCGGAGGACGCAGAGTTTTTAGCCACGGATTCACACAGATTTTTCACAGATTCATTCTGAGTGAAGCGAGGAATCTACGAATCTCTTAGCAACGTATGAACACGAATTGACACGAAAGCTGCGGGCGGAGTGGTGAAGTCTTGGCGTGTTGGAGTGCTGACTCAAATTGGCCAGTTACTTCTCCTTCAGTCGCTTCGCCGCGTTTCGAACCTCTCCACAGATTTTGCAGAACTTGCCGTGGCGGGTTTTGCGGTAGCCGTCCCAATGTTTGCATCTCTTACCCAGAAATTCCCACGCCACGGCGAGTTGCTGATAGACCTCGTAAAAGTGCTCCGCATTCTTGCCGCGAGCTTTCTTCATCTTTTCCGCGACGAAATCCATCGCTCGAAACAAGCGACGGAATTCTTTCTTGAGCCGCGCTTTGTCGGATTCAGATTTCACAGGCGAGATTAGTGCCGTCCGTTTCGTTTCGGGCGAGATCCCAGCCATTGCTTGAAAGATTTCTGGCTTTCCCCTGATGGTTGGCCGAGCAAAACGTTTTCCACGCTGATGTCTTCGTCGAGGTCGGGCCAGTGGATGCCTGCGCCTCTGCCGATGAGTCGCCAGTTGTTGCGTTCGGCGGACGTTCCGTGCTGGAGACGCGGAAACCACGCGAGCGGGACGGAGACACTACGCCCGTCGGAAAGCTCCACGGTAAGCGCGTCTTTCGTGACCGCGACATTTTGTGCCGCGGCGATATTGATTTCAGCCTTTAAAATACTCATTCCAACTCCTCAACAACTGAGTTCGGTGCTCCTGCGCGAGCTTCTGGATTTTACTGATTTCATTCGGGGCAAACCCGCCGCTGTGCGCCAGCCGCACGGGGTCGAGCCAGAACTTAGCTTCATTTTCCCCGCGTTCAACATGAACGTGCGGCGGCTCGGCGCGATCGCCTGCGTAAAAGAAAAATCGGTATGCTCCATGACGTAAAACCGTCGGCATCAGCGGCGATTATTGTGGCAACACTGCGGATTTGCCAGCCGAAAGCCACCGACAGCGCGGAGGCGAAGACGGGGATTGTGTTTTTCGATTACCAGTCGCGCAAGGTGCAGAAAATGCCGCAGAAGTTTGCGGAGAAGTTTGGGGCGGGGAAGTAACCACGGAGACACGGAGCGGCGGAGAGTTTCTTAGCCGCGGATGCACACGGATTTCAACTGATATAGCTACGAGCGTGAGCGAGTGGATGTTTAACCACGAACACACTAAAGACACGAAAAGTTTTCTACACAGAGGACGCAGAGATTTTTTGACCGCGAATGAACGCGAATTGACGCGAATCCTACTTCACAAAATCTTTCAGATGAACGGCGCGGAGAGGAAGATCTCTTAGTATTTGGGAATCACAAGTGACCAACGTTACGCCCAATTGCTCGGCGAGGGCGACAAACTCGCAATCGTAGGCGGAACAAGTGGATTGTTGGGCGTAGTAGAGAACTTGGTTTGTCGGAACGGCGAGTTCTCGTTCGCCAATCTGCGCCGCTGCGCCCTCGAATGCGCGCAGCGCTTGCTCCATCGTCAACTCCTTGCGACGCAGGTACCCGACGAGAACGTTTCTAAATTCCGACCGCCATAACGTCGTGGATGCCCAATCGGAATCTTTCCTGAAAGCGGCTTCCGCCAACGGCGTCATCTCGCCGCGAATCCAGAAATACGCCAGAACGTTGCTGTCCACCACAATCATGGGCGTCCTTGGTTCTTCAACGCGGTCAATTCCTTTTGCGTCATATAGACCTTCATGGATTCACGCAACGTGCGCGCCTGACGGATGAGGTCTTCCGTGTCCACGGGCGTGGCGTGGACGCTGGCTTCAAGGCAGGCGAGCACTTCGGTGTTCAAACTGCGCCCGTGCGCTTCCGCTCGCGCCTTGAGTTCCCGATGCAGGGCGGGGGGAATGTCTTTGATGGTGATGGTTTTCACGCCGCAACCATAACGCAACCAGTTTGGTTGTTCAAGAATTTGGAATTTTTATCCCTTATTTGGGGGGCAAATTTTAGCCGTAGTTTAGCTGCGTGGTGTTTTTGACCGCCTCAGTGGTAGTTTAACTGCGTGATAGAAAAGGCACTTGGGAAGAAGATTTCTGAACTCCGCAAGGATAAGAACCTCACACAAGAGGCGCTTGCGGAGAAGTCTGGCTATTCCGTGGAGTTTATCAGCTTGGTGGAGCGGGGAGTAAACGCCCCTTCTGTGGCGGGGTTGGGAAAAATCGCCAAGGCTCTAAAAGTCGAAGTAAAAGACCTTTTTGATTTTGACGAAAGGAATAATTGAGCGCCTACGTTCAAAGACTCCGTGGTTTGGTCGCCAAGATTCCGCAGGAGATCATCGGAAGCCCCTCTCCTTCGCCAACGAAGATTCGAGTTCCGACGCAGGCGTTTTCTGAATTTCTCATCAATAGGGAACTAGGCGACTGGGCGGAGGATGTGGTGCGCCGCGGCGTCAACGACTGTGGACTCGGGTTGAAAGCGATCCGTTACGGACGCACAGAAAATCTGGTGGCGGGCGAACCAGGGTTTGCAGACTTTTTTCTCGGGTATCATAAAGAGCTTCAAGAAATCGGAAAGCGTCCCGATCTCTTAATCTACAAAAGTGACTTTCCTGATGAGACTTCATTCGTTGGCAAAAGCGCAAAGGATTTGATCCCGCTCGCCAAGAAGGCTATCGCTGGCTTTGAGGTGCGCTCCAGCCAACAGTCGCTCTCGGTCGAGCGGACGCCTTCTGATTTGAGCTTCACTCCGAAAATCGAGGACATTTTCAACGTCATGCGCTGGATTGAACACCACGAAGTTAGGCATTTCTATGTTCAGGTCGTCTTTGGTGCGGTGTATGCAATCCCATTCGAGCGGATACTTGAAGTGCTTACGGTTGGACCAAAAGCGGGCGGCTTTCGCGTCGAAAGAGTCGCACGCAACCAATTCAAGACTACAGTCTATCTGCCGCTGGACAAAGGCGTTTGTATTTCCACCGAATTCCGCGAACCCGATATTAAGGCATTTCGGCGGCAACTATCTTCGGGGCGGATGCTCTTTGGTGTGAACTTCTCTGGCGGCAAGGTTGGCGTGGATGCACTGCAACTAGCTGGCTTACTGGAGCTTTGATACTCAAAAGAGTAGCGGCCAACGAATCAATTGCGGCTTGCCGTTTCCCCGCGGAAAGCAGTTCGATAGCAAAGAGTTTTTCGACCAATTCGTCCGAGATGCGCTTGTTAATCTTCGGCAATTCAGGACAGGGCATCTCTTCGACATCCTTTGGCTCAAGCTTGTTCAATCCATCGCCGTAAAACCTGTTGACCGCAAAAAATGCTTCTCTACCCAATGAGCTGTTCAGAAACAGCGTCATCAATACGGCATTCTCCGCTAATTTCTCACGGCAGTATAGTCCGTGGAAACAAGTGAGATTTCTGACGGCTGCGGCATTCAAAATATATTTCACCGACTCCCGCGAAAAAACAGCGACCCAAATTTCAGCAGGCGGGCGATTCTCAGGCAAATACCAGATAGGGCGATGGCTGGGCAGATAACGTTTGGAAACTCCCGTTTCTTCGCCCTCTTTCAAATATCTCTCCGTTGTCTTGTCGAGTCGTCTTGGATTCAGCAAAAAACATCGTTTCTCTTCCGCCGCCAATCTGGCGAATTTTTCCTGTGAAAAGACCAAACCTTCTGCATCTGGCGCTTTTGTGATACATGGATCGAAATTCTCCACGGGCATACTACGCGATTTAATTTCGGCTTTCGTCAGACAGAAGTAATCGTTTGCGCCCGTCGCGATGCCGCGCAGGCAACGGAAATAATCCCCAACCTTCCGCCGTAGCCCGTTTGCCCTATTGCGCTTTCCACCCGCTAAAATGGTGTTCAACCATTTCTCACGCGGCTTGTGCGCTGACAGATCTGCATATCGTGAATGTATGAGTGGCGCACGAGCCTCCGCGAGCAAATCATCCACGAGTCTTTCGACTTCTTCGACAGAATTCACCTTCACCGAATGGATTTTCGCTGAGGACGGTCGCCCTTTTTCCAAGAACAAAATGCACGATGTCGTCATTGCTTGCTCGAATACGTTGACCTTCGGCTCGAACAACGCGATGGCGGCGGGACGGATGCTGCGGATAAGCCGCTCCTTGATCTCCGTGCCAAAATTCGCGTTCAGAAATTCAGACGGAATAATAACCGCTGCTCGTCCGTGGAGTGCAAGGTCTTCCCAAATCTTCAGCAGAAAAAGTGCATACAGATTCGTTAATCTGTCCAGCGATGTTCCGAACCGCTCCTCGAAGAAACGCCAATCAGATTCAGCGTAATCCTGATGATGAGCTTTAACGTAAGGCGGATTTGCAATGATTCCGTCAATATTCCCCACATCGGATTTCAAGTAGTCGGCGCAAACCAAGCGGCTCGTTGGCGGCACTGACGGGACTGCCCGCTTGATGGTGTTCGAGTCGCGATCGATGCCAATGAACTGTGCTTTCGGGCACAACAGCCAGCACTCATGCAAAAGGTTTCCGACACCGACTGCGGGATCAAGAATTAGCGTTGGCCGCTTAGAGGTAACCCAACGAGCCATGACTTTTCCTACTTGTGCAGGCGTGCAGATTTGCCCCAACGACTTGTCTCTGCCGAATTTTCTTTCCCACTCGTGAACCAATTCGTAGGGGCTCACTAATCCTTGTCCGAGACACACCTGCTGCTTTGGAAAGTAAAAACTAAAGAAATCTTGTCCATCCTTGATCTTCACGCCCAAATCCTAGCCGCAGTTAAACTACGTGTAAAGCTAAAACAGCTTTCAATCACGCCCACTTCACATACGCATGCAACCCATGCACGCCGCCTTCGCGTCCGAAGCCGCTTTCTTTGTAGCCGCCAAACGGAGATGTCGGGTCGAATTTGTTGTAGGTGTTCGCCCAGACGACGCCTGCGCGAAGTTTGTTGACGATTTTGAAAATTTTTGAACCCTTGTCCGTCCACACACCCGCGCTCAAACCATACGGCGTGTTGTTGGCGCGTTCGACGGCTTCTTCGGGCGTGCGGAAGGTCATGATGCTGAGGACTGGGCCGAAAATTTCCTCGGAGGCGATGCGGTGCGATTGCGTGACGCGCGTGAAAAATGTCGGCGGAAACCAGTAACCGCGTTCGGGCAGTTTGCAGCGCGCCTGAAAAATCTGCGCCCCTTCGTCAATGCCCGACTGCACCAGCTCGCAAATCTTGTTGAGTTGTTGCCGTGAATTGATTGCGCCGATGTCGGTGTTTTTGTCGAGCGGATTGCCGAGCCGCAAAGTCTGGAGTCGGTCGCGCAGTTTGCGCACGACGATGTCGTGGACATTTTCCTGCACGAGCAACCGCGAGCCCGCGCAACAGACATGGCCTTGGTTGAAATAAATTCCCTGAATGATGCCTTCGATGGCTTGGTCGAGCGGCGCGTCGTCGAAGATGATGTTCGCCGCTTTGCCGCCGAGTTCGAGAGTGAGTTTCTTGCGAGTCCCCGCGCAAGCGCGCGCGATGATTTTACCGACTTCGGTCGAACCCGTGAACGCGACTTTATCCACATCGGGGTGCGTGACGAGCGCCGCGCCCGTCGCGCCCGCGCCCGTGACTATGTTGACGACGCCCGCGGGGAAATCGGCTTCCTGAAAAATTTTTGCGAGATGCAACGCGGTGAGCGGCGTGGTCTCGGCGGGTTTGAGGACGCAGGTGTTGCCGCACGCGAGCGCGGGGGCGAGTTTCCACGCCGCCATCAGCAACGGAAAATTCCACGGGATGATTTGCCCGCAGACGCCGAGTGGCGCAGCTTTTTTTCCAGGGAACGCCCAGTCGAGTTTGTCCGCCCAACCCGCGTGATAAAAGAAATGCGCGGCGGCGAGCGGGATGTCCACATCGCGCGATTCCTTGATGGGTTTGCCGCCGTCCATCGTCTCAATGACGGCGAACTCGCGCGCTTTTTCCTGCAACATGCGGGCGACACGGAAAATGTATTTCGCGCGCTCGCTCGGTTTCATTTTTCCCCAAGCGCCGTTGAACGCGCGGCGCGCCGCCTTCACCGCCGCGTCCACATCAGCCGCATCGCCATCAGCGACTTCCGCGAGCACTTCCTCCGTCGCGGGATTGACGGTCTCGAAATATTTCCCCGAACGCGGCGCGACAAATTTCCCGCCGATGAAAAGCTCGTAGCGTTTCTGGATGGTGATGTGGTCGGTGCTTTCGGGCGCGGGCGCGTATTCCCAAAGGTCGCCGAAGTTGATGCGACGTCCCGCGGGAGTTTTCACGCCCATTTCAAATTGCACGACAGGCCGTTTGGCGGCGGATGGTTTGTGCTTTCCCATGATGAACCTCTGTGGAAATTCTAGCCACGAATTGCACTAAATGACACAAAAGAGTTTTTAGCCGCGATTGAACGCGAAGGCTGCGGCGAGGGGCGTGACCGCTGAAAATGGGAGCTACCAAGAGGTTTGTTTGTGGCGTTTGCCGTTGACAACCACAAGTCGCGGATGCGATTCAGAAAATCCAGTTGTAAGCGACATCGTGTAAGCCCCTGCATTTGTAAAACCAACAAGATCTCCAACCCCAACGGTCACAAGATTTCCATCGTCTCCAAACGTGTCGCTTTTCATACAGAGCGGGCCACCGAGTCTACTGGCGACGCGGTCTTTCCTAGAGTCAGTAGAGAAGGAAAGGAATTTATAGTTTGCGCTCGCTAGGCGCGGCAATGCGTTGATTCCCACGTCGAGAATCGCCCACGTAACCCCTTTGAGCTTTTTCAGATTCGTGACGCTTGCCAAACACAACACGGCGTCCCCAACCACTGCTCTCCCTGGCTCAACAAAAATTCGGACTTTGTTGGGAATCCGAAGCGGTTCAATTGCTCGGCGCACAGAGGCCGCATACGAAAGGATGTCGAGACCGTTTTCCTGCAGATCGAAAAAAGACGGCAACCCACCACCAATGTCAATGCACTCCAAAAAATCCTGAACGCGCTCGTCGGTAGAATTGATCACCCTCACAGCGGCACGCACTGACTCGTAGTATGGTCGAGGAGAGAGAATCCTTGTGCCTAAATGGAAGTGGATAGCTGAAAGTCTGATGTTGTGGAGACGCAGCGTTGAGTCTGCAACCTCTATCGCCTCTTTTACTGAAAAACCGAATTTGCTGTCACGGTCGGCTTCGGGATCGATTCTGATTCCCACTTTTTGGTTAACGCCAACTTTCCCACAGACGCGGTCTATTTCAGCCAGTTCCTGCATCGAATCGCAGGTTATTAAACGCACCTTGAGCTTAACTGCCGTCTCTATGTCTTCTGTTTTTTTGCAGGGCGCGTTGTAGAGAATTTTCGACGGGACGTACCCAACTGACTGCGCGACAGATAACTCATGCTCACTTACCACCTCAATGCCTCCGCCCAAGGCGCGAATGCAATCGCAAATCACTCGGTTATTGTTGGTCTTCATAGAATAGAAGACGCTTGCGTTCAGTTTCGCCGCGCTGAACGCCGAAAAAATTCGCCGATAATTTTTAGCGATTGTTCCGAGGCTGACCACAAAAATGGGCGTGCCGTAATGTTGTGCGAGTTTCGATACTGAAACTCCCTCAACGGACGGGACTCCGTCAACCATATTGAGAGGTGAATTGCCCTTCGTTGTCATTTTTATTGCGCTGCGCCGCTGGAACACCGTGCCCGCATTCCTCAAAAAAAATCCCAACATTCTGCATAAAGCTGATCGAGCTCGTTTGGCAGGCAATTATATTGAGGGCGTCCACGCTGGTCATGCCTAATCTTCCTAATTTCTCCAAAAAGTTTTTGACCTTTCGGTCCGAGTTTTTCCGCGCGCTTAAAAATTTCCCCCCAATCCAAATTCCCGCCGTTCAATTTGTGCGCAGCCAAATGTTTCGCACAATAAAGAAGGCGATGAAGCCCAAACCGTAGAGCAAAATCCAAGTCGAGCCGCCGCATGCTGCGGTAATACAAATCGCCGTTCTGAAAAATGTTTAGCAAATAAGCATACACATCTTCAAATCTCGGCGTCGCGGCTTTCAACTTCACTCTCACAGATTCCAAATTGCCCCAAATCACTCCGTCTGGAAGCAGAGATTTTCCGAACCCCTGCACGACCATCGCGTGTTCCCAGTTCATCAAGTAATAAACCGACGGATAAACCAGCAAGTGCAAAAGCAGTGGCTGCTTTCTCCTGAGACCCTCACTCATTGCCACGGAGTGATCTTCGAGCACGAAGCTGGGAACAACAAGCATCGAGTAATGCGGAAAATCGTCGGTCAGCGACCCAACAATTTTGTTGAGGGACTCATACTTGCGGACGGAAAAAGTCGGGAGCGTCGTGTCTTCGTCCAGAATCACCAAAATATCTCGGTCGCTATCGGGGCGTTGAAATCCTGAGGAATAGCTGCCTATGAGCGCGACAAAATATGGCTGTTCCGCATCTCGCGTCTCGCCGATTTTATGGCGCAAGCAAGCTACCAATTTTTCTGTGCAGGTATCCATTTGCAAAATCCCGCAGTTGGCTCAGCGCGCCCCCCTGGGAGCAAGGGACTGTAATTTTTCGTCGTAAAACTCAGCGCACAGGCAGTAATGGTCACTGCCACTTCGCTTTTGGCGAACAGCCTCTTTGACATGTTCATCGGCTCTAGTCCACAACACATTCAGAAAATGTTCCCTCAGATGCGCCGCAAAAGCTTGAGAACGCCCAGAGACGCCAGACGTGTAGACTTCCGAGGTTGGCGACTCTGGAATATTTGTTGAAAAGCCCATCAACGCCTCTGAACCTCCTTTGACATGCCATACGACGAAAAGGTCCATTTCCAGCGACCGAGGTAAGTGAAGCATTTGGAATTTACCATTTGCAATCGCATCACGAATGATTCGTCTATCGCCCTTGGAGTGTTGCTTGGCATCAACGATCTCCTTCAGCGACCGCCACGCTTCCTCGGTGGCGCTAAAATCGTCACCCTTCGGAACGGCACTGCCGCAAATGATGCGGTAATATTTACACCCCTTTTCCAATGCGTGTTGCACTTGCAACTCGAACTCTTCCTTGTTGCGCCCCGAAGTTGTGTCGTAAGCCTCCCACTCTTTGTCCAATTTTCCCACCATTTCGGTCGCGGCTTTCCAGTTCTTGCTGCTGTCGCCAGTCAGATCAAAACCAAGGCCGTCAGCGACGTCGCGGATTTTGTTTTTTGTTTGATTGCACGAATCGAGGACTTCGTCCTGAATTTTCTTCAGCTTCGCTTCAGAATCCACGCGGAGGCTTTGAAAGTGAGCGTCAATCACGCCCCACAGAAATAGTGCCATCCCGACGAACGTAACGAACACGTAGACCTTATCCGCTGGCGGCGAAAAAAAGAGACCCGCACAAAAAAATATAGTGCCTAACGCAAGGATCGAGAAGTTGGATAATTTCCACTTCATGCGCTCTCCTAATTGGGGGGATTCTTAGAGGGTGACCTGCTGATTGTCGAGGAGTATTTGAGGGACTTGTGGTGGAACCTACTCTCGAAATTCCTTCAGGCGCACGGACGCGCTACCGTCGGCGACTTCGCTCAAGACCTCCTCGGTCGCAGGATTGACCGTCTCGAAATATTTTCCCGAACGCGGCGCGACGAATCTGCCGCCGATGAAAAGCTCGTAACGCTTCTGGATGGTGATGTGGTCGGTGCTTTCGGGCGCAGGCGCGTATTCCCAAAGGCCGCCGAAATTGATGCGGCGCCCCTGCGGAGTTTTTTCGCCTATCTCGAAGCGGACAGCGGGGCGTTTGGATGTCAGTGGTTTGTGTTTGCCCATGGGATTGGTTGATGGGTTGAAGGGTTAAAAAAGTTAAAGGGGGGGTGAAGTGATGGAGAAATGGAGTGGGGGGGAATCAGTGTTTGCCATTTCCGTTTTTGATGCGGGCACGGCGTTTCAATTCCGCCGTTCGCTCGCCCCAAAATTTCACCAATTCAGGACGCGTCATGCGGCGCGTCTTTTCGTGAATACGGCGAGCGCCTTCGCGTTTCATTTCCACGCAATCAAATGTCTTCGTCTTCGTTTTCATATTGGATTACCTCGCGCGGCGAATATATCCCAAGTTCAGGAAAACCGTGCAGCCGATTCACCGCGTTGTAGAGCGGGATTTTCTGAAAATGAACGATGTGGTGAAAGTTCCAACTCACAATCACTGCACAGCGACTCACGCTCGCCAACGCGACATGCAAAGCGTCCGTTTCCCAGTTCGGCGTTAAAATTCCTGCGTCCAAGTAACCTTGTTGTAGGCGCAAACCGTCCTCCGTCACCCCCGCGACTTCTGCCAAGCGAGCCATCTCGTCAAACAGCCGCCTCACACGCTCGGGCGCAGCGGTCAATTCCTCGCGCACTACTGCCGATGTCACCAAAGTAAAACGCCCGTCGCGAACTTGCTCGAAAAATGTCTTGGTTGGCTCGGCGAATTCCTCGTCGTGCACCCCGCCAAAGACGGAGGTGTCAGCATAAACTCGAATCACGCGCGCCCCGCTTTGTGTTTTCTTATCGTTCATTCGACGAGTTCACAGAATCTTGTCTCGGACTTCCCTCGGCACTTTTGCAGCAAGCTGCGGATGCGCTTCAATAAGGCGCGTGATGTCAGCTAAATCTTTTTGCCGTTTGCTGGCGCGACGCGTTGAATCCTGATACGCCCAAATTTTCCCCTGCAACACGTCTTCCATAGCCGCGACGTTCATCTTCGTGCCGAGCACTTCACTTCGCGATTTGCGCGAAAGGAATGGCTGGTATCGCGAATCGAGTTGGATTTGGATTCGCAAATCAGAATTTGTCGCGTTGATGTTCAGGCTTTGGGTAAATTTCTTGACCTTGAATTTTCCAGAGAACGCGGCCGCCAACTCATTCACACGCTCGGCAACAACGACGACATCCAAATCCAAGCTCACCAGCGGCTCAGCATAAGCGTTCACGCCTTGTCCGCCGATGACGCAGTAATCAATCTTCGACGATTCCAACAGGCGCAGAAATTCTTGAAGCAAATCTGCTTCGTCCCGCGTCACCCGTTTTTGAAATTCTTTTGCAGTCATTTTAATCATCACAGGCACGGAGGCCTATGCCACCAATTTTCATTCGTGTGAATTCGTGTCCATTCGTGGCTAAAAAAAACTCTTACGGCAAAGCAAAATAATCTTCGCTTTGATACCTTCCCGAAATTTCCTTCACGATTTGCATCAACGCGTCGTTCGCCAGTGTGCTTGCGCCGAAACGGAACAACTCGGGCGTGAGCCAATCGTCGCCGAGCGTTTCTTTTACAAGCACGAGGTAGTGCAGGCATTGTTTAGCGGTGCGGATGCCGCCTGCGGGTTTCATCCCGATGCGCTTGCCCGTCTCGTAATAAAAATCGCGGATGGCTTCGAGCATCACCAGCGTCACGGGCGGCGTTGCGGCGGGAGTGACTTTGCCCGTCGAAGTCTTGATGAAATCCGCACCCGCGAGCATCGCGATTTGGCTAGCGCGCCGCACATTGTCGTAAGTCTCCAACTCGCCCGTTTCGAGAATCACCTTCAAATGCGCCGCACCGCACGCTTCCTTCACGCGCGCGATTTCGTTGAACACTTTGTTGTGTTTGCCCGAGAGAAACGCGCCGCGGTCAATGACCATGTCAATTTCGTCCGCACCGAGTTTCACTGCGAGCCGCGTCTCTTCGAGTTTCGTGCGCAACGGCATCTGCCCGCTTGGGAATCCCGTCGAAACCGCCGCGACATGCACCGTCGAACCTTTGAGCGCTTCTTTCGCGAACGGAATCAGGTTCGGGTAAACGCACACCGCCGCGCACGACGGGACGCTCGCGTCGCCTTCGAGCGGACGAATCGCTTTGCGGCAAAGATGCTCGACCTTCCCGCGCGAATCCTTGCCCTCGAGTGTGGTCAAATCCATCATGCTGATGGCGAGTTTCAGCCCCGCGAGTTTCGTCCCCTTTTTGATGGAGCGTTTCGCGAGAGACGCCGCGCGTTCCTCGACCGCGACTTGATCCACCGTGGGCGCGGAGAAATCAGGACGAGATATTGTCGTTTTGCTCGCAGCAATCATGGGAGTCTCGTAAGAGGAGAATGTCACAAAGCATAAAGCGGGGCAAGAGCGGTTGTGGTAGGGACGGATCGCTGAGCCGTCCGCAACGCTGCGTAGCTACGAGCGTAAGCGAGTGGATGACTTGATGTTTCTGAATGGACTTGTCCACTCGCTTACGCTCGTAGCTACGGGAATCGGCGCGCCCAGCGGTCGCGCCCTACCATCACTGCTTTTTCTCTCGCTCCGCGCGCGCGCGGATGACGATGGCGAAGATTTGATAAATGCCAAAGATGACGAGCGCGACGAGCAGAAGACCGAAAAAGATCGCGAGCAAAATGCCCAGCGCCGTGCGGTTGATTTGCGACGCCTGCAGAACCGTGACGAGACACACGACCAAGACGATGACGCTCACGACGAAAAATCCGATGGCGGTGAAATTTTCTTTGAATTGTTTGCTGACTGGCATGGGTGGGTTGATGGGCTGATGGGTTAATGAGTTGAAGGGAATATCATTCGTGTTAATTCGCGTCTATTGGCGGTCTAATTAAATTCATCACAGGCATGGGAAGCCTATACCAAATTCCCCCTTTAACCCTCCAACCGCTCTAACCCATTTAACCTTTCTAACTTTTCTAACCATAACCAAAAGCTTGAACTCCCAACGGATGCGGCTAAGAATTGCGCCAACGCCGTTCAATTCCAAGTTCAAACCTATGACCACGCAAACTCAAAATCCCCCCGTGTCCAACGAAGCCCTCCTCACCCTTGACCTGCCTGGCATCAAGAAACTGCGCAGCGGCAAAGTGCGCGAGATGTTCGACCTCGGCGATTCGCTGTTGATGGTGGCGAGCGACCGCATCAGTGCGTTCGATGTCATCATGCCCAACGGCATCCCCAACAAAGGCCGCGTGCTCACCGCGCTGTCCGCGTTCTGGTTCGCGCACACGCAACACATCGTGGCGAATCACGCCATCACGATGCGCGTCGAGGAATTTCCGAAACAACTCCAGCCCTTCCGCGACAAACTCGCGGGACGTTCGATGGTCGTGAAAAAAGCAAAGCCGCTTCCCATCGAATGCGTTGTGCGCGGCTACCTCAGCGGTTCGGGTTGGAAGGAATACAAGAAAACGCAAGCCGTCTGCGGCATCAAGTTGCCGTCGGGTTTGGTGGAATCCTCGCAATTGCCCGAACCGATTTTCACGCCCGCGACGAAAGCTGAAACGGGGCACGACGAAAACATCACCTTCGAACAAGCCGCGAAACTCACGGGCGAAGAAATCGCGAAGCAGGCGCGCGACGCGAGTTTCGCGATTTACAAATGGGCGCGCGATTATGCCAAACAACGCGGCATCATCATCGCCGACACTAAATTCGAGTTCGGCATTTTCGAGGGCAAGCTCATTCTCATTGACGAGGTCCTCACGCCCGACAGTTCGCGCTTCTGGCCTGCCGACCAATACAAGGCAGGCGGCGCGCAACCGAGTTTCGACAAACAATTCCTCCGCGATTACCTCGAAACACTCGATTGGGACAAAACCCCGCCTGCCCCCCAGTTGCCGCCAGAAATCACGCGCAAGACCGGCGAAAAATATCTCGAAGCGTTCCGCCTTCTCACGGGCAAGACGCTGGAGATGTAGTCGCGGGCTTTATGTCCGCGTCCGTGATCAACGCACCCGTAAAGGGTGCGACTACAGCTTGCGCCACCGCCGAAGCCAGTTTATATACGCGCGGCTTCGCCGACGTAGCTCAATTGGTAGAGCAGCTGATTTGTAATCAGCAGGTTATCGGTTCAAGTCCGATCGTCGGCTCCAGTTCATCCTCTCAACATAACAGGTTTCGTGACGGCGATACTCGCGCGGGGGATGAGATGGTTGAGTGGATGCCATGCGTGGATACCATTTCTTGAGTGCGCGGGAACTGGATTCGATTCAAACGGTGCGGATGAACATCTGCGCGGGTAGAGCACCCCGAAACGCTTCGGGGAGGTTATCGGTTCAAGTCCGATCGTCGGCTCCAGATTTTTCTGTCAGAAAACTCACGTCCACGGGCGCTACGATCTTCAGACATTCCCCATTTTGATTCAGAAGATTGACGCAGAGCGAGTTGGAGGGTCACGCTCCGTCGTGACCGTCCCGCGAAGCGGGAGACGCGACAGAGCGCGTCCCTCCAATTTGGGGAATT
>Ga0187892_10007446_pt1 | contig 15598 bp, 13 predicted proteins | sample MA1701073metaG_FD_139345 | JGI IMG/M metagenome (GOLD analysis project Ga0187892, IMG submission 139345) | Bio-ooze microbial communities from a basaltic lava cave in the Kipuka Kanohina Cave System on the Island of Hawaii, USA - MA170107-3 metaG ... | reverse complement strand
CGCGCATGAAAATCAACTCCGCAGTATACTGTCATCGGGCACCTCCTTTTGTGATCGCAAACCCAAAACGCCTTGAGTGTAATCCACTCTCGGCGGGAGGTGCCTGTTTCATGACATCAAAGATAAAACCAAAGGCGCAAACAACGGAATCATGCTGGTAGCGGCCACTGCCTTGCGTTTGAACGATCCTGAGAAACAAGATATAAGACTAGCCAACTAAGCAGCCAAAAAGAAGGAGCTGAAACCGTTGCCGCAAAGCAGACATCGAAAGTCTGGCAAGGCCAAGAAACGACCGAAGGGAACTTATCCTGCGGTCAGCCCCGGGCGTCCGACAGGGAAGAATCGAAACGTGAGACTGGTGGCGATTGCCGTTGTGGTGATTCTGGCCCTGGCGGCTGTTCTCTACCTTCTGAAATTTCGTGGCCCAAACGAAATCACCACCGCGTCTGGTCTGAAATATGTTGACATCGTTGAAGGCACAGGGCCAACGCCTCAGCCAGGTCAAGTTTTGTCGGTTGACTATGTTGGCACGCTGCAGAACGGAACGCCGTTTGACAGCTCGTATGACAACGGTAAACCGATGGAATTCACGTTTGGTGTTCAGCCCATGATTAAGGGTTGGGACGAGGGCCTCAAAACAATGAAGGTGGGCGGAAAACGGAAATTGATTGTGCCACCCGCCCTTGGTTATGGTTCGCAGCCCCGTTCTGGTATTCCCCCAAATTCAACTCTGATTTTTGAAGTCGAACTTCACAGCGCCAAATGACGAAGCCGGGCGCTTTAGTTGCAGACTAAGGCCGATAGAGTGCAGAAGTAATTAAACCAAGCAGAATCTTACCAACACCCTCGAAGAGAACCTGCTTCACCATCAAGGTTGTAGGCACGGGCTGAACGGCATACGCAATAAAGAACGACGGAACTGCCAGGACCAGCCACATCAATATGCCGAACCTAATTCCCTGGCCGAGCCACGGCTTGTTTTCGACGCCTTTTGCATAAACCAACGCTGAACCAACCGCAAATGAGATATAGGCCAGATTAATCCAGAGAAACTTCTCCTGGCCCTCCGGCCGGTAGTGTTCCTTTACAGCCATGTAATCGGGCTGCAGCAAAACGGCGTGAATGAGAAAGCCGGCCAGATTTGCGACGATGAAGACGACGACAACCGTCAACACCAGTTTCTTTGTGTTCATTTTGGAGTCTCCTGTTTGGGAAGGAAAGTAGAAGGAGCGCGCCCGTTAATGCAGCGAATTGTAGCCTAGTCGTTGGCTAGCGACCAGGGTTTATCTTCGTGTTCTCAGTACCTCCGTGGTGAGTTATTTACACGCTTATTCACCACGGAGACACGGAGAGCACGGAGGCGAACCGGCACACAGAAAACTTGAACCGGCGATGGTCGCCTGACGAACATAGTCGTGCGCCATTTCGTATCATTTCCCGGAGGCTGACTGATGAACTTGATTAGCACACTAGCGATCGCGATGGGCGCCGGCTGGGTCTCTGGCATTAATCTATACGCAGCTGTGGCGACGCTGGGTCTGCTCGGTCGCTTCGCCAACCTACGCTTGCCCGGCGAACTCGATGTGCTCACCAACTGGTGGATTATCGGCATAGCCGTAGCGCTCTACCTGGTCGAGTTTTTCGCCGACAAAGTCCCTTATCTTGACAGCGTGTGGGACGCAGTTCACACCTTTATCCGAATACCCGCCGGTGCTGTGCTGGCGGCAACTGCGTTCGGCGATTTCGACCGCAGCGTTCAAGTAGCAGCGCTTTTGCTCGGCGGTGGACTTGCTCTGAGCGCACATGGGACCAAAGCGAGCGCGCGCGCGGCGATTAATCTCAGTCCTGAGCCGGTATCAAACATTGTCGTCAGCCTGATTGAAGACGTGATCGCATTTGCTTCAATACTGCTCTCAATATTCATGCCTCTCGTGATGATTGGATTCCTGACAATTGTTCTGGCAATTTCCATTTACATGGCGCCCCGAATTTTCAGGGTTTTGAGGTCCGCGGTGACGAGGGTTCGAGGTGTATTCGGGTATAGTTAGACCATTCGTCTTTACTTACCTCTAAGGAGCATATTCGGATGCGCTGTTGCGTTCTGCTATTAACTATTTTCACTGCCGCGGCGGTCGATGCCAGAGGTCAGCAGTCGGATATTTCGGGGCCCATAAGGACCGAAGTCGTCAGCGAAACTGACCGAAGCAGACTTGCCGGCAAGCATAAATTTCAACTTCATTGGATCAGTTGGAACCGCTGGAAAGATTTCGCAGACTTAACAGTCGTCGAACGTGGCGGAACTCTTTCAATCAAAGCCAGGCAGCAGAAGGCGGGCGACTACGTTGAAATTGATGGTGTGATAACCAGGGTGGAGAAGAACCAGTTCACCTTTCAGGGATCTATCGTCACCAGAGTGAGCTACAAGAACAACGGCAATCCTTGTAAACGCGACGGACCAATGACGTTCAAGATCACGGGTAAGCGAAAATACTGGCGGCTTCAGGAGATGCAGAGTCCGTGCGATGAGACTACCGACTACGTTGATATCTTCTTGCGGTGATTGACGCTTCGAAAACATTTTCCATTTTCTCATTTCTCATTTGTCGGAGAAACCAGCCAAGACTCGTAAGCTTGTGTTGGGAAGGGGGCAGTCGTTACAGTGAAGCTCCGTAAAGCTCAAGGCGCCCCCGCTCAAGTGGCGGAGGCTCGATCATTGAATCAATCTATCAATGTAGATAGCAATAGCTCCGGAGTAATTGGGAATACTCCAGGGCATTCAACGTTGAGTGGGGGCGCCTTGAACATTGCGAACCTTCACTGTAACGACTGCCCCCTTCCCAACTGCAATTTGTCCTCACTTGAACTGCCCCCTTCCTGACACAAGCTTGCTAGAGTTGCGCAGTCTCCTGAAACCAATGACGAATGAGAAATGGAAAATGGAAAATGAATTTTGTCCTACCGTGTTAGTTCCACCCAACCTCAGATCAATCTATCGCCCTCCACCGAAACCGAATCCTGCCGATAGTGGCACCCACGACTCTGTCGATTATGCTGAGCCGCCTGGGCGACCAGCAACGCTACTTCAATCGCGTTGCGCAGACCTATCAACCCATCGGCCAGTTTGGTTGTGCGATAGAACGTCTCAATCTCATTCCAAAGATGCCGCAGCTCCCTGATCGCGCGCGAGAGCCGCTCACCGTTTCGCACTAACCCGACGTAGTGCCACATGATGTTCTGAATCGTCTGCATATCGCCCTGTATCAGCGCCGGGTCTGGCTCGGCAACCAATCCGCTTTCATCCCATGGTGGCACGTCCGCAAACCCCGGCCGTCTTTCAGTTGACGAATCCAGGCTTTCTTCAATGTGCTGGGCCGCGCGGTTTCCCCACACCAATCCTTCCAGCAGAGACGTCGAAGCCAGGCGGTTGGCGCCGTGCACGCCGGTGCAACTAATCTCGCCAACAGCGTAGAGATTACCAATGCTCGAGCGTCCCCATTCGTCAACGAACACCCCACCACAGAAGTAGTGTGCCGCCGGTACCACAGGAATTGGCTCAAGCGTGATGTCGATTCCGGCGGTCAAGCATTGACGATAGATGTTGGGAAAACGACTGCGAATGTTTTCAGCCGGCATCTGCGAAGCGATGTCCAGAAGCACATAGGAATAATCATTCGCCTCCATTTCGTGATGGATCGCTCGAGCGACGACATCACGTGGGGCGAGGTCTTTCCACTCCGGTGAATAGTCGGCCATGAACTGGCGTCCATCAGGGGTCAGCAGGATGCCGCCTTCACCGCGGACAGCTTCGCTTATCAACAATCCTTCTGCTCCAGGTGCCGCCAGGGCCGTGGGATGAAACTGCACATACTCGGCATTCACGATCCGCGCTCCAGCGCGGTGGGCCATAGCCAGGCCGTCGCCGCGCGCTCCTGGTGGATTGGTAGTGTTGCGATAGATGCGTCCCAATCCGCCGGTCGCAAGCACCGTGGCAGCCGCCAACCAACGATGAACTGCACGGTTCTCGCGATTAAACATGTACGCGCCATGACACGTAACCGGCCGATAGTTGTCCAGGGGATCGCGAGAGTGGTGCGGGAAAGTGATCAGATCGACGGCAGTCGCGTTCGATTCAATCGTGATATTTGGATAACGACCCAGTGCAGCAATCAGCCCTTTCATGATCGCGGCCCCGGTGCCGTCACCCACATGCAGAATGCGCCGGCGTGAATGGGCGGCTTCTTTGCCCCATAACGGCTCGCCAGTGGCGTCGCTATCGAATCTGACACCTGCGGTTTCTTCCAGGACCTCGTGAAGGACTCGTGGTCCTTCCTCCGCGAGAATTCGTGCTGCGGTTGGTGAGCTGACACCAGCGCCAGCGGCCAGGATGTCATTCATTAACAGTTCTGGGTTGTCATCGAGCCCACGTCCGATGATGCCACCCTGCGCGTATTGTGTGTTGGATTCGTGCGGATCCGGGGCCCGAGTGATGATCGTAATCTGGCGCCTGGGATTGCGCGCCAGACGCAAGGCTGCGGTCGCTCCGGCAATGCCGCAACCGATGATCAGGACTTCAGTTTCTGCCAAGAGGGGTGTTCCTTAGGTCATAATTTTGGAGTGCGGTGGCAAACGAAGCGCGACACCGCTCTGGATGTCCGACACACTTTAGTTTGTCGTTGAGTTGCGCTACGGACTCCTTGGGATGTAATTACTTACCCGATTCAGTTTGACTCGTTGGTAACGTAGCTCAACGACAAACTAAAGTGTGTCGGACAATCCAAAAGCGCCGTAGCCGCTTCGCTCTGCCGGCGCACTCCAAAACCGGCGTCAACCAATCGCGATCATCCGCTCAACAGCTCGAGCAGCTCGTACGCGAATGTCCTCTGGAATCTCGATCACGTATTGGATTTTCTCAAGCGACTCGAGCGTGTCTTCGAGAGTGATCTGATTCATGTGGGGGCATCTCACGCTACAGAGCCGTAGCATTTCTTTATCAGGATTCGCCGCGGCGATGTTCTCGCCCATCGAGCACTCAGTAAGCAAGAGGTAGCGTGGCGCCTTGGTTTGCTCGACGTATCTGATCATGGCGTTGGTGCTACCGGAGTAATCACAAGCAGCCACGACTTCCGGACTGCACTCCGGGTGAGCAAGAATCACCACGTCCGGAAACTGCTTCCTGACGTTGGCAATGTCTTCGACGGTAAACTTGTCGTGTACCTCGCAGCGTCCCGGCCATCCAATCATCTGATACTCAAGTTCGGAATCTGAGACCTTCCTGGGATCGGTCGTCGGGAAGACTATGTGCTTTCCGGTTTCACGAGCGACGTTCTTTGCCAGATACTCGTCGGGCAAAAATATCACTCGGTCAGTCCCGAGTGACTCAACCACGGCGACGGCGTTCGAAGATGTACAGCAGATATCAGATTCGGCCTTAACATCTGCGTACGTATTTACGTAGGTGACGACTGGAACGCCGGGGAAACGTCGCTTCAATTCGCGTACGTCTGCTCCGGTAATGCTGGCGGCCAGCGAACAGCCGGCTTTCTCGGACGGAATAAGGACGGTCTTGGTTGGGTTCAGAAGCTTTGCAGTCTCCGCCATAAACTTCACGCCGCAAAAAACTATGATGTCTTTATCGGTTTCGGCGGCGCGTCGTGCCAGATCCAGCGAATCGCCGACGAAGTCAGGTATCGAATAGAAAAGAGCCGGCTCCATGTAGTTATGACCGAGGATTACGGCATTTTTTTCCGCCTTGAGACGATTGACTTCCGCGGCGGTCTCTGCCTTCATACGGAGCTCGAAATCCGGAACCACATCCGCGAGCATCGTTTTCAGTTGCTCGTATATCTGTTCAGACGACGTTTCTTTACCAAGTGTAGCTATCATGATGATTAGTTGAATCTATTCGCCGAATGGTTTTCTTTTTACGATAGGTCCTATAGGAATTATATGTCCTATTTCTCGGGCAGGTTCGCGTTAGCCTACTCAGTCCACTTCAGACTAACATCAAACACCCTGGCCGAGTGAGTCAGCGCGCCGACCGAGATGAAGTCGACACCGGTTTCAGCAATCTGACGCACGCTCTCAAGCGTAACGTTTCCGGAAGCCTCCAATCTTGCTCTGCCCGCGTTGAGCTGGACGGCTTCACGCATCGTCTCGGTCGTCATGTTGTCCAAAAGGATTCGCTCAACCTGAAGCTCCAGGGCCTCTTTCACGTGGTTTAAAGTTCGAGCCTCTACTTCAATCTCCAGCGTTGTGCCGGTTGCCCGCACTCGTCTGACTGCTTCTGCAAGCGAGCCGGCAAAATCGATATGATTGTCCTTGATCAGGACCATATCAAACAATCCTATTCGATGGTTTTCTCCACCGCCTCGCTCAACCGCCAACTTATCAATCATCCTTAAGCCCGGCGCAGTCTTGCGCGTGTCGAGAATCCTGGAGGACGTGCCGGCAACAGCATCAACAAACTGACGCGTTAGTGTTGCAATACCCGACATTCGACCGAGGAAGTTCAAAGCGGTGCGCTCGCCGGTTAGCAATCCCCGAGCTGAACCTGCCAGATTAGCCAGCACTGTTCCGCTCGTAACAGATGACCCGTCCGCGATGTTGGTTGTGAAGTTGATCTTGTCGTCGAGCATGTGGAAAACCGTCTCAGCGACATCGAGTCCGGCGACGACGCCGTCCTGCTTCGCGATGATCCGTCCGCGAAGTGACGTACCGGCCGGTACGATGCTGTCGGTGGTAGCGTCGCCACTGCCGATGTCTTCCTCCAGGGCGCGTTTGACGCACTCGATAACTTGAGGCGCCAATGCCTCAGCGATTACGAATTCTGGTTTCATGGTCAGCACTCATAAGTGTATGCCGGAGTGACCTCTCAAACAAAGCACGGCCACCTGCTGACGTCTCAACGCACGATCCACGAAACTACACGAAATAACACGAATGGTTTCGTGTTACTTCGTGTGATTTGGTGGATCGTTCACTTGCTTTTGATCCTCTTTGCGATTCCGCTCCAAAGCAAGAACATCTGGAAACAGACCAAGTCTGTCCCTTTCCCGGCCCATTTGATTAGTATGGCGCCTCGGCGTTACTCTGCTCGTCAATCCAGGACAACCCAATCCCTTCCGAGGAGCCACCACTATGGGTGCCAACACTTTGAGCATTACGGATAATCGCACGGGAAAGCAATATGAACTTCCAATAGAGCACGGCACGATAAAGGCGATGGAGCTGCGCCAGATCAAGTCTTCAGACGACGATTTTGGCTTGATGACTTACGATCCCGCTTTCATGAACACCGCCTCGTGCAAGAGCCGGATCACTTTCATCGACGGCGACAAAGGCATCCTCGAATATCGCGGCTACGCAATCGATCAACTTGCTGAGAAGAGCACTTATCTCGAAGTCGCGTATCTGTTGCTTCATGGCGAGCTGCCCAATGAGGAGCAGCTGCGTGATTGGACGCGCAACATCACCTATCACACCTTCATCAACGAGAACATCAAGAAGGTAATGGACGGGTTCCATTACAACGCGCATCCCATGGGAATGTTTGAAGCCACCCTGGGCGCACTTTCGACTTTCTATCCAGACGCCAAAGATATCTTCAACAAAGAACTTCGCTGCAAGCAGATCTACCGGCTGATCGCGAAAGTTCCCACCATCGCTGCTTTCGCCTTCCGCCATCGCATCGGGATGCAGTATGCCTACCCGGATAACGATCTGAGCTACGAAGGCAACTTTCTCAACATGATGTTCAAGACGACTGAGTTGAAGTACCAGCCGAATCCGGTGCTGGAACGTGCCTTAAGCGTCCTGTTCATTCTTCACGCGGACCACGAACAGAACTGTAGTACCAATGCGATGCGTAGTATCGGCAGCGCCCACACGGATCCTTTCTCTGCACTGGGTGGAGCCGCCGCCGCGCTCTATGGTCCTTTGCACGGTGGCGCGAATGAAATGGTCCTGCGGATGTTGAAAGAGATTGGCTCGCTCGCGAATGTCCCTGACTACATCAAGCGAGTCAAGGCCGGCGAGTTTCGTCTGATGGGTTTCGGTCACCGCGTCTACAAGAATTACGATCCTCGCGCGCGCATAATCAAAAAAGTTGCGTACGAAGTGTTTGAGGTCACCGGGAAGGATCCGTTACTGGATATCGCGTTGGAGCTGGAGCGAATCGCTTTGGAAGACGAATATTTCGTCAAACGCAAACTGTATCCGAATGTCGACTTCTACTCGGGGATCATCTATCAGGCGATGCGATTTCCGCTGGACATGTTTCCAGTGCTATTTGCTATTCCGCGTACTTCAGGCTGGCTGGCCCAGTGGGTGGAGTTGTTGGAAGACGAGGAGCAGAAGATTGCTCGGCCGCGTCAGATCTATCTCGGAGCCGGAACGAGAGACTATTTGCCGATGGAGAAACGTGGTGCCACTGAAGCAGCATCTGTCAAAAAGAGTACGGTGATAGGTTGAATACATTCATGCAAGAATCTTCGCCGCTATCTCCTTCAACAACTTAGCGCACACTGTCCCGGTGATCTGAACTGGATCCATGCGGGGGTTGAATTCAACTATGTCTGCCCCGATTACCTTGCCTCTTAATCGCTGAATCAAACCGATTGCCTGGCGGGTCGACAGTCCACCTGGTTCGCGATGCGAAACACCGGGCGCAAATGCAGGATCCAGAGCGTCCATGTCAAAAGAGATATACAGAGGCGTTGGAAAGTCGAGGGTTCGATCATCCTGCCACCGTGACATCTCGATCATCTCCACGCCGAATTTTTCAGCCTGCTGCTTTTGATGGCCGTTGATGGTACGGATTCCGACCTGAACCAATCGATCCACAAGCCCCTCTTCCATGATCCTCGCAAACGGGCAAGCATGCGATTGCCGATTTCCATTAAACTCATCATAAAGATCGGGATGAGCGTCGAAGTGCAGCACGCTCAACTTAGAATACTTCTGACGCATCGCGCGAATGATCGGATACGTAATCGAATGATCGCCACCCAGAGAAATCGGCGCGAGGTTATCGCTCAGCAGCGTCCGAACTGAGTCTTCGATCAGCGAGAACATCTCCCTTCCCGCTACTGGCTCAACGTCGCCAGCGTCGAAGAAAACTCCGTCAGCTCCCAGATCAATCCCTGTTTCGCTCCAGAGGTTCGAGGCGTCGGATCGTAGGGCAGCACGAATCTGCGGCGGCGCGTCGGCCGCGCCCTTCATAAACGAAGAGTTTTCGTCGTAACAAAAACCTATGAGAGCAATCTTGGGAGACAGCTGCGGAGAGACGCCATCCATGATTTACCTCGGCTAATCAGCGGACGAGAAACAGAGTGTGGGAGATTTCGAACAGGAATGGTGCACCCGGCAGGGCTCGAACCTGCGGCCTTTTGATTCGAAGTCAAACGCTCTATCCAACTGAGCTACGGGTGCGAAGAACTGTTAAATGGTAAACCCAGAATCGGAAACCGTAAACCGTAAACCGAGAACCGTAAACCGAGAACCGTAAACCGGGAATCGCAAAGGGAATCGCAAACTGGAATCGTGAACCGTGACCAGTCAGAACTGGTTTTCACGATTCACGGTTTCCGGCTTCCGCTCTTATTTCCCCTGGAACTCTTTGCGAATGAAGCGAACTAAATCACTGATTTGCGCGGGGGTCAGCTTGTCTTTGAATGCCGGCATCTCGTCATCACCCTCCGAGATTTGTTTAGCCAGTCGTTCGTCACTGTGTTCCAACGCATGACCTTCACGGAGACTGGGCACCTTCAAGCGCTTACCTTCGACCTCCACCCGACCACCGTTTGCCTTCTCTCCATGACACGCGACGCAATACTTCTCGAAATTTTGGCGCGCTTCGGCAAACAAGTCTGGTGTTGATGCTGGGAACGTTGCCGGCGAACTTGACGATGCCGTCTGATTATTAGTAGTGACCGTACCCGGCTGGTTACAAGCAACAATCAACAACGCTGCTACAAACATGATCGCGACAACCTTGGCAGAATTCATCCGTTGGTTTCCCCCGCATCTTCCTAACCTCTTGATTTGAAGAACTCGACGAGTATCTCCGACAGACCCGGGTTTTGTCGAGGCAGCAGCGCGCTCGATTAACACCTTACAGCGGCCATAAACTCAGTCGCTAGCACCATTTCGGGAAATCAGTAAGGATGCCTTTGCCAAGTTGCATTCGGCTGGAATAGCGGGCAGAATGAGTTCCGCGTCAAGTTATTCTCTCTACTTATTTTTCAAATCAAATTCGGTTTGGCCGCTGCAGAGGTGAAATCACATGAGTAGCGACAAAGATCCTAACGGTGCAGCACGTGGATCACTGCGTCTTGCGCCCAATTGCGTCGAGCTCGAGGAGCAGAAGGCTAAGCTGCCACGGCAGTTTGTCAACTTCACTTTTTATCGCTCGCGTCCTGAATGGCGTTTGCTCTCCAATGAAGACAAGGAGCGTTGCATCGACCAGTTTGTCACTGGAGTAAATGATTTTCGTCGCCACTTGCTGATTAACACTTATTCGACCGTTGGCTTGCGGACCAATGTCGACTTTATGATCTGGCGCATCGGCTATGAGCTGGAACCGTTTCAGGAAATGACCGCGCGATTGAACGCGACGGAGATGGGCAAGTATATCGAGCCGGCGCAGTCGTTCCTCTCGATGACCAAGCGATCGATGTACATCGATAAAGACAATCCAGAGCACGTCGAGGATCGTCTCCACATCGTTCCCGGGAAGTCCGACTATCTCTTTGTCTATCCTTTTGTAAAGACTCGCGAATGGTATTCGCGCAGCGCCGATCAGCGCCAGGAGATGATGGACGAGCACATACGCATCGGCACCAAGTATCGTTCAGTTAGACTCCACACCACCTATTCGTTTGGACTCGACGACCAGGAATTTGTTGTGGCCTTTGAAACCAACCACCCGGCAGACTTTCTGGATCTGGTGCAGGAACTGCGCGAGACCAAGGCCAGCTCCTACACCTTGCGCGACACTCCCATGTTCACCTGTCGGCAGCGGCCGCTGGCGGAGTGTTTATTAGCGTTGGGTTGATCGTTTTGCGGCTTGCCGCCCATCAGTGCGGTAAGGCTATGCCTTACCGGACAGTTCATTATTAATTGAACCCGAGGCTCCGCCTCGGTCCTCACGCTCATGAAAAACTTGAACTGATTCGCGCAAACGGTGTTGCGGCTTTGCCGCCCATCAGTGCGGTAAGGCTCTGCCTTACCCGCAATGGCTGTGTAATGATTCGAGGCTACGCCTCCGTCCTCACGATGTTCCGCATCTCAACAGACACACCAGCCTATTACTTGACATCTGTCACGAAGGATCGCCTTCCGGTGTTCCGTACTGAAGCGATCAAGGCGGTTGCCTGCAAGGGTCTGAAATGAGGCCAGGACTTCCGGAAAGTTTCTGATCTTCGTTTACGTCTTCATGCCGGATCATCTTCACGTAATCACCGACGGGTTACAGAAGGCTGAGCGAATCTTGCGATTTATCAACGGTATCATCGGCCGGCGTAATCGATTTTCTAAAGCAGCAAGGACACCTCGCTTCACTCGCGAAGCTTCGGCATGAGGATTACGGCCGCCGCCACCGTTACTCGCTTTGGGATCATCATCCAAACATTCGACTGTTGACGAACGAAGCGATGTTCATGCAACGTGTACATTACACACATCAGAATCCTGTAAGGGCTGGTTTGGTAGACAACGCGGAGAACTACAAGTATTCAAAGCGCGCGAATCTGGAATCGAAGGGCTTCAGATGATGAGCCGCTACTTGTAGACATCGATAAAATCCGATGGCGAAGAAAGAAATAGGCGGAGGCATAGCCTCAAGAAAATATCTAGACATTAACGGTAAGGCAGAGCCTTACCGCACTGTCAGGCGGCAAAGCCGCGAAAGCAGAAAACGAGCCCGCGAAAGTTCGTCTCAGCACGCGGTTGAAAATATGAAAATCACCAGAATCATTACCCTCTGGCTTCAAACCTCATTCTGTTTGGTGCGGACACTTCTATTGATTTCAGGGGTTTTGACGATTACAGTTTCATCGCATCCTTCTATCCTCTCCGTGTCACCGCGTCCCCGCGTCCCCGCGTCTCTTTCCTCCGCCGAATACCTCTGGTACGAAGCCGAGAACATGCGCGGCTTCTCAACCTCCAAGCAACACGAACCAATCCTGAATCCATCCTGGCTTAACTACCCGAAAGTCAAAGCCCCGGGCTGGGGTATCAATGGCCCAGGTGTTTCGGCTGAATGGTCGCAAGGCGGTGAAAGCGAATGGAACTCTGCCAACGCCAGCGCCGACGAATCACGCGCGACTTTGTACCAGGACCTTGAGGTGCCGCGGGCCGGCCAATACAAAGTCTGGGTACGTTACGCCGACTTTGCCCAACGAACGGAGAACTTCACGATCCGGATTACCCAGGCGCAAGACACGGGGACACGGGGACACGGGGACACGGGGAACTCTCTCGCCGCGTCGCCGCGTCCGGGTGTCTCCGCGTCCACCGCTTTCCAGCACGAGTTTGGCGCAAATGACGTAATCGATCCGCACGATGAAGTCAGCATGTATTGGGGATGGGCATTTGCGTGGGATGGAGCCGCAGCGAAACTTGAAAAGGGTCCCGCACGCGTCTCGATCGAGATCGATAAGGCCGCTGGCGCTCCAAGGCAGGTAGATTGCCTGCTGATCACAGGCGATCTCCAATACATTCCGGGAGGGCGGCGCAAGCCTGACTTTGCTGCGATGCGTTACCTTCGTGAGTGGGCCTACGCAAGGACGCCGCTCGCTGCATTGTCACCGCTAATCAACCCTGACGGGAAGGTCACAGTACCAATCTCATGGCAACGGCCGAAGGTCGCTGGACGCGACTTCCTCATGCCGTGGAACATCTCGAAGGAGTTCTGGCCGCTTCTTGACAAGCCTACCGCGGAGCGGCCGCTTTATCCTTTCAACGCCGAACCAATTGACGAGTTTGTCAAAACTTACAAAGGCGCGAAAGACGTTCCCATCTTCGATTCGAAACTCGTCGTCCCGGTCATTTATATTCCGCATCTTCCGGAGTTGATGAAAGAAGGAAGTCCGTTCCTGCGCTATCTACGCGAGACGAAGTCGCCCTTCGCCATCTTGATCAACTACGGTTCAGCATCGATGTCTGCGGAAGAGGCGCAAGCGATCTGGAAATTGTTGACGGGAGAACTCCGCGAACAGTTTCTGGGCTGGGTTTCCGGTGAGAGCGTCGGCTACGTCTGGGAGCAAGCACCAGCCCATCTTAAGACTACGCCGGAAATGTCTCGTAAGCAGTTGCTTGAAGCGTATCGTGCCTTCTATACAAGCGAACTCGACAAAAAGTGGAGTGGCATGTTTCAAACTCCGACGGGCCCTATGTGGGACAAGCTCATTCCAGCCCAGTCCACCTCGAGCACTTCATTCGCGCACGCGCTCGCTCAATGGGGAGTGAGACTCCTCGGGATGGAGACTGCGGCTGTCCAGCCGATGTTCGCGATGCGCATAGCGTTCACGCGTGGCGCCGCGAGGCAGTTTGGCGGCGCCTTTGCTTACTATCACGCGCCAAACTTTGGCGACTCCGCCGCCACGTTCACAAACCAGCAGAATTTCGCCGGGCCGGGTCAGTTTTTTCACTCGCGCTACGGGGTCACGATGGGGCCTTCGCTTTCCTGGTATCGGAAATGCTACTACCTCTATTACATGTCAGGCGCGTCAGCAATCTATCTCGAGCAAGGGTTCGATCAGTTCTTCAAACCGGGTCCCGGCGAGCATCCTTACCAACTGAATCCGTTGGGTCGAATTACAAACGAGTTCATGCGTTTCGCCGAAAAGCATCCGAATCGCGGAACGCCTTACACGCCCATCGCGTTTCTTTTGGACCCTGCCCACGGATGGGAGATGACAGACTATCCGCAATGGCCGTTTGGCGTGTCGCAAATCAACAAGAGCGACCGGGCCCTGCGTGAATTGTTCGGCGTTGCTTACTTCCCCGGCTTGGTTGTGGAAGGCGAGCCTGCAACTGGCGACCGTCAGGCCTTCGTCAACGGCATTTTCGGCGACATCTTCGACGTGATCGTGGCTTCGGCTGACCAGCCGTCAACATCAAATCCAATCGAAAATTACCGCGCAGCCGTCGTTGGCGGACACATCGACTGGTCTCCCGCGTGGATCGCCAAACTCACCGATTACGTGCGCAACGGCGGCACAGTTGTTTTGAATGCCGCTCAGATCAAGGGCCTTCCCGAGCAAGTTCTTGGACTACGGTCCACAGCCTCAGCCGCCGAAGCTGACACCGCCAAATGCCTGCGGGAGCCTGACGAAAACCTCGCTGGCCAGTTGTTTCGTTATCAGAAGGTGGAATTGAAAGGCGCGACTACCCTGATCGCCGCTCCGAACGGTGATCCACTCGTGACCGTCAACAAACTCGGGAAGGGAACTGTTATCCTTTCCGCTCTACCGGATCTACTCGGGCTGGACCAGCGCGTCACGCCCTTCGCGGCTCACATGCTGGCACATGTCTTCGCCGACGCCACGCCGGTGAAAGTGCGTGGCGATGTCGAGTACCTCATCAACCGCACCGACAAAGGTTGGCTGGTAACCCTATTCAACAACAATGGCGTCTTCAAACCTCAGCAGGGCCTGGCCCAGGTCGACCGCAGCGCGATTGTTAAAGCCACCATCTCGCTTCCCAGCCAACAGCTCCGCTCGGCTCTCGACTGGATCACAGACAAACCTGTCGAGGTAAACAAGTCTCAGAACACCGTAACTCTCGCTGTGCCGCCCGGCGCCGTTGCCATCGTCGAACTTAATTAAGACCCGTAATTCTGAATTAGATCCGCCGGCCCGCGAAAAGAACTAGCCACAGATTTGCACGGATGAACACGGATAGGAGGATTGAAGAAGCTGACTTGAGTGATTCCACTCGGTTACGCATGGGTTGAGTCTTATCAGACGACTTCGATTTGAGCTAGATATTAGGATCCAGATTCCCCAGCGGGAAATCACTCAAGTAATCCGCTTTGTAGATCCCTCATATCCGTGTCATCCGTGAGAATCTGTGGCTAATCCTTCCTCCGTCATATCCGCGTTCATCCGCGTAAATCCGCGGCTAATTCTATCTCCACGAACGCACAGAGAACACAGAGGCGATCTACTTCAACGCGAAACCCCTTCGCCGAATGCTTTTCACGCAGGCAGTGTCCAGGCCCTTCACCGTTGCGCGGTCGACGAATTCAGAGACGAAGCGTTCGATACAGCTCAAACCTTCAAGCCCTCCGAAGCCGTGGCCGCCGTGTGGGATGACGACGTGAAGGCTGTTGGGGAGTTGGCGCGTTGTGGCATCGCCGTTAGATGGTGGTGTTACCGGATCCCATTCGCCGGTTAGGATCAGGACGGGTGCGGACCCCTTCGTCGGTTCGGCGTAGTCGGCAGGAATCTTCCCGCGGGGCCAGAGGCTGCAAGCCTCAGTGCGCCGGGATAAACCGGCAGGTTGTAGTGAATGAAAGAGTCACACGTTAAAGGTGTAGCCAACCATAACGGCCCCGAGTCATGCGTGGCGTGGAGCAATCCACGAGGCGAAGCAT
>Ga0187892_10007445_pt1 | contig 15598 bp, 12 predicted proteins | sample MA1701073metaG_FD_139345 | JGI IMG/M metagenome (GOLD analysis project Ga0187892, IMG submission 139345) | Bio-ooze microbial communities from a basaltic lava cave in the Kipuka Kanohina Cave System on the Island of Hawaii, USA - MA170107-3 metaG ... | reverse complement strand
GTTCGACTTGGCCAACGTCTGCGTGATCGCCGCCGTCAACGACGTCTTGCCGTGATCCACGTGACCGATCGTCCCCACGTTCACGTGCGGCTTCGTCCGCTCGAACTTCTCTTTGCTCATCGCTGCCGCTCCTCCTGGCAGGGCCCGTGCCCGTCAGCGTCCCGTGGTCCCGGTGGCTCTTGCCACCACTTCCTCGCCGATCGGCTTGGGAACCTGTTCGTATTGACTGAAATGCATCGAATAGTTGCCGCGTCCTTGCGTGCCCGAGCGCAGGTCGGTGGCGTAACCGAACATTTCGGCCATCGGCACCCGGACCGTGATCTGGTGGAGTCCCTGATGCGCCTCCAGCCGTTCGATCCGCCCGCGGCGCGCGTTGAGGTCCCCGATCACGTCGCCCATGTGCTCGTCGGGCACGGTGACCTCGACCCGCATTACCGGCTCGAGCAGCACCAGGCCGGCCCTCCGGCAGGCCTCGCGGAAGGCCATCGATCCGGCGATCTTGAAGGCGATCTCCGACGAATCGACCTCGTGGAACGATCCATCGAGGAGAACGACCCGCACGTCGCGCAGCGAGTAGCCGGCCAGGATGCCGCCGTCCATGACCTCCTGCACACCATCCCTCACGGCGGGCACGTACTCCCTGGGCACGGCGCCACCGACGACCTCGCTCTCGAAGACGAGACCAGCGCCCGGGACGGCGGGCTCCACGGAAAGCTTGACGTGACCATATTGGCCGCGGCCTCCGCTCTGCCGCACGTAGCGCCCCTCGGCCTCGGCCCGACCGACGATGGTCTCGTGATACGCGACCTGCGGCCGGCCGACGTTGGCGCCCACCGAGAACTCGCGCTGTAGTCGGTCCACCAGCACCTCGAGGTGCAGCTCGCCCATGCCGGCGATGATCGTCTGGCCGGTGTCGCGATCGACCGCGACGCGGAACGTAGGATCCTCGCGCACCAGCTTCGCCAGAGCGCTGCCCAGACGCTCCTGGTCTTCCTTGGTCTTGGGCTCGATCGCCAGGTGGATCACCGGCTCCGGGAACTCCATCGATTCCAGGATCACCGGCGCCCGCTCGTCACAAATCGTCGTGCCGGTCGTGGCGCTGCGCAGCCCCACCACGGCGGCGATATCTCCGGCCCACACGCGTTCGATCTCCTCGCGCTTGTTCGCGTGCATCTTCAGCAGCCGGCCGACCCGCTCACGCCGCGAGTTGGAGAGGTTCAACACCTGCGAGCCCGATTCCAAGCAGCCGGAATAGACCCTGATGAACGACAGGTGGCCGACGAACGGGTCGGTCATGATCTTGAACACCAGCGCGGAGAAGGGCGCGTCGTCCGCGGGGGGCCGGATCGTCTCCTGGCCTTCCGGCGTGAGGCCTCGGACCGCTGGCACGTCCAGCGGTGAAGGCAAGAGGTCCACGATCGCGTCGAGCAGCGGCTGCACGCCCCGGTTGCGGAACGCCGAACCGCAGAGCACCGGGGTGAAGCGCAGGGCGATGGTGCCACGGCGCAACGCGTCCCGTAGCTCGCCGGCAGCGATTGCCGAACCGTCGACGTAGCGGGACATCAGCCGATCGTCGACCTCGCACGCCGCTTCGATCAGCTGGTCGCGGGCCGCCGCCGCTTCGGCGGCCAGATCGCCCGGTACCGTGCCGACCTCGACCTGGGCGCCCAGCGTATCGTCGGACCAGAACAGGCTGCGCATCTCGATCAGGTCGACGACGCCCCGGAACGTCCCTGCGCTGCCGATGGGCAGCTGCACCGGGACCGGGCGGGCCTGCAGCCGGTCGACCATCATGCGGCAGGTCCGCGAGAAATCGGCGCCGACTCGGTCCATCTTGTTGACGAAGGCGATTCGCGGGACGCGGTAACGCTCGGCTTGCCGCCACACCGCCTCGGACTGCGGCTCTACCCCGCCCACGGCGCAGAAAACGGCCACGGCGCCATCGAGCACCCGCAGGGAACGCTCTACTTCGGCAGTGAAATCGACGTGGCCGGGCGTATCGATGATGTTGACGCGGTGCTCGTCCCAGTAGCAGGTCGTGGCGGCCGACGTGATGGTGATGCCGCGCTCTTGCTCCTGCTCCATCCAGTCCATGGTCGCGGTCCCGTCGTGCACCTCACCCATCTTGTAGGTGATGCCGGTGTAGTAGAGGATTCGCTCGGTCGTCGTCGTCTTGCCGGCATCGATGTGGGCCATGATGCCGATATTGCGAATCCGTTCCAATGGTGTCTGACGAACCACAATCCCTTCCTGCATTGAGCCGATTCCAGTCCGATAGCACCGCTCCGGCCACCCGCACGCGGGCGGTCGGGATACATTGCCTGCTTCGCGCCTACCAGCGGTAATGAGCAAAGGCCTTGTTGGCCTCTGCCATCCGATGGGTGTCGTCTTTCTTCTTGAATGCCCCGCCCCTCGCGGCCGCCGCGTCCATCAACTCGTTGGCCAGCCGTTCGCGCATCGAATTCTCGGAGCGTTCCCGGGAGTAGCTGATCAGCCAGCGCAGAGCCAGCGCCGTGCTGCGCTCCGAGCGGACCTCGACCGGCACCTGGTAGTTCGATCCCCCGACTCGACGCGATTTCACCTCGACCGAGGGCTTGACATTGTCCACCGCGCGCCGGAAGACCTTCAGCGGGTCGTCCTTGGTGCGCTCGCGGATGGTCTCCATCGCGCCGTAGAAGCTGCGCTCGGTCGAAGACTTCTTGCCTCTCAGCATCATGCAGTTGATGAACTTCGTCACCAGCGGCGACTGATACAGTGGGTCCGGCAGGAGCTCACGTTTTGGAACATCGCGGCGGCGGGGCATCGGTGCGCTCCTCAGGCCTTCGGCCGCTTGGCGCCGTACTTGGAGCGGCTTTGCCGCCGGCCCTCGACACCCACGGCGTCGAGCGTCCCGCGGATCACGTGGTAGCGGACTCCCGGCAAGTCCTTCACGCGGCCTCCGCGAATCATCACGATCGAGTGCTCCTGCAGGTTGTGACCCACGCCCGGGATGTAGGTCGTGACCTCGATGCCGTTGGTCAGCCGTACGCGGGCCACCTTGCGCAGCGCCGAGTTCGGCTTCTTGGGTGTCGAGGTGTAGACGCGGACGCACACGCCCCGCTTTTGCGGGCAAGAGTCGAGCGCCGGACTCTTGGTCCGGCTCTTCAGGCTCTGGCGTCCGTTACGGACCAACTGGCTGATCGTCGGCAAGGGTCCTTCCCATCGAATGACATCGGGCCGCCTGGAACGAGGGCTCCCCGCGGCCAGCTCTCCGGGCGTCTGGCACGGCAAAACCCCCGATTTCTGACGCAAAACCCGGAGAGTCTAGCAGAGTCGCCGGAAGTGGGTCAAGGCCGGCCATCATGCGCTCTTTCCCGGCTCCGACCCGGTGGCCGCCGCAGCGGCCGCGCGGATCATCTCAGTGAAACGGTCGGTGTCGAGATCGACCTCGGACTCCAAGAGATCCTCGGGCTCGTCGACGGGCGGAGGGCCGTCCGCCTCGATGCGCAGCGACTTGTAGGCCGCCATCCCGGTGCCCGCCGGGATCAGTCGACCCATGATGACGTTCTCCTTCAGCCCGCGCAGGTAGTCGACCTTGCCCGAGATCGACGCCTCGGTCAACACGCGCGTCGTCTCCTGAAAGCTGGCCGCGGAGATGAACGAATCGGTGGCCAGCGAAGCCTTGGTGATGCCAAGCAGCAGCGGCCGACCACGGGCCGGCGCGCCGCCCTCTCCCAGGACCCGCTCGTTCTCCTCGACGAAACGGAAACGATCGACCTGCTCGTCCACGATGAACTCGGTGTCCCCCGGATCCTCGACCTTGATCCAGCGCATCATTTGCCGGACGATCACTTCGATGTGCTTGTCGTGGATCTGCACGCCCTGCAGCCGGTACACCTCCTGGATCCCGTCGAGCATGTATTCCTGTAGCTCACGCTCGCCCAGGATCTCCAGGATCTTGTGCGGGTCCTTGGGCCCGTCCGTGAACGCATCACCCGCGCGGACGCGCTCGCCCTCCTGCACGGTGATGTGCAGCCCCTTGGGTATGTTGTATTCGCGCTCCTCGCCATCGTCGGTGCGCACCACGACTTTGCGCGCGCCCTTGACGATCTCGCCGTACTGCACCACGCCATCGACCTCGGCCATCACCGCCGGATCCTTGGGGTGCCGCGCCTCGAACAAGTCCACCACGCGCGGCAGGCCACCCGTGATGTCCTTGGTCTTGGTCGTGGCCCGCGGGATCTTGGCCAGCACGTCGCCCTGCACCACCACCCCGCCCTCCTGGACCATCAAGGTCGCGTGCAGCGGCAGCAGGATCTTGCGCTGCGCGACGTTCTTCTCGTCGAGGACGATGATCTGCGGGTGCCGCTTCTCGTCCTGTGACTGCACGATCACCTGGCGCGAAAGACCGCTGACCTCTTCGACCTCTTCGGTCATCGTCACGCCGGCCTCGATGTCCTTGAACCGGATGCTACCGGCGAGGTCGGTCAGGATCACGAAATTGTAGGGGTCCCACTCGGCCAGCGTCTGCCCCGATTCAACCACGTCCCCTTCCCGCACCTCGAGCACGGCGCCGTATACGACGTTGTACCGTTCGCGCTCGCGCCCGGCCCGGTCCTGAACCACGATGGCGCCGTTGCGATTGATCGCCACCGGCTTGCCGTCACGGTTGCTCACGGTCTTCAGGTTCTGGTAGCGGATCGTGCCGGGATTGCGGTTTTCGATACCGCTCTGCTCCTCGATGCGCGCCGTGCCACCGATGTGGAAGGTCCGCATGGTCAGCTGGGTTCCTGGTTCCCCGATCGACTGACCCGCGATGACCCCCACGGATTCGCCCATCTCCACGATCCGCCCCGTGGCCAGGTTGCGGCCGTAGCACCGGACGCAGACGCCTCGCTTGCACTCGCAGGTCAGCACGGAGCGGATTCTCACGGCTTCGATGCCGGCGTCCTGCACCAGCGTCGCCAGCTCCTCGTCGATGGTCAGGTTGCGCGACACCAGCAATTCATCGGTCAACGGATCGACGATATCAGTCAGCGCCACCCGACCGACGATGCGGTCGCGCAGGTCCTCGATGATCTCGCCGCCTTCTTCGATGCGCTGAACCTCGATGCCTTCGAGGGTTCCGCAATCGTCCTCGCTCACGATCACGTCCTGCGCCACGTCCACCAGTCGGCGCGTCAGGTAGCCGGAGTTCGCCGTCTTGAGCGCCGTGTCCGCCAACCCCTTGCGCGCGCCGTGCGTCGAGATGAAGTACTGCAGCACGTTCAGGCCTTCGCGGAAGTTCGCTGTGATCGGGGTCTCGATGATCTCTCCCGAGGGCTTGGCCATCAGGCCGCGCATCCCGGCGAGCTGGCGCATCTGCTGCTTGCTGCCGCGCGCGCCGGAATCGGCCATCATCAGGATGGGGTTGAACTCCCCGCCCGCCTGCTCGAGCCGGGTCATCTCGCGGAACATCGCCTCTGAAACCCGCTCGGTCGCCTCGGACCAGATGGCAATCACCTTGTTGTAACGCTCGCGATTGGTGATCAGACCCTCGAGGAACTGGCGCTCGACGGCGATCTGCTCCTGCCGCGCACCCTCGACGACGGCATGCTTCTCCGGCGGAACCACCATGTCCTCGACGCCGATCGAGACGCCGGCCAGCGTGGCGAACAGGAAACCGAGGTCCTTCAGCTTGTCCACCAACTCCACGGTCTTGTGCGGACCGTGCTTCAGGTAGACGTAGTGCACGAAAGATTGCAACCCCTTCTTCTTCAGTGAGCCGTTGATGAACGGCAGGCCCGCCGGCATGGCGTCGTTGAACAGGACGCGGCCCACGGTCGTGCGCAGACGGTAGCTCTCGACTTCGAGCTCCGGCGCGCGAACGACGTTGTCTTGCTCTTTGCGCGTCAGGGTCGTCAGGTCGATCAGGCTGCCGCTGTAGCGCAGCGTGATCGGCGTGAGCATGCCCACCTCGCCGCTCTCGTAGGCCAGCAACACCTCGTGCATCGAGCCGAACATGCGGCCGTCCCCCCGGCCTCCGCCCTTCTCCTGAGTCAGGTAGTAGCAGCCGAGCACGATGTCCTGGCTGGGGTTGACGATGGGCAGGCCGTTGGCCGGACTCAGAATGTTGTTCGACGACAACATCAAGACCATCGCCTCGACCTGGGCCTTGGCCGACAGCGGCACGTGCACCGCCATCTGATCGCCATCGAAATCGGCGTTGAACGCCGTGCAGACCAGCGGGTGGATCTTGATCGCCTTGCCTTCGACCAGCGTCGGCTCGAAGGCCTGGATGCCCAACCGGTGCAGGGTCGGGGCCCGGTTCAACAGCACCGGGTGCTCTTTGATCACTTCTTCCAGGTAATCCCAGACCTCCGGGCGCTCCAGCTCCACCAGCTCCTTGGCCGCCTTGATCGTCGAAACCAATCCCTCGCGCTCGAGCTTGTTGTAGATGAACGGTTTGAACAGCTCCAGCGCCATTTTCTTGGGCAAGCCGCACTGATGGAGCTTCAACTCGGGACCGACCACGATGACCGAGCGGCCCGAGTAATCGACTCGCTTGCCCAGCAGGTTCTGCCGAAAGCGTCCCTGCTTGCCCTTGATCGTGTCCGACAGCGACTTGAGCGGCCGGTTATTGCTGCCGCGCAGCACGCGGCCGCGCCGGCCGTTGTCGAACAGGGCGTCGACCGCCTCCTGCAGCATGCGCTTCTCGTTGCGCACGATCACGTCCGGCGCCTTGAGGTCCAGCAGCTTCTTCAGCCGGTTGTTGCGGTTGATGACGCGCCGATAGAGATCGTTCAGGTCCGAAGTGGCGAAGCGGCCGCCGTCGAGCGGCACCAGCGGACGCAACTCCGGCGGGATGACCGGGATCACGTCCAGGATCATCCACTCCGGGCGATTGCCTGACTTGCGAAAGGCGTCCACGACCTTGAGCCGCTTGGCGAACTTGAGTCGCTTCTGCTGCGAGGTCTCGCTGCGCATCTGCTCGCGCAACTCCCGGGCCAACGAATCGACGTCGACACGCGCCAGGAGCTCCTTGATCGTCTCCGCGCCCATGCCCGCCTCGAAGCCGCCAGGGTACTTCTCTTGCAGCTCGGCATGCCGTTCCTCAGTCAGGCTTTCCTTCTCCCGGACCTCCGGGCACTCTCCGGCATCGACCACGACGTAGGCCTCGAAGTACAGGATCCGTTCCAGCTCGCGCAGCGACATGTCCAACAGGTGGCCGATGCGGCTGGGCAGCCCCTTGAAGAACCAGACGTGGCTGACCGGACTGGCCAGCTCGACGTGCCCCATCCGCTCGCGGCGTACCTTGCTCTGCGTGACCTCGACGCCGCACTTGTCGCACACGACCCCGCGATGCTTCATGCGTTTGAACTTGCCGCACAGGCACTCCCAGTCCGTGACCGGCCCGAAGATCTTGGCGCAGAACAGACCGTCCCGTTCGGGCTTGAACGTGCGGTAGTTGATGGTCTCCGGCTTGGTCACCTCGCCGTAGGACCAGGAGCGGATCTTCTCCGGGCTGGCCAAAGAGATCCGAATGGCGCTGAAATCGTTGATCGTTTTGGCTTTATCGAAGAGGAACGACGACCTGCTCACGTCTCGACCCTCCGTTCAAATGACCGACGGCCCGGTGGCGTCGGCACGGTCGCTGAGCAATTCGACGTCGAGGCACAGGCTCTGCAGCTCCCGCACCAGGACGTTGAAGGATTCCGGCAAGCCGGGCTCGACCGCCGTTTCTCCCTTGACCAGCGCCTCGTAAATCTTCGTGCGACCGTAAACGTCATCCGACTTCACGGTCAGGAGTTCCTGCAAGATATGCGCGGCTCCGTAGGCCTCGAGGGCCCAGACCTCCATTTCGCCGAAGCGCTGTCCGCCGAACTGGGCCTTACCCCCGAGCGGCTGTTGCGTGATCAGCGAGTAGGGACCGATCGATCGGGCGTGAATCTTGTCGTCCACGAGGTGCGATAGCTTCATCAAGTAGATGTAGCCCACGGTCACCAGTTGCTCGAAGGGCACGCCGGTCTTGCCGTCGCGCAGCGGGATCTTGCCATTGGCCGGGAGCCCAGCAAGCTGGAGTTGACGCTTGATCTCGCCCTCGGTCGCACCATCGAACACCGGTGAGGAGAACGTCACGCCATCGCCGAGCGTGCGGGCCATGGCGATGATGCCGTCGTCCGTGGCAGTCTCGATCGCCGCCCGACCCGCTTCCGTGGGGCTGATCGCGAGCAGCCGCTGCCGCAGCGCCGCTGCCGCGTCAGCGCGCTCGGAGGCCAGCGTCGCCGCCAGCCAGGCGCCGTGCTCGGCCGCGGCCCAGCCCAGATGAGTCTCGAGCACCTGGCCCACGTTCATGCGCGACGGCACGCCCAGGGGGTTCAAGACCACCTCGACCGGCCGCCCGTCGGGCATGAAGGGCATGTCCTCTTCCTTCAGCGCGCGGGCGATGACGCCCTTGTTGCCGTGGCGGCCGGCCATCTTGTCGCCCACCGAAAGCTTGCGCTTCATGGCCACGTAGACCTTGACCATCTTGATCACGCCCGGCGCCAGCTCGTCGCCTTTCTGCAACTGGCCGATCTTCTGGTCGCTGATCTTCTGCAGGATCGAGATGCGCTTGTCGGTGCGCTCCTCGATCCGCAGGATCTCTTCGAGCTTGGCCCGCCGGGTGGGTTTGATCTGCCGCAGCCCCTCGGTGTCGAGGCCGGCCATCACCTCCGGCGTCAGCAGCGTGCCCCGGACCAGCAGGCTCTCTTGGCGCCGCGGGTGCAGGAGGTCTTCGGCCAGCGTCTCGCCCTCCAGTAGACGGACCAGGTTCTTGCGGTCCTCCTCGCGGATGATGCGGATCTGGTCGCCCATGTCTTTGCGGATGCGCTCGATCTCCGCATTCTCGATCTCCAGCGTGCGCAGGTCCTTCTCGACTCCCTTGCGGCAGAAGACCTTGACGTCGACGATGGTCCCGGCGATCCCAGGCGGGGTCGTCAGCGACGCATCCCGCACATCGCCCGACTTCTCGCCGAAGATCGCGCGCAGCAGCTTCTCCTCGGGGGTCAACTGCGTCTCGCCCTTCGGCGTGACCTTGCCCACCAGGATGTCGCCCGGCTTGACGTGCGCACCGATGCGGATCACCCCGGCCTCGTCGAGGTCCTTGAGAAACTCCTCCGAAACGTTGGGAATGTCGCGCGTGATCTCTTCGGGACCGAGCTTGGTGTCGCGAGCCTCGACCTCGAACTCCTCGATGTGGATCGAAGTGAAAGAGTCGTCCTTGATCAGCGTTTCCGAGACCAGGATCGCGTCCTCGAAGTTGTAGCCACGCCAGGGCATGAATGCGACCAGCACGTTGCGCCCGAGCGCCAGCTCGCCACGCTCGGTGCAGGGTCCATCGGCCAGCACTTGGCCCGCGGTGACACGCTGCCCCTCGCGAACGATGGGCCGCTGGGTCATGCAGGTGTTCTGGTTCGAGCGCTTGAACTTGGTCAAGGTATAGATGTCGGCGCCGAAATCCTCGCGGCCTTCCGCTCCCACCCGGACGATGATGCGCCGCGAATCGACGAGATCGACCAGCCCCTCACGCACGCAGACCACGACCGCGCCGGAGTCGCGCGCGGTGATGCGTTCCATGCCGGTGCCGACCAGCGGCGCCTTGGGGCGCAGGAGCGGCACGGCCTGACGCTGCATGTTCGATCCCATCAGCGCGCGGTTGGCGTCGTCGTTCTCGAGGAACGGGATCAGCGATGCCGCCACCGAAACCAGTTGTTTCGGCGAGACGTCGATGAACCCGACCTCTTCGCGCGGCACCAACTTGAACTCGCCTGCCTTGCGGGCGTTCACGCTCTCGTTCTTGAACTGGCCGTCCTCGGTCAGCCGGGCGTTGGCCTGGGCGATGACCGTGCGGTCCTCTTCCCACGCCGCCAGGTAGAACGAGTGCGGGACCGCCAGCGGCGGAACCCGGCCCTGGGCCTCGAGTCTCCGGCGCTCCGCCGCGAAGTCCTGAACCTGAACGACCTCATGCAGCTTGTAGGGGCCCTGCCCCGTCCGGGTGACCCGCACGTAATCCACGACCCGTCCCTTCTCCACCTTGCGATAGGGCGACTCGATGAAGCCGTAGTCGTTGATCCGGGCGTAACACGACAGGGACGAAATCAAGCCGATGTTCGGGCCTTCGGGCGTCTCGATCGGGCAGATGCGCCCGTAGTGCGTGGGATGAACGTCCCGCACCTCGAACCCCGCGCGTTCCCGCGACAGCCCCCCGGGGCCCAGCGCCGACAGCCGGCGCTTGTGGGTTACTTCGGACAACGGGTTGGTTTGGTCCATGAATTGGGACAACTGGCTCGAGCCGAAGAACTCCTGGATCGCTGCCATCACGGGCTTCGCGTTGATCAAGTCGTGAGGCATGGCCGTCGTCATCTCTTGATAGACCGACATCTTCTCCTTGATCGCCCGTTCCATGCGAACCAGCCCGATGCGGAACTGGTTCTCGAGCAGTTCGCCCACGCTGCGCACCCGGCGGTTGCCCAGGTGGTCGATGTCGTCCAGGGTTCCGACGCTGCGGCGCAGCTTCATCATGTAGCGCAGGACGGCGACGAAGTCGTCGGTCGAGGGCGTCTGGTCCTGCCCCTTGGCCCAGCGTTCGCGCACGGCCTCCGGCCATTGATCTTCCGTCACGCCATACAGCTTGGTGTTGAACTTCAGCCGTCCGACGCGAGAGAAGTCGTACCGCGTCTCGTCGAAGAACATGCTGCGAAACAGGGCCCGCGACGATTCGAGGGTCGGCGGATCCCCGGGACGGAGTCGCCGGTAGATCTCGAGCAGCGCCTCGTTCTGCGTGCGGACGGTGTCCTTGGCCAGGGTCTCGATCATCGTCGTGCCCACGTCCTCGCGCTCGGGGAACACGACCTCGAACTCGGTGATGCCGCGAGCGGCCAACTCCTGCAAACGTTCGGCCTCGAGCGGCCGCGCGGCTTCGACCAGCACTTCGCCGGTATCTTCGTCGACGACGTCCGCCACGCTGTAGGCCCCGACGACTTCCGCCGCCGAGACGCCGACCCACTCGATACCGGCCCGGCTCAGGCTCTCGACGTGCTCCTCGCGGATGCGCCGCGCCTTCTTCACCAGCTCCTTGCCGCGATGCATGACGCTGGCGCGGAGCTTGCGACCCAGCAAGCCCGGGCCGACCTTGAACTCGAACTTGCCTTCGCTGGCCCGCATCTCCACAGGGCTGTAGAAGGTGCGCATGATCGCGCCGTCGTCCTCCACGCCCAGCGCGCGCAGGAACACGGTGGCCGGGAACTTGCGCTTGCGGTCGATTCGCACGTAGAGCACGTTTTTTTGATCGGTCTCGAACTCGACCCAAGAGCCGCGGTACGGGATGACCTTGGCCATGATGCTGGTCTTGCGGGCGTCGGACTGGAAGAAGACCCCCGGACTGCGGTGCAACTGGCTGACGATGACTCGCTCGGTCCCGTTGACGATGAACGTCCCGTTCTCCGTGAGCATCGGGATCTCGCCGAAGTAGACCTCCTGCTCCTTGATGTCGCGGATGCTCTTGGTCTCGGTGTCCGGGGCCTTGTCGTAGACCACGAGCTGGATCGTGACCTTGAGTGGAACGGTGAAGGTCTGCCCCCGCTCCTGACACTCGTCGACGTCGTACTTGAACTGCAGCGTGACCCGCTCGCCGCAGGCATCGCACTCGCGCACCTTGACCGGCGTCAGGTTGCCGCAGGCCGTGCAATGGGTCTCTCCTCCGCGGGCGTCGGGCGTGATCAGGCGATGGCCGCAGGATTGGCACTCGCTGCGCAGGTTCTCGATGCCCTGCAGCTCGCCGCACTTGCACTGCCAGTTCCCGATCGTGTATTCCACGAACTCGAGCGAGCAGGTCTCGCGAAAGTCCTTGATCGGGAAGATCGACTTGAACACCCCCTGCAGTCCGGCGATATTGCGGTCCGCGGGGGCAACGTGCATCTGCAGGAACCGCTCGTAGGAGCGCTTCTGCACTTCGATCAGGTTCGGAATCGTGATCGCCGTCGTGATCTGAGAGAAGTCGACCCGCTCGCGGGCCCCGCGAATCAAGCTATCGGCCATGTGGTACACCACTCCTCATCGCGTGGTCGCCCGATCCACGCTCAGCGTGCGGCGCCGGCGCGGGCGCCGAGATACCGAAGAAAATCGAAGCGGTCCGGTCACCGATCGCTACTTCAACTCGACCTTCGCACCCTCGGCCTCGAACTTTTTCTTGATCTCTTCCGCCTCAGCCTTGGTCACGCCTTCCTTGACGGTCTTCGGCGCGCCGTCGACGAGATCCTTGGCCTCCTTGAGACCCAGGCTCGTCACCTCGCGGACCACCTTGATGACGTTGATCTTCTTCGCGCCGACTTCGGTCAACACGACCGCGAAATCGACCTTCTCCTCCTCGGCGGCGGCCGCGCCCGGGCCGGCCCCCGCGGCGGCCACGGCGACCGGCGCCGCGGCGGACACGCCCCACTTTTCCTCCAACATCTTCACCAGGCTCGCCGCCTCCATCACGGTCAGCGAGCTCAGGTTCTCTGCAATCTGCTCCAGGTTCGCCATCTCGAAATCCCTCCGTGCTCCCCGTTTTGAATGACGCTCTACCTGCCAATCCGGCCGTCCGAGCGGCGGTCCGGCCCCCAACTTCAACCCTGCTCTGCCCGCTCGCTTCGCGCGTCGAGCACGCGCGCGATCTGCGTCCCCGGCGTCCCCAGCAGTCGAACCAACTGGGTGGCCGGCGTCTGGATCAAACGCAAGAGCTGCGCGCGCAGCTCGGGCATTCCCGGCAGCAGGGCCAGGCTCTTGAGCCCTTGCTGGTTCAAGACCGCCTGCCCATCGACGATCCCGGCGACGAGCTCGACCTGCGGGTTGGCCTTGCTGAAATCGGCCAGCACCTTGGCCAGCCCCACCGGATCGCTGCCGTGGGTCGCCAGCGCGCAGGGGCCGGTGAAGTGACCCAACAGCGGCTCGACCGGCGTACCGACGGCGGCACGCTTGGCCAGGCGGTTCTTGATCACGTGGATGCGCCCGCCGGCCCGGCGGACCCGGCCACGCAACTCGGTGGTCTGGTTGACGGTCAAGCCCCGGAAGGTCGCCACGACGACGTGGGGCGACGCGGCGAACCGCTCGTTCATGCGCGCGACGGCGGCGGACTTTTCGGTGCGATTCACGACTACCTCAGATGGCCGCTTCGACGGCGACCGGGTCGACGCTGACACTCGGCCCCATCGTCGAAGCGACGTAGATCGACAGCATGTACTTGCCCTTGGCCGTCGGTGGCTTGGCGCGCAGGATCGCGTGGATCATGGCCTTGGCGTTGTCCACGAGCTGGGCGTCGGCGAACGAGAGCTTGCCCAGCGGGACATGGATGATCGCGGTCTTGTCCACGCGGAACTCGACCTTCCCGGCCTTGACCTCCCGGACCGCCTGGGCGACGTCGAAGGTCACGCTGCCCGTCTTGGGGTTGGGCATCAGCCCGCGGGGTCCCAGGACCTTCCCCAACTTGCCCACCTCGCGCATCATGTCCGGCGTGGCGATCACCGCCTCGAACTCGAGCCAGTTCTCCTCCTGGATCTTCTTCACCATCTCGTTGCCGCCGGCGTAGTCGGCGCCCGCCGCCTCCGCCTCCTTCACCTTCTCGCCGCCGGCGATGACCAGCACGCGCTTGGACTTCCCGGTGCCATGCGGGAGCACGACCGTTCCCCGCACCATCTGGTCGGCGTGCTTGGGGTTGACGCCCAGCCGCATGTGCAGCTCCACGGTCTCGTCGAACTTGGCGAAGGCCGCACCGCGCACCGCGCGGATCGCCCCCTCGATCGCTTGGGGAGCCTGCGGCACCCCCTGGCGCGCCGCCGTGTATTTTTTCCCGTGCCTCGGCATCTCTTGCTCCTAGCCTTCGACGTCGATGCCCATCGAGCGGGCGCTGCCCTCGATGATGCGCGCCGCCGCCTCGACCGTCCCGGCGTTCAGGTCCTCCAGCTTCGTCCGCGCGATCTCCTCGATCTGCGCCCGCGTGACCTTGCCCACCTTCTCCCGGTTCGGGACGCCCGAACCCTTCGGCACGCCGGCCGCCTTGGCCAACAGCACCGAAGCCGGCGGGGTCTTGGTCACGAACGTGTACGAGTGATCCTGGTAGACCGTGATGACGACCGGGGTGATGATGCCGTTGCCCTTTTGCGTTTGGGCGTTGAAGGCCTTGCAGAAGTCCATGATGTTCACGCCCTGCTGGCCCAAGGCCGGCCCCACGGGCGGCGCCGGAGTGGCCTTCCCTGCCGGGATGTGCAGCTTGATCTGAGACACGACCTTCTTGGCCATTCCCGGCTACTCCCTCGTCGCTCGGCGCGGCACGTCTCTCACGGCTTCTCCACTTGGAGGAATCCGAGCTCGACCGGCGTGGCACGACCGAAGATCGTAACCATCACCTTGAGAGTCGAACGGTCCTCGTTGACTTCCTCGACCTGGCCCGTGAAGTTACTGAACGGGCCGTCGACGATGCGCACGGGCTCGCCGATGCGGAACTCGAGCTTGGGCTTGGGCTTCTCCGCGGCGACCACGATCTGCTTGACGATCCGATCCACCTCGTCCGGCCTCAGCGGGACCGGACGGCTGCCGGTGCCGACAAAACCGGTCACCTTGGGCGTGTTCTTCACGACGTGCCACCCGGCATCCGACATGACCATGTTCACCAGGACGTATCCCGGAAAGAACTTGCGGGTCGCGCGCACCTTGCGTCCCTCGCGGACCTCGACAACCTCCTCGGTAGGGATCAGCACCTCGCCGATCTCGTCGCCCATGCCCAAGGCCGCGACGCGCTGCTGCAAGCTCTCCTTGACCTTGGCCTCGAATCCGGAGTAGGTGTGGACGATGTACCAGCGTTGCTGCGGCGGCTCGGCCGCGGGTTTCGCTCGAGTCCCGCGCGCCGCCGCCACCCGCGCGTCCGAGCTGCCCTCCTCCACCTGCTCGCGCCGCGCGTCGCCCGCCGATTGCAGCGGCTCGGCCACGGCCGTCTCGGTCACCGGCTCCGCAGGCGGGCTGTCGGGCAGCGGCTCGTCGCGGGTCGTCTCACCGTCGCTCATGAGCCCGTCGCCTTGAAGAGTGCTTCCATGCCCTTGTTCAGGATCAGGTCTACGACCCACAAGAAGAAGGCGCAGACCAGCACGGTGACGATCACCACGACCGTCGTCCCGTAGACCTCCCGCCGCGCGGGCCAAGTCGTTTTCTTCAGTTCGCCCCAGACCTCGCTGACGAACTCGCGGAACCGCTTCAGTTGTTGCATGGCCCTGCTGTGCCGGCGAACCGGAGCTTCAACGCGCTTCCTTGTGCGCAGTGTGCTTGCGACAGAATCGGCAATACTTGCTCAACTCGAGCTTGTCGGTCGTCTTCTTCTTGTTCTTGGTCGTGTTGTAGTTGCGGCGCTTGCACTCGTCGCACCGCATCGTCACGTTCTCTCGCATGCCGCTTGCCGTCCTGTGGCGCCGCGGGCGGACGGCGGACCCCGCCCCCGCTCCGGCGCATTCGTGCTACTTGATGACCTCGGTCACGGTGCCGGCGCCGACCGTCCGGCCACCCTCGCGGATCGCGAAACGCAGCCCCTTGACCATCGCGATCGGAGTGATCAGCTCCACGTCCATCGTCACGT
>Ga0187892_10007444_pt1 | contig 15604 bp, 10 predicted proteins | sample MA1701073metaG_FD_139345 | JGI IMG/M metagenome (GOLD analysis project Ga0187892, IMG submission 139345) | Bio-ooze microbial communities from a basaltic lava cave in the Kipuka Kanohina Cave System on the Island of Hawaii, USA - MA170107-3 metaG ... | reverse complement strand
ATTGCCCCTCCTGGGATCGACGCGTCCGGCCGCTTGCGGTCGGCGCCAGGCCGAGCCGGGCGAGCGGACCGGAGGCGGCGAAGCCGCCGAAGGTCAACCAGGACTCTCCTGATCCAGAGCCGAGCCGACCGGGTTTGTTTGGAGGACACCATGTCCGTAAGTGGTTTCCCGCCAAGCATCGGCGCCCGCAGGCTCTGTTGGCAATGACCGCTGATGTCCGGAGAAACGCTTGCAAAATGCTTGCAGAGAGTTCTGCTCGACTCCACCCGCCGATCAGGAGAGTTCTGTCAGGCCCTAAGGTCGGGAGAGTTCTCCCCACTCCTTCTTGGCTGCAGTCACAAGAGGGCGACCCGTCTGGGTTGTGCCACTCGGAGGTCAGGATTGGAACCCACGACCGTTCTGACCCCATGCGACTGACTACAGAACTGAGCTACGATACCTAGTAGCAATCACGCGTTGTTCTGGGCATGGGTGTTCGTAACAGTGGAACCCAGGATCGACCGAGTAGCGTGAGACTACGGACTGACGGTGAGCCCACTTGCACTCGGGAGTGTTCGTCCAGTGTGTCGATAGACTTGTCTACGCTGCGAGTGCCCCAACGTAGTCAAGACGGACATGAGTACGCGACATTTTGCGCCGCCACGGCCCCTATTCCTATTGCTGCGAAGTTAGACGTGTCGGTTGCGTTTGATAGGGGGATTGAATCCAGCAACTGCCATCCCGCGGAGAATGGACGACTGGTCTCGAAGAAGCGGCCGAGGACTATTTGACTCCTCTCGTGCGCTGGAATCCTCCCAAGCTGCCAGTGGCTGCTTTGCAGCCGAAAGTAGACGGCGCGGGATTCGCAGTCGTGAAAGGATCGCCAGTTGGAGGGGTTCAGCAACCGCAGGCCCAAGTCCGGTGAGAACGCCTTCACCGATAACTCAGACCCTTGCCAGACTGGCTCGTCGCTCCGCACGATGTTGTCAAAAAGGGAATACCAAACAAACGATTCGAGAGAAGTCGATCCCCGGAAGTAGCAGCCCTCGAAGACCGTCCCGGCCAATGCAGCACTATCGAGGCTCACGTCCGTAAAGGCGCAGCGTTTGAAAGTCAGCCGAGACAGACCTGCTCCCCTTAGATCTACCCGGCGAAGCGCGATCCCCACCGCTGGCTGTTCGATGAAACCTATGACGATTGTGTAGCTCGCGCCGGCTACCTGAGCCGTATCGATCATCACGGTGGACAGGTACACATGGGAAAGGTCGATGCTGTCCACAACGCTCTTGAGACGAAACAGGGCGTTGATGCTCACCATAAGCGTGCGGGCGTTCCACGTGATATCCTGGGTCACCTTTGCTTGGAGAGGTCCCAGATGCCGTTGGAAGGGAATACTCCACGTAACAATGTCTTCAACTGCCGAAGGTACGTAAGTTGCCAGCCTCGTTTGGAGCCGTCTATTCTGAGCCGCCAGGATCGCAACGGACTCCTTTGAGGGATGTCGTACGAGCACACCGGTGACGAACTCGCGAACCGACTCGTTGTCTTCAAGTTCCATTGAGTTGATTAGAAGGTGCAGCACGAGCGAATTGTAGCGCGAGTAATCTGGTGTCAAGAACTTCTCAAGTGAGGCGGTGGCCGACAAGCGAGCAGCAGGGTTTGCGGGTTCTCGGAGCTCCCGCAGAAGATCAGAGAAGGCTTTGTCGACTCCTTGATCCGCCAGCATTCGGATTTGCCGCGATTGGAGGTAGAAAGTGGCCAGTACCCCGAGTACGGCTACGATAGACGTGATGAACGACCCCAAAGCCTTCGCTTTCTCGATTTCGAGTTGGCGCTTCGAAAGACCGATCTCATGGTCGATTCGCCTCACCTGGGCTTGCAAGTTCTCGATCTCTGCCGTTTCACGTTGCATTACGTGAGTATCCGGCTGGAGGTTTGGCGAAGGGTCGGTGTTGGACGGAGCGCGACACTGAAATCACTCACCTCGTGATACAACACCACTAGAGAGAGAATCCTTCCTGAGTATTGCTCAATGCGGTGTCGGGAACGGAAGGGTTCGCTACCCACTTAGGCCCGTGCTCTTGTGAGGTTGAAAACGAGGCACTGGTTGATCCTCGCTATTGGATCGCAGTCCGCGCCCCGCGTCGCCGGTGAGTCAGCGCTGGTCCTTACGATCTCAGCCCTTCAAACCTGCCGACCACCGTACCCAAACCTAATTATGGGTCTATATCCACCAATTCGACCCAAGCTCCTGTCCGTAGGTGGTTGCCCGCCAAGGGTCGGCGCCCGCAGGCTCATGGGGCAATGCCCGGACTGGCCCGGAGAAACGCTTGTGAAATGCTTGTGAAATGCTTGCACAAGCTCCCGATGAATCCAAATGCTATTCACTGCACAGGCGGCGGCGGAAGGAAATTCAGAAGTCGGGGGATCTCAATTGCGGTCATAAAGAGCAAGCACAGTGGCTCAAGAATAACAATACTGCGAAGAACGGGTTCTGTCAGCACGGGGGTGATGTCACCGAAGCCCACTGTGGCGGCAGTCATGAGGCTGAAGTAGAATGACTCTCCAGCCGTCAAGCATCCAGGTTGCGAGTTCACCAAGAAGAAAACCCTGTGTGCATCAAGCCTTTGAAGAATCAGGTACGCGCAACCAAAAATCAGGACCACTTCGATATAATGGACGAGCAACAGGGTGACAGCTCTAGCTGCGTTCTTGGGTGGGTGGTTTCCAATCAACAGAAATAACAGGACATAGAACAAGTCCACCAATCTGAGTAGGACTAGGAGAGCAAACAGCTGCACGACCACGATGGGCACAAGCTCAATCAGATTGAGTGCAACTAGGAGTAGTATTAGAGAAGTGCAGGTCCACGATTCAATAATGGCCGTCTCACGATAACCACTGTTACGGGCTTTCCAGAATTGAACCCAGTATCCATGCAACGCACCTGCAGGGAGTGAAACGAACGCCAGCATACCAAGTAGCACACCCGAAACGGGGCCGACATTCGTCCATGCCGCATTTACGGCGGCTTTCCGGACTTTAAACTCAGTACCAACCAGCCTGGCCATAGACCACCATTCATTGAGCGAGGTTTGCACGGCCAGTAGAATCGCACTCGCGCATCCATGCGACCACTTGCTCGAGACCTTGTTCTAGCTCGACGGCCGGTTGCCAACCCAGTATCGAACCTGCTCTACTAGGATCGACAGATCTACGCCTCACATCTGGTTCACACGCGCGTAGATGATCCACGGCGAAGGGTTCGGTACGGTCACATATCCGCCAAAGGACGTGTGCCAACTCATTAATTGAAGTCTCCCTCGGGTGCCCCAAGTTGAAGTCCTGACCGTTCGCAGATGGGGTTTCCACGGCGAGCATTATGCCCCGAGCAATGTCGTCCACGTGGGTGAAGCTTCTCGTCTGTAATCCGTCGCCGAAGATTTGAAGGGGGTATTGGCCACCGAGTATCTTTGCGGCGAGATCCGGTATCACGTGACTGTCTCCCGGAATTTTACCGGGTAGCTCTCCGGGTCCATATACATTAAAGGGTCGTACTATTACGTAGCACAGCTGGTACTGCCGATAATAGGCTTTGCAATATGCCTCTCCTAGATACTTGGAGAAGGGGTAGCCCGGGGGCGGCGGCGGGCTCGAATCTACAGCGGTTTCCGTGATGGGTTGAGCCGGACTGGCATCGAAGACGCAGGACGAGGAAACATATAGAATCTTGTCAATTCGGTGTGCCCTCACGGCTTCGAAAGTGTTCGAGACAATTCTTGCGTTATCATCCAGCATCTCAGCCGGATGCTTGTTAAAGAAGCCTATTCCAGCTGATCTGGCCGCTAGCGCAATGCAAGTCCCAGCATGCTCGAATGCATCGAGCGTGGCCTTTCTATCCCGGAGGTCAGCGTCTACTAGTTCGCATTCGGGTTCAGCAATGCCGCGGCTGCCAGGAGCAGTGAGGTTATCAATAACCTTTGGACTGTACCCTTTGCGGAGTAGAAGCTCCACGACTGCCCGCCCGATGAACCCACATCCCCCTGTGACTATGACACTACGCTTCATTTCGTTGCTCCGATTAGTCCAGGACCGTATCGAGAAGAGACTTCACTGTTGCACCTAATGCGGCGCAGCTCCTGGGGAACCTGGGACCGGCCCACGAGATCTCTCCATCCCTCCGACCCCTGTCGCACATGAAATCCAGAGGCGTTCGCCAGGCGACAACCAGTACAACCCAACCTCCTTTAGCCGAGCCAGCAGATTCCGCTTACACCATAGAATTACTACACGTGAAGAGTTGCAGCGATGTAACTATCAATCGCTTTTGCGAGCAGTTTGCGTCTCATCTCGAGGAACTTAGAATAGTTGTCGACTCGCAATAGCTCGGCCTCAACAGGAATCGCTTGGCTACGGAGCGCTTCCTCGCCTCGCCGTTTGATAACGGTTGGAAAGTAATCTGCAGGAGGTGTGTCACTCAGACGACGGTTGGTGTCTCCAGATATGAACGCCATGTTTGCGATCTCGTTAATTTGCCCCGGCTCATAGCCAGCCTTCTTTAGCAGTGCCTTGGGGAAGATGTGGTGATACTCAATGTAGTGAAGCTTCCCCTTGTGTTTGAGTGAAATGCCGAGACCACTCTGCCAATCCTTGGCGCCTTCTGCTTTCAGCGCAAGAAACGCCAGCGCGAAGAGCGGGTTTCTCTCGCCTCGACCCGCTAGGTCGCTCGGCTCAATGTTGAGGCGCCCAAACTGCCGCTTCAGTGGCTCGAGAAGAGCTTTCGCCGCTCCGTACTTGAAGAGGATCGCCAGGTCTTCGTTGAGAAGCGTCTCGCTCGACCCACGCGAATAGCGTCCCCTAGCATTGGCGGCGTGCAGCCAGTACAAGAGGCCCCGAGATTCAGCGGCCGAGAGCTTGTTCTTCCGAAGCTGACTCAGCACTGCGAGGGGGATCATCAGGAAGGGGGAAGATAGGAGCGATTCGTCCTCGATCCCAGCATTGGAGGCAAGAAAGTTAATAGCGAACCTGAGGCCGTCCTTCGCCGTTTCCCACCCCTTTTGCAGCCGTTCAATTTTGATGTTCGCGACGGAGTTGAACTTGCATTGCTGACTTGCAAAGACAACCATCGACCTGACGAGAAGGCCGAGATCGAGAGTGAACCATTTCTCTTCACATTCGGCTTGGAATGCCTCTAACAGCTGAAGCGATTTCGGCCAACGCGCTGTTATCTGAGCGAGCGCAAGGTCAGACGAACGTAGTTTCACGCCGAGTGAGTTTACCCGCACGAAGATCTCTGCCACCTCCTCGTAGCTATAGTCGCGCTCCAAGACGTGCATCACGTACATGTAGTTGCGGATGCCGCGAAGCCGACCTAGCCGTTCGACATACCTCTTGTAGCGGGAGTCGTCGAATGACTTGATGCCAGCGCGCTTTAGAATCTCCGTATCCCCGTCATCGCTGAAGGCTCGGGAAACGGTTATCCAGTTCGGTAACTGGGCCATGGCTTTGCTGGCGACGACAAAGGTCCGGAGTTTTAGCCGCTCTTGAAGATCCAACTCGTCTCCTTCGTCCTCCCCTTCTTCAACCCCTTCTTCATCGATGTCGAGTTCAAGGACGGGTGAATCTTCGTCAGTAAGGACCTCAATCATCTCAGTCGGTGCACCCTCTGGATGATCGATGTTGAAAAGAATGTCGATTGGCTTCTTGCGGCCACGGACGGACACTTGGTGGCCTTTGAGTACAGCGGTGAGAGAGGTGAGTCGCTGCTGTCCATCGAGAAGCAGTTTGCGACCCGCGAATGGCGTGCTTCCCTGGTCGACTCCCATCTTGCGTGTGGGAATGTCCTGCTCAGTCTCCCAGACGAGGATCGAGCCGCTAGGATAGCCTCTATAGAGAGAATCGAGTAGGTCACGCACTCTTGGACCACGCCACACGTAGCGACGTTGAATCTCTGGAAGCTGAAGTTCGCCGCTCTCAATCATCCCCACCAAGGAGCCAACGCTAATGTCCTGCTTCTTCATGGCTCTCCTCTCGGAATGTGCAGCCTTTAGCTGCCCAGCGGACGCTTGGAGTTCACTTCATAGTTAGCTCCGGTCATCACTGACTCTAGATAATCGTCGTCGAGTAGGCGGAGAATTGCCCACTTGTCGGATGATTCGAACAGGATCTTCTGCTTCGCTCCTTTTCCCACAAGCTTGATCGGCAGTTTGTACCTACCGATTACTTTCCTGATATCGCCTATTGTGACGCGTTTGAGATAGGGCTTGGAGGCGATATTCTTCAGCTTGGCCAACTTCACAAGGTGCCCCTCACAAGCCGCGGCGAACTCCGCGAAATTCAAGATGGGAATGTGGGTCTGGATCGCCTTCAAAGTCGCCTTCGCGGTGCCTATTAGGAGCTCGTAGAACTGAAAGATCTTTTGGAAGTTGCCCTTGTTCACGATGAACATGCGTTCGTCACTGCACACAGAGTCGATACGGTGATCGAAGAGAAAGAGGTGGTCTTTGTAGCGGTCGTACTGTCCCTCTTGTAGAACCACCCCGAAGAGTGTTGAACGGCTCAACTCGCGTTTTGGCGTATATGTTCGAAAGAGGTAGACGGGCTGGCCTTGTTGGGGCTTGAGCATAATTACATAAAACCGCAGTCCGCTGACAAAGTGCTCCTCGTCAGCGAATACCTTGAGATCGAGACCGTTGGCAAGCACATTGACCTGCCTCTTTATCAGTTGATGATCTGACAGGTCCAGATGCTCGATTTCAAAACCATCCAGCTTTGCCCCTGGGTCAAACCCTTGCAACACTCGGTCGCCACTCTCACTTTCCTTTCGCCAAGAATCCAGCGCCGTACGAACTATGGTGCGGAATTCGGTTGCCAGGCCCACAGTAATATTCAGACGCTGAAAGGCTGGAATTCCCCCTTCCGTCGTCGAAGCAAGGTACAAGTCAATGCTGCAGTTCATGACGTCGACTTTGAGGATGTCAGCAAGAACGTCCTTTGGAGACTTCTTCGCTGTCTGAGAACTCATGAGCGCAACTCCAGGAAGATGCCACTAGCGGCCCTGATGGCAGACAGCGTCTCCCCACGTACAACCTCTCGATAGGATATTAGTGAGTATGTTGCGCCACTCTCGACGGTGATCTCGTAGAGGTGGTAGCCCGAAAGGTTAAGCATCGGGTTTATGTGAATCATGTTGGAATTCACGTAGAGAATCCCGATTACCAGGAAGAAGACGCCCAGACTGAGAGCCTCCTCCAAACTCTCGAATGGGATCGCTAAGAAGGGGATGACGTATGACACGATGTAGCTCATTGCTTCAGCATCACGTCGCTGGACAGACGCGACGGTGATTGAGGTAGGATTAAACCGTCGAGCCAAGCGGAAGTAGACGCTGATCCCAAGCAAACCCAGGCCGCCAAGGGCCAGGATTGCAATGGCCAGCTGTCGGTGCTTCGAGAGTAGTAGGAAGAAGAAAATAACTGACAGTGGGAAGTAGGAGCTCAGAAAAAGGAGAATGCGTGTCAGGATGCTAGGCATCTTGATCGCTTACCCCGCAAGGTTAGTTGCCAAGACAAAGGCGTTAGTCACCACCAAGACAGACAATCATTCCAAACTGGGGGTGAGCGCACTACCCTGATAGGGCGATTTTGCGGCAGCCAGGGGCGGTCTTGCGCCACCGCAGGCTCGCCCAATCATGGCGAACCCGCTTCGGGACCCAGATGCCCACAATGTCTTGTCCCGGCTGACGGCGCTCAGGATCTTTTTAACGCGCTGCGGCCGATCGGTAAGCCGATGCCCGCGAGTTGACGGCCCTGTGGCCTTTCACGGAGACCCAAATGGGTGTTGATCCCGAAGCCATCGCTGGAGAACTGGCGCCCAGGGTCGCAGCTGACCTCGTGCGTGCGGCAAAGAAAGGCGGAACCGAGGCGGATTTCAGAAGGGAAGCCGCCCGGATCCTCGAGGAAGCTGCCGCCAGAGCTGAGCTGACAATCATCCCTCGAGACGAGTTCTCCGTCGCTCGCGGTAGAGTCGACTCCGTTTACAACAGACTGGTCCTGGAATACAAGCGCCCAGGCGTCCTTCAGGCCTCGAGCGAGGGGCGGGCCAACCAGGGCGTGATTCAGCAGGTCAAAGACTACATACTCGACGTTGCGAAGCGGGAGCGCCGCGAGGCCAACCGGCTCGCCGGGGTCGCGTTGGACGGCTTCCACTTCGTGTTTGTCCGGCGCATTGGCGACGGTTGGGCCATCGATGACCCTCTACCCGTCAATCCAGGATCTACCGAACGGTTTCTCCGGCTACTCTTCTCTCTGTCCGCCGGCGCTGCGCTTGTTCCTGAGAACCTCGTGGAGGATTTCGGGCCCCGGACCATCAGGGCTCAGCGTGCAGTGCGTGCCCTCTACAAGGCCCTGCACAGTAGCAGGCATCCCCTGGTCTTGAAACTGTTTGAGCAGTGGAGACTCTTCTTCAGCGAGGCTACCGAATACAAGGAGTGGGCCGACAGCCTGGAGGACAAGAAGGAGTTTCGAACCTTCGTCAAAGGCATGGGGCTCGACCCCAAGTACGCCGAAGCCCCACGAGTCTTTTTCGCTCTTCACACGTATTACGCCCTTCTCATCAAGCTTATCGCCTACCTTGCCGCAGCCCGCTTTGCAAAAGGGTCATCTGGCACGCTTGCCGAACTAGCCAAGAAGGAGGGTGAGGAGCTACGCCGGGCGTTTGTTGAGCTCGAGCGCGGCGGGGTTTTCCGACAGTACGGAATTCGGAATTTCCTCGAGGGTGATTTCTTCGGGTGGTACCTCTCCGCCTGGGACGCTGATATCGAGCAAGCGACTGGCACTTTGGTTCACCGGCTGGCCGAATACGATCCGGGCACGCTTGAGCTCGCTCCTGAGAACGCCCGTGACCTGCTGAAGAAGCTCTACCACTACTTGCTGCCCAGAGATATACGCCACGACTTGGGTGAGTACTATACGCCCGACTGGCTCGCTGAGCGACTGATTATCCAGACTTTGTACGGTGCTGACCTTGGGGAGGCAAGTAAACGAATACTCGATCCAGCATGTGGCTCGGGCACGTTTCTCGTCATTCTGATCAAGTACATCAAGGAACGAGCTGCACGCCAGGGCCGGACTCCAGATCTAACTCTTGAGCAGATACTTAAGAATATCGTCGGAATAGATCTCAACCCTCTGGCGGTTATCGCAGCGCGAACCAACTACCTGCTCGCGCTTGGTGACCTGCTCAAGCACAGAAAAGGTGATATCGACATCCCCATCTATCAAGCGGACTCGGTGCTTACGCCCTCAAGAGGGACTGACCTATTCGAAGGTGATATCTACCCGTTGAAAACCTCGGTCGGCCTCTTTCGCGTACCCGCGAGCTTCGCCGATCGCGACCGGATGGATGCACTCGCCAATGTCCTAGATGAGTCGGTGGATGCGGGGGCTGGAGAAGGCTCGTTTTTGGATCAGTTAGCAAAGCGCATCGAGCTGGAGACCAAAGACCTGAAGTCTGTGGAGGGTGACCTCAAGGGCTTATATCGCCAGCTCCGCGAGCTACATGAGAATGGGCTAAACGGGGTTTGGGCGCGCATCATCAAGAATGCCTTCGCTCCGCTTTTCCTCGAGCCCTGTCATTACATCGTTGGAAATCCCCCGTGGGTGAATTGGGAGAGTCTCCCGGATGACTACCGTTTACAGACCAAGCCTCTCTGGGAACACTACGGTTTGTTTCCACACAGTGGCATGGATACCATCCTGGGGAAAGGGAAGAAGGACATTGCCATGCTTATGACCTACGTCGCGGTTGATCGCTACCTGCTACGGGGCGGAAGGCTTGGGTTTGTCCTTTCACAGAGCCTATTCAAGACTTCGGGCGCGGGTCAGGGATTCCGAACTTTTCTCCTGCCTGATACGACGCCGTTCGGTCCCGCCCTAGTCGAAGACATGGTTGAGCTGAACCCTTTCGAAGGGGCAACGAACAGGACTGCCGTGGGAATCTTCACGAAGGGCAAGGCCGTCCAGTATCCCGTCCTGTATTCTTATTGGAGGAAACGTGGACGCGGTCGTGGTAGCACAATTGGTTTCGACACGCCTTATGAAGAAGTGACCAAAGAAAAGATCACGTTTAAGCAGTGGTATGCGGAGCCCGTGAATGCCGGCGACTCGACCTCCGCATGGATCACGGGGGGGCGCAAATCACTCCGAGCACTCCGTGTCATCATCGGTCAGTCTCACTACGTTGCCCACGAAGGGGCGAACACTGGCGGAGCGAACGGCGTCTACTGGGTGGAAATAATCGGAACGAGACCGGGAGGCGCCGTTGTTGTGAGTAACCTGACAGAAGGTGCACGAAAAACGGTGTCCAAGACGCAAGCGGCATTGGAAGGGGAACTCGTCTATCCTCTACTTCGGGGTCGGGACGTCGTACGCTGGGCCGCGGCGCCCTCTGCCCATATTCTAATGACGCAGGATACCCGGACTCGGAGAGGCATCCTGCCGGAGGTAATGAAGCGGGACTATCCAAAGATTTTCTCGTATCTAACAAGATTCGAGCGAATCCTGACGAGCCGACCAGCCTATCGCCGCTATTTTCGCGAGAGCGACGCTTTCTGGTCGATGTTCAACGTTAGCGACTTTACGTTCTCGAAGTGGAAAGTCGTGTGGCGTGAGCAATCTTCGGGGTTCACTGCGAGCGTGATTGGCCCCAAGGAGAAACGCCCTGTGATTCCGGATCACAAGCTCATGATGGTAGCTGTTGAGACAGCACCGGAAGCGCATTTCCTTTGCGCGGTATTGAATTCGGCTCCTGCGAGGCTCGCTGTATCGGCGTACGCAGTTGAGATCCAGATGAACACACACATCCTGGAGAACATTAAGGTTCCGGAGTTCTCACCCAATGACAAGAGGCACAGTCGGCTCGCTGAACTCTCCACTGAAGCACACAAGTTTTCCAGTGAGGCCAAGAAGGTCGCACGGATTGAGTCGGAGATTGACAAGCTGGCTGCAGAGTTATGGAAGTTAACCGAGGAAGACCTCACCGAAATCAAGCACTCACTTGAGGAAGACTAGGGTTGGGAAACCCCTTTGCGGCCCTGCAGCCGGCGCTCGAGGTGATTTCTCGAGAAGCCAAGGTCTTGCCAGCAACCGGCCAGGCGATGGAGGACCTAATGCGTCCCGACCACGCAGAGGTCATCGACACCCTGCGTCTAGGCGACGAAAAGCTCCAGGGGGTTCTCCTAGAAGCTCCAAACCGCAAACCCTATGTACAACTAACTCCAGTCCACCGAAGCCAGAAGCATTTGCTCCGGTTCTTTCTCGACGGTTCAGCCACCACTTGGTTCATTGGTGACGCGGTTGAAGGCAATAGGCGAACGCCCATTCACGTGGCGCAGGTGGGCGCGGCGGCCGTGTTTCGGAAGGACAACGGTCAAGTGAACGTGGCCCCCAAGCCCGTTCACAAAATCATTCTCATGATGAACAAGACGGCCGTGTCCTTCGGGGACAAGGTCGAAGACCTGGTGAGCCGAGCCGGACCCACATTCGGCTTCCATGACACAATGGAAGACGACGGGGAGACAGAGAGAACATCCCCCGGAAAGGAGCCACGAGTTCGGGCCGCGCACAAAGCACATCACCTGATGGCTAACGAGGAGCAACAGCTTGGGAGGTCATTAAACCGAAGGAAAGGTCAGTGGCTCGCCCTCGATGGCAGTCTCGGGAAAGACCTATACTCGTGGCGAGATGTTCCCGAATTCCTTGGTGTGACAAAGTCCTTCAGCCGCGAGCCGATCTTTAAGCTGCCGGGTGCTCGCGGTGGATACGTCGTAAACCTCTACGAACTGCTGGCGGACCTACCGTTCTCAGCGCGAACCGCGGCGTTCTCTGTACGGTCGGGAAAGGTGGTAGTCTGGTATGTTCGGCTCAGGGAGCAACGTCATCTGGATTTTCCATTGATGGGGGTCATCAAGGTGGAGCTCCCCAACCCCTCAGGTGATGCCGTTGCGTCGGACCTAATCGATGAAATCTCGGGTGCGCTAGTTGCAGAGCGACAGGTAACCCCACACGGTAAGGATACACGCTGGCACGCTCATCTTTATGCCATCTACCTTGCCGAGACAGCGGTAAAGAACGCTTTTGTCTCGAAAGAGGTTCTGATCGCTGGCCTCAAATGGCCGACCCAGGCCGCCACCACTTCGACTCGTTAAGGAGCCCGACTCTCCATGGCCGGCGAATCCGCAAAAGGGACAAAGGACGCAGACCGAATGATTATCGGAAAGGCGTCGGCCACTGAGCGCGATCCTAGTTCATCCGAAAAGTTCTCCTGTTGGCTAGCTCCCGAAGAGATCCTCAACCCATTTGATATCGTTGAGTCGGGGCACATGGAAGGCACGCGGACGTTTGGGCTAGTGACCAACATCGAGCAAATAACCGACGCTCCATCACACTTATCCAATTACATCTCCAGCGATTTCGGGAAGACCGAGGGCTCACCACAAACACCTCGCCAGGGTGCGAATGTTGCGGAGATCAGTGTCCTAGCAAACTATGACCCTTCGGTGCCGAAGCGCTTTCCGATGGGCATCTACATGCCTGTTCAAAGCGACTCGCCAATCCGATTCGCTGATGAGGAAGGCATTCACATCGCGCTTGGCATCGACAAGATGTTCGAGTACGAAAAAGAATACGACCAAAAGGTCACCATTCCAGCTGGGCTCATTCGCATGTCGAACGGCACTAAGGTGCGTGTCTACCTCGACAAACGATATGTGTTAGGGCCGGAAGGAGCTCACGTCAACATTGCCGGCATATCCGGACTCGCAACGAAGACCTCGTACGCGATGTTCCTGATTCAGTCGATTCTCCAAACAGTCGGCGCAAAGGATATCGCGGTCATCCTGCTGAATGTGAAGCAGAACGATCTGCTGGTCATCGACAAGCCGAGAAAGGGCATGAAGCCAGAAGAACACGACCTGTGGGAATTCCTCGGTTTGAAGCCGCAACCGTTCGAAAATGTCCGCTACTTGCTGCCTTGGGGGAAAGAAACGCAGACGACGGGACTTCCAAATTGCTTTGGTGAGCCTCCTGATCAGTTCCAGACCTACGCCTATGCGCTGGAGGACGTGGTAGGGAACCGCGCTGCGCCCGGCCCAGGCCTTGAGCTGCTTATCCGGGTGCCGGACCCCTGGGACACACTTGGAGCCCTAATCGGGGAAATCCAGCATGGCGTAGCGAACCAAGAGCCCAAATGGAAAGGGGTGACGGCTTGGAGTGCCTTGTTGAACAGCCTACCCCTAATGGACAAGGGCATTCCTCAATCGGTCGGGGAAGTGAAAGCGTCCTCAGTCGGTCGCTTCGTTCGAGTGCTAAGACGAGTCGTTCGAAACCGCCAGTCAGGAGTATTTGTCGAGCAGCGAGCTGCCAGACGGGCGGTGAGCCTCGGGGAAGAGATCCGCAAGATTCAGGGAGGTCAAACTACAGTCGTCGACATTGCCAAGTTAACCGAAGAGGAACGCGCCCTTGTTTTTGGCCAAATCATTCAGGAGGTCTATGGCATGTACGCCGAGGCCACCCTTGATGAGAGGGGGGATCTGCCGAAGAAAGTGATCATCTTCGTAGACGAGCTGAACAAGTACGCACCGGCTCGCCGAGGAGAGAGCGAGTCTTCAATCCTCGAGTATGTCTTGGATATTGCGGCCCGCGGTCGTTCCCTGGGGGTGGTATTGGTGTCCGCAGCGCAGTTCCTAAGCGAGGTACATGGACAGGTGGTAGGTAACTGCGCAACGAAAGTCATCGGCCGAAGTGATTCATCTGAATTGGCAGACGCCGCCTACCGTTTCGTCTCCCAAGACCTGAAGGCGCACCTCACGCGACTGGACAAAGGGGAGTTGTTGTTGTCTCACCCGATTTACAGACAACCCGTCAAAATCGAATTTCCCAAACCCGCCTACCAGTCGATTGGCCACGAGCGGATCGGCTAGTCCTAGTATATGGCCGATTTCTTAGTCGAGAAGCGACTGGAATGGAACCGGTGGGTCTCGCCGAAGCCCCTTGCGACCAAACCGGTCCATAGGTGGTACATCTTTCCGCACAGCTTTACCAGCGAGCTTGTCCATGAGCTGATATCTCAGTGGAGCCTCGGGCCGAAGGATCATATTCTGGACCCGTTCGCTGGAGCGGGTACCACGCTCCTCGCGGCAAGGGAGAAAGGGATACCTGCAACCGGGTACGACTTGTCGCCTTTGGCAGTGCTCGCAGCACGCGTCAAGGTCGCCAATTACAGACTTTCCAAGATTAGGGGTGCTTGGAAGAAACTGCAGCCAGCGCTCGACCCGCGGAAATGGAGTGGCCCTTCTCGAGAGTATCCCGATCTCGTACGACTGGCCCTGCCTGGCAAACTCCTGGGCGCCTTCGACGCCATCTCAAGACGAATCGCCGCACTCTCCTGCTCCTCTGCCGAGAAGGAATTCTTCCAGGTCGCAATGCTCCGGAGCCTCCCCAAGTACAGTCGCGCGACTGCAACTGGGGGCTGGCTCAAGTGGGTCCACAAGCAGACAAGCGCGAGGAGTCTACCATCGACTCTTAGCCGGCTTATTGAGGCCATGATTGGTGATATCGAGATGTCCGAGCTACCTCGTCGCGCTAGGTGGCGAGCGAAGCAGGCGGACGCCAGAAAACTCCCAGATCGCGCATCTACTTACACTGCCGTCATCACGTCGCCCCCCTACCCTAACCGCCACGATTACACGAGGGTTTTTGGCGTCGAGCTAATGTTCGCCTTCCTCGATTGGGAGGAGACACGAAAGCTTCGGCACCAGAGCTTCCACTCACATCCTGAAGCGTACCCGATTCGGCCAAAAGCCAGGGGCTACAGGAAGCCAAGGTCTCTTGCTAGGGCGGTCGCTAGAATTCGGAAGATGACCAACGAGCCCAGAATTCCTCGTATGCTCGACGGTTTCTTTCTCGATATGTATCTGTGTCTCCGCGAGGTTACCCGCGTGTGCAAGCCCGGAGCGAAGGTGGCCTTTGTGGTGGGCAACGCTCAGTATTGCGGACAGGAGATTCTTGTGGACGAGCTGACCGCCCAAATCGGCGAGAAGGTGGGCCTCAAGTGTGACGGACTCCTCGTAGCGAGATACCGGGGGAACAGCGCCCAACAGATGGGCGAGTACGGCCGAACGCCCTCACGCGAGAGCGTTGTGCTCTTCCACAAGCCAAGACTCCACAAAAGAGGGAACCAACGCACCAGAAAAGCGCGTAGGCAGGTTGGTACAAGATGAGCGGGAGACTTCAGGTGGGAGAAAAACGCTGGCGAAACGCTTGCACGCCGCTGGGATCGAGCGCGAAGCGAAGCGAGCGCCAAGCCCAAGGGGCAATCAAAAGGCCGCGGCATCGCCGCGGCCTTGATTGCCCCTCCTGGGATCGAACCAGGACTCTCCTGATCCAGAGAGGATCCCCGCCAAATCGAGTTTCCGACAACGCGTTAGCTCACCGCGAGTTCGCGTCGTTCGTTGTCGGGAAGAAAATCCGAAAAATCGGACTTTGACGGACCTTACGAGGACAGAAACGATCGCAGTGTTGCCAATACTAGCGACACCGAGGTCAGCTTGGGTCGGGGAGCCTTGGTT
>Ga0187892_10007443_pt1 | contig 15610 bp, 17 predicted proteins | sample MA1701073metaG_FD_139345 | JGI IMG/M metagenome (GOLD analysis project Ga0187892, IMG submission 139345) | Bio-ooze microbial communities from a basaltic lava cave in the Kipuka Kanohina Cave System on the Island of Hawaii, USA - MA170107-3 metaG ... | reverse complement strand
GAGCCGATCTTCTTGAGGAATGTCCACCAGTAGCTTGCCTCTTGGCCAGTAGCGGGGGAGGAGAGTCATGGCGTGGGTATTGCGGAGAATCAGGGGTGGTTCGAACGGAGCTACGGGACCCATAGCCACATCTTAAAATAAAAAGGGCGCCGTTCCTACTAGGAACGGCGCCCTGCGTGTAGAAGGTGCCCCTTCGACAAGCTCAGGGCCATTCCCACGCATTAGGGGTCCTACGGCCAAAGGCCTTGAGCCTCTCGACATGCTCGAGGCCTTGAGCACGTCGAAAGGCAAGAAAAGGGCAGCATCTTCGGTGATGCTGCCCTTTTCGCGTCGAAATGGCTCCCCAAGGCTAACAACTCTGAGCAATGGACTCAAACAGTGAGGCTTTCATGATGAGCCCAGATTTCTAGAAACAAATCATTCAGTTTCAATTTTTGCGCGATAAAGAGAAGCGAGTACAGCACCGAAAGATAGGCCTGCTCGACGAATTTCATTCGCATATCTCTCTGGTGAAGGGACGGAACGCCTTGAATATTAAAAGTGAGGTCTGGATAAGTACCGCCGTAAATCTCCATTATGTGTGAATAGTTAGCGTGCGTATAACCACAGAATGTCTTGTATACCCTTTGCAATTTTCCCCGAGTAAGTTCGTGTTGCTCCATGTCTGTAATGATCCGAGCAACCGCGCCATGAATCTTTTTGACCAGTATGTATTCTGTCTTGGCAGACAAATCGCTGTCTATGGTCGTCGAAAAAAAGGCCTTTACGAACTTCTGAACATCGTTCGACTGGTTTGGGTAATTTTCGAGCAAGAAATATACTTCTGAATTGCAGTCATCTATGCAGCGATAAATGGCGCCCATGTCGATAAAAAGCCCATTCCGGCAGAGTAGATCAAGGGCATGAACTCCCTGTGCAGCCCTAACACTCTTAAGGACCGCGACGACCTCTACGGTTTGGGTTGAATATTCAAAGGCTTCCTTTGATTCGACCCAAACCGGGTTTCCAATGGATTGCGCGCGAAGCTTTTCGATGAATGCGCTTAGAAGGTGAACGTCCATAGATAACTTATAGTATTAACCGGTCCACTTTTGTGAGCAGCATTATCGCCTTACGTTGGCTAGTTGCTCCTGCGAAAAGGCCACGCATTTTTCACCCCAACGGATGGTATCTGCTACTCCTTGTCTCTGCGCTTCATCAAGTCGCACACGAGTTGCTTCTAGTGTTGCTTCAGCATTCGCAACTACTTGATCTAATCGTTCTGATACTTCTGGTGAAACTTGTTTGGGTTTGATACCAAGGATGCGAAGCTGTTCTTCAAGAGTGGCCTGTTCTATTCGCGTTTTTTTTCGTTCTGTTGCGGCAATAGCCGCATCTGCATGCCGCTGCACAAGATAAATTTGGTATGCCTGAATGCGAGTCTCTACTTCTTGCTGTATCGCGGAGGGTTGAGCGGACCAAAAGCTCACAGGATCCCACCACGCACTAAACCTTTGGATCCAACCTCGAGGGTTGCAGTGTTGGTCTAGATCGCTGGCGAAAGCCATTGATGAAAAGGAAAAGCTGGCGAGGCCTATCAGTATGATCATTCTGCGTCGGATGATTTTCACTGCACCTTCGTTTCTTTTGGCCTAGACGCTGAATTCAGTGGTCGGTGTGGTGCGCCGAGATAGTGACGCGCAATTCTTGCGCGTGGTCAATCAGTTGTCAATGCTCTGCACAGCACCGTATCCCCACGCTATAGAGATACGCAACATTGTCCCGAACGATTTCAGATCAATATTGGGATCATAGACTTAGGCGCAGAGCCGCCCGATCCGGCGCCAGCCGGACGGGCGGCGGAAAGCCCCTGTCTGAGTAACACGGGGGCCTAGGAATACATGGGAGGTAGCCTTGATGAGCAAAAAACTACTTCACTTGATCTCTATGGTCAGAGTAGCAGGCAAAGACTTCCGCGATCCTTCCGAAACCTCGTAAAGTCAGGCTCGATATTTTGTGGGGCTCAAGGTATTCTGTGGCGAGGTCTAATAACCGAATCCTGTTCAGGGAGGAAAACAGGTGTGTATGGTCCATGAGTTGACACCAATGTTAGCAATAAGTAGCCTGTCCCTAGTTTACCTACTCAACTGGCAGGAAGCTTGATGGAATCTCAAAAGACAAAGCCTGCACTTTCAGTAACTACAGATGAAGTCTACGATGTACCTGTCGAGCAACTATTGTTGGACACAAAAAATCCACGGTTGGCATCCGGTGCTGGGGGTGAGACACAAGAAGACCTGCTCAGGGTTCTGTGGACTGAAATGGCTGTCGATGAAGTGGCTTTCTCGATCGCGGCAAATGGATTCTTTCGGGAGGAGCCATTGCTCGTTATTCCTGGAGACGATGTTAAAGGTGGAAAAGGGAAATATGTCGTTGTAGAAGGAAATCGCCGACTAGCGGCAGTCCTTCTTCTGCGTGACGCTAAGCTTCGGGAGAAACTGAAAGCAACAGAACTGCCGGTTATCGATCCGGAGCGGCGCGCCGATCTTGATACTATTCCAGTGTTTCGATATCCCGACAGAGAACGCCTGTGGACCTTTTGCGGATTTAGACACATTAATGGCGCTAAGCCTTGGGATGCCTTTAGTAAGGCACAGTATGTAGCAACGGTGCATGAGCGGTATGGTGTCCCGCTTGATGAAATCGCAAGAAAAATAGGCGATCGGCATGCCACAGTTAAAAGGCTTTATAGGGGTTACAAGGTTTTAGAGCAAGCAGAACAAAGAGCGGGATTTTCCAAGGACGATCGAGTCCGCAATAGGTTTTATTTCTCACACCTGTATACCGCTGTTGATCAGATAGAATTTCAAAAGTTTCTGGGAATAGATGCAGATAACTCTCTGAAGCCCAATCCTGTCTCAAAATCGAAGATTCCAGAATTAAAAGAATTGATGATTTACCTTTATGGGAATAAAGCCGCCGGCAAGGAGCCGCTGGTCCGCACTCAAGCTCCTGATCTCAATACTCTTCGCGAAGTTATTAGCAAGCCAGCCCCTCTTTCGGCAATTCGATCAGGATTACCGTTGGAAAGGGCATATGAAATCGGCATTGGAGACAAGCGGCGTTTCCGAGATTCGCTCGTTAGGGCAAAAGAAGAACTACAGCAAGCAAGAGGTACCGTAACGAAGGGGTACGGTGGGGAAGAGGATCTTTACGAAACGATTAAGGACATAGGCTTATATGCGGAAAAAATCAAAGGAGAAATGGAGGAATTCAGGAGCAAAAAGAATTAGCATGCTTCCTCTTCCAAAGAAGAATCCGACAGATGCATTCCAACTCGCTGACTGGCTCGAAATATACGCTTTGATTTCTGGAGATCACAATTCTAGCCGTGGTGATTTGGAGAGCGCTCTTCGGACGGCTTCATTATTTGAGCCTGAGGGCGATGAGGCTATCCAGCGAAAAATTTTGGAAGTGTTTCATGAGCTCGAGGCTCGCGCCAGCGCCGCAAAGGAAGCGTATCCGTTTAATTTATTAGACGTGGGAGTTCTTAAATTGAGAGCTGAATGGGAAGAATATCCGGCCTATGTTTTCTGTCTATGTTTGTCTTATTTTGGCGTAAATCAAACAAAGGGCAGCAAGGTTTTTCCACGGAGGTGGTTTGAGCATATTTCTCGAGATGCCCTAACCCATTACTTAGGAGGGGAAAGCCTAAGGTTTGGCTCTCCAAGGCTAAGAAGTGAAATTCCAGTCGGTTTTAAAGACGCTGTAAATCTCGTCTGTATAAAAATGAAGGAGGGAGAAGGTTTCAAGGATGGAGGCTTGCCTGATAGGAGGGACGATGCCGTAGATATAATTGCCTGGAAGCACTTTCCTGACCAGTTGCCTGGAAAACTAATAATCTTTGGAAATTGTGCTACTGAGAGGGACTGGGAGGGGTCAAAAAAAACGGAACTCACCCCTGCAGCGTTCTGTTCTGACTGGATGATCGATTCACCAAAGTGTGAGATCTTAAAATCATTATTCGTTCCTCATCGTGTCGAATACAAACGCTTTTTGTCACACCTTAAGAGGGCTGGAATTATTTTTGATCGTTGTAGAGTTTCGTACTGGGCATACTTTACTGGCCCCATATCCAAGCAGATACAGGACAAGAGATTTTTCAACTATCAGGTCCTAGCGCGGTGGTGCCAGGGTGTGCTAAGCGCGGCGACCGCATGAAACATAATCTTCATGCCATATGTCCTTATTTTGCGATGTTTCCCGAAGGCTTTGTAAGGGAGCAAGTTGAAAGATATTCAGATAAAGGTGATTGGGTATTTGACCCTTTTTGCGGTCGAGGCACCACGATTCTTGAATCATTGGTTCTTGGGAGGAAGGCGGCGGGATCAGATATCAACCCCGTTGCCTATTGTATATCTCGAGCCAAGGCAGAGCGACCGACGTTAAAGGACGTACATCGAAGGATTAGAGAATTAGAGAGTCGGTACCGACGTGCGAATAAGGGCTTCCTGGAAGCCCTAACGCAAACCTTGCCGGATTTCTACGGACGAGCCTTTTATTTCTCCACGTTGCGCCAGTTGCTGTACCTTCGCTTCTCCCTTAATTGGTCCCATAATAAAGTCGATCGTTTCATTGCTGCGCTTATTCTTGGATCACTTCATGGAGAGATGGATCGTTCTCAAGCATATTTCAGCAACCAAATGCCTCGTACGATTTGCTTGAAGCCTGCATATTCCCTGCGTTACTGGAAAGAGAAGAAATTGTACCCAAAGAAGCGAGAGGTATTCCGGATGCTCGCAGAAAAAGCGGCGTTCCGGCTCAATAATTTTCCGCTCTGTGGAAATGGCCTCGTGAGGAAATCCGATGCGCGTGAGGCGGCGGACCGATTTATTTTTTTGGAAGGACAGGTTTCTCTTGTTGTGACCTCGCCGCCATATCTGAATGTGACAAGTTATGAGGAAGACCAATGGCTTCGTCTTTGGTTCTTAGAAGGTGCCCCGCAGCCGACCTACAGGAAGGTTTCTACCGATGATCGGCACGTTGATTCAGAAAAATACTGGAAATTTTTAAAGGAGGCCTGGACTGGTCTTGCCCCACTCCTCAAAAAAAAGGCGAAGCTCGTTATCAGACTTGGTGGAATTGGCATTGACAGAGACGAGATTACTTCCCATTTGAAAGATTCCCTTGAAGCGGTGATTCCTCGTGCTCGTTTGGTTACGCATCCAACTCAATCGGCAATCGTGCGCCGACAATCTATGAATTTCTTGCCAAAGAGCAAAGGCTGCAAGTACGAAATAGATTACGTCTTTACCGTCTAACGATGCATAGCCTCCTCCTTAGGCGAATATCTGCTGGAGCGCCACCCAAGCAGAAATTCCGTTAGCCTCATGCCTTGGGGTCCGGCGGGATCGGATCGGCTTGCCGGTCCAGGACATTTTCCCTATGAACTGTTCCCCCTGTTGGTCTGCCGCGATGTGGCGTCGCCTGTCATGTCCCAGTGTTTTCACCAAAATAGCCTACCTAAACCGCCGGTCGCGCGATTCTTGGAAGCTCAAACTGAAGAGTTCGTAAAGGGTATTGATCGCGGAGCCGGTCCTTATTCAATTAAGGAGCTTCATCCAGTTGGTTTCGGCACTCTGTGACCATGTGAACCTAGTCCTTATCTCCTCCCCCATGCTCCTCATTCCCGACTAGACATCCAACGGCATTGCAATTTGTCCCATAGCGACCGGGCCTTGACTTGAGGGCCTTGGTATGGCGGATGCCAAGTATCATGTAGAGAACATATTGACAGAGGGAAGCGGAATCGCTATAAACGTAACTATAGAGTTACGACTAGACCAGGCATGGCCATTCAGTTCACGAAACGACAACAGTGTCTCCCTGCGTATTCCAAGTTGGGGCGTCGACTGTCTCACTGGAAAACTTTGGTGGATGAACTCCTGCAACGCCGGTTCACGTCAGGCGATGTGGATCTGTGCATCGGCCTCTCACGGAAAGTGCTACGCGATTGGGATCACTTGGGGCTGATGAAGGGCTTGTATCGTGGCCTCGGGACTGGGAGCGGTGATGAACGTCATGGTCGGTGGCGGCTGTTCTCGGTGTTCGATATTTGGACCTTGGCCTTTCTCAAACGTCTGCGTGACGAGGGTATCCACATAGAACGACTGCGGATAATCAAGGACGATCCGGAGGGGACCACGGGCCTGAGTCATGAGGTCGTGCCGTTGCTGTTTTATGAGGCGCTGCCCTTCTGGGTGCATCGGTCTCCGTTCTGGGTTTCCAGCGACCTGCGAGGCCATGTTACCTACGGGCCGGCGTGGCGGTGGAAGGGACCGTACTACAATGTGGGTCTGCTCTACAGCGAGACAGAGGACCGGGATCTCTTTCTCTCTGTCAACCTCGTGAAACGAATGGATGTCATCTTCTCGCTCTCTCGGCCAACGTTTGAAATGTTGGCTCAGAAGGATCGTCTTGAGTTCAAGGTGGAAGGCAAGCGGATTGCCTTGGAAACCTTGCCGAAGGCCAACCCGGAGCTGCATGAGTCATGAAAGACGAGGGTCGATGATGATCGTTGAGACGCCCAAGTTGCTCCTGCACGGCATTGATACCATCCAGTGCGCCTATTACCTCGGGCCGCCAGCGACCAAGCACCTCGACTTTGCGAAGCTCGCGGTGATCAAGGAACAACTCCGGATGGACAAGAGCCGGGAGCCTCGCGCGGTCACACTGGGGGGCATAGAGTTTTTCCTTCATCCCTACGGGAGTAGTTCCGGGTATCCCTTCGTCCTCACAAACGAGGATTTCAAGATTGAAATGGGAGAGTTTAACCATCCGTCCTGCTTCGTGACCTTCCGAAGCCAAGGGCTCTGGCGGCAATCGGCTGCAATCCTCCACGAGAAGTTTCTGACTTGGGCCACTGGCATCGGTTGTGACGTGCAGCACCCGGAGACGCTCTCACGCGCGGATTTCTGCTTCGATTACTCATTGACCGAGCTAGATTTTGACGCCGATTCGTTTGTCAGTCAGTCAGATAAAGACAGCCAGCATCGGGAGCATGGCACCATTCAGACCTTCACCCTGGGAAAGGGCGATGTGGTGCTCCGGGTCTACGACAAGGTCGCAGAGATTCGCCAGCAGAGCGCGAAAGTCTGGTTTTATGAACTCTGGGGACAAGACGAGCACGTCTGGCGGATCGAGTGGCAGGTGCGCAAGCCGCTGTTGAAACGATTCTGGATTGGAACCTTTGCGGAGCTCCAGGAACATCAGGGGATGCTGCTGCGGTACCTGGCCGAGTTTCACGACACCCTGCGGGCTCGGACTGAGGATAGCAACCGGTCACGCTGGCCCTTGCATCCCTTGTGGACTGACTTACAGCAACGGATCACCGAATTGCATACGCTGGAAACCAAGCAGGTGGAGGGCAAGGAGCTGGTCCTTGATGAACGGCTGATCCGTTTGACCATCAGCATCTATGGCTACCTGAAACGCATGGCGGCGGTGTCCTGTGTGAAACAGGGCCAGCCCATGATGAGTGAAGAAGAGGCGTATGGGTTGCTCGGGGAACGACTGCGCCAGCTTTTCGATCCATTCAGCTGGAAGTTGGATGTGCAGAAACGGATGAAGGCGATTGAGTTAGGCGAATGGTAAACAAGGAGGTCATCGTTCAATTGGTCAACGATCGGGTCAAGCAGATCTTGCTTGTGGCCGAGGCCGCCTTGCCGCCCAGCCAATTTCAGGCCTTTCGGACAGTTGTGCTCAATCATTTTGGACGGAATGGACTGGTCGGGGATTTGGAATATCTAGACGGCAAAGTAGGATTGCAGGCACGGGATGGAGAGGGCCGGAATACACCATGCACGAAAGGTGGTGGCCCATGAGTGTCCCATGATGATAAACCCGATGAACCGGCAGTATGTTTTGACGGCGAAGTCGGCGACGTGACCGAAGCGGAAGTGCAGCTGATTGAGTCTGTTCTCGGTGATCTGGTACAACGCATTCTGCTTACCCGAAACGAAGAGGAGTAACCCCGTGATTGTGGCGCTGTATGCACGAGTCTCGACCAGTAAACAGGCCGAGAAAGATCTGTCGATTCCCGACCAAGTGAGCCAGATGCGGGCCTGGTGCCGGGCTCAGGGCCACAGTGTCGCCAGCGAGTATGTCGAGGCCGGCGCATCGGCTACGGATGATCGACGTCCGGTCTTTCAACGCATGATCGCCGAGGCCTGCGTGAACCCCTCTCCCTTCGAGGCCATTGTGGTGCATAGCCTCTCGCGCTTCTTTCGGGACTCGCTCGAATTTGGGTTGTACGAACGGAACCTCAAACGATTTGGGGTTCGCGTGCTGTCCATCACGCAACAGACCAGTGATGATCCTTCCGGAGAAATGATCCGCCGGATTTTTAGTGTGTTCGATGAGTATCAGAGCAAAGAAAACGGCAAACATACCCTGCGGGCGATGCGCGAGAATGCCAGGCAAGGATTTTTCAATGGTTCACGTCCGCCGGTCGGCTACCGGACGGTGGAGGTAGAGCTCCCAGGCAACAAGGGCAAGAAGAAGCGGTTGGAAGTCGATGGGCCAGAGGCGGTCGTGGTCAAGCGGGTATTCGAGCGTTATTTGTCCGGAGATCGGGGGCAGGACCTGGGTGTCCATGGTCTTGCGGCGCAGTTCAATCACGAAGGCCTCCTGATCCGGGGACGACCATGGACGAGTGGCCGAGTTTATGATCTGCTGACAAATCGGGCCTACATTGGCGAGCACTGCTTCAACAAGCATGAGAAACGGGGCGGGGCAGTGCGGCGTCTCAAACCACAGAGCGAATGGGTCCTGATCAAGGTTGAGCCGATCGTGAGTGACGATCTCTTTACGGCCGTACAAGAAAAGTTAGCTTCGCGGTCGCCTGAGCGTACCCCGCCGCGCGTCGTCAATTGCCCGACGCTCCTAACCGGCTTGCTCAAATGTGGCGTGTGCGGGGCGGGGATGACCTTAGCAACAGGGAAAGGCGGGAAGTATCGCTATTACAAGTGCTCGAATCGGATTCTGAAAGGCAAAGATACCTGTACGAGCAACAACCTGCCGACCGACCAGGTCGACCGGCTGGTCCTCTCGTCGCTGGCTGATCGGGTCTTTACTGTCCCACGAGTCCACAGGATGGTAGAGAGCCTTCGTAGGCGCTTGAGTCGATCACAATCCTCCCATGACAGCAAAGTGAAGGAATTGACGAAGGAAGTCGCTTGTGTGCAACAGAGAAGCCAGCAGCTCTACGAGGCGGTTGAAAAAGGGTTGTTGCCGATGGATGCCACCTTGACGGAACGAGCCCATAAACTGCAGGCGCAGCGGCAAGCGCTACTGACTGAAATTGCCGGACTGAGACGACTCAAGCAGATGCCGGTCGAGACCCTGGGCGAGAAGCAGGTGCTGGCGTTCACCACGGCGCTGCACGAGCGGTTCATGGGGAGGGACCGCATCTTCAGCAAGAAGTATCTGAAGCTCCTAGTCGAGGAGATACGCTATCAAAACAAGCAGCTGGTCATGAAAGGCAGTTATGCGGCAGTAGCCAAAATCGTGGGAGAAGGCACACAGGGCCCCCCACGGGGTGGAGTGCCCTGTTTTGATCTAGATTGGCTCCCCGGGCAGGACTCGAACCTGCGACCAGCCGGTTAACAGCCGGCTGCTCTACCAACTGAGCTACCGGGGAACGGTTTTCGGTTAGAGCGCATGGTATTCTAGCACAGATCCCAAGGACGATGGCTTGCGTTTTGTGGTGACGGAAAAGGTCAGAACCTTGTGGTAGGTCTTCTACCTAGACGTCGAAATCCTCAGTCTCGTCTTCGTCAGACGAGGCGTCGGTATTCCCTTGGGCGAGAGCGGCGTAGTGTTTGGCCCAGGTAAGGTAGAGGTTGCCGCTGTCGCGCATGGTATCGGCCGCTTTGGCGAGTTTTTCGGCAAGCTCAGGGTCTTTGCCTGTGGCTTGGATGACGGCGGCCCGACGTTCGATGGCTTTGGGGTATTGATTGATCAAACCTTCAATTTCGTAGAGGAGTTCGTTGAGTACATTATCTTCGCTTTCCATTGATCACCTCTTATCCCAACAAAAAACCCCATAGCGTGAACGCCATGGGGTTTTCGATTTCAGCCCGTGACCGCTTATCCCTGGTAGGCTTGCCCCAAGGCTGCGGACTCGCCTTTATGAGTCATCAGCTGCCCTGTGCCGCTGACGGCTTGCATGATGATTGCTTCATGTTTGGCCGCGTTGCAGACGACCACGCAGAGTTCGCAACCCTTGCAACGATCGATAACGACCTCGGCCACCATCTTGGCCGAATTGAGGTCGAGGCAGTTTGCCTCCGGACAGTACATAATGCAAAGCCGGCAACCTTTCTTGGCCACACACTTGTCGTCGATCACTTGCGCGACATTATACATGCGAGGTGGTTCCTTTTGTGCTTAGGCAGCGACGGCAGGAGTGCCGATTCGCAGCTCGATCTTATTCTTCTCGGCCCATTCACCGGCGATTTCATAGGCTGCCTTCACGGTTGCAAGGTTCTTGGCCAGCAACATTTCTTTCTTGGCGAATTTCTTCTTGATCGCTTCGTCCAATGAAGCCGTCCCGCCGGAGGCGACGAACTTCTTTCCGAATCGTTCCTGAAGGGCACCATCGAGGGCTTCCATGGTAACGCACTTGGTGATACCTGATACTGAGCCGATCATGGCCATATTGGTCGACAACTCGGTGCCGGCCACTTCGATAGCCAACTCGGTTCCTGCAATGTAAAATACGGCGACGTTCAAATCTTTCAGTCGTTGTACGTCCTCTTCAGAAAGCAGCGGTTGACCGGAGTTGATTATGACGACGCCACCTTCCTTGATGCCGGAATAGAAGGGCATCGTGTAGCTCTTACCCATCGTGATCACCTGGGGGTGAAACACCTCAATGACATCGGGAAAGACTAACTCCCCACGATCGTAGATGCGCTCGATGCCGATGCGGCAGTAGCTCTCTGCTGGCGCCATCCGTTTCTCGGCGCCGAAAAACGGATTGGAAATGGAAAACTTTCCGTCCCGGTTGGCGGCCATGGCCAGGACGTGGGCCGCCGTGACGGCACCTTGTCCGCCCAAACCTGACATCCTGATGTTGAGTCGTCTCTTGATCATGCTCGGCCTCCGGTTTCTTAGGCCTGTCCGGCCAATTGCTTCGCCGCCGCTTTCCGTTCCTTGTCCTTTGTCGCCAGCTCAGTTAGCAGCTGTTTCGCCGGCTCGCTGATGTATTCCTTGTAGGCGAACCGTTCGGTCGGCTTCTCGGAATCGCGCATTTCCTGGAGCCCTTCCATACTGTTCTTCCCTATTTCAAGAATGCAAGGGGTGTAGAGCTGGAGGTAGGTTGGGCCGATTTCGCGGGCGATGAAGACTGCATTACGGATAACCTTCTCCACCAGCGACGGTTTGCTGACGGTGCAGTTTACCACGTAGTGACAACCGGACTCCCGAGCAATTTCCGGCAACCGGACTTTGTCGAACAGCTTGCCGACCGGGGCCATCTTTGCCACGAAGCCCTTCTGCATGAGTCCGCTCTCTTGTCCGCCGGTGTTGGCGTAGAGTTCGTTATCGAAGCAGATGGTGGTGAACTTCTCCTGGCGGAACCACGCTTGGAGCGTCATGTCGAGGCCAATATCCACCGTCGCACCATCACCGGCCAGCACGACCACATCTTTCGTCCGTTTAGGAAAGCGGACACTCAGAGCACGCTTCAAACCGGACGCAACGGCGTTTTGGTTGCCGAACAGGGAGTGAATGTTATGGACTGCCACCATTGGGAATACCAAGCTTGTGCAGCCAGTTGAGCCGACCATGACAGTATCTTCCGGGTTCGGGAGCGAAGCTAGGATGTAGCGGAATGCCATGGACTCTGGGCAGCCAGCGCAGAGCGAGTGCTGCTCGATGAGCTCCTTGCTGCTACCGATGTCCTTCCAGCCACGATCTTCCTTGCCGTAGGTCGCGCTCTTGACGAGGTCCTGATAGTCAGACGGCATAATGTCGAAAAGGTCTTCAGAAATCTTAATTTTCTCTTTGCTCATGTGGCCTCCTCATGATGATTCGCTCGCGGGAGCGAACAGGTTCGATATAGACGCTGCTCAGCTTCCACGACCGGCCAGGGAGAACGTCTTCATCCCGAGGGCCGTCTTGATTTCCGACACAATGATTTCCGGCGGCATGGTCATGCCTCCGCAGACATGTGGGCCGGCATGGACACGATCGTGGTTTGGAATCGTGGCGCGAATCTCTTTGGCCAGCCATCCCGTGACGTTGAATTCCGGCACGAAAATGTGCTTAGCATGCTTGGTGGCTTCGCGAATTTCTTCTTCCGGCCAGGGACGCAAGGTCTTCACCTTCACGAGTCCGCAACGGACACCGTCGTCCTCCAGCAAGCGTATCGCTTCGCGTCCTTGTGACACGGCCGTGCCGGACGCCACGATCAAGATATCCGCGTCGGTGTTCTCCGTGTCGATTAGGCCGTTCAGCCAGTGGATCGAATGCTTGCGGGAACGTTCAATGGCAGCCCAGATTTCCTGCTGCCAGCTGGCGTGCGTGGCGTAACTGATGTAGTTGCTCTTCATGACGAAGGGATCGCGCATCATCCGGACCGGGGGACATTCCATGTCCATGCAGGGGACCGGCGAACGATAGGGATCATAGGGCGGCAGGCACATGTCCGCCGGTGTCAGGTTCACAACGTCCTTGGTGTGAGTCACGAAGAACCCGTCGCAGCAAAGTGCCAGGGGAAGGTGCACATCCGGCTCTTCCGCCACCATGTAGCCCTTGAGAATCCAGTCGAAAAAGTCTTGCGCGGTTTCCGCATGCCAGACGAGCATGCCGGTATTCAGTAAGTAAGAAATTTCGAGTGTGTCCGGCTGAATCGACAGCGGTGAGTTGACCCCGCGGCAGGTGACAATCATTTGAATCGGCAGACGTGCACCGGCCCACATGGGAAAGTTTTCCATAGCGCGCATCGTTCCAGGCCCGGCAGTAGTCGTAAACACACGAGCGCCACCGAACGCAGCACCTGCACACTGTGACATGACAGCGAATTCGCTCTCACCCCGGAAGTAGTCACCGATGTAGCCTTCGGCGAACAATTCGCCGATCAAGGCGGCGGCTTCGCTTTGGGGCGTAATTGGATAGGCGATCATCACGTCACAGCTGGCCCGCCGCAGGGCTTCTTTTATGACCTCGCTGCCCGTGAAAAACGACGGGGTCCTTGGTGCCTCATTCATCAACTTCCACGTATCGGTAAATGTCTGGCCCTTTTTATTTTTTGTGCCGATGACTGAGTGTGTGTCCGCCATGGATTCCGCCTCCTTTTACTGCGTACGGTGCTTTAAACGGCTTAGTTCGATGCCCCGCTCTTGGCTGATGTCAGCCGTGGTTGAACTGTCCCTTTCAACTTCTTCACCCAATCGGCAAGGGTCATGATTTTCTCGACGGACGCGTCACGGAACGAGAGCATCGCGTCTTCATGGCCGGCCTGCGCGCACATTGCAATCGTGTAGCATGAAGTCCCGCCCCTGATGATCTTGAGCGAGAGGTTCGCCTGGTGGCAATGCACGCCGACGAACATGCAGCAATCGATCTTGTTGTGCCATATCGTCAGATTCGGGTGGTTCGGATTGATTTCGACTTCAGGATCGATCTTCGGATACTTTGGCCGATAGTCAGGCATCGGAATGAGCATCGCCTTCTGCCCGGACTGTACGCACTCTTTCAGCGTGTTGTACAGATGTCGAATTGCCGTCGCTTTCTTCGCCGCCTTTTCATTCCATGCCCAGAGGACGAGTGGACCAGGGAAAATTGTCGGCACCTTCGCCATCAAGAATTGGCGCGCGGCTTCCTCATAGGCTTTTTCTTCTGGCGCGATCACCCCGTTGATATGGGCTTCCCCTGGGTTGGGCAGCCTGATCCCCATGCTTGCGGCGGCTGGGGGAAGAAAATGCTCTGGTCCCGGAAGCACGCGATAGTTAGTCATTCACTCCCTACACTCACTCCCTACACTTCAAAGTGAAGGGTTAGGTTGACCCAAGAATGACGATTTTTCACAGACTTGCTACTCTATTCACTTCACTCTAAGCCTTTTCTCAGCCTTTCCGCAACCTCACAGAAGGCCCACCTAAAGGAGCTTTTGGGCTACCATGCAGCGTGGGTTTAGGCCTTTTGAACTAACTGTGCCAACGACTACAAACACGGGAAATAGCACCGCACCTCAATTCTTGAAGTATTGCGCATTATAGGTGTCAATCTTTTGGGTTGTCAAATCAACAGCGTAACACTGCGTATCAGGCCCAATCATCGAAAGTACGAAGAAAAGCGCTAGGTTAAAACGTTGTTACGGAAGCTGTTCGCAAGCCGCTACCGACCCGAGAATGCAGGCTCGTTCGAAGTCACCCTTTGCCAGATGTCCCTGAAGTTGTTCTTGATAGAGCTTGGCCCTGGCAAGAAGTACATGTGCATCTGTCGGCTCAAGTCGTAGGACCATGCTGAGGTCGTCGATAGCCTGATTCGGTTGATTCAACTTCTTGTAGATGTCGCTCCGGAGCATATAGGCTTCCTTGTGGTAGGGAATCCAGCTATCCGCCACTTGGGGACTCAAGAACTTCTGGAGAATCGTAAGGGCGGAGGACCACTGCTCCGTGGTTGTGAGTTTCCGGGCTTGGGTCGTATAGAGATTGATCAAACGATGGTGTGCAAGGTCGAAGAAGGGGTCTAGCTCGAGCGCTCGTTCGTACGAGTAGGCCGCGTCCTCCGGTCGTTGCAGCCAAGTGTTAACGTCGCCTTGCCCGAGAAGGGCCCAGGTATTTTTCGGGTCGATCATGAGCGCCCGATCAAAATCCATTCGGGCATTGTCGATGTATCCTGAATATTGGCTTGGCCTGGATTTGTTTGAGTATTCCGCAGACACGAGCCGCAGATAGGTCTGGCCACGCACAATCAGCGGATCGACAGACTGCGGGTCCAAGATCGCGGCCCGAGACGTCAGGTCGAGCTTCTGCCGGAGATTCTCTGTCAGGATCGCCTTATCGACCAAGGTCCGGGCTTGCTCACGAGTCCCGCCGCGGCCGGGTTGCTCGATGTTAAGCATGCGTGCGCCGACAGAAGTGGATTTCAACTCGTGGAGCTGGGCTTTTAGTTCCGCATTTTCTTTCTGGAGCCGACGAAAATGTTCAGCGAACTGTTGTTCGGATTGCCAGCGGCGAATGGCGGCTTGAAGATTGTCGAGATTAACAACCGCTCGGATACGCACGAAAAAGCTCGGGCGATCGTTCTCGAAAGAGCGCTGTGATTCAAGAATTTCTGTTTTCGTGATTGCTGCAGCAAGGGTACGGATTTCAAGAGAACTGTTCTGGAGGCTCCTGCCCCCTAATATTCTTTCTAGATCGTGGAAGGTGGATTCGAGATAGATCCCCGCTTCTTCAACCGCTCTACGCTGGGCTCGTTGGAGAACTTTCTCCTCAGCGAGAGCCAGTGTATCGCCATCAGCCATCAGATAGCGACCTTCCGCGACAATTATGGTCTCCGCCCCCGATGCCTCGTGAAGCGAAGGAAGCATCACAACGATCGCCATCAAGGCGGAGAGTGT
>Ga0187892_10007441_pt1 | contig 15611 bp, 13 predicted proteins | sample MA1701073metaG_FD_139345 | JGI IMG/M metagenome (GOLD analysis project Ga0187892, IMG submission 139345) | Bio-ooze microbial communities from a basaltic lava cave in the Kipuka Kanohina Cave System on the Island of Hawaii, USA - MA170107-3 metaG ... | reverse complement strand
ACGGCGCGCTCAAGGCCCGCGGCGCCTCGGACTGGGTGCGCGAGATGGCGAACCACGCCTCGGCCGACCTCGCCCCGCACCTGCGCGCGAACGCCGATCGGATCACGCGGCCGTTCCTGCTCAGCGCCGCGACCGACCGCGTGACGGGCTGGGCGCGGCCGGGCGCGCTCGTGATCGGCGACGCGGCGCACACCATGTCGCCGGTGGGCGGGCAGGGCATCAACGTGGCGCTGCGCGACGCGATCGTGGCGGCGAATCACCTCGTGCCGGCGCTGCGCGTGGGAGCCGGCGCGGAAGCGCTCGACGCGGCCGCCGCTCGCGTCGAGGCGGAGCGGGGTCCCGAGATCGACACCATCCAGCGGCTCGCGGCGCAGCCGCCGCGCCTCGTGCTCGCGCGCGGCGTGCTGCCGCGGCTCGCGCGCCTCGCCATCCCGCTGCTGCTGCGCCTGCCCCTCGCGCGCCGCGGCGCCGGGCGCACCGGCGCGATCTTCCTGAACGGCGTGACCGAGGTGAAGCTCGAGGTCTAGGGCGCGGCCCCTGGGTTAGGATGCGGCCCGTGACGGCCGTAGCGCCTCCGCCGCCCCGCACCGTGCGCGACCTGCTGCGCGATCGCGCGCAGGACGACGCCGTCGGACTGCGCTTCGAGGACGCGTCGTGGACGTGGCGCGAGCACGTCGCGGAGTCGCTCGCGCGCGCGAGCTGGCTGCTCGCGCTGCGCCGCGGGCTGGCGCCCGGCGCGCCCTTCCACCTCGGCGTGTTGCTCGACAACGTGCCCGAGTACTCGTTCCTGCTCGGCGCGGCCGCGTTCGCGGGCGCGGCGGTGGTGGGCATCAACCCGACGCGGCGCGGGGCGGAGCTCGAGCGCGACATCCGCCACACCGACTGCGCGTGGATCGTGACGGAGGAGCGCCACCTCGCGCTGCTCGCGGGCCTCGACCTCGGCGCGCCCGTGTTCGTGATCGACACGCCCGCCTGGCGCGCGGCGCTGGCCGAGCACGCGGGCGCGGGCGATCCCGACGTGCCGCTCGACCCGCTCGCGCCCTATCTCCTGATCTTCACCTCGGGCACCACCGGCCAGCCGAAGGCCGCGCTCTGCTCGCAGCGGCGCCTCGCGTTCATCGGCTGGACCGTCTGCACGAACCGCGGCGTGGCGCGCAGCGACGTCTGCTACCAGGCGATGCCGCTCTTCCACTCGAACCAGCTCATGGCCGGCTGGGTGCCGGCGCTCCACTGCGGCGCCAGCCTGGCGCTGCGGCGGAAGTTCTCGGCCTCGGGCTTCCTCGCGGACGTGCGCAGGTACGGCGTCACCTTCTTCAACTACGTCGGCAAGCCGCTCACGTACATCCTCGCGACGGCCGAGCAGCCCGACGATGCCGACAACCCGCTCGTGCTGGCGTTCGGCAACGAGGGCGCGGAGCACGACCTCGAGCGCTTCGCGAAGCGCTTCGGCTGCAAGGTGGCGGACGCCTACGGCTCCACCGAGGGCTCGGTGGCGATCCAGCGCGTGCCGGGCATGCCGCCGGGCGCGCTCGGCGTCGGCCAGCCCGGGACGGTGATCCTCGACCCCGAGACGGGGAAGGAGAAGCCGCCCGCGCGCTTCGACGCGAGCGGCCGGCTCGCGAACGCCGACGAGTGCATCGGCGAGATCGCGAACGTGCAGAGCGCGCCGAGCTTCGAGGGCTACTGGAAGAACCCGGAGGCGAACGCCGCGCGCGTCCACGCCGGCACGTACTGGACGGGCGACCTCGGCTATCGCGACGAGAAGGGCTTCCTGTACTTCGCCGGCCGCGACTTCGACTGGCTGCGCGTGGACGGCGAGAACTTCGCGGCGGCGCCGGTCGAGCGGATCCTGGTCCGCTACGAGCCCGTCGAGCTGGCGGCCGTGTACGCAGTGCCCGACGCCGAGGTCGGCGACCAGGCGATGGCGGCGCTCACGCTGCGCCCGGGCGCGCGCTTCGATCCCGCCGGCTTCGAGCGCTTCCTCGCGGCGCAGCGCGACCTCGGCACGAAGCAGGCGCCGCGCTACGTGCGCATCGCCGCCGCGCTCCCGAGCACCGAGACGAACAAGATCCTGAAGCGCGTGCTGCGGCGCGAGCGCTGGGAGTGCGCGGATCCGGTCTGGCTGCGCGAGGCGGACGGCCGCTACCGGCGGCTCGGCGCGGACGACGTCACGTCGCTGCGCGCGCGCTTCCGCGCGCGGGGTCGCGAGGCCGTGCTCTGGGCCTCGTGACGCCGCAACCGGCCACGAGGAGGGACGACGCCGGATGCGTGCGGCGTGTATCCGCTCTGGCCGTCGCCCTGGCGTTCGCGCCCCTTGCGCCGGCGGCGGCGCAGTCGCCCGTCGACGACGCGCGCCTCGCCGAAGCGGCGTCGAAGCCCGCCGACTGGCTCGCGCACGGGCGCACCTGGAGCGAGCAGCGCTACTCGCCGCTCGACCAGGTGAACGAAGCCAGCGTGGCGCGGCTCGCGCCGGCCTGGGTCTACGCGACGGGCGAGACGCGCGGCCACGAGGCGACGCCGCTCGTCGCCGACGGCGTGATGTACACGACGCTGCCGTGGAGCATCGTCGTCGCGCTCGACGCGGAGACGGGCCGCGAGCGCTGGCGCCACGACCCGGGCGTGCCGAAGACGTGGGGCCGGCACGCCTGCTGCGACGTCGTGAACCGCGGCGTTGCGCTCTACCGCGGCCGCGTCTACGTCGGCACCCTCGACGGGCGCCTGCTCGCGCTCGACGCGAAGACGGGCGCCCCGGCGTGGGAGACGCTCACGATCGATCGGAGCAAGCCGTACACGATCACCGGCGCGCCGCGCGTCGCGGACGGGCTCGTCTTCATCGGCAACGGCGGCGCCGAGTTCGGCGTGCGCGGCTACGTGTCGGCGTACGACGCGGACACGGGCGCGCTCGTCTGGCGCTTCTACACGGTGCCCGGCGCGCCCGACCAGCCGCGCGAGCACCCCGCACTCGAGCGCGCCGCGAAGACGTGGCCCGCCGACTCGACGTGGGAGTCGGGCCTCGGCGGCACGGTGTGGGACTCGCTCGCCTACGATCCCGCGCTCGATCTCCTGTACGTCGGCGTCGGCAACTCGAGCCCGTACGACCGGCGCGTGCGCAGCCCGGGCGGCGGCGACAACCTGTTCCTCGCCTCGATCCTCGCGCTGCGCGCGAAGAGCGGCGAGCTCGTCTGGCACTACCAGACGACGCCCGGCGAGAACTGGGACTACACCGCCACGCAGCACATGATCCTCGCCGAGCTCGAGCTCGGCGGGCGCACGCGCCGCGTGCTGATGCAGGCGCCGAAGAACGGCTTCTTCTACGTGCTCGACCGCGCCACCGGCGAGCTGCTCTCGGCCGAGAAGTACACGACCGTGAGCTGGGCCAGCCACGTGGACCCGAAGAGCGGCCGCCCCGTCGAGACGGGGCGGGGCGAATGGCACGAGGAGCCGGCCATGATCGCGCCGGGCGTCGCCGGCGGACACAACTGGCACCCGATGGCGTGGAGCCCCGAGACGAAGCTCGTCTACATCCCGACCCAGCAGCTGCCCTATCCCTACTTCCCCGCGCGCGGCTACCGCTACCAGCCCGGGCGCTTCAACACCGCCGAGGATCTGCCCGGGATGGCGAGCAGCATCGCCGGCTTCGAGCGCTCGATCCGCTTCTGCTCGCCCACCGCGCTCACGGCGTGGGATCCGGTGGCGCAGCGCCGCGTGTGGCAGGCGCCGCACGACTCCGAGGTGAACGGCGGCACGCTCGCGACGGCCGGCGGCCTCGTGTTCCAGGGCTCCGGCGACGGCGCGCTCGTGGCCTATCGCGCGACCGACGGGGTGGAGCTCTGGCGGGCCGACGTCGGCATCGCAGTGATGGCGCCGCCGATCTCGTACCGCGTGGACGGCGCGCAGTACCTGGCGGTGAGCGTCGGCATGGGCGGCTCGGCCGGGCTCAACATGACGACGTTCGACTACCAGAACGCGGGCTACGTGATCGCCTGGAAGCTCGGCGGCCAGGCGGCGCTGCCCGCGGTGGCGAAGCGGCCGGCGGGCGTCGTCTCGGCGCCGCCCACCAACGCCCCGCCGGAGCGCATCGCGCGCGGGCAGACGGTGTACGGCGAGCACTGCTTCCGCTGCCACGGCATCGGCACGAAGAGCGGGGGCATGCTCCCCGACCTGCGGTACTCGTCGCGCGACACGCACGCGCGCTGGAACGACATCGTGCTCGGCGGCATCCGCGCCGACCGCGGCATGGCGAGCTTCGCCGACGTGCTCGGGCCGGCCGACGCCGAGGCGATCCAGGCGTACGTGCTGGCCGAGGCACATCGCGAGCCAGGCTGGCTCGAGCGCGCGGCCGCATGGCTCACCGAGCGCGGCGCCTGCATCCCCGCCTCGTGGGCGGCGGACTGACGCGGTCCGCCCAAGCTCTAGGGGAGCGAGGGGATCAGCTGCTCCTGGGCCATGCTGGCGACGAGGCGGCCGTCGCGCGTGTGGAGCGAGCGCCGGGTGAGCGCGCGGCCGGCGTACGCGGCCACGCCCTCGGTGGTGAGGTGCCACCAGTCGTCCCAGGCCAGATCGCGGTGCACCCAGAGCGCCTGATCCAGGCTCGTGTAGCCCACCGGCGCGGTGAAGGCGCGCAGCCAGCGTGCGACGCTCATGTGCGAGTGGTAGTCGGTGAGGAACGCGAGCGCGGCCGCGTGCCAGGCGCGCGCAGCAGGAAGCGGGAAGCGCGGCCGCACCCAGGCGCCGTAGCGCGAGCTCGCGCCCGGCTCGGGCGGACGCCAGGGCGAGCCGCCTACCCAGCGCCATTCGAGCGGGCCGCCGAGCGGCCCCGGGCCCGCGAGGTCCCAGCCCTCGAGTCTGGCGATCTCCTGCTCCGAGGGCAGCGCCTCGGGCGGCGGGGTGTCCGGGTCGAGCCGCACGTCCTGCGCGTCGAGCCCCGACGCGGCGGTCGCGAAGCTGGCCAGCACCTCGCACACGCGCTGCCCGCCGCTCTGCATCGCGACGCGGCGCTGCGAGAAGCGCCGCCCGTCGCGCACGCGCTCGACGAGCACCTCGACCGGGCGGTCGGTGGGCGCCGGACGGAGGAACCAGGCGTGGAGGGCGTGCAGCGCACGCTCCGTCGTGAGCGCGGCCGCGAGCGTCGCGCAGCCGAGGGTGATCGCGCCGAAGCCGTCGAGACGCGTCGTGAAGCGGTCCGCTCCGTCGGGCTCGAGCTCGAGCACCTGCGTGAGTGGACGCGCCCAGGGCCGCGCTTGCTCTTCGCTCACCGCACCGCGACCTCCGGCTAGATCGGCCCCGGGCCCGGATCGAGGCCGAGCCGCACCTTCCCGATCCGCTCGTAGTGGGTCGTCGAGAGTGCGAAGTGCTGGCTCACGGCGTGGAGGTCGCGCCAGCAGCGCTCGAGCGGCGAGCCGGACTGGATGGCGTTCATGCCGGCCGCCGCGCGCACCAGCTCGACGCCGCGCAGGAGCTGCTCGGTCGCAGTCACGTAAGCGAGGCGGAGACGCGCGAGGTCGGGCACGGCCGGCGCGCCGCCGCGGCGCACGCGCTCGAAGACCTCGGCGCAGACCATGCGCACGTGCGCGCGCGCCCCGTCGAGCAGACCGGCGGCGCGCGCCACGTCGATCTGCACGCTCGCGCGGTCGCGTAGCAACGCGCCTCGCGAGAGGAAGGGCGACTTCGCGGCCGCGAGAGCGGCGAGCTCCTCGATCGCGCGCCGCAGGATGCCGATGCCGACGGCCACGAGCGAGACTCCGAGCCGCGAGGGCAGCGAGATCGCGGCGAGCGGATCGTGCCGCTTGGGCTCCGTCGCGAGCAAGTCCCAGGTGCGCGCCGCAGGCACGAACACGTCGGCGACCTCGACGTCGTGGCTGCCGGTGCCGGCGAGCCCGTTCACGCGCCAGGTGTCGAGCACGCGCGCCTCGCTGGTCGGGAAGAAGGCGCCGCGCAGCACCGGCGCGCCTTCGGCCGTGAAGCGCGGCAGGTCTCCGTCGAACACGAGGCCGCCGGCGATCAGCCAGCGGCTCTGCGTGACGCCGCTCGCGTATTGCAGCCGCCCCTTCACGCGATACCCGCCGCCCTCGGCCGGGACCACGCGCAGCGCCATCGGATTGACCGAGCCCGCGCACAGCGCGTGCGGCGTCTTCAGGATCTCCTCGATCGCCGCGTCGTCGTCGAGCAGCATCGCGAAGCTGAGCGTGCCCGCGCCGATCGCGAGGTTCCAACCCGCGGAGCCGTCGGCCGCGGCGGCCTCCTCGATCACGGGCATGCCCTCGACGTAGTCGAGCCCGGCGCCGCCGAAGCGCTCGGGCAGGAAGAGGCGGAACAGGCCCGCGCTCTCGAACGCGTCCACGACCGCCGGGGCCAGCCGGCGCTCGCGTTCGTTCTCCGCGGCGTGCTCTCCGGCCAGCGGCGCGAGCCCCCGCACGCGTTCCACCAGAGCCTGGGCCCGTTCGGGCGCGTCGCTCATCCAGCCCTCCGCTTCCGCGGCAGCATACTAGAATGGGCGACCTCGGGAGGCCTCATGCAGCTCGACCGCTCCGCGCTCCTCGACGCCTATCGCCGCATGCGCACGATCCGCGCCTTCGAGCTGAAGCTCAACGAGCTCGTCACGGCCGGGAAGATGGGCGGCTTCATGCACCTCTACGCCGGCGAGGAAGCGGTCGCCGTCGGCGTCTGCCAGCACCTCCGCGACACGGACTTCGTCGCCTCCACGCACCGCGGTCACGGCCACTGCATCGCGAAGGGCGTGGACGTGGCGGCGATGATGGCCGAGCTGTTCGGCCGCGCGACGGGCTGCTGCAAGGGCAAGGGCGGCTCGATGCACATCGCCGACCTCGACAAGGGCATGCTCGGCGCGAACGGAATCGTCGGCGCCGGCATCCCGCTCACCACCGGCGCCGCGCTCTCCGCGAAGCTGCGCCGCACGGGCGGCGTGGCGGTGGCCTTCTTCGGCGACGGCGCCAGCAACCAGGGCGCCTTCCACGAGTCGCTGAACATGGCTGCGAACTGGAAGCTGCCCGCGGTGTACGTCGTCGAGAACAACGGCTGGGGCGAGTTCACGCCCACGGAGTTCGTGATCCCCGTGAAGGACATCGCGGTGCGGGCCGGCTCGTACGCGATGGCATCCGCGATCGCCGACGGCATGGACTTCTTCGACGTCTACGAGAAGGCAGGCGAGGCGATCGAGCGCGCGCGCGCCCGACAGGGGCCGACGCTGCTCGAATGCAAGACCTACCGCTTCATGGGCCACTTCGTGGGCGACCCGCTCAAGTACCGCACGAAGGCGGAGGCCGAGCGCTGGATCCAGACGAAGGATCCGCTCGAGCGCTTCGAGCGGCGCACCACGGAGGCCGGGCTCGTCGCGTCCAGCGAGCTCCGCGCGATCGACGGGGCCGTGGACGCGACGCTCGCCGCCGCGGTGGCGGCCGCCGAGTCGGCGCCGCTGCCGGATCCGTCCGAGGTCACCACCGACGTCTACGTGGGAGGGGCCGCATGACGCGCGCACGCACGCTCACCTTCGGTCAGGCCGTGAACGAGGCGATCCGCATCGCGATGGAGACCGATCCCGACGTGATCCTGCTCGGCGAGGACGTCGCGGGCGGCGGCGCGCGCACGGGCGAGGACGTGGACGAGATGGGCGGCGTGCTCGGCACCACGCGCGGCCTCGTGAAGGCGTTCCCCGACCGCGTGCTCGACACGCCGATCAGCGAGATGGGCCTGATCGGCACGGCCGTGGGCGCCGCGGCCACCGGCCTGCGCCCGATCGCCGAGCTGATGTTCATCGACTTCCTCGGCACCTGCCTCGATCCGCTGCTCAACCAGGCCGCGAAGCTCCGCTACATGTTCGGCGGCAAGGCGCGCGTGCCGCTGACGGTGCGCACCGTGACGGGCGCGGGCATGCAGGCCGCCGCGCAGCACTCGCAGTCGCTCTACTGGATCACCGCCGGCATCCCCGGCCTGAAGACGGTGATCCCCGCGACGCCGCACGACGCGAAGGGGCTGCTGCTCGCCGCGATCCGCGACGACGACCCGGTGATCTTCTGCGAGCCGAAGAGCCTGCTGTTCGTGCCGGGCGAGGTGCCCGAGGGCGACTACGAGGTGCCGATCGGGAAGGCTCGACTGTCACGTGAAGGCACCGATGTCTCGCTCATCGGCATGGGCGCGACCGTGCGCATGTGCGAGCAGGCGGCGGACCAGCTCGCGCAGGAGGGCGTCTCCGCCGAGGTGCTCGACCTGCGTTCGCTCGCGCCGCTCGACGAGGAAGCGATCCTCGCCACGCTCGAGAAGACCGGCAGCGTGGTGGTGGTGGACGAGGCCACCCCGCGCTGCGGCATCGCGAGCGACGTGGCCGCGCTGTGCGTGGACCGCGGCTTCGACTTCCTGAACGCGCCCGTCCGGCGCGTGACCGCGCCGCACGCGCCGGTGCCGTTCAGCAAGACGCTCGAGGAGGCCTACATGCCCTCCGCTGCGAAGATCGTCGCCGCGGTGAGGGAGGTGCGCGGTTGAGCGTCACCGCCATCCGCATGCCGAAGCTCGGCATGACCATGGAGGAGGGGACGATCGTCGAGTGGCGCGTCGCGCCCGGTGACCGCGTCGAGAAGGGCCAGCTCGTCCTCGTGATCGAGTCGGAGAAGAACGAGGCGGAGATCGAGGCCACCGCGAGCGGCTTCCTGCGGCACGTGTACGCCGCGCCCGGGGACGTGGCTCCCTGCGGCGCCTTGCTCGCGGCGCTCACGGAGCAACCGGACGAGGCCTTCGACGCGGTGGCGCTCGCGGCCGCGGAGGCGCCGGCTGCGCGGCGCCCCGCGGCCGGCGACGCGGTGGCGCTCGCGGCGGCGGAGGCGCCGGCCGCGCGGCGCCCCGCGGCCGCAGCGAGCGCGCCGGCTCCTGTGGCGACGAGCGCGCCCGCGCGCGGGGGCGAGCGCAAGGCCATCGCGCCGGCGGCGCGCGCGCTCGCGAAGCAGCTCGGCCTCGACGCCGAGCGCGTGACGGGCAGCGGGCCTGGCGGGCGCGTCACGCGCGAAGACGTCGAGGCCTTCGCCGCGGCGCGCGAACGGCTCGTGCCGGTCGCTTCCGGCGTGGCGCTCGAGGTGCTGCGCGAAGGGCAGGGCGCCCCGCTGCTCCTCGTGCCCGGCTTCGGCACCGACGTCTCGTCCTTCGCGGCGCTGACGCCGCGCCTGGTCGAACGCTTCCGCGTGTGGGCGCTGAATCCGCGCGGCGTCGGCGCCTCCGACGGGCCGGCTGCCGATGTGCCCACGCTGGCCGCGGACGCCGCCGCGGTGTGCGCGGCCGCAGGGGGTCCGGTCCACGTCGTGGGCGCGAGCCTCGGCGCGGCGGCGGCGCTCGAGCTCGCGCTGGCGCGCCCCGAGCTGGTGCGCAGCCTCCTGCTGATCACGCCCTTCGTCACCGCGACACCGCGGCTGCTCGCCGCCGTCACCGCCTGGTGTCGCGTCGCGGCCGAGGCGAGCCCGGCCACGCTGGCGCGCGTCCTCGCGCCGCTCCTGTTCTCGGACGCCCTGCTCGCGGACGAGGCGCTGCGCGAGCGCACGCTACGCGGCCTCGCCGCCGCCTGCGCGCGCGTGCCCCCGGCGACGCTCGAGCGCATGGCGGCGGGCCTCGCGGCGTGGTCCGGCACGCGCGCGAAGGACCTCGCACGCATCGGCGCGCCGACACTCGTGCTCGCGGCCGGCGCGGACCTGCTCACGCCCGACGGCGAGGCCGTGGCGCGCGCGATTCCGGGCGCGCGCTACACCGTCGTGCCAGGCTCCGGTCACGCGCTCGCGAGCGACGCGCCCGGCGTCCTGGGAGACGCGACGCTCGCCTGGCTCGACCGCACGTAGGAGGCTCGCATGGATCGCTACCGCAACGCGCTGCCCCAGCTCGAGGGCGGCTTCTTCCTGACGGACGGGGGCATCGAGACCACGCTCATCTTCCACGAGGGCCTCGAGCTGCCCGACTTCGCCGCCTTCCATCTGCTGAAGACCGACGAGGGGACCGCGGCGCTGCGCAAATACTTCGGAACCTACGCCGAGATCGCCGCGCGCTTCGGCGCCGACCTGATCCTCGAGAGCGCGACGTGGCGGGCCAGCGCCGACTGGGGCACGAAGCTCGGCTACGGCCGCGACGCGCTCGCCGAGGTGAACCGGCAGGCCATCCGCCTGCTCGAGCCGCTGCGCGACGCGCACGAGAAGAGTGGGAGGAAGGCCGTGGTGAGCGGCGCGATCGGGCCGCGCGGCGACGGCTACAACCCCGCGCGCCGGATGTCGGAGCCCGAAGCCGAGGCGTACCACCGGGAGCAGATCGACGCCTTCGCGAGCAGCGCCGCCGACATGGCCTGCGCCATCACCATGAACTACGCCGAAGAGGCCGTCGGCATCGCGCGCGCCGCGCAGCGGGCGCGCCTGCCCGTCGCGATCTCGTTCACGGTCGAGACCGACGGGCGACTCCCGACCGGCCAGACCCTCGCGGCCGCGATCGCGCAGGTCGACGGCGCGACGTCCGGCTACCCCGCCTACTACATGATCAACTGCGCGCACCCGGACCACTTCGACGGCGTGCTCAAGCGAGGCGAGCCCTTCGTCGAGCGGATCCGCGGCCTCCGGGCGAACGCCTCGCGCATGAGCCACGCGGAGCTGAACGAGTCGCCCACCCTCGACGTGGGGAATCCGGCCGAGCTCGGCCAGCAGTACGCGCAGCTCAAGCGGCGCCTGCCCCGGCTCAACGTGCTGGGCGGCTGCTGCGGCACGGACCACCGCCACGTCGAGAGCATCGCCGCCGCGTGCGCGCCGTTGTTCTGAGGCGGCGCCTCAGCCCGGGAAGCACTCCCGCACGCCGAGCTCGCGGCCGGCCACGACCTCGAGGAACTTCGCGTGGAAGGAGCGGTCCACGTCGACGAGCACGGCGCGCCACTTGCTCGGCTGGCGGTAGCGGCGCAGGTGCGAGGGCCCGCCGTGGTAGGCGGCGTAGCTCGCGCGCGCGAGCGCGTCGGGGCCGCCCGCGTCCTCCTCGCCGCGCGCGATCGCGTAGTCGCGCAGGTAGTGGAGCAGGATCTCGCTGCCCGCGCGCGCGTTGTAGCCGATGCTGAAGGACAGGCCGTCCACCGCGTAGAAGCCGCGCCAGACGTGCGGGTTCACCTGCATGATCCCGAGCGCGCCGATGCTCGAGCGGAGCGGCGCCACGGCACCCTTGCGGCGCACGTACTGCCGCCAGCACGACTCCTTCCACGCGGTGGCGAGCACGAGCTGCTCGAACAGCTCGCGGCGCTCCCCGCCGAGCCGACCGTGTGCGAAGACGTGCGCGGATTCCTCTCGCAGCAGCGCGGCGACTTCGGGCAGGTACGTGTCGAGGTCGGCCAGGCGCGGCGCCGAGCCGTCGAGCGCCGAGCTGTACGGGCCCGGCTTCGGCAGCGGCTCGGGTGCGGCGAAGGCGGCGGGGAAGAGCCAGTCGAGCAGCCGCCGCGCGGCGCCCGGCGTTTCCTCGGGAGCCGGCGCCGGCGGCAGCTCCGGCTCGGGCGGCGGCGGCAGCGCGGGCAGCTCCGCCTCGAAGTCGAAGGTCTCGCGCAGCGCGGGATCGACCTCCTCGCTCCAGCGCAGCGGATCTTCCGTCGCGTCGGGCGCGAGCGTGCGCGCGAGGCGGCGGAGGCCGTCCCGCGAGATCTCGAAGCCGAACGCGGGGCCCACCGCGTCGAGCGCCGCGAGCGCGTCGCCGGACGCCACGAAGGCGAGGTAGCGCAGGCCCTCGCGGCCGCTCGTGAGCGAGGCGAGCGCGGGCTGGAGCTGCGCCCAGCTCGACAGGAACAGCGCGCGCACGCGGTCCTCGCCGTCGCGGCCGGGCTCGGCGAGGGCGGCCAGCAGCTCGTGCCGCGCGTCGAGCAGCGTCGCGAGCAGCGTGGCCCGCAGCGCGGGATCGAGCGCGTCGCGGCCGGCGACCTTCACCACGAAGGTGAGGAAGGCGTCCCATTCGTGGAGGGTCGCTTCGAAGGCGGCCACCTCCTCGGGCGCGAGCGCCGGCTCGGGCGCAGCCGTCGCGCTCGCGTCCGGCGCCGCTGCCGTCTCCACGTCGAAGCGGATCCGCAACACGAGCCCGCGCTCCTCGACGCGCGCGTCCGCGAGCGCGATCGACTCGGCGAGGCGCAGCACGGCCAGCGTTTCGCGTTGCGCCGCGAACAGCGGGAGCGCGCGGCGCAGCTCGTCCACGAGGGGCGCGAGGTCGACGCGCAGCGTCTCGAGGCGCGGATGCACCTCGGGCTTCACCCAGTCCCAGAGCGCGGGCACCGCGAGCCAGTCGCTCTCGTCCTCGAGCCAGGAGTTCACGACGCGGAACTCGACCGCGGGCGCGCCGGCGGCCACGCGCGGCTCCTCCTCGGCCTCGACGTCGCCTTCCCAGGCGAAGGGCTGGTAGCACGCTCCGAACAGCGAGAAGCCCGCCTGCGCGCGGCCGTAGGCCGTCACGAACAGGCGGCCGCCGAGCGGCCGCAGCGCGGGCTCGGACAACACGATCTCGTTGCACGAGCGGGCGATGCGCGCGGTGGTCTCCGGCTCCGTGAAGACCTGCTCGACCAGCAGGCGCTCGAGGAAGGCGGGCGGCAGCACCAACGGCACCTCGACGCGACGGGTCTCGGCCGCGCTCGGCGCGGCGAGCAGCAGGAGCGCGGCGCAGGCTCGGCGGAGGTAGGCGCGCATCGGCGCCGAAAGCTAGCTTGCTCCACATGCCGGACGAGGCGTCCCCCACGCTTCGGGAAGCGCGCGAGCGCTACTTTGCCGCGAACGGTCTCCCCGCGGACGGCGGTTACCACGAGCGCTGGGTGCGGCTCTCGATCGGTCCTCGTTGCGCTGGGGGACGGTCTTGTTCGTCGACTCGCGCACGCTCCTCGCGAGCCAGTCAACCGCGAGGACCGTCCCCCTGGTTGCGTGCCTTCCAGCGCAGGACGTAGCGGGCGCTGCGTGCTTGCTCGTCCACCTCGGCGAGGTGCGCGCTGCCGTCGCGGCCGCAGAGCGTGAACAGCGGGGTCATGCCGGTGGCGAGCGAGCGCAGCCACGGGCCGTGCGCGGCGAGCTGCGGCGGCAGCTCGCTCACGTTCACGGTGAGCTCGGCCTCGGCGCTGGGCTCGGCCGAGAAGGAGCCGCAGTCGCGGAACACGAGCTTCATGGCCTCGGGGATCCAGCGCCCGAGCGAGCCCGGGTCGGTGCCGAGCAGGCGGATCGCGCCGCCGATGAAGCCCTTCCAGAGCGGGGTGTCGAACTGCTCGTAGACGCAGTCGGCCAGCAGCTCGATGCCGCGCTCCTCGCCGAAGCTCGCCGCCATCACCTCGACCGTCCGCACGTTGAGCGCGACCGGGAGCCACGCCACGCGCGAGGCGGCAGCCACCTCGCGCACCAGCTCCGGGTCCGCCGCCTCGAGCGCCGAGAGCCGGCCCTGCGCCGCGAGGCGCTCGAACAGGTTCTTCATGTAACCGGCCTGGACGGCGGGACTGGCGGACACGGCGTTTCCTCGCTCGCCCAATCGGTGGACGCCGGGCGGAGCTGAAGTAGCGTGCCCGAGCGCGACCGGAGGGGTCTTTACCTTGCAGGTAGTCGGGGCCGGGCTGGGCCGCACGGGCACGATGTCGCTGAAGCTCGCGCTGGAACGCCTGCTCGGCGCGCCCTGCTACCACATGCTCGAGGTGTTCCAGCACCCGGAGCACGTGCCGGTGTGGCACGCGGCGGCGCGGGGCGAGCCGGTGGACTGGCGCCGCCTCTTCGCAGGCTACGCCGCCGCGGTGGACTGGCCGGTCGGCTCGTTCTGGCCCGAGGTCGCGGCGGCCTTCCCGGAGGCGTGGATCCTGCTCTCGACGCGCAGCGCCGAGTCGTGGTGGAAGAGCGCGTCGACCACGATCTTCCCGACCAGCGCGAAGGCCGCAGGCACGCCCTGGCACGCGATGTGGATGGAGCTCGTGCAGCGCCGCTTCACGCCGCGACTCGACGACCGCGACGCGGCCATCGCCGCCTACGAGCGCCACAACGCCGACGTGCGGGCGCGGGCGCCGCGGCCGCGCCTGCTCGAGTGGACGGCCGCGGACGGCTGGGCGCCGCTCTGCCGCGCGCTCGGCGTGGCGGTGCCCGACGCGCCGTTCCCGCACGCGAACAGCAGCGCGGAGTTCCTCGGCCAGCACGGGCGGACCTGAGCGTGCGGCGCTCTCTCGTGCCCCTCGCGCTCGCCGTGGCGGCCGGCTGCGCGAGCCCCGCCAGCCCGGCGCAGGTGACGGGCTCGGTCAGCTATCGCGAGCGCATCGCGCTGCCGGCGGGCGGACGCCTGCGCGTGACCCTGCTCGACGTCTCGCTGATCGACCAGCCCGCGCGCGTCGTCGCCGAGCGCGAGCTCGAGGCGCGCGGCCAGGTGCCGATCCCGTTCGCGCTCGAGGTCGAGCGGGCCCGGATCGACCCCGACCGCCGCTATGCGCTCCACGCCGAGCTCTCTGCAGCGGAGGGCGGCCTGCGCTGGGCCACGCCGACGGCGGTGCCCGTCCTCACGCGCGGCGCGCCGAGCGCGGTCGAGATCGTGGTGGCGCGCGTGGCCGGCGCCGGGGCGCCTGCGGGCGTCCGCGTCTTCGCCTACGACTGCGCCGGGCTCGCCTTCCGCGCCGAGGTCGGGGCGGAGCGCGCGATCGTGTTCCTGGCCGGCCGCAGCGTGACGCTCCCGCGCGTGCCGTCCGCGTCCGGCGCGAAGTTCTCGGACGGGAGCACCACGTTCTGGAGCCGGGGCGCCGAGGCCTCGTTGCACGTGGACGGCGCCCTGCACACCGGCTGCCGGCAGCGCGCGCGGCCGGTCCCGTGAACGAGGGGCCGCACGCCGGGCGCGCACACCGGGCGCTCGCGGCGTTCTGCGCGCTGAGCCTGCTCTTCCTCGTGCCGCGCGATCTGCTCGTGCCGGAGGTGCGCGACGTCGAGGTGTGGCTCGGCTTCGAGCTGCACGGCCTCGCCGCGCGGCTCACCGCGCCGCTGCACTGGGCGATCTTCGCGTTCGGCGCGTTCGCCTTCTGGCGCGCGAAGCCCTGGATCTTCCCGGCAGCGGCCGGGTACGCGTTCTACGTGGCGCTCTCCCACCTGATCTGGAACGAGGCGAGCCCGCACGGCCAGGGCTGGCCGATGGGCCTGCTCCAGGCCGCGGGCCTCTCGCTCGTCGGTGTCGTGCTGCTGCGGCTGGGACGGGCGGGGTCGCGGCTCTAGCAGGCTGCGGAAGAACGCCCGTCCGGGGCCTGATCCGAGTGGGTTCGGCTGCTGAGGGAGGGGCGGCTACGTCGCAAATCGCCGGTGCAATCGAGGGCCGGCCCGTCTGCGTGGCAGCCTGCTAGCCCGGCACTTCCGCGGGGTCCACCAGCCCGTGCCGCCGCCAGCCGACGCGCAGCAGCCAGGTGCGCGGGCGGGCGACCTCGCGAGGTGTCTCGTTCTCCGGAAGGCGGCTGGCGACCTGCAGTCGCCAGCCGTCGAACCAGCGCGCCGAGCTCGCGCTGTCGAGGTGCGCCGAACCCGTGCGCGCGGCGTGGCGCCGCTTCGCGAGGTGCCGGCGCGCGTTCAGCAGCACGTAGGCGAGCGCCCGGCGCACCTCGCGAGGCGTGCGCAGGCTGCGGTGGTGGTAGCGGCCGT
>Ga0187892_10007440_pt1 | contig 15611 bp, 14 predicted proteins | sample MA1701073metaG_FD_139345 | JGI IMG/M metagenome (GOLD analysis project Ga0187892, IMG submission 139345) | Bio-ooze microbial communities from a basaltic lava cave in the Kipuka Kanohina Cave System on the Island of Hawaii, USA - MA170107-3 metaG ... | reverse complement strand
CCTTGCAGGCGTCGATCTCGTCCTGCTCGATGGCCCGCGAGGCGTCGCTGATGTCGGTCTCGCCGGCGCAGAACTTCTCGAAGCCGCCACCCGTGCCGGAGGTGCCGACCGTGACCCGTACGCCGGCGTGCTCCTCCTGGAACCGCTCGGCGGCCGCCTCGCTCAGCGGCGCCACGGTGCTCGAGCCGTCGATGCGGATGATGCCGGACAGCCCGTCGCCGTTCCCGCCGGAGCCGGCATCGCCGCCGCCGCAGGCCGCGGCGATCGTCAGCGCCAGCGCGGCCGTAACCAGTGGCCTGCGGGGGGATCGAGCTCGCCTCACGGGTGCCTCCTTGGTCGATGCCGCACCGCGGGCGTCGGGGCCTTCCGCCCGGCCGCGGTCCGGTCCGGCGACGCGGACTGTAGGAGTGAACCGTGAACCGTCCTGGGGCGCAGAGTGAACGGGGAGCGACCCGTAGGTGAACAGTCGCCCGACCGTGGTGGGCGACGCGAGCTCAGCGGCAGGCCGTGACGAGCTTGGCGTAGGGGTTCTGGACGGTGCTCCCGCCCGGGTACGTCTCGAGGTGGACGTGGGGGGACGTGAGCCGGGCACTGCCGCTCGTGCCCACGTAGCCGATCACCGCCCCGGCCGTCACCTGCCCCGCCGCGCCGTAGCGCTCGAGGTGGGCCAGGTAGTACCGCGTCCCGTCCACGCCCTCGAGGTGGATGGCCTGGCCCCCGAGGGGGTTGGGAAAGCGGGTCACGGCGCCCGCGACCGAGGCGACGACCGGCGTGCCGCGTGGCGCGAAGAGGTCGATCCCGTCGTGGCGGATCCCGGTCTCGGGCTTCACGTAGCCGAAGTCGTTGACGAACGTCGGCCGTACCACGACCGGGCAGCGCCAACCTCCCGGCACGTTCAGCCGGGCGCCGGCCATGATCCGGCTCGGGTTGGTGATGCCGTTGGCCCGGGACAGCGCCACCTGCGTCACGCCCAGCCGGGTGGCGATCGCGCCGAGGGTGTCGCCGGGGCGCACGAGGTAGGTCGCCGGCGCGGCGGGCGCGGGAGGCGGCGCCGCCGGGGCGGCGGCGGCCGTCGGGACGACGAGCACCCGGCCGGCGACGATGCGGTCGAGGTCCGTGATGGCGTTGGCCGCCGCCAGCTGGCTCGCCGGGACGCGCAGCCGCCAGGCGATGCCCGAAAGGGTGTCCCCGGGGCGGACCGTGTAGCGGGCGGCACCGGGGGCGCCGCCGGGCGCCGGCGGGGAGGCGACGCTCCAGACTCCGGCCGGCGCAGCGACGGCGGACACGAGCGCTCCGGCGACCAAACCCATCCGCATCCGCCGCCCCAGGGCCCGACCGCTCCGCACCTTCGCCTCGACTCCGTTCCGTTCAGCTGTGGGGCTTCAACTCTAACAACACGCACCACATTGGCAACACCGAGGGCGAGGTGGGAAGGCCAACGCCACCGGTCGCGGCCACCTCGTAGACTGGGTGCTCCATGACGACGAGCCTCCAGCAGGACGGCGCCGGCGGCGACGGTCCGGCGCTTCCCGGGGTTCGCCGGTGAGGACCAGCGTCGAGCCGCTGGACGGGAACAAGGTCAAGGTCTCCGTCGAGGTCGACGAGGACGAGTTCGGCCGGGCCATCGACGCCGCCTTCCGCCGCATCGCCCAGCACGTGCGCATCCCGGGCTTTCGCCCGGGCAAGGCGCCCCGCCAGCTGCTCGAGTCACGGGTCGGCGCGGGCGCGGCGAGGGAAGAGGCCCTTCGGGACGCCCTGCCCGACTACTTCGAGCAGGCGGTCAAGGAGCACGACCTCGACCCCGTCGCGCCTCCCGAGATCGACCTGACCGCCGGCAGGGAGGAGGGGCCGGTCCAGTTCGACGCCGTCGTCGAGGTGATGCCGACGCTGTCCCTCGACGGCTACGAGTCCCTGAAGGTCGTGCTGCCCATCGAGGCGGTCACCGAGCAGGACGTCGAAGGCCAGCTCACGCGCCTGCGCGAGCAGTTCGGGGAGCTCCGCACCGTGTCGCGCCCGGCCCGCGACGGCGACAACGTGCTCGTCGACCGCAAGGTGTACCGCCACGACACCACGCTCGTCGCCGCCTCGGACGAGCTGTTCGAGGTGGGCACGGCGACCGCCGGGCCCGAGCTCGACGAGCACCTGCGCGGGGCCAAGGCCGGCGACATCCTCAAGTTCAACGCCGTGCCCGTCGACGAGGCCGGCACCGGCGGCCCGGAGGCGGCCGACGCCACCTTCCAGGTCCTGGTCAAGGAGGTGCGCGAGAAGATCCTGCCGGCGGCCGACGACGAGTGGGCATCGGAGGCGTCGGAGTTCGAGACCATCGTCGAGCTGCGCCAGAACGTCCGGGACCAGATGGAGTCCGTCCGCAAGCTGCAGGCCGCCCTCACGGTGCGCGACAAGCTGCTGGCCGCCCTCGGCGAGCTCGTCACCGAGGACGTGCCGGGCGCGCTCGTGATGGGCGAGATGGAGCGGCGGGTGCGGCTGCTCTCGCACCAGCTGTCCCACCGCGGCATCGAGCTGACGCAGTACCTCGAGGTCCGGGGCCTCACCCAGGACGGCCTGCTCGACGAGCTGCGCGTCGAGGCCGCCGAGGCGGTGAAGGTCGATCTGGCCCTCGGTGAGGTGGCCAAGCGCGAGGGGATCGAGGTCAGCGACGCCGAGGTCGACGAGGAGGTCGCGCGGATGGCGTCGCAGACCAACCGTGCGCCCGCCGTCGTGCGCCGCAAGCTCGAGTCCGAGGAGTCGATGCCCGCGGTACGCTCGGGCCTGCGCAAGACCAAGGCCGTGGAGTGGCTGCTGGCCCACTGCCAGCTCGTCGACGAGGAGGGCCACGTCATCGCACGCGAAGGGTTCCTGGGGAGCACCGAGCCGGAAGAGGTGCTCGACAGCGTCAGCGGCGGCCCCTCGGAGGCTCCCGGAGCGCCAGAGTGATGGAGCCCCCCCTCAACTACCTCGTCCCGACGGTGATCGAGCAGACCAACCGGGGCGAGCGGGCGTTCGACATCTACTCCCGCCTGCTCAAGGAGCGGATCATCTTCATCGGCACGCCGATCGAGGACACCGTGGCCAACCTGGTGATGGCCCAGCTGCTGCACCTCGAGTCCGAGGACGCCGACAAGGACATCAGCCTCTACATCAACTCGCCCGGCGGAGAGATCACCGGCCTCTTCGCCATCTATGACACCATGCAGTTCATCAAGCCGGACGTCGCCACGTACTGCATGGGCCAGGCTGCGTCGGCGGCGGCCGTGCTCCTCGCCGCCGGTACCAAGGGCAAGCGCCACGCCCTTCCGCACTCCCGCATCCTTATCCACCAGCCCTACAGCGGCGCGGGCGGCCAGGCCTCCGACATCGAGATCCAGGCCAAGGAGATCCTTCGCATGCGGGAGCTCCTCGAGAACGTGCTCTCCCACCACACGGGGCAGCCGACCGAGCGGATCAACAAGGACACCGACCGCGACTTCATCATGAGCGCCGACGAGGCCAAGGCCTACGGCATCATCGACGAGGTCATCGTCACCCGCGAGTTGGCGCAGGTGCCACAGGTCGCGGGCGTCAGCTAGGACCCGAGGGGGAACCGGGAGTGGCCAAGTTCGGCGACGGTGGCGAGCTGCTCAAGTGCTCCTTCTGCGGAAAGTCGCAGAAGCAGGTCAAGAAGCTGATCGCCGGTCCGGGTGTCTACATCTGCGACGAGTGCATCGACCTGTGCAACGAGATCATCGAGGAGGAGCTCTCCGAGACCTCCGAGGTGCACTTCGACGAGCTGCCCAAGCCTCGTGAGATCTACGAGTTCCTCAACGACTACATCATCGGGCAGGAGCAGGCCAAGAAGATCCTCGCCGTGGCCGTCTACAACCATTACAAGCGGGTGCAGGTCGGCGGCACGAACGACCCCGAGGTCGAGCTGGCCAAGTCCAACATCCTTCTGCTCGGACCGACGGGCTGCGGCAAGACCCTCCTGGCCCAGACGCTGGCCCGCATGCTCAGCGTCCCGTTCGCCATTGCCGACGCCACGGCGCTGACCGAGGCCGGCTACGTCGGCGAGGACGTCGAGAACATCCTCCTCAAGCTGATCCAGGCGGCCGACTACGACGTCAAGAAGGCCGAGACGGGGATCATCTACATCGACGAGATCGACAAGATCGCCCGCAAGAGCGAGAACCCGTCGATCACGCGCGACGTCTCGGGCGAGGGCGTCCAGCAGGCGCTCCTGAAGATCCTGGAGGGCACCACCGCCTCCGTGCCGCCGCAGGGCGGCCGCAAGCACCCCCACCAGGAGTTCATCCAGATCGACACCACCAACATCCTGTTCATCTGCGGTGGCGCCTTCGCCGGCCTCGAGCGCATCATCGAGAGCCGGATCGGCCACAAGGGCGTCGGCTTCGGTGCCGAGCTGCGGCGGGCGGCGAGCCGCGACGTCGGTGCCGTCCTGAGCCAGGTGCTGCCCGAGGATCTGCTGAAGTTCGGGCTGATCCCCGAGTTCGTCGGCCGGCTCCCCGTGATCGGCGCCGTCTCGAGCCTGGACCGGGCCGCCCTCGTCCGCATCCTCGTCGAGCCGAAGAACGCGCTGGTCCGCCAGTTCCGCAAGATGTTCGACCTCGACGGCGTGGAGCTGGAGTTCACCGACGACGCCCTCGAGGCGGTGGCCGAACAGGCCCTCCTGCGGGGGACCGGCGCCCGGGGGCTGCGGGCGATCCTCGAAGAGGTGCTGCTCAACGTCATGTACGACCTGCCGAGCCGCAGCGACATCGGCCGATGCGTCATCGACCGCTCGGTGGTCCTCCAGCGGGTCAACCCCACGCTCGTGCCGCGCACCGATCCGGTCCGTCCGTCGGCGCGGACCCGCCGCGCCGCTTCCTGATCCGCCTCCCCGGCTGACGTCGGGGAACGCCGCCATGGAGTACGACGGCGCCCTCGCGTTCCTCGACGGTCACGTCAACCTGGAGACCGACGTGGCGCCCGTGCAGGCGGCCCGGCGTCTGGACCGGATGCGGGAGATGGTCGGGCTGCTGGGTGAGCCGCAGCAGGCGTATCCCGTGGTGCACATCACGGGCACCAACGGCAAGGGCTCGGTGGCGCGCATGACCACCGAGCTGCTGCGGGCCCAGGGCCTCTCGGTCGGCACCTACACCAGCCCCCACCTGGAGCGGGTCAACGAGCGCCTCGCCTGGTCGGGCGAGCCGATCCCCGACGACGCCTTCGCCGAGGTGGTCGGTGCCGTCGCGCTGGCCGGGGCGTACCTCTCCTCGTCGCCGACGTACTTCGAGCTGGTCACGGCGGCCGCCTACCGCTGGTTCGCCGACGTGGCCGTCGACGTGGCGGTGGTGGAGGTGGGACTGGGTGGCCGCTGGGATGCCACCAACGTCGCCGACGGGCGGGTGGCGGTCGTGACCAACGTGGGCGTGGACCACGCCGAGGTGATCGGCCCGGACCGGGCGGCCATCGCCGTCGAGAAGTCCGGCATCCTCAAGGCGGGGGCCACGCTCGTGCTGGGCGAGACGGACGAGGCCCTGGCCGGCATCTTCGCCACCGCGGCCGACACCGCCGGCATCGAGGAGACCCTCCTGCGCCACCGGGACTTCGGCACCGGGCGCAACGAGCTCGCGGTCGGGGGCCGCTTCATCGACCTGTACACACCCGCCGCCCGGTACGAAGGGGTCCACCTGCCGCTGCACGGGGCCTTCCAGGGCGACAACGCGGCCGCCGCGTTGTCGGCGGCCGAGGCGTTCCTCGGTGGCGCCCTGTCGGCCGAGGTCGTGGAGCAGGCGTTCGGCACGGTGGTGATGCCCGGTCGGATGGAGGTGCTGGCCCGCGACCCGCTGCTCGTGCTCGACGGCGCCCACAACCCGGCCGGCGCGGCCGCGGCCACCGCGGCCGCGGCCGAGGCCTTCGCCGGCGTCGCCGGCCGGGTGCTCGTGGTTGGGATGCTGCGAGGCCGGGACCCGATCGAGATGCTGGAGGCCCTCGACGCCCGGTCGGCGCGCCTCGTCGTGACCTGCCCACCACCTTCGCCCCGGGCGCTGCCGGCTGCCGCCGTCGCCGATGCCGCCCGGGCCCTCGGGACCGCGGCCGAGGAGGCTGCGTCGGTGGGCGAGGCCGTGGCCATCGCCCTGGCCGTGGCCCGACCCGACGAGCTCGTGGTCGTGACGGGCTCGCTCTACGTCGTCGGGGCGGCCCGCCAGCTGCTCGCCTGAGGTCGCCATCGGCCCCGTGGCTCGGGCAACTCGGACCCGCAGCTACTCTCGGTCCCGTGGAGCGCACGCTGGTCATCTGCAAGCCCGACGCCGTCGAACGCCGGCTCATCGGGAGGATCCTCGGGCGCCTCGAGGCCAAGGGTCTGCGGATCGTCGCCGCCGAGCTGCGCACGATCGACAAGGCGCAGGCCGAGACGCACTACGCCGAGCACGTCGCCCAGCCGTTCTACGGCGACCTGGTGGCCTTCATCACCCGAGGGCCGTCGCTGGTCGCGGTGATAGAAGGACCCGTCGGCACGGTCGCCATGGTGCGCGCCTTGATGGGCCCGACCGACGGCCGCCAGGCCGCGCCCGGGACGATCCGGGGCGACCTCGGATCGAGCGTCACGGAGAACCTCGTGCACGGCTCCGACTCGGTCGAGTCGGCGCACCGTGAGATCGCCTTCTTCTTCTCGGACCCGGGTCCCGACCGCGGCCTCTGAGCGGTTCTCGGGACGCTCGGGAGACCGGGTTGTGGCGGGCCCCCTATGGGCATAGCCTGAGCCCGTCCGTCGAGACGTGGAGAACGCTCGCATGTCCGACAACTTCTTCTCCGGGTTCCTGGGTCGTGACATGGCCGTCGACCTGGGAACGGCGAACACCCTGGTCTACGTCCGGGGTCGCGGCATCGTGCTCAACGAGCCGTCCGTGGTGGCGGTCAACGTGCGCGACGGCCGGCCGCTGGCCGTGGGTCTCGAGGCCAAGCGCATGATCGGTCGCACGCCCAGCCACATCCAGGCCGTGCGCCCCCTCAAGGACGGGGTGATCAACAACTTCGAGATCACCGAGAAGATGCTCCGGTACTTCATCCACCGCGTGCACCAGCGCCGGTGGGCGAAGCCCCGCATGGTGATCTGCGTGCCCTCCGGCGTGACGGGCGTCGAGAAGCGGGCCGTGCAGGAGGCAGCCGAGTACGCCGGCGCCCGCAAGACCCCCTTCATCATCGAGGAGCCCATGGCCGCCGCCATCGGGGCCGGGCTGCCCGTCCACGAGCCAACCGGCAACATGGTGGTCGATATCGGCGGCGGCACGACCGAGGTGGCCGTGATCTCCCTCGGCGGCATCGTCACCAGCCAGTCGGCGCGGATCGGCGGCGACGAGCTCGACGAGGCCGTCATCCAGTTCATCAAGAAGGAGTACAGCCTCGCCCTCGGCGACCGGACGGCCGAGGAGGTCAAGATCGCGCTGGGCTCGGCGTGCGCCCTGCAGGAGGAGCTCCACGCCGAGATCCGCGGCCGCGACCTCGTCACCGGCCTGCCGAAGACGGTGGTCACCACGACCGAGGAGATCCGCCGGGCCCTCGACGAGCCCGTGACCGCCATCGTCGACGCGGTAAAGACCACGCTCGACAAGACGCCTCCGGAGCTGGCGGCCGACATCATGGAGTCGGGCATCGTCCTGACGGGTGGCGGTGCCCTCCTCCACGGGCTCGACGTCCGGCTCTCCCAGGAGACCGGGATGCCGATCGTGATGGCCCAGAACCCGCTGTACTCGGTGGCGCTCGGCGCGGGCCAGTGCCTCGAAGAGTTCAACGTGCTGCGACAGGTCCTCTCGAACGCCGGCGAGCGCGACAGATAGGCCCAGTCGTTGGCCGTCTACCGGCGATCGAGACGGCATCGTTTCGTCCTGGTCCTCCTGGTCCTCACCTCCATCACCGTCATCACCCTCGACTTCCGGGACCAGGGCGACGGCACGCTCGAGTCGCTTCGCTCCGGCCTCCGCGACGCCTTCGCGCCGCTCCAGGCGGTGGTGGGCAAGGTCGTGTCGCCGGTGACCAACCTCTTCGGGGGGGTCGCCCGCTACAGCGGGCTGCGGAGCGAGAACGAGCGGCTGCGTCGCCAGCTCGCCGAAGCCCGCGCCGACGCGCTCAAGGGCGCCGACGCCGAGCGTGAGCGGCGGCTCCTGCTCGCGCTCCAGGGCCTGGACTTCGTCGACGACATCCGGTCGGTCCCGGCGCGCGTCGTCGCCTACGCCCCGTCGAACTTCCAGGTGACCGTCGAGCTCAACCGGGGGGAGGGGCACCGGATCGCGGTGGGGATGCCCGTCGTCACCGAGGCCGGCCTCGTCGGTCGGGTCGTCGAGGTGAGCTGGGAGCGCTGCACGGTGCTCTTGCTCAGCGACCCGTCGTCGGCCGTCGGAGTCCGCCTCGCCGGGTCGGGCGAGGTCGGCGTGGTCCGCGGCGCCGGGCCCCGCAGCCCGCTGCCCCTCGACCTGATCCCAGTGGAGACCGAGGTCAGCACCGGCGAGGTCGTCGTCACGAGCGGCCTGCAGGGAGGTCTGTTCCCGGCCCAGATCCCGGTCGGTCGGGTGCGGACGGCGAAGGTCGAGCCCGGGGCCCTCGCCCAGGAGGTCCGCATCGACGCCGTGGTCGACTTCGGGCGGTTGGAGCTGGTCCGGGTGCTGCTCTGGAAGCCGGGGCAGTGACCCCTCGACCGTCGGCGGCCGGATGAGCGGCTCCTCGTGACCTCCGATCCCCGTTTCCGGGTGCCGCTCGTCCTCCTCGTGGCGGTGCTCGTCCACACGGCCGTGACCTCCCGGGTGACGGTCCTGGGCGCCCGGCCCGACGTGCTGCTGCTCGTCCCCATCGCCGCCGGTCTGGCCGGGGGCCGCTCGCGTGGTGCCGCGCTCGGCTTCGCCGCGGGACTGGCCGCCGACGTGTTCCTCACCTCGCCGATGGCCCTCTCGGCTCTCGTGTACTCGCTGGTGGGCTACGCCGTGGGTCTCATCCAGGGAGGCCTGCTCGCGCTCTCACCCCTGTTCACGGTGCTGACCGCCCTCGGGGCGAGTGCCGCGGGCGTGCTCCTCTACGCCCTCGCCGCAGGAGTGCTCGGCCAGGCGCTCGTCGTGGGTCGGCTGCCGGTCGTGGTGCTGGTGGTGGCGCTCGTCAACGCCCTGCTGGGGCCACCCGCCCTGCGGGCGATGCGCTGGGCCATGGGCTCGGCCCGCCTCGGCCGCTGGCAACCGTCCATCCAGCCGTGAGCGCCCGGCGCGATCACCGGGTGGCGGGTCGGCGGCGGGTGGCGACCGCTAGTCTCGCGGCGACATGAGCGGTGCGGGAACCCTCCGGCGCGCCCGCTCCGCGCCGGCGTCGCGGCGCAGTTCCTCGCCCGCCCTGCGCCTGGGCGTCGTCGGCGTCGTGGTGCTCTCCCTGTTCGGAGCCATGGTGGCGCGCCTCTGGTACCTCCAGGTGCTGTCCGGGCCCGCCTACCGCATCGAGGCGCAGAACAACCGGGTTCGGCTCGTCTACACCGAAGCGCCTCGGGGGCGGATCCTCGACCGCCAGGGTCGGGTCCTCGTCGGCAACGAGGTCGTCTCCGCGGTGCTCGTCGACCGCCAGGCCATCGCCGAGCGTCCCGACGTGAAGGCCCGCCTGGCGATCCTCCTCGGCGTGACGACCGAGCAGCTCGAAGTGCGCCTTGCCGACCAGCGCTTCAGCCCCTTCAAGCCCGTCCCCGTCGCCGACGAGGTGCCCAAGGACCTGCTGCTGTACCTGCTCGAGCACCAGGGCGAGTTCCCGGGCGTGCAGGGCGTCCAGCGCACACGGCGCAGCTACCCGCACGGCAGCCTGGCCGCCCACGCCCTGGGCTACGTCGGCCAGATCAACGACAGGGAGCTCGAGCCCCGCCGGCCCAGGGGCTACCGGGCGGGGGACACGATCGGCAAGTCCGGCGTCGAGCTGGCCTACGAGGACGACCTCCGCGGCGAGCCGGAGATCGAGAAGCTCGAGGTGGACAGCGACGGCCGGGTGCTCCGCACCCTCAACGTGAAGCCTGCGGTGGCCGGCAACGACGTCGTGCTCAACCTCGACCTCGACGTGCAACGGGTCGCCGAGGAATCCTTGTCGGAGGGGCTGAAGGCGGCCCAGGGCACCTACGACAACGACCAGCTGAAGCGGTTCCTGGCCACCGCCGGCTCCGCCGTCGTGGTCGACCCCCGCGACGGCGCGGTGGTGGCGATGGCGTCGTCGCCCACCTACGACCCCCGCGAGCTCGTCGACGGCATCGGCGCTGCCCGCTTCACCCAGCTCCAGGCGCCCGAGGGTCGGTACCCCCTCAACAACCGGGTGATCCAGGGCCTCTATCCGCCGGGCTCCACCTTCAAGTTGGCGTCGGCCTTCGCCGGCCTGAGCGACGGGCTCGTGGCAGCCCGCGACACCATCGAGGACACGGGGTCGGTCACCGTCGGCGGCACGACCAAGCGCAACGCCCTGGGCAAGGCCCATGGTCGCGTCGACCTGCCTCGCGCCATCGCCGTGTCGAGCGACGTGTACTTCTACCGCCTCGGCCAACGCTTCTGGGAGGCCCGGGGCCGGTACGGCGAGACGGCCATCCAGGACGCGGCCCGCGAGCTGGGCCTCGGTGCGTCGACCGGGCTCGAGCTGCCGTTCGAAGCCGGAGGCCGGGTGTCGGACCCGGCGCGCCGAGCGGCCGACAACCGCAGGAACCCGAAGGCCTACCCGGAGGGCAAGTGGTACACGGGCGACAACATGAACCTCGCCATCGGGCAGGGCGAGACCGTGAGCACGCCGCTGCAGCTCGCCAACGCCTACGCCGCCTTCGCCAATGGCGGCGATCTCTACGCCACCCGCCTGGGCAAGGCGGTGCGCTCACCGGGCGGCAAGGAGATCCGGACCATCCCGTCGAGGATCGTGCGCCGGATCGATCTTCCCGCCTCGGTTCGCTCTCCCATGCTGGCCGGCTTCGTCGGGGCGGTGTCCGACCCCAAGGGCACGGCGTTCGGCGCCTTCAGCGGCTTCCCCCTGCAGCAGTGGCCCGTGGCGGGAAAGACGGGTACGGCCCAGGCGCCGCCGCGGCAGGACACCGCCCTGTTCGTCGGTTTCGCGCCCGCGTCCAGCCCGCAGGCCGTCGTCGCCGTCGTCATGGAGGAGGCCGGCTTCGGCTCGGTCGCGGCCGCGCCCGTGGCTCGGCGGATCCTGGAGAGCGTCCTCGGGCTCGCGCCCAACCCCGTCATCCCGGGCCAGGGCAGCGACTGAGGAAGCCATGCGACTGATCGACGGCGGGTCCGGGAACCCGCGGGCGCCGCTGCGCCATCTCGACCTCACGCTGCTGGCTGCCTCCCTGGGGATCTCCGCGATCGGCCTGTTGATGATCTACTCCTCCACGAGGCAGAAGCAGCTCAGCGCAGGGCTCGACCCCGGTTTCTACCTGAAGCGCCAGGCGCTCTTCCTCGTGGTGGGGATCGTCGTCATGGTGGCGGTCATGCTCTTCGACTACCAGGCCCTCCGCGAGCTGGCTCCCGCGCTGTTCGTCGGCGCGGTGGTGACGCTCCTGCTGGTGCTCTCACCGCTCGGCTCGGAGAGCCGCGGCATCCAGGCCTGGTTCCAGATCGGGCCCTACCAGCTCCAACCCTCGGAGCTGACCAAGGTGGTCCTCATTGTGGGGGTGGCTGCGTTCTGCTCCGCCCACCGGGGCGAGCTCGAGGCGGGACCGCTCACGGCACTCCTCGGGTTCGTCGCCGTGCCCGTCGGTCTCGTGTACGGCCAGCCCGACCTGGGCACGGCCATGGTGCTGGCCGCCATCGTCGTCGGCATCCTGGTCGTCGGCGGCGCGAAGGGCCGCCACCTGGCCGTGCTCGGCAGCCTCGGCCTGGTGGCGGTGGTCGCCGTGCTCCAGCTGGGCGTGTTGCAGCAGTACCAGGTCGACCGCCTCACGGCCTTCCTCGACCCAAAGTCCGACACCCAGTCCACGGCGTACAACCTGCGCCAGTCGCAGGTGGCCATCGCCGCCGGCGGCTTCAGTGGGCGGGGCCTGTTCGAGGGCACCCAGACCAACCTCTCCTTCGTGCCCGAGCAGCACACCGACTTCATCTTCACCGCGGTGGGCGAGGAGCTCGGCTTCCTCGGCGCGGGCACGCTGCTCGCCCTCTTCGGTCTGGTCATCTGGCGGGTGTGGCGGACGGCCATGCTCGCGCGCGACCAGTTCGGCTCGTTGCTCTGCGTCGGCGTGCTGGCCATGGTCGTCTTCCAGGTGTTCGAGAACGTGGGCATGACGATGGGGATCACCCCGGTCGCGGGCATCCCCCTGCCCCTCATGTCCTACGGGGGGTCCTCCACGCTGGCGACGATGATCGCTCTGGGTATCGTGCTCAACGTCCACATGCGACGGCTTCGCTGAGGGCACCCCGTGAGGCCGGCCACCAGCACCGTCGGCCGGTATGATCGGCCCCTGACCTCCATGACCTCCCTGCGGCCTCGGCTCCGGCTGCTCGTGGCGATGGTCGTGCTCGGCTTGCGCTTCCTCCGCCGGCCTACTACGACCTCCCGCCTCGGGGCGCACGAACCGAGGGTGCCCGGGGCGTTGCCGGACGTCGCTGCTCGGTTCCCGAGCGGCGGCTTCGACGCCTGGACGGGTGGTCACCAGTCGATGCCGCGCTCCGGCGCGCGATGGGACCCGACCACCGAGCCCGCTCGGTGCTGTCCCATCGTCGGCGACGGGCGCGCCGCACGCCGCGGAGCGTGCGTCCTCAGAAGGGAAGCCCCCCATGTCCGAAGCCAACCCAGACCACCCGGCGGGCGAGCCATCGCGTCTCGTTCCCGCACCAGCGCCTGCCCCCACTGACTCCGCCGCAGCTCACACCGCGACCACCCCCGCCGTCGGGGGGAACACCGCCAACCGCCGCCGCCGAGGCTCTCGTGGTGGCCGCGGCCGCCGACCCGGCGAGTCGCTTCCGAGCTCCCGCCCGTCGGCCGGAGACGCCGCCGCCAGGGAGGGAACCAGCGACCCGGCCGAAGCCGTTCGTCCCCGGATCGGCGACACCCGACCGGCACCTCGGCCCGTGCGCGTCGTGCCCGACGCGTCAGTGCCGGCCGACGAACCGGCAGCACCGCCATCGCGCGACTCTGCGGGCCGCGAGGGGATGACCGGGTCGGCGCCGTCCCGCCGGCGCCGCCGGCGCGGCGGGCGCGGCCGCGGGTCGGCGCCGCGCGTTGGCACCGGGGCCGCATCCGCCGATTTCGCGGAGCCGGTCGTGCTCGACGCCGAGACGCTGGAGCGCCGTCGGGGACGGGAGCGCAAGGGGCGCCCCGTGGGCCGCTACCTCATGTGCGTGCAGGTGCGGCCGGAGGCGACGCAGATCGCCGTCCTCGAGGGCCGCTCGCTGATCAGCCACTTCGTGTCCCGACCCATGGACGACAGCTCGCAGATCCACGGCAACGTGTACCTGGGCCGGGTGCAGAACGTGCTCCCGGGGATGGAGGCGGCGTTCGTCGACATCGGGACGCCGAAGAACGCCGTGCTCTACGCCAGCGACCTGCAGCACGATCCGCTGCTCCACGACGCCGGCGACCTCGACGACCGGGGGGGCGGCCAGGATGCCGCGGGCTCGACGCGGCGGCCCGGGGCGGTGCGCATCGAGGAGCAGTTGCGTCCCGGCCAGACCGTGCTCTGCCAGGTGACCAAGAACCCGATCGGCACCAAGGGCGCCCGGCTCACCCAGGAGGTGTCCCTGGCCGGCCGGTTCGTGGTCCTGGTGCCCGGCAGCACGACGTACGGCATCTCCAAGCGCCTCGGCGACGACGAGCGAAAGCGGCTCCGGCGCATCCTCGACGAGGTGCGACCCGAGGGCTTCGGCCTCATCGTGCGCACCGCGGCCGAGGGTGCCACGCCGGAGGAGCTCCGTCGCGACGTGCAACGGCTGATGCGGCAGTGGGAGCACATCGAGGGCCTCGCCCGGCGAACCTCGGCGCCGGCGTTGCTCTCCCGGGAGCCCCCGCTGGCCGTGCGGGTCATCCGCGAGGAGTTCAGCCGCGACTACCGGGGCGTGCTGATCGACGACCGCCAGCTCTGCGAGGAGGTCTCGGACTACGTCAACGCCCTGATCCCCGAGCTGGGCGACCGCATCGAGCTGTACGAGGACGACTCGCTGCCCCTGTTCGAGCGCCAGCACGTGCACGAGCAGCTGTACAAGGCCCTCGACCGGAAGGTGTGGTTGCCCTCGGGCGGCTCGCTGATCATCGAGCGCACGGAGGCGCTCACGGTCATCGACGTCAACACGGGCAAGAACGTCGGCAGCTCCAACCTCGAGGAGACGGTGTTCGCCAACAACCTGGAGGCGGCCGAGGAGATCGCCCGGCAGCTTCGGTTGCGCGACATCGGCGGCATCATCGTCATCGACTTCATCGACATGGAGGTGCGCAAGAACCGGGAGGAAGTGCTCCGGGCCCTCAAGGACGGCCTGGCGCGAGACAAGACCCGGACGCAGGTGTTCGACATCTCCGAGCTGGGACTCGTCCAGATGACCCGCAAGCGGATCTCGGAGGGCCTGGTCGAGTCCTTCTCCGCGATCTGCCCCACCTGCTCCGGCCGCGGGATCGTCCTCGACGAGACCCTGCTGTAGGCGTCGCCCGTCACTCGGTCGCCTCGCTCCCTCCGTTCGGGCGAACCAAAGGAGCGGCAGGCGCCCAGCAGAGCCGGCCACCCTCCGCCGTTCCTCATGGTGCCGGCAGCCGGAGAGGCCGCCTTCGGCGTCGTGGCCGGCGACCGGCATCGTCGTGCACGTTCGTTCGCCACCAGCGGCAGGATCTGTAGGCTAGTCCGCCTATGTATGCCGTGATCCGGACCGGGGGAAAGCAGTACCGCGTGCGGGAGGGCCAGCAGCTCGACGTCGAGCGCCTCGCTCCCGCCGCCGACGGTGCCGACGTGGCCTTCGAGCCGCTGCTGGTCGTCGACGGTGACACGGTCCTGGCCTCACCGACCGCCCTGGCCGGCGCCAGGGTGACGGCCCGGGTCGTGGGGGAGTCCAAGGGCCCAAAGATCGACGGCTTCCGCTACAAGAACAAGAGCAACCAACGCCGCCACTGGGGCCATCGCCAGAAGACCGCGGTGATCGAGATCACGGGGATCACGAAGGGCGCGGCCGACCGGGCCTCGGCCAGCTCCTCGTCGGGAGGTTGAGCGCACCATGTCCAAGACCAAGGGCGGCGGGTCCACCCGCAACGGGCGCGACTCCGCCGCGCAGCGCCTGGGCGTGAAGGTGTCCGACGGCGCCAAGGTGGAGCCGGGGGCGATCATCGTCCGCCAGCGCGGCACGCACTTCCATCCCGGTGAGGGCGTGGGCCGGGGAGGCGACGACACCCTCTTCGCCCTGGTGGCGGGCACGGTCCGCTTCGTCCGCCGCCAGGGTAGGCGCCGGGTCGACGTCGCCGGCTGACTCCTGTGGGGCAGGGGCCCCGCCCGGACAGGCACTTGGCGTCGGGACGGCCCGGTGTGGGGCAGGGGCCCACGCCAAGGGAGGAGGGCGGGTTGGGGCCCCGCCCGGACAGGCACTTGGCGCGGGGACGGCCCGGCGTGGGGCAGGGGCCCACGCCAAGGGAGGAGGGCGGGTTGGGGCCCCGCCCGGACAGGCACTTGGCGCGGG